>Ga0070740_10004589_pt1 | contig 13455 bp, 11 predicted proteins | sample Coa_R2_FD_67286 | JGI IMG/M metagenome (GOLD analysis project Ga0070740, IMG submission 67286) | Surface soil microbial communities from Centralia Pennsylvania, which are recovering from an underground coalmine fire - Coalmine... | ecosystem: Environmental > Terrestrial > Soil > Unclassified ...
AGATCAGGTTGGCTGCGATCAAGAAGTCGTTGGCTCGGAACGGCAGTCCGGCCGCGTTAGCGCCGAAGGGAGTTCCGTGCTCCACATGATCCCAGCGGAATTCCAGGCGGCTGATCACGTTCGCCCAAAGATTGTATTGGGCGGTGGCCGTGATTTCTTCCGCTGCGTTTTTGGAATAAACGCCAGCGTAACCACCCAACTGGGAAGCATCCGCATATTCCCCACGGAGGTTAAAGCTCAACTTGTCGTTAACCTGGTAATTTCCGTAGGCACCGACCACCCAAACGCTGTCATTGCCGGAATTGGCACCGATACCACCATTATGAATGTCGTCATAATCAAACACGGCGCCGAATTTCAGGGCAGTCAGCGGTGTTGGAACGGTCATGTCAGCATGGAAAATAGTGTAGCCGGCACCGGGAAACCCACCGCCGACTCCAGCCGAATCAATCACGCCGGCATTGACCGTGGCGCCTTTCATTGCGCCGAAAGAATCTGGCGCCGTGAACGTGACCTGACCCATGTAGGCTTTTTGGGATTCGATGCCGGTGGTGACTGCACCACCGCCAATAGCGCCACTGGAGCTATCCGCCACACCCGCCTGGACAGAGATCATGTCGTTGACCTTGTAAGTGGCCAAAACGCCTGTGAAGTTCCTGGGCAGGATGGTGTAGCCGTAAGAGCGGGTGTAGTTGGGATCCAGCGGCGAGCTGGTGTTCTCGTAGCCGAGGATGCTGTCCCACACGCCGACTTTCCAGTCAATCCCGCTGTTGCCGACGGGCGTGCGCAACGCCAAATAGGCGCTGCGAATTCCACCAACTGTGGCGCCGGAAAAAATGTCGCCCGTGCCGATTCCAACGGCATCCGGTCCCAACATCAATTCGATATGGTAGCCGGCCGCCCAAGGGCTTTCATCCATCGGCCGATCCAGCGCGATGTCCACCGCGTTCAGGCTGAAGCCATCATTTTTGGCGAAAGCATAGGCGGGCATATTGGGCCCGAAGCTGGCCGGATTTTGATCCGTTCCCGGTCTCCACGTGGCGGCGGTGTCCACGTAGCCGCTCAGCGTGGTTTGAGAGAGCGCGGTTTGCACCTGGCTCATCTGTTCGTCTGCGCGGGCCGCCGAGGCGAGGCTGACCACCCCGACCGCCGCCAGACCCACTGTCCATTTGTTAAACTTCATCTGGTTCCTCCGATGTTGTTTGTTTGTGTTGTTAATGTTTCACTGTGTTCCGCGCGTTTGCGCGCGGGGCCACTTGCGTCGCCCCGGCACCGTGCGGTGCAATTGAGTTGAAAATAGGGGAATCCAAAACATTTGACAACTATTTTTTTTACCAAAACGGGACAATGCAACAGGCTGGCAGACAGAAGGTTGTCTGAATTCCCCTTGGCTTTGGCCAATTTCGGGACGTGGAGCAAAGCGGCAGAAAATCGCTGGAACGGCGGGATAAGGCGGAGATTTGGTCAATCGCTGGGGGTGGGAAGGGTTGGCGGTTGGGAAGGCGCTGAAGTTTTGCGGGGCGTTTTGGGTGAACGGCAAGGGGCGGGCGGAAAAAACTCGGAGTTTGCGGTTTTCGGCACGATTCTTGCCCGTTGCCTGGGCAGTTATGCCAACGTTCACTTACACTGCCCGCGAGGCGGCTACGGGACGGGAGATTCGCAACGTAGTGGATGCCGCCACCGAGCAGGCGGCCATCGCCGCGCTGCTGAATCGTAATTTGCTGGTCGTTTCCATCCAGGAGAAGGTGGGCAAAAAGGGCAAAACCCGGGGCGGCAAGGTGCCGCTGGCGGACCTGGTGGTGTTCACCCGGCAACTGGCCACGATGATTGACGCGGGCATCGCCATCGTGCAGGCGCTCCAGGCGCTGGCCGAGCAGTCATCCAACAAAATCATGCGCGACACGGTACGGGACGTGTGCACGCGGGTGGAGAGCGGCGAAAGTTTTTCGGAGGCGCTGCTCAAGCATCCCAAGACGTTCAACAAACTGTACGTTTCGATGGTGCAGGCCGGCGAGAAGGGCGGGTTGCTGGCGGAAATTCTGGCGCGCCTGGCGACGTATCTGGAAAACACGGCGCGCCTGCGCAAAAAGGTTAAGAGCGCGATGATGTATCCGACCGGCGTTACGGTGGTGGCTATCGGCATTACCATTTTTCTGCTGGTCAAGGTGATTCCGGTGTTCAAGGAGGTGTATGCCGGTTTTGGCGCCAAGCTGCCGGCGCCCACCCAGGCGCTGATCAGCGTCAGCGACGCGTTGCGGCATTATTTGTGGGCGGTGTTGATTCTGGCCGTGGGGGGCACTTACGGCTGGTTGCAGTTCATCAAGACCAAACAGGGCCGGGATTTCTGGGATGCGCGGCGGATCAAGCTGCCGATTTTCGGCTCCATCGCGCACAAAATCTGCCTGGCGCGGTTCACGCGCACGCTGGCCTCGCTGGTGCGCAGCGGTGTGCCGATTCTGGACGTGCTGCAAATTGTCTCCTCGACGGTCGGCAACACGGTGTTCGAAAAGGCCATCAAAGCCGCTTCGGGGGACATCGAACGGGGCGAAGGCATTGCCGCGGCGCTGGGCAAACATCCGGTCTTCCCGGCCATGGTCATTCGCATGCTGACCGCCGGCGAACAGACCGGCAACATTGACAACATGCTGGAACGCGTCTCGGATTTTCTGGATGAAGAAATCGAAACGACGTTGTCGGGTTTGATGTCGCTGATCGAGCCGCTGTTGATTGTGTTTCTGGGCGTGGTGGTGGGCGGCATGGTCGTGTGCATGTATCTGCCGATCTTCAATCTCGGCAACATCGTGAATATGAACGGTCATTGAAACGCGGCCCGGCGCGGAAGCGGCGAACGCTCAATCCCTCCCGTGGCGGGCGTGAGGCGCGGTCGGAAGCAACTGACCTCTCCGTCTCCCTCACGGGGTCAGCGGCACGCCCGGTTGCGGCTGGAAAATTTTGATTTTGGGCCAGCGCCGTCGAATTTGTTCTTCAAACCAGGCGCGGGAATCGTCCTGGCCGTGGCCGAGCAACACCGCGCGCGGGTTCACCTGGCCGACAAACGCCAACAGTTCCTCGCGGTTGGCATGCGCCGTCAGATCAAACTCCTGGACGTCGCAACGGCGGGTGAGCCGGCCCGCCGTGGGACTGAAGACGAACGTTTCGCCGCGCCGGGCCGCGCGCAGGCGGCCCGCCGGTGAATCCGGGTCGGCATAGCCCACAAAAAATATGCTTTGCCGCTCGTCGCCGATCATCCGCATTGCCAAATCATGCGCCGCCGTGTTTTCGTTCATCATGCCGGCGGTGATGACAAAGAGTTTGCCGCCGCTCAATTTCATTTTCTCGGTCTGGCCTTGTTCGAGCACGACCAGTTCCAGGGCTTCGTGCAATTGCAAATGAGGATGTTGCCGATGGGTGCGGTGCGCTTCCAGATCGTAAATTTCCGTGAATACACGGCCCAAGCCGCCGATATAGACCGGTTGTCGCCGCAACGTTTCCTGCCGCATCAGCAACGCCAGCGTGGCCAGGATTTCCTGGGTGCGGCCCAGCGCGAACGCCGGAATCAACACGCAGCCCTTGCGTTTCTGCGCTTCGCGGATGGCGGCGACCAGCCGCTGCATTTCCTTTTCGCGCGAAAAGCCCTTCGGCACCTCGCGATTGCCGCGCGTGGTTTCCATGATCAACACGTCGGCTCGCACGCCCTTGAACCGCGCGGCGCGCAAAAGGGTCTGGTCATGGAAACACACGTCGCCGGTGTAAAAGAGCGTTTCCTTTTTGCCGCGCAGCAGGATGCCCGCCGACCCCAGCGTGTGACCGGCGTCGAAAAATTCCAGCGTGGGTGAGGGCAGCCCCGCGCGCAGTTTGTGAAACGCCGCCCATTCGATTTGGCGGTTGTATTTGAAGCCCTGAAACCGCGGCATGATGTCATCCACTTCGTCATGCGTGTAGAGCGGGTATTCGCGAATGCCCAGTTCGTCGCGCTGCCGCGTCATCACGTTCACCGAATTGTGCAGCACCCGCTCGGCGATGAAGTAACTCAACTCGCTCATCAGCACGTGCGCCCGGGGGAAATGCCGCACCGCCACCGGCAGCGCGCCCACGTGATCGTGGTGACAATGCGAAATGGCGATGGCATCCACGTCCGCCGTACCGACGCGGTCGAACAACGGCAGTCCGGCGCGGCCTTCGCGTTTGGGGTGCATCCCGGCGTCGAGCAAAATCCGATGGCCGTCCAGTTCGACCAGCCAGCCGCTGGCGCCGATGTCCGTATCGGGATTCAGATTGGTGATGGTCACGAAATCAATTTAACCACGGATCGCCGCGGATGCACACGGATAAATCAACGGAAAACATCGAGTGCCGAACGCCCAGCGTCGAACACCGCCGGAGCGTGCTCCGCCGGTTCCTTCGAGATTCGCTGTTCCGGCTCTTATTTCTGCGGATACCGCCAGACCCAGTCGCCCTTATTGAGGTCCACCCCGCCACGCTTGAGCAGCCCCACCCCGCCGCCATCGTCCCGTTCATTCCAGCCGACGGAGTAAAGGACGAATTGCCCATCTTCGGTAAGCCGGTAGTGCAGCGGCCCGCCGCCGATGACATCGTGCGGAAGCTTTTCGATGAACTGTGGCGCCAGGGCGTCCAGAGTTGCAGGATATTCGCCATGCGCCAGCCGGTAACGCTCCAGTGCGATGGCCACGCGGGCCAGGTCAACGGACGATTGCGCGTAGGCGAACTTTTCCACCACGAGGGCAAAGGCCGGCAAAAGCATTGGTTCCAGAAAATTTTCCGGAGTGCGACGGCGAAATTCAGGAACCAGCGCGTTCTGTGCCGCGCCAACGGCGGCGGGCGACACGGTCATCTCTTTTACATCGGCCAAAGGCAAATACCACTTTTGGTAAAATCGGCAAAGGTGCAGTTCATTTTGATAAATCCAGCCGGCGGGACACATCTCAAAGAACAGCACCCGCACAACCTCGCCCTTGGGATTGCTGCCCCAGTCAAACAGTAGAAGTTGACGCAATTCCCGGAATAGCCCCTCCCGGAGAAATTCCGCCAAGGCGAGTTGGTAGGCGCGTTCGCCGCGCATGAAGCGTTCGAAATCGGCCAGAAAGTTCAGGTTGACCAGTTCCGTGTCGAGTTCCGCCAGTTGCGCATCCGACCAGCGATGTTCCGCCAGCCCTTCGTAAATCGGTTGCACCGTGCCTTGCAGCATCGCAATGCGGACCAGTTGCGAAACCAAAAACGGCTCCTCGCGGATGGAATCCGTCAGCCGGAACATCAACTTCACGTCGGCCAGGGCCTGGTTGCTTTCGTTGTTTTGCAACTCCGCAATCGCGCGCAATTCCAAAATCCGGGCGCACGCTCGCAACACCGCCAAATGCGGGAACAGGGTTTCAAACGGCCGGTCGGGATGGGAATAAATCGGGAACCGCGAATCAGGCCGCCGGCTCGCCTGGCGCAAGGCTTCAATCGTCGGGTTGTATTTGCTCAACGCCAGCAGGACGTCCTGTGCCGGCGTTTGCGGCTCCGGCGCGACGGGAAACAAATTCGTTCGGGACGCCAGGGTCCGGTAATAATTTTGCCAGGGCTGCAAATCAGTCAGCGTTGCTTTTTGCCAATTGCCGCCGGCATCGGTCGACCTGCTCCCGTAATCGCTCCAATCTTCAACGCTCAATTCCAAACGCTCGGCATCCTTGACAGGTTCCTCTTCGACCCGGTTTGTGCCATACAATTTTTGGGCGATGTTGGTGCCGACATTTGCTTCAATCAGCTTTACCCAGATTGGCGCCATCGCGAAATTCTGGTCGTCCGGCACGGGCGGCGGGATGAAATCCGTGAAATGGAATTTCTCGCCTTTGGCTTCCCAGTGCTGTTTGAATTTTTCCCAGTCGTGTTTGCCGCGCCAGTCTTCCTCGGCGTAAAACAGCGCAATCAGCGTGATGAAACACGCAAGGGCAAACAGAAAGCGACGGAAATTTTTCCAGCAACAGATCCAGCGAATGAACGCCACCAGCAAGCCCGCTGTCAGCGTCAGACCCGTGGCAAAAAGCAGGGCGAACGCCACCAGCTTTCCCATCGAGGTTTCGGGGCCGGTCGCCAGTCCGAGGCAAAAAAGCACGACAAAGGTGGCGACGGTCAGGACCGCGAACCAGACCCAACGGCTGCGCCAGCCGGTCCATGATTTTTTCCAGATGCTTTTGGGTTCTTGGTTCATAAATTTCCAGTTCTCTTTTCAACCGATGCCTCGAAATCCGCCGGTCGTCCTGGATTGCGGTGGTGGCGCCGCCGGTTTGGGCCGGTCGGCGTCGTCCGCGTCACGCGGGCCGAGCAATTCGACCAGCAGTCGCCGCTGCTGCTTCAATTGCGCCATCATCTCCGGCGACGGCGGCGCAACCTTCTCCGCCAGCGCCGGCGTGTGATCGCGCATCGAGAAATTCAACGCGAAAATGAAAATCCAGACCACCGCCAGTCCCGCCCAGGCCGCCGGGCGAGGCCAGAAAAGGGTTGCGAGCCAAGCCGGCAGGGACGGCACGCTGCGCGGTCCGATGCCGCAACGCGGCGTCTCTTCGCCCCGGCGCATTGCCGCCAGAATTTCCGCGCGCCATTCGGCTGGAACGGGGCGCAGCGGCTGGCGCGAAAGCCTTTGTTCAAATTCGTCCGGTTTCATTTTCCACAATCAAAACAGAAGCAAACAAAGGCAACGAAGACCAAATCTTCGCTCCCCTGGTTGCCTTCTGTTGAGCTTCTTTGTTTTCATTTGTGGCCGTTGCCTTGGCTATTGGATTTCTTCGTAAAGGGGACGCAGCCGCTCGCGCAATTTGTCTAGGCCATAGCGATAGCGACTGGCCGCCGTGTTCGGCGGAATGCCCAGCGCGGCGGCGATTTCCTGGAAAGTCAGTCCTTCCCAAAGCTTCAAATGCACGACGGCGCGTTGTTCCGCCGGCAGTTCGCCGAGCGCGACGGAAAGCTCCTCGCGGAACAATTTTTCATCCGGGTCGCTCGCCGGCGCAAAGAGGGAAATGTTTTCAGCGACGAACTGTTCCCGTGTCCGCTGGCGCGCGCTCCGGCGGCGGATCAGGTCAATCGCCGCGTTGTGCGCGAGGCGGATGAGAAACGCCCGCTCGTCGCGCACGCCGGCCAGCCATTTCGGTTCGCGGGCCAGCTTGACGAAAATTTCCTGGAGCACATCGCGCGTGTCCGCCTCGTCGCGGGTGAGATTCAGGAGAAAGGCAAAAAGGGACGGCGCGTGCTCGTCGTAGAGCCGTTCGAGTTCCGCGCTCTCAAGCATTTCCCCTGAATGACGCTGCCGGCGGGGAAATTTGTCCAGTCAATTGTGGCGTGATTTTTTGGTTTTTTGGCGGCAGGTTTTCCTTCAAAATCCGGCCGTGCCGATTTCCAAAACCATTTCTGCCCGTCGAAAAGTGCTGGCGCAATGGCGCGGGGTGGATCTGGAGCCGGAGGAGACGGCCCGCGCCATCTGCGCCCGTGGCGCAGACCACATCGTGGCCAAAGTTCTTGCTGATTTGAAAATGGAGGCGCGGCAGGCGGAGATCGAAATTGTCAAGGTGTGGAATGCGGCGCTGGACCCGAATCTCACCGCGCACGCGCAACCGGTCGGCCTGCGCCGGGGGACGCTGTTCGTGAACGTGGACAGCAGCGTGTGGCTTTCAGAAATCGTCCGCTACCGGCGCGGAGAAATTCTCGACCGTTTGCAGCACAGTTTCGGGAAGAACCTGGTGCAGCGGATTTCGTTTCGCATCGGCTGACGGGTGCCGGCGGCTCGCTTGCGCGAGGGGCGCCGAAAGCCGCACAGAACCGCCCGCGGGGTCAGACCATCCCTTCCATCTGCGCCGGTGTGAGCAGCCAATGGAGTTGCGCGCAGCGGCCGGGGCGCAAATCGGCGGTCTCCAATTTGCACAAGCCGGCCTTTTTGATTTCAATCGCCGCCTTTTCCTCGCCGGTCACCAGCCGGGCAATCAGCCGGCTCAAATAGGGTTCGTGCCCCACAAGCAGAATGTTTTCCGGCACCGGACGCAGCCGGCGAATTTCAGAAATCAACTTTTCCGCGCTGCCGGCGGGTTTCAATTCGTCGCACCAGACGGGGCGGGATTTTGATTGCAGCTCTTCGGCAATCAGCTCCGCAGTTTGCCCGGCGCGGGTGAAGGGGCTGGACAAAAGGCAATCGAATTCCAGCCGCATTTTTTTCATGGCCCGGGCGATATTCTGCAACTGCGCGCGGCCTTCGGGCGCCAGGGGACGCAGGGCGTCGTCTCCCTGGGCACCCGGCCCTCGTTCCACCGCCAGGCCATGACGCAACAGATAGATGTTCATGCCGCAATTTAATCCGTCGGCCCGGCCGGGAAAAGTTCGCAACCGCATCCGGTGCAGTGAAGTTTGGAGGCGAGGACGGAAGTTGTTGCGAAAAATTCACATTTTTCATCTGGTTCCGGCGGGGGGATTTTTTAACCTCGGCCGGCATGGGAACCGTTCGTCGGGCCGTCATTGACGTCGGCACCAATTCCGTGAAACTGCTTGTGGCCGACGTGCAGGGGGGCGTCGTGACGCCGGTGCACGAAGAAAGCAGCCAGACGCGGCTGGGCCGTGGCCTTTATGAGACGCACCGGCTGCAGCCGGAACCCATTGCCCGCACCGCCGAGGCGGTGCGCAAATTTGCCGCACTGGCGCGCGAAAAAAACGCCGCGACCCTCCGGGTCATCGCCACCAGCGCCGCGCGGGAGGCGCTCAACCGAAGCGAGCTGGTTTCGGCGATTGCGCGCGCGGCGGGTTTGAACGTGGAAATCATTTCCGGCGAGCAGGAAGCCGATTGGGCCTTTCGCGGCGTGGCCACGGACGCCGCGCTGGCCCGCCGGTCGCTGCTGTTGCTGGATGTCGGCGGCGGCAGCACACAATTGATCCTGGGCCGCAACGGGAAAAAACATTTTGCGGGAAGTTTCTCAGTCGGCGCCGTCCGGCTGATGGAGCAATTTCCGCCCGGCGACCCGCCCTCGGCCGTCCAGTTCAGGAAATGCCGGGATTGGCTGGAACAATTCCTCCGCGGCGAAATCCGTCCGCAGCTTGAACCGGCCTTGAAACAGGAAAGCGGTCCCCTCTGCCTGGTGGGCACCGGCGGCACGGCGACGATTTTGGCGCGCATGGAGCTCAAGCTCGATCGTTACCATCGCGAACGGATTGAGCGAACGGTGCTGCGCCTCTCGCGCGTGTCGGCCTGGCGGCGGCTGTTGTGGAAATTGCCGTTGGAAAAACGCCAGAAAATTCCCGGCCTGCCGAAAAACCGCGCGGACGTGATTCTGACGGGGGTGTTGATTTACGAAACGATGATGCGGGAATTTGGCTTTGGGCAACTGCGCGTGAGCACGCGCGGTCTGCGCTTCGGGGTGGTGAGCGAATGATTTGCGTGTGATGGAAACTTCAGGAGCGGTTGAAAAACAGGAAATGCTTCCGCGCCGCCGATGCCTGATCGTCGGTTGCGGTTACGTCGGCCTGGCGCTGGGCGCGGCGCTGGCCCGGCAAGGCCACGAAGTCTTCGGGGTGCGCCGCCGGACGGCGGCGGAAAACGAACTGCAGTCCGCCGGCATTTTCCCGCTGTTTGCCGATGTGACGAACGCGGCGACGCTTCAAAAATTGCCGCGCCATTTTGATTGGGTCGTGAATTGCGCAGCTTCCGCCGGTGGCAGCGCGGAGGACTACCGGGAACTTTATTTCGAGGGCAACCGCCATCTCCTGGCCTGGCTGGCGGAGGCGCCGCCGGAAAAATTCCTTTTCACCAGCAGCACCAGCGTTTACGGGCAAACCGACGGCTCAATCGTCACCGAAGAAAGTCCGGCGGAGCCGAAGGCCGAAACGGCAAAAGTGCTGCGGGACGCCGAGACGTTGCTGTTATCCGCGGCCGCCGCCGGCAAAATCCCGGCGGTGATTTTGCGGGTGGCCGGCATTTACGGGCCGGGCCGCGGTTACTGGTTCCGACAGTTTTTGCGCGGCCAGGCGCGAATTGAGGGCGACGGCTCGCGCTGGTTGAACATGATTCACCGCGATGATGTCGCCGGCTGCATCATCGCCGCGCTGGAATACGGCAGGGCCGGCGAGATTTACAACGCCACGGATGACGAGCCGGTGACGCAGTGGCAATTTTTCGAGTGGCTGGCGGCGGAATTAAAGTTGCCTCTGCCGCCGCGAATTCCCGCCGATGCGGAAATTCAACGCAAGCGCGGCGGGACGAACAAGCGCGTCAGCAACGCGAAGTTGAAGGCGGAGTTGAACTATGAATTCAAATTCCCGAACTTTCGGGCGGGTTACGCGGCGGAACTGGCGCGGTTGCGGGCGTCCGGCGGAATTTGATTTCAGACGGCGTTGTCGCCCTGCTCTTCGGTGCGGATGCGCCAGGCGTCTTCCACCGGCAACACGAAGACCTTGCCGTCGCCAATCTTGCCGGTCCGGGCGGCTTTGAGGATGGCTTCCACGGCGGGTTTGACCTGGGCGTCGGGCAGCACCGTTTCGATCTTGATCTTGGGCAGAAAATCCACGGTGTATTCGCTGCCGCGATAGATTTCGGTGTGGCCTTTCTGCCGGCCAAAACCTTTGGCCTCGGTGACCGTCATGCCCTGGATGCCCAGTTCGTTCAACGCTTCCTTGACGTCGTTCAACTTGAACGGCTTAATGATGGCTTCGATTTTTTTCATGTCGCTTTCCGTTTACTCGTTATAGGCGCGTTCGCCATGTTCGGACAAATCCAATCCCAGGCTTTCATCCTCCCGGTCCACGCGCAGCCCGATGAATTTGTCCACCAGCTTGAGCAGCACCCAGGTGGCCAGCGCCGCCAGCGCCGCGGTGAATAAAACGGCAATGAGTTGATGAACAAACTGCCGGGCGCCGCCGGAAATGCTGGCTGTGGTCAGCGCGGCGTTCACCGAGCGGTTGGCCAAAAAGCCCAGCAGCAGCATGCCCACCGTGCTGCCGACGCCGTGCACGCCAAACACATCCAGCGAATCGTCGTAGCCGAAATACGATTTGAGGTGGGTCACCGCAAAGTAACAAACAGCGCCGCCCGCCAGCCCGATGCCAAACGCCGCCGGCACGCTCACGAACCCCGATGCCGGCGTGATGGTCGCCAGACCGGCCACCATGCCGGACGCCGCACCCAGCACGCTGGGCTTGCCCTTCAACAGCCATTCCAGGACCGTCCAGCTCAACGCGGCGGCGGCAGCCGAAAAATGCGTGGCCGCAAACGCGCTGGCCGCCAGCGTGCCGGCGCTCAAGGCGCTGCCGGCGTTGAAGCCGAACCAGCCCACCCACAACAATCCGGCGCCGATGAGGGAATACACCACGTTGTGCGGCATCATTGGCTCGCGCGGCCAGCCGTCCCGCCGGCCCAGCACCAGCGCGCAGACCAGGGCCGATACGCCGGAACTGATGTGCACCACCGTTCCGCCGGCAAAATCCAGCACCGGAATTTTGCCGCCCAACGCCCAGTTGAACAGCCCGCCCTTGCCCCACATCATGTGGCACAACGGAAAATACACCACCGTCGTCCACAGCACGATAAACGCCAGATACGCCTTGAAGCGGATGCGTTCGGCCACCGCGCCGCTGATGAGCGCCGGCGTGATGATGGCGAACATCATTTGGAACAGCATGAAGGTCTGCGCCGGAATCGTGCCCGAATAATCGGCATCCGGCGCGGCGCCGACGCCTTGCAGAAACAGATGCGACAGCGGATTGCCCCAGACGGCGTTGCCGGCGCCGAACGCCAGGCCGTAGCCGAAAATCATCCACAACGCCGACACCACAGCCATGAGAATCAGGCTGTGCATCATGGTCGAGAGCACATTTTTGGTGCGCACCAGCCCGCCGTAAAACAGGATCAGCCCCGGCGCGGTCATCATCAACACCAGCGCGGCGCTGGCCAGCACCCAGGCGTTGTCACCGGAGTTGATGATCGGGGCCGGCGCCGGGACCGGCGCGGCCTGTAATTGGGCGGCGCCCGGCGTTTGCGCCGGCAGGGGAACGCTCAGCGACAGCAGCAGCAGGAATGAATAAACCCAGGTTCTCTTTCCGAAACGATGAATGATTCTCATGGACGGCCAGTTCAACAAAGTCCCCCGCCGCTGTCAATGCCGCCTTGCGGCGCGGATAAAATTTCATTTCGATTTGCCGGCGTTTGCGCCTAACTTTTGGCGATGACCGTGGCCGCCGCTTCCCTCACGCCGATGATGGCGCAGTATCGCCGCATCAAAGGCGAGCTGCCGCCGGATGCGTTATTGCTGTTTCACCTGGGCGATTTTTACGAGATGTTTTTTGAGGATGCGCGGATCGGCGCGCAAATCCTGAATCTGGCACTCACCGCCCGGAATGGCGTGCCCATGTGCGGCGTCCCCTTTCATGCCGCGCCGGCGTACATTGGCAGGCTCCTGAAAGCCGGCCACAAGGTCGCCCTGTGCGAGCAGCTTGAAGAGGCGCGGCCGGGCAAACTGGTCAAGCGCGAAGTCACCCAAATCCTCTCGCCCGGCACGCATTTCGACGAGCGGCTGCTCGCCGCCGAACAGAACAACTTTCTGGCGGCGATTTGCCCGCAGGGGAAGGGGTTCGGCCTGGCGTTGGTGGATCTGACCACCGGAGAATTTTTGGCCACAGAACTGGAAAACGACGCCGCGTTGCTGGCCGAGCTGGAGCGCACCCGGCCGGCGGAAATCATTTTCCCCGCCGAACAGACTTTTGTGCGCGATTTGCTGGGCAGCCGCCGGTCTGCCGCCGCCGACGTCCCGTCCGCGGGGAGCAGCGCGTTCCTCCCCGCCGCCGCGGGCGGGGTTGTCCACGGCTACGACGACTGGGCGTTTGCTCCGGAAACCGCCGGATACACCCTGCGCGAACATTTCCAGGTCGCTTCGCTTGACGGCTTCGGGTTGAAGGACAAGCCGGCCGCCGTGGGCGCGGCGGGCGGTGCGCTGCATTATTTGACGCAGCATCTGCGACGTGAGGCCAAGCATCTCACGCGCCTCTCGTTTTATCGGCGCGGCGATTTTCTGGGGCTGGATCCGACGACGCTGCGGCACTTGGAAATTCTGGAGCCGCTGCGTCCGGATGCGCCGCGGAATCTGTCGCTTTACGGGACGTTGAACCGCACTGTCACGCCGATGGGCGCTCGGCTTTTGCGGAACTGGCTTTCCCAGCCGCTGGCGCGACGGGAGCCCATCCGGCGCCGGCAGGAAGCCGTGCAAATCTTTCTGGATCATCCCGAGGCATTGGAGCCGTTCCGGACGCAACTGGCCAGGGTCCGCGATTTGGAACGCACCCTGGGCCGACTCATTTCCAGCAGCGGCAATGCGCGGGATTTGGTCGCTCTGCGGGTTGCGCTCGAACAAATCCCGGCGCTCAAACAGACCCTCTCCGCCGCCGGGTCGCGTCGCAGCCCGACTTTGCTCCAGGAAGACACTGACCACGCGGCGC
>Ga0070740_10004590_pt1 | contig 13452 bp, 12 predicted proteins | sample Coa_R2_FD_67286 | JGI IMG/M metagenome (GOLD analysis project Ga0070740, IMG submission 67286) | Surface soil microbial communities from Centralia Pennsylvania, which are recovering from an underground coalmine fire - Coalmine... | ecosystem: Environmental > Terrestrial > Soil > Unclassified ...
ATACCGACATCGGGCCGCGGCACCGCGGCGCGTTTGGGAATGGACTCGGTCACGGCTGGAACCCTGCTTGTATCGTCGGGCATCCAACCGGATTACGCGCCGTGACGCAATCACAGCCTTGAGCCGCAGCGCGGGCTGGCGGGCCGCGCCGATCGCCTGTAAAGAGGGCAAAACTCATCCGCGTTAAAATCCAAGCTTTGCCCAAAAAGTCCGCCACCGCGAGCGGTATGCTCGTCCTTGTTGCAGGTTTTCTTGTCCTGTTCATTGCCGGCGGGGCGCGTTTTGCCATTGGGCTGACCCTCAAACCGATGGTCGCCGAACTGGGCTGGGAGCGCAGCGATCTCGGTGCCGCGGTTGGAATATTTCAAGTGTTGTCAGCCGTATCGATGTTTGCGGCCGGTCGGCTGGCTGATCGCAGCGACCCGCGTTTTGTGCTTGGTGGCGGACTGCTCGTCAGCGGTATTGGCATCGGTCTGATGAGCGTGATCGCCGCACCCTGGCAGGCGCTCATGTTTTACGGGTTGATTTATGGGCTCGGGAACGGCGCCGCATCGATCGTTCCCGTTGCCGTAATGGTGACACGCGCGTTTCCCGTGCGCACCGGCATCGCTAACGCTGTCGTGATGTCCGGCATGAGTGTTGGGCAACTCGTGATGATCGCCGTTCTTGCCGCTGCGCTTCTCAGCATCAGCTGGCAAGCGATCTATGCGGGTTTGGGAGTTGTGCATTTCGCCTTGGTGCCGCTGTTGCTCGCGGCGATTCCCAGGTCGACAGCCACGCCGCCAGCAGCGCAGCGCCATGATGAGCTTGGTGTCACGGCGGCTGCACATACCCGGCAATTCTGGATGTTGCTCGTCATCTACGCGATTTGTGGCTTCGATGATTTCTTTGTGGCCACGCATGTGGTTGCTTTTGCGCAAGACCGCGGTGTCGATGCGTTTTTTGCCGGCAATCTATTGGCGCTGATGGGGCTCACCGGGCTACTTGGCGTGGTCGCCGGCGGGGCGCTAAGCGATCGTGTGGGACCGGTGTGGCCGACGATGCTGGCGTTTGCCGCACGCGTTGTGGTCTTCGGCCTACTAATGGTCGATCAATCTACGTTGTCGGTCGCAATTTTTGCGCTGGTATTCGGCGCAACGTTTTTGGTCACCGCGCCGCTCACAGTCGTTTTCGTGGCCCAGGCATTCGGCAAGCGGCATCTCGGAGCTCTCACCGGGCTGATCACCATGGTGCACCAAATAAGCGGCGGTTTCGGCGCCTATTTGGGCGCCGCGATATTCGATTCGATGCAAAATTACGACGTGGCATTCCAGATCATGATGGTTGTGTCATTGGTCGCGATGGTGCTCAGCCTGCTGCTGAGGCCTTCGCGGGCTTCCCTACGCACGACCTAACCGGCTTGACGCAGCCGCGCCAGAACCTTCAATCCGGCGTAGCCGTCCGCCGGCTTCATGCCGACTTTTTTCTGGAAAGCAATAATCGCCTTTACAGTGTCGCTGCCAGTGCGCCCATCGATGCCATCGGTCTTGAATCCGCGTTCGTTGAGTCGGCGCTGAATTTCTTTGACCTCCGCCAGCGTGGGGCGGCGTTCGCCGCCAGGAAACTGCTGGTAAAAGGACGGCCCTCCCGCGATGAGATCGCCGAGGTGACACAGCGCCAATGTGTAGCTTGTCGACGGATTGTAACTGCGCACCGCATAAAAATTCCGCCCCACCAGAAATGCCGGGCCGCCGCGCACAGGGATCCAAAGTTTTGCCCGGTCCGCCGGCCGCAGAAAAGGCTTATCGCCCGGCCTCCGCACACCAAGGGCGCGCCACTGTTCGTACGTCCGCCAGCCGCTCGCTTCGCCGCTCGGTACCGTGACCTCGAAGCCCCAAGCCTCACCGCGCCGATAGCCACCGCGTTCGACAAGATAGCGTGCGGTACCGGCGAGAGCGTCATCCGGTCGCCCGAAAGGAGAGATGCGGCCGTCGCGATCGAAATCCACACCCATGTGCAGCCACACTTCCGGCATCCATTGGGTGTGTCCCATGGCGCCGGCCCAGGAGCCGATCATCTCCGCAGGCTGCGCCCAGCCTTTGTCGACGATGGTGAGCGCGTTGAGCAATTCAGCTTCCCAGTAACGACGCCGGCGTGGCTCGCGCCAGGCGAGCGCCGCCAACGCCGGAATGACCGGACGCATGTATTTCGGGTTGGTGACGAGATCGCCGAAGGAGGACTCCATTCCCCACAGGCCGAGCATGATATAGCGGTCGACGCCGTATGCCTTTTCGATGCGCGCAAGCAGATCTGCGTATTCCTTGGCGCGTTCTTTGCCCGTAATGACGCGCCAGTCCGAGCAGCGGCGATTGACGTACTGCCAGAGCACTTCGGCGAATTCCGGCTGCGAGTGGAACTGCGCGAATACGGTCATGTCGGGCGCGAGAGAATTCATAACGCGCGCGTAGGTTTGTGCCGAAATTCCATGTGAAAGCGCCTGCGTGCGAAAATCCGCGACCCAGTTGGCAAAGCTTGGCGCCGCCGCGATGGCATTCCGGCCGAAAGCAAGGAGAGCGAGCGCGCCGGTGATCGCGCCACGGCGGCTCAATGAAGGCGATCGCAACATGGTGCCATCCTATGCGGGGAGCCGAGGCAAGCAAGTCGGTCACGATGAGACCTGCGCCGCGCTCTGGCCGCCGAGAGGCTCAGTCGGCCTCGTTCTTGTGCCGCTTGCGGCGAGCATGGATCGGCTTTGTCGGCTTGTCCTCGCTGACGCGTTTGCTCGGCTCGTCGCCTATGATCTTTGCTTCTTTTGCCACCTGTCGTTGTGGCGCGTTGTCGCTTGCCTTCGCGGAAGGCTCGGCTGCGGCGAATGGCGGCGGTGCGGGCGGCAGCGGGATCGGTGGCGGGTGCGCAATCACCGGCATCTTGACCGGCACGAGCGGCGCGGGATCGCCAGGCTTAATCTCGGTGCCGCGTCCGCCGATCTGCCGCTCATAGGCGAGCACCAGTGTCATGTAGGGATTGACCCACACCCAGCCGGCTCTGGTGAACACCTGAATGTTGAAATGGATGTGGTACGAGGTGCCGCGTTCGTAGTCGCCCCAGGTCGCTACTTTGCCGATGATTTCGCCTTCGTGCACGCGCCGGCCGCTGAGCAGGTCTTCCGCATCCATGTATTTTGGGTTCATGTGCAGATAGCGAAAGCGCACGAAGTCGTCCTTGGTGTTGACGTCGATGTAGACCCCGATATTGCCGGGGTTGCGCCAGACGATGCCGTCGCGCACGGCGGCGACATCGTGCTGGTAAGCCAGGCAACGGTCGCTTTCCTCGGTCGCAAGAACGCAATTGCCGGGGCGGATATCCTCGCCCTGATGGCCGTAGCCGCCTGGGCATTGGCCGACCAGGAAATCGCGCAGTTCGCAGAAATTATCGCGCCACGGATAGGTCCAGTTCACGGCCGCCGCCTCGTCGAACACCAGCGGAAGGCCATTCACCTTGCAGGAATACTCCGCGTCTTTGCGCCCCAAGCGGCCGCTGTGGCCGGAGCGGTAACAATCGCCCCATGGCATGAAGGATTGCGATTTCACGTAAGAGGGCGCGTCGGCAATTGGCGAACGCATGCGCGCATAGACATGATAGTCGGCGCGACCTGCCAGTTTGTGCCATCCGGTGTTGGGGATGAGATCGCCCGGGCTATAATATGTAAAATCCGATTTCGCCGCCGGGCGCGTCAGATCGATATGCGGCTGCGCTATGTCCATCGGCGTGCCGCCCGCCGTGCGCAGCAGTCGCAGGAATTTCACGGCAATGGGATCGGCCTCCTTGCAGGACAGATAACGCGCTGACCGCGGCTGGTCGTAGCACTGAATGGCAACCACGTAGGGCACGCCGAAGCGCTCGAAGGCGTAGCGCACATGCGCCTCGCGCAAGATGCGCTCAATGCCTGGAAACTGATCTTCCAACTCCTTGGCGGGGAAGACCTCTTGATGATTGGGCGGATCGAGGTCGTAGACGAACGCACCGCCGGTGATCTCGACTTCCACGGGCTTAGAAAACGTCAAATCGAAGCTGCGGTGATCGGCAAAAAATGTAGCGGTGTAGCCGGCAGGGCCGGGCACAAAGAGCTTGGATGGATGAAAGGGGCCGAAATATTTATCGGAAGTCACGATATCGGCGAGGCCGGCCGCGGCATCGCTGCGATACGAGTCGATGTCGACCGGAAGCAGCACCGGCACGCTACTGGTTGCGATTCCAGGGAATCGCTTTTCCGTCTGCGCGTTGATGCGAGCGAACTCAAGAGCCGGCGGGTCGATGCCGTGGTCGGACAAAGTCGTTGCGGCCTCCGCCCAGTTCACTTCACTCAGGGTGACGCGGGGCGCCTCCATGTCTTCGGCGCTCGCCGCCGTCGCCGACAGCAACGCAGCGCCGATCAGCACCGCAAGCCGCAAATTTGTGCCCCTTACCTGGCTTAGCCCGCCCGCAGACTAAAGGCAGAGCATGGCCGCGTACAGGCCCTGAGCTTGCACTGTGTCAGTGCATCGGCAGGGGAAATCTTGTCAGTCTTTGGCCCGTTCCACATAAGAACCGTCGACCGTGTTGATAACCACACGCGTTCCGGTGGTGATGTGCGTCGGCACCATCGTGCGTACGCCATTTGAGAGCGTCGCCGGCTTGAACGAGCCGGATGCGGTCTGACCTTTGACCACCGGCTCGGTATCGGTGATCTCAAGGGTGACCTTCTGTGGGATTTCGATCGATACCGGGTTGCCTTCATGCACGGCAATGTTCACCACCATGCCTTCTTGAAGATATTTTTCGTAGTCGCCAACCACATCAGACGGCACTTGGACCTGTTCATAGTTCTCCTGGTTCATGAAATGAAAGCCGTCGCTGTCTTTATAGAGATAGGAGAACTCGTGGTCCTCGACGTGAGCGCGCTCGACCTGGTCGGTGGTCTTATAGCGCTGCGAGGTCTTCACGCCGTCTGAAATCCGGCGCATATCGACCTGAGTCGTCGGGGTACCCTTGCCCGGATGAAAATTCTCGGCGGTGAGGACGACGTAGAGCTTCCCGTCAATATCAACGATATTGCCCTTGCGGAGTTGGCTGGCGATGACCTTCACGATAACGATCCTTAATTTTAACGGCGGCGGGGGCCGCGGCTTCGGGGCGCACCATACTCATCTCCGCGGCGGACGCCAGTCTTTCCGCAGGGCTGCACATGCGCGCTAACCTGCCTTTCTGGCACGCCGGTGTGCATGCCGCGCGCCGGCCGTTTCTCCTCAAGCGGGCGCGCATTGCCGCCGCGCTGCGCGGCTGGTTTGCGACGCACGGCTTCCTCGAAGTAGAAACGCCGGCCCTGCAACTCTCTCCTGGCAACGAAATCCATCTGCATGCCTTCGCCACCGAGCTCATCGCGCCGGGTGGCGAGCGCGAGACATTTTATCTGCGCACCTCTCCGGAATTTGCCTGCAAAAAGTTGCTGGCGGCTGGAGAGATCCGCATTGTCGATTTCGCCCGCGTGTTCCGCAATCGCGAACGCGGCGCGCTCCATCATCCCGAGTTCACGCTGCTGGAGTGGTATCGCGCGAACGAGCCTTATGAAACGTTGATGGAAGATTGCGCGGCGCTGCTGGCGGTCGCCGCAGCGGCGGCCGAGACCAAGGCATTTACCTTCCGCGGCCGCAGCATCGATCCCCATGCTACGCCGGAGCGGTTGACCGTGGCCGAGGCTTTTGCTCGCTATGCCGGCATCGATGTGTTGGCGACCATAACGGCTGGTCGAGGGGAGCGCGCGCTGCTCGCACCGGTCGCCAAGCAGGCGGGTGTATGTATCGCGGACGATGACAACTGGACGGACGTGTTCAGCCGAGTGCTGGCAGAAAAGATCGAGCCGCATCTGGGCAATGGGCGCGCGACAATTTTATACGAGTATCCGCTGCCGTTGGCTGCGCTTGCCCGCGCAAAAGCGGGCAGCCCCAAGGTGGCCGAGCGGTTTGAACTCTATGCGTGCGGCGTCGAATTGGCCAATGCCTTCGGCGAACTGACAGATGCCGAGGAACAGCGGCGACGCTTTGATGAGGCAATGGCCGAGAAGCGGCGCATTCATGGCGAGCGCTACCCGATCGACGAGGATCTTCTTGCCGCTCTCGCTCACATGCCGCCGACATCGGGCATTGCACTCGGCTTTGACCGGTTGGCGATGCTCGCGACCGGCGCGTCGCACATCGACCAGGTTATTTGGGCGCCGGTGCCGGAATTCTAGGGAGAAAGCAAGATGACGCTGCGGACTGCCGACCAATTTTGCGATGCCGGGTTGCTGCCGCCGGAAAAGCGCGACGCATTTGCGGCTGTGAGCAGGCGATATGCGGTGGCACTGTCAACTGATCTTGCGGCGCTGATCGATCGCGGCGATCCGCACGATCCGGTCGCACGCCAGTTCGTGCCAGATGCGGCCGAGCTTACGTCACAGCCAGCGGAGTTGTCCGATCCGATCGGCGATGACGCGCACAGTCCGGTGGAAGGCATCGTGCACCGTTACCCGGACCGGGTGCTGCTCAAGCTCACGCACGTCTGCGCGGTCTATTGTCGGTTTTGCTTCCGCCGCGAAAAAGTCGGGCCCGGACGAGCCAAGGCATTGTCGGCGGCCGCGCTCGGACGCGCTCTCGATTACATTCGCGGGAACGTGGCGATCTGGGAGGTGATCCTTACCGGCGGCGATCCACTGGTGTTGTCTCCGCGGCGGCTGGCCGCGGTGATGACGCAGCTTGCATGCATCGATCACGTCAAGGTCGTGCGCATTCATACGCGCGTTCCTATCGCCGCGCCGAAGAGAATTACGCCGGAACTGGTGCGCGCGCTGAAGCTGAAGGACAAGGCGGTCTATGTGGCCGTCCACGTCAATCACGCGCGCGAGCTGACCGAGGCCGCACGCGCGGCTTGCGCCCGCATGACCGATGCCGGGATGCCGCTGCTTGCTCAATCGGTGTTGCTCAAGGGCGTCAACGACACGGCGGAGGCGCTCGTGGCGCTGATGCGAGCGTGCGTCGAAAGCCGCATCAAGCCCTATTACCTGCATCACGCCGATCTCGCGCCGGGCACCGCGCAGTTGCGCGCAGATATCGCAGCCGGGCAGGACTTGATGCGCCAGATTCGCGGGCGGTTGTCGGGACTCTGCCAGCCCACTTATGTGCTCGACATTCCGGGCGGCTACGGCAAGTCGCCAATCGGTCCGAGCTACATCGCCCGCGCACAGTCAGACGGCGACGAACGATTTGTCGTCGAGGACTTCAACGGAGGGAGGCACCGGTATCCGCCGCGCTAGTGGATGGACACCAGATCGATCAAAGCGGCCGCCAGCGCCAGGCTGGCAAAGCCGATAAACACAATGGCGATAATGGCATGCCAGACAAACGACGCGTCGCGCCGCAACGCCGAAACGACGTTCTTGCTTTTGATCATGGCCAGGTGCTCCTCGAGGAGCTCGGTCGCCCGACCGTCTCAATTTAGCGGTCGGCGCCCGCCCAGCCTATAATTTCTCCGTTAAATCGGCCGGTCGATGCGGTCTATCTTCGCATGGGTGCCATGAGTTGGGTGCCATGAGTTGGGTGCCATGAGCGTGCGGCAAGCATGCCACAGTGGCGCGCCCTAGGGGATTCGAACCCCTGTTACCGCCGTGAAAGGGCGGTGTCCTAGGCCTCTAGACGAAGGGCGCAAAACCGCTGCCGGCAGCAGCCGCCCGGCGGCGCGGGCGACGTATAAAGAGCTTCACCTGGAGCGGCAAGTTCACCAGTGCCCGGTGTTGGGCATCGATTTCCACGGTTCCTGCGGCGGTTTGGCTGCGCCTTTTTGCAGCAGCTCGATCGAGTGGCGGTCGGGAGAGCGCACAAACGCCATGACGCCGTCGCGCGGCGGCCGATTGATGGTGACGCCGGCCTTCATCAGGCGCTCGCATGTCTCGTAGATGTCGTCGACCTCGTAGGCGAGGTGGCCGAAATAACGCGCTTCGCCGTAATCCTCGTTACCGTCCCAATTGTAGGTGAGCTCGACCTCCAGTCCCGGCCGGCCCGCGGTCTTTGTCTCTTCGATACGCTTGTCGTCGCCCGGCGCGGCGAGGAATACCAGGGTATAGCGGCCTTTCTCGTCGACCCGGCGCCGCGTCTCCTTCAGGCCAAGCTTGTTGACGTAGAAATCGAGCGCGGCATCGAGATTGCGCACGCGCAGCATGGTGTGCAGATATCGCATGGTGAGATCCTCAAAACGAACCAAACGGACGGGCAGGGTGTGCCCGGCACTATCATAATGATCGCATCGGACCTGGACACCGCCATTGCCTCCTTGCGAGACCTCGTCGAGGCCGCGCAGCGTATTGTCCCGTTTACCGGTGCGGGTATCTCCACCGAGTGCGGCATACCCGATTTCCGCTCGCCTGGCGGAATCTGGACCAAGAACCAGCCGATCCCCTACGACCTGTTCCTAAGCAGCCGGGAGATGCGCGACGAGTCCTGGCGGCGGCGTTTCGCCATGGAGAACAATTTCGCGCGTGCCAGGCCCGGCCGCGGCCATCGCGCGCTCGCCAGCCTGTATCGCGCCGGCAAGGTTCCGGGTTTGGTCACGCAGAACATCGATAACCTGCATCAGGTATCGGGAATTGCCGCGGACGACGTCGTCGAGTTGCACGGCAATACCACCTATGCCGTTTGTCTCGACTGCGCCAAGCGTTACGAGCTCGATTGGGTACGCGACAAATTCCAGCGCAACGGCCATCACGTGCCGGACTGCAGCTGCGGCGGTTACATCAAAACCGCGACCGTCTCTTTCGGTCAGGCTATGCCGGCGCAAGCCATGGAACGGGCGGAGGAATTGACGCGGAGCAGCGATCTTTTCCTGTCGATCGGCTCCTCGCTGGTGGTCTGGCCGGCGGCCGGATTTCCGTTGATGGCCAAGCAGAACGGCGCCGCGCTCGTCATCCTCAATCGCGAGCCGACCGACTTCGACGATGTCGCCGATCTTGTTATCCGCCACGACATCGGTGACGTGCTCGCGCCCTTTATCGCCAATTGATTCGCGGCGGCTGCACTGTGCACAGACCTGTGCGCAAGCCTATTTTGCCCTTTGCCGTTATAGGGCCGGTGTTATCTTCGATTCAGCGAGAAGATTCGTTCGAAGCGTCCATCAAGAGACGCTCAACACAGCGGCGGCGTGCGACGTCATGGCGTCGGACGGGATTGAAGCGAAAATGTCAGGGACCAATCTTCGGCCCGGTACGGTCAGAGAACTGACCGACGAGACGGCGACCAGCCTCATTGAATTGTCCGGTGTCATCAAGTGGTTCGACGTCTCCAAAGGATTCGGCTTCATCGTCCCCGATAACGGCATGCCGGACGTGCTGCTGCACGTGACCTGCCTGCGGCGCGACGGATACCAGACCGCTTATGAGGGCGCCCGCGTCGTCTGCGAGGTGCTGCAGCGCGCCAAAGGTTTGCAGGCCTTCCGCATTCTTTCGATGGACGAGTCGACCGCCATCCATCCGGCGCAGATGCCGCCGCCGCGCACCCATGTTACCGTACAGCCGACCAGCGGGCTGGAGCGGGCACAGGTGAAGTGGTTCAACCGCTTGCGCGGCTTCGGCTTCCTTACCCGCGGCGAGGGCACGCCCGACATCTTCGTGCATATGGAGACGCTCCGGCGTTATGGCATTGCCGAGCTGCGCCCAGGGCAGACGGTGCTCGTGCGTTTCGGGCCTGGCCCCAAGGGACTGATGGCCGCCGAGGTGCGGCCCGACGGCGGCCCGCTCGGTCTCGCCTCGCACTGATCCGCTTCGTCTGCCTCTTCCGCTCACCCCCGCGCAAGTGGGGGGTCCAGAGGAAAATGCGAGCGTGGAGCAATTGGCTCCTGGAATCCCGCATTCGCGGGAATGAGCGGGTGAAGTACGTCTTAGCAAACAGACGTCCTGCCTCTGGGTCCTGCTTGCGTGGTGACGAACGGCGCCCATGCCCGCTCACCCCCGCGCAAGCGGGGGTCCAGAGCAGGAGATAAAAGCGCGCAAGCGAGGAGCGCCTCGCCGAAACCAACCGGCCTCTTTTTCTGCCGGCATTTTTCCATTGCCGCCTTGGCTGGGCCCGCGTAAAGGGCGAGGCGCATGCGCGCGTTGCGGCCGACAGCCTTCGCACTCTTGGCGCTTTTGCTGGCGAGCGGGCCGGCCAAGCCTGCCGGCGAGCACACGCTCGAAATCACCAGCAAGACGGGCGTGCACGTCTTCACCGTGGAGATTGCCGACACCGAGGCGGCGCGGGAAAAGGGACTGATGTTCCGCAAGCATCTGCCGGAGGGGCAGGGCATGTTGTTCGACTTCCGGAAGGAGCAGGACGTGAGCTTCTGGATGAAGAACACCTACATTCCGCTCGACATGATTTTTATCCGCGGCAACGGACGTATTTTGCGCATCGTCGAAAATGCCGAGCCGCTGTCGGAGACGATCATTCCCTCCGGCGGCCCGGTGCGCGCTGTGCTGGAAGTGATCGGCGGCACCGCCCGCAAGGACGGCATCGCGCCTGGGGATCAGGTGGCGTATCCAATCTTCAGACAGTAGCTCACAACAACCGCATCGCGGCCGTTTGACGATCGGGCGCGAAAGCTTCAACCGCTCATTCCCGCGCAAGCGGGAATCCAGGGCCATTTACCTTGGTCTTCATTGTTGCCCTGGGTCCCCGCTTTCGCGGGGACGAACGGGGAGCGGAGTCCCGAGCTAGGCGCGATGGAGACACGTCCCGCACGCGGTGCAGCGCCATAGCGCGCCTTCGCGGCCCGGGCGCTGCGCTGCGCCCGGGAAACGCGCTCGCTGTTCGACGTTGCCGCGCTGGTGCCGAGCGTGTATCCCGACGCAGCCAGCATCCACGGGGCATAGCGCAGTCTGGTAGCGCGTCTGCTTTGGGAGCAGAAGGTCGCAGGTTCAAATCCTGCTGCCCCGACCATTTCGCAGTAATTGACCAGAGTTCCCGCCGGCTCGACGAGTATAGGTCGGCCGAAAGTCTTTTGGATGGGGATCGCGAATACGAGGTCTCCTCTCGGATCGGTTTCCGCCTAAGTCGGGCAGCAAACAAGCGGACAGAGACCCAGCTTCCGGCCGCTGCGTCCACCTTATTGATCTGCATCAAGTTTTCACGACATCATAATCCACTGCTTGAAGATCATAATTTATGATTTCTGCTTGCTTGTTTACGATGTTTACGCAAAAATTTATGTGAAAGATACACGCAAGGCTTGTGAGTTGACGGCCCGTTTCGCGCATTCCGAGCGGCCGTTAGGGAAAAATAAAGGCGTCAAAGCGGGGGCGGCGTTCGGAATGCCCACAGTTGCGTTGTGTGCGGGCTTCGTGCGGCAAGCGGCCTGCCCGGAAGGGCGTAAAAAGGTCGACTACTTCGATTCCGGCCAACGCGGGTTCATGCTCGAGGTGCGCGCGTCGGGCGGCAAAACCTATTACCAGCGCTACACCGACGAACGCGGTCGCGAGCGCCAGTACAAGATCGGGCCCGCCGGCGTGCTCACTCTCGATCAGGCGCGCCGCAAGGCGCGTCAGATCGTGGCCGAGGCGCTCCTCGGCGCCGATCCGCAGCAGAAGCGGCGCGAAATGCGCGCGGTGCCGCGGCTCGGCCATTTCGTCCATGAGCGTTATCTGCCTTACGTGCGCACATACAAGAACAGCTGGCAGACCGACGAGACCGTTTTGCGCATTCACGTCCTGCCGAAGCTCGGCGCGCTGGCGCTCGACGAGATCAAGACCGAGGTCATCGCCGAGCTGATCAACCGCATGCGTGAGGACGGCTATGCGTCCGGCACCATGAACCGGGTGATCGTCATCTTGCGCTACATCTACAATCTTGCGCGCAAGTGGAAGGTGCCGGGCGTCGCCGACAATCCCGCGGCGGGCTTGAGCGCCGGGCCCGACGTGCAGCGCAACCGCTTTCTGACGGAGGAGGAAGCGGAGGCGCTGATGCGATCGATCCATGTCGATGAGAATCAAACGGCCGCGCGCGCCATCATGCTGCTGTTGCTCACCGGTGCGCGGCGCAACGAAATCACTTTCGCGAAATGGGAATATGTCGATTGGAAGAACAAGACGCTGCTGGTGCCGAAGTCGAAATCCGGCCGCGCACGCGTCGTCGCGTTGAATCAATCGGCCATCGCTTTGCTCACCTCGATGCAGCGCGCCGACGACAATCCATACATCTTCCCTTCGCCGGTGAACGGGCGGCCATCGGCCTCGCTCTATTTCCCTTGGGACCGCATCCGTAAGCGCGCAGGCTTGGCCGACGTGCGGCTGCACGATCTACGCCATTCCTTCGCCAGCTTCCTGGTCAATCGCGGCGTCTCGCTTTATGTCGTGCAGGGTCTGCTCGGCCATTTGCACGCGCGCACCACGCAGCGTTACGCGCATTTGACGCAGGAGACGTTGATCGGCGCCGCCGATCTTATTCAGGACGTCGTCAATTTCACCGGCCGCGACGTGAGCGCGTAGGGCGAAGGACGGCGTCTGTTACTCCACCCGCTCATTCCCGCGAACGCGGGAATCCAGGGGCCAATTGCTCCGCGCTTGCATCTTGCTCCGGACCCCCGCTTGCGCGGGGGTGAGCGGACGGGGAGAAGGCAGCCACACCCGCCCAATGACGAAGCGGCAATGCAACGCTGATTGGCATGGCCGCACCCGCTCATTCCCGCGAAAGCGGGAATCCAGGGGCCGATTGCTCCGCGCTCTCATCGCGCTCTGGACCCCCGCTTGCGCGGGGGTGAGCGGACATGGGAGCCGTTCGCCGTGCGAATTTAGCCGCGCGCTCAAACCGATTCGTCATGACGAAGCTCGGCGATGCGTATCAAGCGGCCGTCCCAGGCTATACCTAGCCGGCGACAGGCAGGAAGGTGCGGGTGGGGCGGCGCCGAACGCGGTGGCTCAGGCAGTGGTCGCTCGCGGCGACCTAGGACGGTCCCGGCAGAGGTGCGCGTCATAGTCGCGTACAAAGCGCGACCGCCGTCGCGCCAAGGCCTGCGGCTCTTGCACTTCCTCGCGGCGGAAACTTGCAACCGGTCCAGTACGTGAAGATTTGCAGCCTGTACGGCGTGGGGTTCTACTACATCCCGGGCACCGACATGTGCTTGAAGATGGGTGGCTGGGTCCGCGCCGAATACGCTTATGGCGATAACGGCAACATGACCTGGGGCCCGTACAACGCCAACGCCAACAACCGCGGTACCAGCAACAGCACCTTCCGCGCCCGCGGCTACATCACGGCCGATGCGCGCAACCAGACCGCCTACGGCACCGTGCGCTCGTATATCGCCGTCGGTCTCTCGACGAGCAATATCGGCCTCGACTCGGCGTCGAACACGTTCAACGCCAACCGCGCCTTCATCCAGTGGGCCGGCTTCACCTTCGGCATCGCGCAGTCGTTCTTCGACTTCTACAGCGTGCCGGCG
>Ga0070740_10004591_pt1 | contig 13448 bp, 6 predicted proteins | sample Coa_R2_FD_67286 | JGI IMG/M metagenome (GOLD analysis project Ga0070740, IMG submission 67286) | Surface soil microbial communities from Centralia Pennsylvania, which are recovering from an underground coalmine fire - Coalmine... | ecosystem: Environmental > Terrestrial > Soil > Unclassified ...
GAGGGACCGTGCCCGGGAAGCACGTACTGAACGTCAAGCTTTTGCGCTTTGCGGATCACCTCAGGCCAGTTGGCGATGTTGCCGTCGGCCGTGTAGTTGTACGGCCCGTTAACGATCGCATCCCCCGTGCACAGCACTCTGTCCTTGGGGATGTAGACGAATCCATCGCCGCGCGTGTGCGCCCAGCCGAAAAAGTGAAATTCGACGCGCCGGAAACTATCGCTGATGACGTGCGATGGCGGCGGCCAGGTCTGTTTGGGCGGCTCGGCCATATCCCGTCCGAGTTCGGCCACATCCTTGCGCTGCTTCACCATCTGCTGCCAGCGCGCCGGCTCGTACCGCTTCATCTCTTCCGCCACGCCCTGGAACGCCACGGTCACCGCGCCCATCTTCGTCCACACCGGATTGCCGTAAGCATGGTCGCCGTGATGATGCGTATCGAACACGAACCGGATCGGCTTCGAGGATACCCTCTTCGCATCCTCGATCACCGCCCGCGCGCCGCTCGGAAAATTCGCGTCGACGACGATCAGGTAATCGCTCATCTCAATGATGGTGTTATTGCAATGGCCCTGGTGCTCGATGTCCCCTTCACGAAACCAAACGCCCGGAACAATCTGCTTGATCGTATTGGGCTGCGCGTCGCCCCGCGTCAGGAACACCCCGAGCGCGAGCAGGCACAAGAAAGCGCCGAACAGCTGTGTTCGCCTTATATGCATCCGGCCTCCGGCGCTCCAGTGTACACGATTTCGATCCATTTGCGTTTTTCACTGGCGCTGTACCGGCTCGGGTTGACGGGCTGGCCAGATCGGGTAGAATGTTTCCGCCGGCGGGCGGTACGCCATGGTAGGCCAGACCGTCTCTCATTACGAAGTGCTCGAAGAGCTCGGTCGCGGGGGCATGGGGGCGGTGTACAAGGCGCGCGACACGATGCTTGGGCGTGTGCTCGCCATCAAGGTTTTGCGCCCCGATATCGCGAATGCAACCCGGGAGCGCCGGTTCATCCAGGAAGCCAAAGCCGCCTCCTCCCTCAATCATCCGAACATCGTCACGATTTACGAGATCTTCCACGCCGGCGAAGCGCCATGCATCGCCATGGAGTACGTTTCGGGCATCACGCTCGAACAGGCGCTCGAAGCTGGCCCCATGGGGCTTCGCAAGGGGCTCGACTGCGCCGTTCAGATCGCCGACGCGCTCGCAAAGGCGCATGCGGCAGGCATTGTCCACCGCGATATCAAGCCGTCCAACATCATCGTCGCCGACACGGGACGTGTGAAAATTCTCGATTTTGGGTTGGCCAAGCTCACCCAGACCGCCAGCGAGGACGAGTCGGGCGAGCGGCTCACCCAGGATGGCCGCGTGGTCGGCACCCCTCCCTATCTGTCGCCCGAGCAAGCCAGGGCCGAAAAGGTCGACGCGCGCTCGGATATCTTCTCGTTCGGGACAGTCCTCTACGAGATGTTCACGGGCAAGCGCCCCTTCGAGCGCGCCAGCAACGTAGAGATGTTGGCCGCGGTCGTACAGGACCGTCCCAAACGAATCCGCGCCATCGTCAGAGACCTCCCGGCGCCGCTCGAGGAGGTGATCGCGAAATGTCTTGAAAAAGACGTGAGCAAACGCTTCCAGCGCATGGACGATGTCCGCGACGCTCTGGAGGCGGTGCGCCAGCGCGAGACTCTCGACAGATTGCTCTCGGTGAGGAGCGCAGTGCCGGCGCGATGGCGCTCATGGAAAATTTGGATTCCCGCTGCCGCTCTCGCCGCCGGAGGGGCCGGATTCGCGCTCTGGAGCGCAGCGATTGATCGCGGTCCGAAGCCTGCGCCGGTGCTGACGCGGGTGACTTCCGACGAGGGACTCACCACCGATCCGGCGGTCAGCCCCGACGGCAAATATCTCGCTTATGCCTCGGATCGCGGAGGCGAGACCCTGGATATCTGGATCCAGCCGCTCACGGGAGGAGCAGCCGTCCGCCTTACCACGCACCCCGCCGACGATCATGAGCCCTCGTTCTCTCCGGACGGCTCAAAAATCGCGTTTCGGTCGGAACGCGACGGGGGCGGCGTGTACGTGAAGTCCATTCTCGGCGGAGATGAGCGCCTGATTGTGCGTAAGGGGCGGCGGCCCCGCTTTTCACCCGACGGCAAATGGATCGCTTATTGGACCGGATTCAGCACCGGAGATCCGACATCGCCCGGATCGAACGCGATTTTCATCGTGCCGGCGGAGGGCGGGGTTCCCAGACAGATGGCCACTCAGTTCGAGTCTGCTCTCTATCCGGTCTGGTCGCCGGACGGCGAGGCACTCCTGTTTCTCGGAGCAGATCACACGCGCCCGGCCCAGGCCAACGTGGCGCTGTCGGGAAACCGGCCTTTCAACCGCGTGGACTGGTGGATCGCGAAAATGAACGGCTCCCCTCCCGCCAAGACGGGCGCTCACGACGCGCTTTCAAAGCAAGGTCCGTCGGTATGGGCCAGCGCCGGCGCGGGTATCGCGCCTGAGGCGTGGCAGCGGAAACGAAACGAAGTCATCTTTTCAGCGTCGATGGCCGCGACCAACACCTTCCGCGACGCGGTGAATCTGTGGAGCATTCCTCTCTCCCGGAAGTCGGGCCGCCCTGCGGGCGCGGCGCGACAACTCACGTTCGGCACAGCCGTGGAAGTCCGCCCCGTATTGGCGACGTCCGGCGATTTGTTCTTCACCAGCGCCGAGCTGAAGACAAATTTATGGATGCTGCCCGTCAACGCGAATACGGGCGCCGTGACCGGCGAACTGCGACAGTTGACCAAGGGCGCTGCCTTCCACGGCCAGCCGGCCGCCGCGCTTGGCGACGATAAGGTCGTGTATTACTCGACGAGGTCGGGCAACATGGATATCTGGATCCTCGATCTCAGGACCGGCAAGGAGTCTCAGCTTACCTCTACGCCCCTGGCAGAAGCTTCCCCATTGATCTCCGCGGACGGCGCCACAGTTTACTACTCCATCTATGGCAAGCGGGAAGCCTACCTCATGGCGGCACAGGGCGGCGAGGCGACAAAGATTTGCGATGATTGCGGAACTTGGGACGTATCGCACGACGGCGCGCGAGTCCTGTACTGGTATTCCGTCCAGAAGCCGATGGTGTCAATTGGCATGCTCCACCTCCCTTCGGGGCGAAAATCCGAGTTGATCGAGTATTCCGAATACAGCCTGTATCAGCCCCATTTTTCTCCGGACGACCGCTGGATCGCCTTCGTAGCCAAAATCGGCCAGGACCGCAGCCGTATTTACATCACGCCGTTCCGCGCGTCAACCATGCATGGCGGAGACGCCTGGGTGGCGGTTACCGACGGCGAAAATCTGGACGATAAGCCGCGGTGGTCTCCGGACGGGAACCTGATCTATTTCACTTCGGAACGCGATGGCTTTCGCTGCATCTGGGCGCAGCGGCTCGATCCGGCGACGAAGCGCTCTGTCGGTCCGCCATTCAGCGTTTTCCATTTCCACACCTCGCGCCGTTCGCTGATGAACGTAGGGCTGGGCCCGCTGGAGATTTCCGTTGCCCGCAACGCGCTCATTTTCAATTTGGGAGAGATCACAGGCAACATCTGGCGCGCTTCCGGATTGTAGCGTCGCCGGGCTCGTGACGAGTTGGCGCAAGGGACGAATTCCGCAAAGTCCAATAGAATCGTAGTTGTGTTACACCTCCGGACGTCATGCCTGGCCGCCGCCCTTCTTGTGGCCGCGCGCATCGCCTACTCTGCGGACCCGCCGTCCGCCTCCGGCATCGACCTGAAGGCCATGGATCCGAGCGTCAACCCTTGCCAGAACTTTTACCAGTACGCCTGCGGAACCTGGCGTAAGAACAACCCCATTCCACCGGACCGAGCGCGCTGGGGCCGCTTTGATGAGCTCTCAGAGCGCAATCTGACGATCGAACGGGACATTCTTGAGAAAGCCGCCGCGGCAAGTCTTTCCCGCTCCGCTGTCGAGCAAAAGATCGGCGACTTCTATGCATCCTGCATGGACGAGGCGGCCATCGAAGCCAAAGGCGTCGAGCCGCTCTCGGCCGAGCTCGCGCGCATCGGCGCGATCTCTTCGAAGGCCGATCTGGTCCGCGAAATCGCCCGCCTGCACCGGCAGGGCGTCCGCGTCCTGTTCAACTTCGGCGTCGCGCCGGATCTGAAGAACTCCAACGAACAGATTCTCAATGTGGACCAGGGCGGCCTCGGGCTTCCGGACCGGGATTATTACCTGAAGGATGATCCGCGATCTGTTGAGCTCCGCAAACAGTATGAACAGAACATCGGCGATATGTTTGTGCTGCTCGCCAGAGCGCAAGGCCGCAACGACGCGCACGCGGCCGAGCGCGCCAGGACTGTAATGAAAATCGAGACCGCTCTCGCCAAAGCGTCCATGGACCGCGTCGCGCGGCGCAACCCCGACAATCGATATCACATCATGACCCTCGATCAGCTTGGGTCTCTCGCTCCTGGATTCGACTGGCGCGATTACCTGCAAGACAGCCAAATCCCGCCGGTCAGTCGATTGAACGTTGGGGCGCCCGATTTCGTCAAGGCCCTGGATGCTGTTCTGGCGCCCGCCAATCTTGACGACCTGAAAACCTACTTAATGTGGCACGTCCTCTCAGCGAACGCGGAACTGTTGCCCAAGGCGTTCCGCGAACAGGAATTCCGGTTCTTTGGCAAAACACTCCAGGGCCGCAAGCAACTGCCGCCGCGGTGGAAGGAATGCGTTCAGGCAACCGACCATGCGCTCGGAGAAGCGCTGGGCCAGAAGTTCGTTGAGGTCGCTTTCAGCGGACCTGCCCGGGAGAAGGCGCTGGAGCTAGTCCGCGAGATCGAAAAGGAGATGGCGCACGATATCGAAACCGCGACCTGGATGACGCCCGCTACGAAACAACAGGCCATGAAAAAGCTCCAGGCGGTCTCGAATAAGATCGGCTATCCGGCCAAGTGGCGCGATTACAGCAGCGTAAAAATCATCCGCGGCGACTACTTCGGCAATTCTGTTCGCGCACGCGAGTTCGCGGTTCAGTGGAATTTGTCGAAACTGGGCAAGCCTGTCGATAAAACCGAATGGAGCATGACGCCGCCTACGGTAAACGCATACTACAACCCGCCGCAGAACAATATCAATTTTCCTGCCGGCATCTTGCAGCCGCCGTTCTATAACCCGCAGGCGGACGATGCTGTCAATTACGGCGCCATCGGAGCGGTGATCGGCCATGAACTGACGCACGGGTTTGACGACCAGGGGCGACGATTCGATGGCGAAGGCAATCTCCGCGATTGGTGGACGCCTGAGGACGCCCGCGCGTTCGAGACCAGGGCGGATTGCGTGGCCAAAGAGTACAGCGGATTCAGCCCTGTCCCCGGCGTTACCATCAATGGCAAACTCACGCTCGGCGAGAACGCAGCTGACAACGGAGGAATCCGACTCGCCTATATGGCGCTGATGGATCGCCTGGCGGGAAAGGTGTTGCCAAAGAAGGACGGACTCACGCCGCAGCAACAGTTTTTCCTGGGATACGCACAGATCTGGTGCGAAAATTCCACCGAGCAGAACTCGCGCTACCAGGCCGTTACCAATCCGCACTCGCCCGGGGAGTTCCGCGTGAACGGAGTGGTCCAAAACCTTGAGGAATTTCGCGACGCGTTTCAGTGCAAGCCCGGCGATCCAATGGTGTCGGCGAATCCGTGCCGGGTATGGTAACGGGATCTGCGCCGCGGAAGATCGCGCCGCACGACTAGTACAGGGACGGGCGCATCGACCCGCCGAGCAGCATGGGATCGATGTAGGCGATCGTGTGCGAGCCTTCGCCGCCGCCCCAGGCGAACAGCAGCCACACCTGCGGCAACCCGCCGGCGCGGATCGTGATCCCGCCAGCCCAACTGTGTCGCATATGATCGAAGCCCAGGTCCCCGCGCGTCACGGCCACGCGTCCGAAGTCGGCGCCGAAGGCCGCGCCAACCGGACCCCAAATTGAATGCTCAACAGCCGCGCGGAACAGCATCAGGTTGGGCGCACGGAAACGGTAATCCGAATAGCTGGGCAAGCCCCGCGCTCCGTTAATGTCGCTGCCGCCGAGCGTCGGCTGGAAATAGAACGGGACCACCGAGCGGTCGCCGGTGTACGAGGTGGTAATCATCGCCTCCAGCGTGAGGCTGCCCTCCCGGTTGCGCATGTAGCGTCGCTGTTCAAGCGCGGGCGGGCTCTGATCGGGACCGGTCGGATGCGCGCTGCCGGCGCTCATATTGCGATAAAAGGGGACTTCATGTGAGAAATCGAACGAGAGACGCCGGAAGGAATAGGTGGAATCGGCGGGGGCCACGAACTGCTCGTACAGCGCCGAGTAGCGCAGCCTTAAGCGGTCGCTGATGGCGCGGGCGAAACGAACGCCTTCGCCGAACTGGATGAAGCCAGGCTGATCCGCCAGACCCGGCGCGCTGAGATTGTTGTAGAGCCGGCCGATGGAGGGCGCCGTATCGCCCGTGCGGCCGCCAATGCTGACGAACCGGCCGTTTAATTCGCCGAACAGCGCCAGGCCCGAGGCGCCGAACAGCGGATACGCCGCATTCACTCCTGCAATGGTCTCGCGCATGGAAAAGAGCGCGAGGCTGTTCCGCGATGTGAGCTGGCCGAGTCCGTAATACCCGACCTTTGCAAGAGAGATGCCCTGCAGATAGAAATTCAGCTCCGGAGACGGGCGCGGCTGAAGGATGGGAGCGGCGCCGGCCGGCGGCGGCTGCGTAATCACGCCGATGTCGGGGCGGGTCGGCGTCTTCACGGCTTTCACATACAGGCCTGCCCTCCACGACCCGTTAAAGGAGCCAACGGCATCCGCATTCGTATTTAACCGCCACGCCGGCAGGTTGTTCTCGAAAACAAAGGCGCCGCCCACTCCGACGCCGTTGCCAGGCGCAATGCTGCCGGCGGCGATGTGGAGCGGCTTGCCCGTGAACAAGGTCTGCGCGCACCCGAAAAACGACTTGAAGGTTGAGCAGTTGTGCTTGAGCTCCTCGCCCTCCCGGCGAAAATCCGATCCAAGCCGTGTCTCGTTTTGTGCGGGAACCGGCGTCATCGAGGCCAGAAGCAGGGCGGGCGTCACGAGTCGGATTGAGAGCTTCACCGGCCGGCCTCCCGGATTTGGGGCCGCAGCTTCGACATGACCTGGCGGATGTAGTCGCTGGCCTGCGCTTCGGTCGTAATCTGCGAGACATCGAGGTGCGTTTGCTGATCCAGCGGAAGAGTGCGCTCCACCTGTTGCATCGCGACCACCTGATCGAACAGCAGTTGCGATAGCGGCCGGTCCGGCTGAGCGGCCCCGGCCGGCGGCGGGCTCATGCGCACCAGGGTGCGGCCGGGCTGTGGGGGTCCGGCTTCCGCTGCATCGGCCATCAGCCCGGAGCGGAAACCGATGTAGTCGGTCCGCGGCTCGGACAGCGTGAGGATGTCCAGAAAAGTGTCCGCGTTGATCTCGCGCGGTGAACGGGCGCGATAATCGCCGATGAATTTCTTCGTCACCGTGGCGGGAATCGATGCGTGGTCAAAAGTGCGGTTGATCACGGCGCCTTCGGGAATCCACGGCGATACGGCGACCGCCGGCACCCGTATGCCCAGCCGGTCGAACTTGAATCCGGTTACGGGGTCTGTAAACTCGTCGGGCGGACACGCAGGCGGTTCGACATGATCGTAGATCCCTCCGTGTTCGTCATATACGATCAGCAACAGCGTCTTTTTCCAGAGGTCTTCGTTGTTCCGGATATTCATGTAGACCGAAGCGATGAATTCCTCGCCCGCGAGGACATTGTGATCGGGGTGCTGATCCGAGGCGACCATGTTGCCCGTCGGCGTGGAATGGTCGGCGTAATTCGGCTCAATGAAGCTGTAATCAGGAAGATTTCCCGAGCGGCAATCGGCTTCAAACTGATCAAATGTCGCAAACAGGGCGGGCTGATCCTTCAGGATGAACGCCATTCCGATGGTCTGATCGTAGTAATAGATTTTTGCGGTCCGGCCCTGGTTCACCATGCGCTGGTAAATGGTGGGATATTTTTGGCCCAGGTAGAACAGGCTCATGTCTGTCTTGCCGAACGACGTTCCGAAATGCGCGAACGCCCGGTTGGGAATCGTCGGGCCGGGCAGCGACGAATACCAGTGATTAAATACCGCGAATTTCCGGGCGAGCGTGGTGATCACGGGTAGTTTTTCCGGCGCAAAGCACTGCATGATAAGGTGCGAGTGCTGCACGTTCTGCTGCTTGTGGTAGTAAGCCTTGATGAAGCCCTGCATTTTCGGGCCGCCTTCCGGCTCGCCGAAAATCTGGATCTTTACGTCTTCCCAGTGATGGCCCGGGTCGGGCTGCAGCTGGCTTTGATATTCCGCCTTATCCTGGACCGGGATGAGCGCTCCCGTGGTGTCCGGATTCGTTTCGTTTCCAGTAAGTCCTTCGATCCTGGGATCCTGTTTTTTCAGGAATCCCAGCATGTGATCAAACGACCGGTTTTCCATCATCAGAACGACGATGTGTTCGAGCTGGTCGAGACCGGATGGCATCGGTCCTCCGAAGTTTAGTGTGTGCTGCGCAGGCCGCGTTACAAAATAGCACGATATTGTCGCCGGCGCGATCAGCTGGAATGGCGCGGTTCAGAATTGGCGTCTGCTATTCTAAATGTGCCTGATGGCGCATTCCGAGAAAGCTTATGAACCGCAGGAACGCCGGCACTGTGCCGCGACGGCTGTTTCTATCGAGCCTCCTGGCCGCGGCGACAACATCCGCCGCGCTGATTGAAGACGTCCGCACATCGATTGACGCCAACAACTTCGGGCGCGCCGAATCATACATCCAGGCTTACCGCGCGCAGCACGGCGTCACGCCGGAATTGATCGAAGCGCTTTCCTGGATCGCGCGCGGGCGGCTGGCCAGAAAAGAATATGATCTTGCCGAGAAATACGCCCGGCAGACCTACGATCTGGCCACGGAGCAGCTCCGCGGCCGCTCGCTTGATCAGGATCGTTATCTTCCTATCGCGCTCGGCGCCGCGATCGAGGTCCAGGCGCAGGCGATGGCCGCGCAAGGCGAGCGCGCGCAGGCGGTCAAATATCTGCGCGGCGAACTGAGCAAGTTCGCGTCGACATCGATCCGCACGCGCATTCAGAAGAACATCAATCTACTGTCGCTCGAAGGCCGGCCCGCCCCCCCAATCCAGACGTCCGAGTTCCTGGGGCCTCGTCCGCCCGCTCTGGCGGCTGTGCGCGGCAAGCCGGTACTGCTGTTCTTTTGGGCGCACTGGTGCGGCGACTGCAAAGCCGAGGTGGCAGCGCTTCAGCGACTGATGTCCACATATGGCGATCGGATCGTCCTGATCGGGCCAACGCAGCGCTACGGGTATGTCGCCGGCGGCGAGGAAGCATCGCCCGAAGCAGAACTGAAGTACATCGACGCGGTGCGCCGCCAGTATTATGCTCCTCTCGCGAATATGCCCGTTCCCGTCAGCGCGGAAGCCTTCAGGACCTACGGCGTGAGCACGACGCCGACCCTGGTGATCCTGGACCGCGCAGGCGTCGTACGGCTGTATCATCCCGGAGCAATGACGTATGAGGAGTTGAAGCGCGCCGTCGATCGCATCCTGGCCCGCAGAGCGACGACTTAGAGCCGGCAGTGGTATCATCTCCTTCAACTTCACCGTTCGAAGGAGAGCCCATGCATTCTACAGCGAACGCATTTGGACGCCGCGCCTGGATGAAGGGGGCCGCGGCCGCAGCCTTGGCGCCTGCCTCGCCCGCGCTTGCCGCGCCGCGCCTCGCCGAACCCGGTTGCGAAACGACGATCGCCACCGATGCCAGCGCGATTACCGAAACCACGGCTGGCAAAGTACGCGGGTTCACGCGCAACGGCATATACACATTCAAGGGAATCCCCTATGCGGCTTCAACCGCCGGCGCCGCGCGCTTTTTGCCGCCCGCAAAAGCGAAGCCATGGACCGGAGTGCGCAGCTGCATGTACTACGGACCGGTCTGCCCGCAGGTGGAAAGAACCGGATGGGCCAACGACGAAGTCGCCTGGTTGTTCAACTGGGACGACGGGCAGCCCGGGGAGGACTGCTTGCGGTTGAACATCTGGACGCCCGCTCTCAAAGACAATCGCAAGCGTCCGGTCATGGTATGGCTGCATGGCGGCGGCTTCGTCGCCGGATCCGGTCAGGAGCATCCTGGCTACAACGGCGAGAACCTCAGCCGTCGCGGCGACGTTGTTGTGGTAACGATCAATCACCGCCTCGGCGTGCTCGGGTACTTGAACCTCGCTGAGCTGGGTGGCGAGAAGTACGTTCGTTCGGCAAACGCGGGCATGCTCGACATCGTGGCGTGCCTGGAGTGGGTGCGCGACAACATCGGCAACTTCGGCGGCGATCCCAGCAACGTGACCATCTTCGGCCAGTCTGGCGGCGGCGCCAAGGTCACTGCGCTCATGGCCATGCCGTCGGCAAAGGGCCTCTTCCACCGCGCCATTGTGCAAAGCGGATCGAGCTTGCGCATGGCGCGGCCCGAAAACACGGCAAAGCTGGCCGCGGCCACATTGAGCGAGCTGGGCGTGAGCCCATCGCAAATTGGCCGGCTGCATGAGATCCCGGCAGCGCAACTCATCGCGGCCGGCTCCGCCGCGCTGAAGAAGCTCACTCCCGCAGGGCCGCCAGCGGTGAGAGTCGCCATGGCGGACCGAATCGGATGGGCCCCCACGGTGGACGGCGAAGTTCTGCCCCATCATCCGTTTGATCCGACCGCGCCGCCCGAGTCGTCGAGCGTCCCGCTGATGGTCGGCACGACGCTGAACGAGTTCACTACCGCCCTGGGCAATCCGGAGATGGAGTCGATGACCGAAGAGGAGATGACGAAGCGCGTCACGACCATGTATGGCGACCGGGCGGGCCGGATCATTGAGGCGTACCGGAAGACGCATCCGCGCGCCAAACCGCTCGATATCTTGTCGTACATTTCCACAGCGCCTGTACGTCAGAATGCGGTTACGCAGGCCGAACGCAAAGCCGCGCAGGGCGGCGCTCCTGCATATTTGTATCTGTTCGCCTGGCAGACCCCGGTCCTGGACGGCCGCCCACGCGCATTCCACTGCGCCGAAATCGCTTTCGCGTTCTACAACACAGACGTCTCGGCCACGATGACCGGCGGCGGTCCTGAGCCTCGCGCGCTCGCCGCCAAGGTCAGCGATGCGTGGATCAATTTCGCGCGCAGCGGAAACCCGAATCATCCGGGATTGCCGAAATGGCCTGCCTACGCAGCCGGACAGGGCGCAACGATGATTTTCGACAAGAAGTGCGAGGTCAAAAGCGATCCCGACCGCGAGGAGCGGGCGCTGGTCATCAAAGCGTGACGCTGAAGAATCGCGGACAGCCGCCCGGAACTACCTGGGCGGCTGCTGTACGAAGTAGGTGCGCTTCACGACGCTGGTCTGACCCCGGTTGTTCGTGCCATAGAGGCGCAGGTCGAAGGTCGTTGACTCGGCTGGTTGCGATAAAAAGTCTGTCCCCCTGCTGGCGAGAAGATGGTCGCGACCGGCGGCGTCGCATAGGCTGTGAACTTCACGCTCTTCCTGCTCGTCGCGCCATACTGATCGGTCGCAATCACGGTAATGACGCGCGGTCCGGGCGTGAGGAATGACGCGGCGCTGTTCATCCCGCTGGCAAGATTGCCGTCCACATCGCTGACCCATACGACGCGGAGCCCGTCCGTACGGCCGCGCGCGTCTTTCACTATGGCCTGGAGCGGAATCGTCGGGCTGTATGGGTTGGTAATCTGCCGGACGTCTCAAGCGAGAAAGCCGTCACCCAGTGCGTTCCCTTGACACGCCCCGCCGCCGGATGATGATATGGTCTCGCCAAACGGGAGTTCATCAGCGTGGCAACTCGTTTCATAAACGTATTTGCGGCCCTGCTCGCGGCGTCTCTCGCCGCCATCGCTCAACAGGCTGACCTGATTTATTACAACGGCAAGATCATAACCATGTGGCCTGAGCGCCCCAGCGCGGAGGCCGTCGCGATCGCGGGCGATCGATTCATCGCCGTTGGCGCCTCGGCGGACGTATTGAAAACGGCCGGTCCCGGCGCCAGGCGCATCGATCTTCATGGTCAGACCGTCGTGCCAGGTCTGATCGACAGTCACGTGCATCCGATCGGGGCCGCTCTCAGCGAGATTGACGGGCCTGTACCGGTCTTTCATTCGATCGCAGAAATTCAGGACTATATTCGCAAGCAGGCCAAGACCCTTCCGTCCGACCGCCTGATCTTCGTGCCCAAAGTGTATCCGAGCCGGCTCGCCGAACGTCGCTATCCGACGCGCGCGGAAATGGATGCCGCCGCCCAGGGCCGCGAAGCTGTCGCAGACAACGGCTATGCCGCGGTACTCGATTCCGCATTGATGAAACGGCTCGGCATCACCAAAGACACTCCGGAGCCGTCCAATGGACGCATCGTCCGGGACAGCGCCGGCAATCCGACGGGTCTGATTCTTGGCGCGCCGCAGTTGCTTGCCGCAGTGCGCACAGCGCGGAAGTACACTGCCAAAGAGCGACTCCAGGGACTCAAGAGCATGCTGGCGCACTACAACGCGGCAGGCCTGACGAGCATCATCGATCGCAGCGAAGGACCGGAGGGATTCCGCGCATATCAGCAGCTTCACGATTCCGGCCAGCTCACCGTGCGCGCGTATGTGACCTACCTGATCCGCGCACAGGGGTCGCCCGCGGATGTCCGCCAAGAGATCGAACGCTTCCCCTTTGTCACCGGATTCGGAGATAAATGGCTGCGCGTCGGATCGCTGAAGACGATTCTCGACGGAGGCATTCTCATCGGTACGGCCTATCTGCGTGAGCCGTGGGGACAGCACACGCAGCTCTACGGCTTCGTCCAGCCGGATTATCGCGGCGTGCTCTCCGTTTCGAAGGAGAACCTGTTTGAAATGGCCAGGGTCGCCGACGAACTCGGCTGGCAGATGACGGCCCACACCACCGGCGGCGGCGCGACGGACCTGTTGCTCGATGCCTACGAAGCGGCCGATAAGATCAAGCCCATTCGCGGCCGGCGGTTCACGGTCACCCACGGGAATTTTCCGGATCCGCGCGCCATCGAGCGCGCTAAGCGGCTCGGCGTCGCTTTCGATATACAGCCCGCGTGGCTGCACCTGGATGGCGCGGCGATCAAGGACGTCTTCGGACCGGAGCGCATGAAGAACTTTCAGCCGCTGCGCTCGATGCTGGACGCCGGACTGATCGTCGCCGGCGGTTCGGATCACATGATTCGTTTCGATTCGCGCGAGGCCACGAATCCCTATCACCCGTTTTTCGGCATGTGGATGGCCGTCACGCGCAAGACGACCGATGGAAAGGTTCTCAACCCCGAGCAGCGCATCTCCCGCATGGAGGCGCTGAAGATGTGGAC
>Ga0070740_10004594_pt1 | contig 13442 bp, 12 predicted proteins | sample Coa_R2_FD_67286 | JGI IMG/M metagenome (GOLD analysis project Ga0070740, IMG submission 67286) | Surface soil microbial communities from Centralia Pennsylvania, which are recovering from an underground coalmine fire - Coalmine... | ecosystem: Environmental > Terrestrial > Soil > Unclassified ...
CGAAAATGCGTGCGGAAGCAGCAAAAATCGAATACGAGGCCAAAGTCAGAAACATACAGATGGAAAATGATGTGCAATTAAGAAATATGGAAGCAAAGGCAAGGCTGTTTGATCAGCACCCTGGATTATTAAATCTTGAAATCACGCGAGTACAAGCCCAGGCCATGCAAGGGATACAAAGCATTGTATCACCGGATGTAGTTGGCTCATGGTATAGCACACCAGGAATCGGCCTGTTTTCCGGAAACAGGGCTCCACAATTATTACAAAGACCCGATCAAAAAACGGAGCAAAGACCGGAGCCACGCTCAGATCCCAGATCACAGCAGCCTATTCAACCTTCAACAGTAACGTTGTCCAAATCGGGAGTGATGTAAACAATTGCTCTCTTGCAATGGTACGGCCATGTGATGGCCATGGCTGTACCATCTTTTTGGATGAACTCAGAGAGTATCACATCAGCTTTCAGACATGATTCGCTGTAAATGATATAACAGCAGTGGAAATCTGGAATAACCTGATGCGGCGTTAAAGTGTCCGGCATTCGCAACAATAATTTTTTTTGCCTGCAAATTATCGGCTATATAATTAAACATCGATCGAGGCACATACGGATCATTATGCCCATGATAGCAAAATATGCTCTTACTATCCGGCTGTATAGCCTGCACTCTCCCGGTAATTTCCTGCCAATTAAATGGTGATTGAAAAAAGCTTTTATTGATTTCATCAAATTTTGCTATCCCAACCTTACCAAGGAAAGCACCAATTGAAAACAGAGATGAAATCATGCTTTCATACCCGCAAAGCCAGCGAAATAAAAATACCGCACCCAGACTATGACCAATAAGGATTGATTTTCTGTTAATCCTAGGCCGCGCCAACTGATCGAACACTTTCAGCCATGTTTTCAGGTTTTGCATCTCAGGCGTTGGCATGGATGGCACGTAGCAATTAATACCTGAATTGATCAATTGTTGCGACAACCATCCAAACCAGTTTTCATCCGGATAACCATACGCACCATGCACAATGATGACATTTGGATTCTGCATACCTATGTCATACCTGAAACTTTGCGGCCTGATCAATGTCATTTAAAGTTCTCAATAAGCGCTCATAGTCTGCACATTTCACAATCACATGTCCAAGTCTGCGCAGCGGCTTGGGAAATGCAGGAATGGGTTGATTCGGTTGATAATAGAGTTTAATTTCCTCACAGGAAATATCACTATCTAGCGGAAGCATAGAAATTTTCGGAACGTTAACAAATGAACTGATTTGCGGACGATAGAAAAACCGTATCCCAGCGATACTCCCCTCAATATCTGGAAGGGATTGCACTTCTCCAAAATAGGCAGCATAAATATAATCATAATAGTTGATACCATATGAAATATTGATCAGATCTCCAATCTTGTCGCCAGCAAGCCGCGCAGCGATTTCCATCAAAACCGGCTCTCCTTCCCTGGTCATCCGGATTTCAGCATGAAACGGGCAATAATCAGGCTGCAAGACTGAAATGACATCATTCAGATAATCCATTATCTTGCGCTTTAATTCGGCGGAGATGGGCGTGTTGACAACATGACCAATCTCGACAAACTCACTCTGGTCTGCCAGGAACTTCTCAGTAATGCTGAAATACAGAATGTTTCCATTCGTAACCGTTCCCTCAACACTATACTCCTTCCCACTTACGTATTCTTCATACAGGAGCTGATTTGCCAATTGATAGCCCCATAAAACATGTTTGCCATGAAGAATACAGGATGCTGCCTGTTCAGCCTCTATTTCGTTATTGACCCGTCTGACATGTACACTCCCAGCCGCATCAACCGGCTTGCAAACCGCCGGAAATCCAACGTGCCTGATTGCATCCTGCAATTCACCAGCTGTATTTACGACAACAAATGCCGGGAGCGCGATACCTGCACTGGCAAGCCTGGTTCGCATCACAGCCTTGTTACGCAAGCCAGGAATATTAACTGCATTTATTCCGGGCAATCCGAGATAATTGGCAAGCCTGGCAGCCGCTGGTACAAAATATTCAAATCCGGGGATAACCGCATCAATTTTGAAGACAGTCCTTAATTCATCCACAAGCTTGAATAACACGCTTTCATTAGCAGTATCCACCTCAACTGCCAACTGAACAGATTGAATAATGGTTGCCGATATTTTTCTCAAATCAGAATTTGCAGTCAGCAGGATAATATTCAAACCTGACTCCAATCCACGGAGCAATAATGCAATTGACGATCCATACGGTTCAATTATAAGTACCGTTTTCGCATGATCTGCAAATCTTCTTGCTGCTTTTGATAACACAGCATTAAATCCTGCGTTATCTATATACCTTAATAATTCATTCTCCATAAAACATCCTCTTCCTTAACAGATAGACAGGCTCAAACAGACAGTATTCATGCTCATAGGGATAAAATATTTCCTCGATCATGAAGTATCGATTGGCCAACGTCTCAAACTCGCTTTGTGGCGGACAGAAAAACTGACTATTGCACAAGCCAAATGTCTCTACAAAATCAAAATCAGGCCGTAGCTTTCCCAATTTATCCTCACCAAGCATTTGTATTGTTTGCTGCCAGCCCATACAGAGCCGGCGCTGGTCATAGCAAATATAATTCAATCTGCTTGCGAGATCGTATCGGTTTTTTATTTTTCCCGTACGAAATTCATCTGCCAATGTGTCAAAATTCTGGTTAATCAAATATTCATCAGGCTTCACCAGCAAATGACAGACAAACAATCCACTCTCATCCAGAAGATCTGCTGCATTTTGCAAAAAAACCGCATAATCATTCCAGGAAACCATATTGATGGCGTCATCACCAATCAAAAAATCAAACCTGAGATTGTTGCGAGACACATCAAGCCAATCCGATGCAATAAAATCTTCATTATCGGCCAGCCCTGTTCGCCTCCTCGTTAATCTCCCCATTGCTCGTATCATTTCCCCTGATCTATCCACCATCACCACTTTTCTTCCACAGTCCTGAAAAATCGTCCGTATCTCAGGCGTTCCTCCATATAACATAAACCGTGTTTTTTGGGGCTGCCGTTCAATCAGATCATGATAATAGGCTTCCGTACTTGGCAACGGTCGAACCGTGAAACCCTTGTATTTTTCCCATTCTTGCGCAATCCGCTGCTCTTCTTCGACCAACATATAACTCATAGGTTCTCCTAAGCCGCTTTTTTATTATGAAATTGCTCAAGCATTCTGTCGTAATATCGCTGTAACGAATCCAGCCGCAAATAGAATCCAAGCCAGAATTCACCAACTTTATCAGGGGATATTTCCAGCATCGGTAAAATGACATTATTAATCCACCCCGCAGCATGGACAACATCGATAGATTCGTGCTCAATGTAATATTGTTTTTCTATATGCTGACTTTTCTGCACCCTGTCCAATGCCTGAATCAATAAATGATAATGCGTCGGGTCAAGCATCTCAGTGGCAGCCATCAAGCCAAAATATTTCATTTTGTTATAAGAATATAATGACAAATGGCTGAACAGATTAATGCCTGACAAGCCCTCCCAGGTCATGTTTTCCAAAATCACATCCCGTTTATAATGCAAGCCCAAACTGTGCATGATTTTTTTGAACTGCGTAGTATGAAATTCCTCAATATTTCCCCTGCCTGCTTCTTCCCACATATTCTTGATAATCTCGGCTTTGGCGATCCCGGACACACCCACAATCGAAAGTGATAAATAATCAAAAAATTCCAGATTCAGAACTGAATCATTCAGGATATATATCTTTACATCTTCAAGTGTTGCCTCACAGCGCAGATAATGAAATATTGCATGATTGAAAACGGGGTGTTCTCTCAACGCGCTTACTATATCCGCTGCATTATTTATGCGGCGGCTGCAATCATAACGATTCAGACATTCGCTTTTTTCGTGTTCTATCCAGACACACTCGATTTGCTTGAATCTTCTCACTACTTCAGGATCAATTGCATGGTTTTCATTTTGATTGTAAACAAGATTGTAATAATGCCTGTTCAGCATCAAATGCACTTTTCTCAAATAAGCAGGATTGTTTTTTTTAAATGCATTAACCAAATCATTTTCAGTGATATTCATATTATTCTCCAATATGCAAAATTGTTTAAATAGCGATACGTTGCGATTCAGGCCGGCATTTTTACCGGCTGAAACAAATTGGCGGGAAATAAAAAGATTGATTTACTGATTGATAACAGCAAATCCTGATGCAGGCTTTGAAACTTGAATTATTGCTCTGAACGTAATACAGACTCTCATAGCATAAATTGAGGAGGGATCACAAACAAATATAAATTAGCATACTTCATCTTTCAACATGTTTTTGCAGCTTCATTAAAGATTGATCCGAGAGCTGCTTTTGTGTATTCATCACTCACGAATCTCAATCCGCGCCTTCCATATATTCAACAATCAGTTGAATATTACGTCTGCCCTTGTATTCATTGATATCCAGTCGATACGCTGCCCTTATCGATTGACAACGATAATTGGGCCATTGACTGGTATCGACAAAAAATGCGACTGCATCAATCACTTTATCGTCCTTGCCCAATCGAAGCTTCAAGTGCCTGTCTGCTATGATACGCTGCTCGAGTACGCGAAATGTGTCATCAAATAATGGTTCAGGAAACGCCTGCCCCCATGGACCAGCATCTCTCAGCAAGGACGCAACCTCCAGGCTAAAATCTTCTCCGGGTAATTCACCGTCACTCATTAAAGAATGCTGCAATTGCGCATCCGTCACGCGCGCGGAAACCACTTCATCAAAAGCCTTGGCAAAACGATCCAGCATATCGCGTTTGATAGTTAATCCTGCAGCCATGGCATGCCCGCCAAACTTCAGCATCAAGCCAGGATATTGCGCATCAATCTGTGCCAATGCATCACGTATATGCAGCCCGGAAATCGAGCGGGCAGAACCCTTGAGTTCACCATCCTGTCCAGGAGCAAATACAATGACCGGCCTGTGAAAACGGTCCTTGATTCTGGCAGCCAAAATCCCGATGACACCCTGGTGCCATGATTCATCAAACAGGCATATTCCGGTGGGCAAGCTGCTATTCAGGCTGTCATTCAATTTGTTTAGCACTGCAAGAGCCTGTGCCTGCATATCTTGCTCGATTGATTTGCGCTCATCATTCAGTTGATCCAGCACGCGTGCGATTTCACGCACACGAATGGAATCATCACAAAGCAGACATTCAATACCTAGCGACATATCATCCAGACGGCCGGCAGCATTCAGTCTTGAAGCAACAGAAAACCCAAGATCAGCAGCGACGGCCCGGCCGAATTCACGGTCCGACAATTCCAGCAATGCAATAATGGCAGGTATGCATTGACCGGCACGGATACGACGCAGTCCCTGATGCACGAGAATCCGATTATTTTGATCCAGCTGGACAAGATCCGCGACCGTCCCTAATGCAACCAGATCGAGCAAGCGGGACATATTGGGTTCCGGGATATGTTTTTTTTCAAACCATCCCTGACTGACCAGATGTCTACGCAATGCGAGCATGACATAAAAAATCACTCCAACACCGGCGAGATTTTTACTCGGAAATGGATCATCTGGCTGGTTCGGATTGACAATGGCATCAGCAGGCGGCAAAGTCGCTGCGGGTAAATGGTGGTCCGTTACAATCACCCGCATGCCCGCATCTTTTGCTGCCTGGACTCCCGCATGATTAGCAATGCCATTATCCACCGTGACAATCAACGCGGGTGAAAACTGTTTTGCCGCTTCCACCAGTTCCGGTGTCAACCCATAACCGTATGCAAAACGATTGGGCACAAGATACTGCAAGTGCTCCGCACCAAAACTTCGCAGAGCACGGATTGCAAGCGCTGTACTGGTTGCACCATCCGCATCAAAATCCCCGACGATCAATATTTTTTGATTGGCAGCAATGGCCTCCGACAACAGACGTACCGCATCGTCCATGCCTAACAGAGACTGATAAGGAAGCAGTGATTCAAGCGCACGATCCAGTTCTTTTTCTGATCCCACCTGACGAGCCGCATAAACACGCCGCAAAATCGGATGTAAATGATTCAGGGAATCTGCATCGGCCTGCCGATATTCGCGTCTTACTATTGTTTTTTTCATTTTTATGCCTGAAGAGACGTTTGAATGATTTTTTTGTTGTATGACTCAACGGCTCCCACGCTCCAGATGCAACATATCAGCCAGAGTAAAAGTGTTACGAACAGCAGCTTCAAGCTGATGATGACAATCGCCAGAATGATCATTATGAAACCACCCCAGAATGAAGCATACAAAAGCCCAACCGGTCCCAGAATCACGCTAAACAACAAAGCTGCCGCCACACTTTTAAATGGCAAAGCTGATTCGTGCTGCAGTGGTCGTGTCTTCATATGAATTCCTTATATATGTTTGCTTATGTATCTGGTGCAGGCTGTTATCATAAATATTTAATAATCTGCTATTGAGGCATTCTTTCTCAGAGTATAATACCTGTCAATTTATTCGCGAGGTTTTGACGGAATAACTCATGGCTACACTCGATTTAGATGAAAATCACGCCCAATATCAAATACAGGCATACAGGCCAGGCTTGATCAGGATCAACGGGAAAAGCATCACTTCCAGCGTTATCATCAGTCCAGACAACCTGATAGAGGATTGGGAACCGCAATCGATAGAGCAGCTCTGCGCCGCCTCTTTCTCGATCATCATCGATCTGAAGCCCGATATCCTCCTGATCGGGACCGGCAGTTCACTGGTGTTCCTGTCCGTTGAAACCTATGGTCACCTGATCAACCAGGGTATTGGCGTGGAAGTGATGAATACCAGCGCCGCATGCCGGACATTTAACGCTCTCGCTGCCGAAAACAGACGTGTCGCTGCAGCCTTGATCATCAAATAGGGCAAATGTAATCAATGCCCTTCTTTTTCCTCAATTTTCTGAAAAACCCTGGCAAGTTTCACCCGGTTATCCTTTACTTGGATGATTTCCAGTGGATAGCCCGCTATTAAAACAGTAGTGCCAACATGCGGCAGCGCCTCCAGATATTCCACAATCAGCCCATTAACTGTTCTTGGCCCGCCAATCGGGAGTTCCCAACCGGTTGTACGATTGAATTCACGCACTGTGACCGCACCATCCACAAGATAACTGTTATCCGGCTGCGGCTGGATACGCTTTCCTGAGGTAATACTTGAGGTAAAATCTCCAACTATTTCTTCTAGAATATCATTGAGGGTCAGGAGGCCCTGAATCTCGCCATACTCATCGACAACAAAGGCCACTTTATTCTGGCTTTGCTGAAAGTACCCGAGCTGGATATTGAGTGAAGTCCCTTCAGGAACAAAATAGGGTTCCTGAAGGAACTGCTGGAGCAATTCCTTGTTAATAGTGGTTTTTGACAGCAGCAGTCTCAACATTTCATGTGTATAGAGGACACCGATTATCTGATTGATATTCTCCCGATACACAGGAATCCAGTCCTGATGATGCCTGTTTATGTAAGCGATAATTGCTTCTAGCGGCTGCTCTATATCGACGCCGGAAATTTCATTCCGGGGTATCATGACATCGTCTACAGTCAGCTTGCTTAAATCAAGAATACCGAGAAGCATATTTTGATACTGGCGGGAAATTTTTCCTGCAGTGTCGTATACAACGCTGCGCAATTCTTCCCGCGAAAGCGGCTCAACCGCATAACTGGTAACGCGAATGTGAAGCAGACGCAGAAATCCATTTGTTATGGCATTAGCCAACCAAACTGCTGGATATAGCAGCCGCAGTACAAGCTGGATTGGATAGGCAACCCATTTGGCAACTTTCTCCGGATAAATGGCTGCCAGTGTTTTCGGAGCGATTTCAGCAAAGATCAGGACAACAAATGTCAGCAGGATGGCGGCCAGCAACGCGCCCTCGTCCCCCCAGAAATGAAAGGCCAGCAATGTTGCCAGCGAAGAAGCCAGCATATTGGCAAAGGTGCTGCCGATCAGAATCGCACCCAAAAGACGATCCGGACGCTTCAACAGCTGCAGCAGGCGAACAGCATAACGCTTCTTCATGCGCGCCTTATGACGCAGCCGATAACGATTTATCGCCATTAGCCCCGTTTCAGCACAGGCAAAAAAAGCCGCGAGCAGGATGAGCAGCACCAGCAAAATGCTAAACAGGGTAATTTGAAAATGACTCAATTTATCCTCATATATTTGTAAAATATGAATTTTTTATTGAACAACCCGTTACCAGACCGAAGTATTCCTGTCTCAGGATAAACCACGTACAATAACACACACTAATGACGTACAACAAAAGCAAAAACGAGGCAAAAAATGGATAGCCGCAATCCATTAACCAAGATAAATGATGATGATTCACAGCGTCAAGGAGGGCTCCACCCCAACCTCCTCATTCCGGAGCAGTCGCTTCGTGACACCATAACGGTTGTATCCAGCCCTGAAATAACTCATGAATCCCCCACCCTTGCTGAGCAACATACCGGCAGTAATGATTCACAACCATCAGGAGAGCATGGCCCGGTTGTCATCCTGTCAGTAGAGCATATTCCCCAGCACCTGACTGACAGGGAATCAGACTATCAGGAACCACCGCTCGATCAGCCAGCCGCTGACGAGGAAGATGAAGAAGAGCAAGACAAGTCATGCTGCACCTTCAGCAGCTTGTATCATCTGGTTCCTTTCGCCAATGGCGTAATGGAAGCAGCTGACATAGGCATGAGCCTTTATCAAAATCCCAGCGCCACGCTCGCGGAAAAAATCACCGGCCCGATCGCAGCACTGGCGTGTTCATACGAATTCACTGACACCTCTTCGACAAAAAATTTCCGGGAATTTTTGCACAGCCTTAAAACTGGAAAGCGTCCCAAGGACTGGCCGGAAATTTCACCTTTGAAACGAAAAATTGCAATCGGTTTTACGGCGCTCTCTACCCCATATGGATTGTTCTCTGATGGAGTACAGGCATATTGGTTTTTCGATGCCATCCGTACTGAATATGATGTTGGAAGCAGCACATTAATTGTCAGCCTGTTTCAGAGTGGCGGCGTTGTCGTCGGAATAGGCGCCGGTACCAACAAATTATTCACAGACAATTATGAAGCATTGAAAACAACATGGAATCTGCTGGCGCACAAAAAAAGCAGCTATTCCAATACCTTTAGCAAAATCATGAGCCCTATCCTGGGCTTTTCACTGGGCACGCTTAAAACCGCCCAGGAAGAGATTCAAGGCTATATTGCAATCAAAACTGTATTCGGCATTAACGACGTCATCACAAAATCGGTCATTGGCGCTCTTGCAGCCCAGGATTCGATACCAAACTTTTGTTTTACAGGTCTTTCCAATCTTAGTTCCATCGATGAATTTTTCGGCTACATCGGTAAAGGAAAGTTTGAGTCAAAAAAAATTGCCGCCTTTACCCTTTCGTTAGCCTTGTCTGTCTATCTCGCATTCCTTAAGCGTACACTCAACGTTATTTTTTATAACGATGTGGCCGCAGACTTCAATATCAATCGACCTGATATCACTGATACCGCTTTCGAAACAATAAGCTGGTTAATGTTCGTTCAGGAATCCATACAATACACATCCTCGCTCTATCCGTCTTCTTATGTTCTGGTAGACCGTGTTACCAATGGCATCAGCAAGTCAGCCAGCTGGATGTATAACAAAATCACGAGCTGCTGCTCCTCGCCAGACATTCCCCGGCAGCCGGAAGAATCCAAACCTCTGCTGCTTGATCAGGATGAAAGTGATGACAGGTATGATGTGGAAACCGGTGTCGGCATTGATGATGCAATACCAGGAGAGGAAACGGCTTCGATGCCCAGAGAAAAATATTATCATGATGACAATCCCAGCCTCATGTTCAGCCATGGCCGTAAATCCGGACATAAAAACCAGCAACAGGACAATGGCTATCGCTTTTGTGTATTAGTATGAGGATACGAGTTGACCACTGGGACCAATGTTTGCTTTTCGGATGAGTGGTTTTTTATGTATACTCTGTGCCGCTTATTCATTAACAATGCGGTTGGGACCACATGCTGAATTTTAATCATTTATCAGAACGCTTAAACAAGGTTATCAAAAACCTCACCGGCCAGGGCCGGCTGACTGAATCCAATATTGAAGACACCTTACGCGATATCCGCATCGCCTTGCTGGAAGCCGATGTGGCATTGCCAGTGGCAAAAGAATTCATCGATGACATCAAAGCCAAAGCCTTAGGCAAGGAAGTCATGGAAAGCCTCAAGCCAGGCGAAGTACTCATCAAACTGGTCCATGACGAGCTTGTTCACATCATGGGCGAATATAATGAAGCGCTAAACCTCAAGGTCCAGCCGCCCGCAGTCGTAATGATGGCAGGTTTACAAGGTTCTGGTAAAACCACGACTGTTGCAAAATTGGCGCGCTGGCTGCATCAGTCGCAGAAAAAAACCGTATTGGTGGCAAGCGCCGACATTTATCGCCCTGCCGCTATCGACCAGCTGGAAACACTGGCCAAAACGGTAGGTGCGGAATTTTATCCCAGCAAAACCACCGATGATCCTGTCGAAATCGCACGCGGCGCCATTCAGGCAGCCAGGAACAAGGTCATTGATGTCGTAATTATCGATACCGCCGGCCGTCTGCATATTGACGATGAAATGATGACTGAAATCAAGCGCCTGCATGCAGCCATCGAACCCGTTGAAACGCTGTTCGTTGTCGACAGCATGACTGGCCAGGATGCAGCCAATACGGCAAAAGCCTTTAATGACGCACTGCCGCTTACGGGTGTGATTCTTACCAAGACCGATGGCGATGCCAGGGGTGGCGCCGCACTCTCGATACGCCATATTACCGGCAAGCCAATCAAATTTTTGGGTGTGGGTGAAAAAATTGATGCCCTGGAACCATTTTATCCGGATCGGGTTGCCTCTCGCATTTTGGGCATGGGCGATATCATATCGCTGGTCGAAGAAGCTGAGCGCAACCTCGACAGAGCAAAAGCCGAAAAGCTGGTCAAAAAAATCAAAAAGGGCAAATCGTTTGATCTCGAGGATTTCCGCGACCAACTCAAGCAAATCCATAACATGGGCGGCGTCATGGGTATCATGAGCAAATTGCCTGGAATCAATCAGTTGCCGCAAAATGTTAAAGACCAGTTTAATGACAAAAAGCTGGTGGAAATCGAAGCCATTATCAATTCAATGACCCCTAAAGAACGCCGCTTTCCTGATGTCATCAGAAATTCACAAAAGCGCCGTATCGCATTAGGGTCAGGCACTTCTATCCAGGCCATCAATCAACTTCTCAAGCAGTTTACGCAGATGCAGAAAATGATGAAAAAAATGTCGAAGAAAGGCGGCATCATGAAGCTGATGCGCGGCATGCAAGGGAAATTCCCGTTCGGAGGCGGAGGCGGCCTGCCGCCAGGCATGCCATTCTAAACGGTGCAAGGACACATATCTATTCAGGAGATGCGCGATGCAAAAACGACAATTAGGAAACACAAATGTCCAGGTATCAGACATTGGATTAGGCTGCATGGGCATGTCAGAATTTTATGGTACTGCCGATGAAAATGAATCTATTGCAACACTGCATCGCGCCCTTGAGCTGGGTATCAATTTTTTTGATACCGCCGACATGTATGGCATGGGAGCAAACGAACAGTTACTTGCCAAAGCTTTCAAGGGGAAATGGGATAAAATTGTCATTGCCACCAAGTTTGGCATTGTGAGAGACCCAAGCAACTCACAAATGCGGAGTATCAATGGCCGGCCTGATTACGTAAAGTCTGCTTGTGATGCTAGCCTCAAACGTCTTGGAATTGAAATCATCGATCTTTATTATTTGCACAGAGTCGATGCCAATACACCAATCGAAGATACCGTCGGCGCGATGGCAGAGCTGGTAAAAGAAGGCAAAGTACGCTATCTCGGCTTGTCAGAAACAAGCGCAGACACATTGCAGCGTGCATATAAAGTTCACCCCATCACCGCATTGCAGTCTGAGTACTCGCTATGGACACGCGGACCCGAAAAAGAAATCATCCCGTTATGCGAAAAATTAAAAATCAGCTTCGTTCCATACAGTCCGTTAGGCCGCGGATTCCTGACCAATAAAATCAATTCGCCTGATGATCTGGAGAAAAATGATTACCGCAAATCCAATCCGCGCTTCATGGGTGATAATTTTGATAAAAACCATCACCTGGTTGAAGAGCTAAACAAGATAGCCATGGAAAAAAACTGTACCGCAGCACAATTGTCTTTGGCCTGGGTACTGGCAAAATCACCGCGGATTGTCCCTATCCCCGGAACCAAGCACAAAAAATATCTGGAAGAAAACATCAAAGCAACAGAAGTCACATTAAGCCATGCTGACGTAGCACGCCTTGACCAGTTATTTCAGATGGATGCCATTGCGGGAACGCGTTATACGGAAGACGGAATGAAATTTGTCGAGAGATAAAACCCGCCCCTCGCACACCGCGAGGGGATTCTGGTTGATTATCTGCGGTCACCGGTTAATCTCAATATCATTAAAAACAGATTGATGAAATCAAGGTACAAGGTTAACGCGCCATGTATGGCCTGCTTTTTCGAAATATCGGAGGAAATAGGCGCGACATTATAATTTTTGATTTTCTGTGTATCGTATGCTGTCAACCCGGCGAAGATAATGATTCCGCACACATTGACTGCCCATTGCACGGCATCTGTCATGATGGAAGGAAAAATGAATCCGACCAGCATCAATCCAATGATGCCAAACAAACCCGTCATACAGAATGAACCTATGGGACTCAAGTCACGTTTGGTGATATAACCAAATGCACTCAGGCCAATGAAGGAAAAAGACGTGATGAAAAATGCCTGGCTGATACTTTCTGCTGTAAAGGCAAAAAATATCACGGAAAATGTAATGCCGGATAAGACAGCATAACCGACATAGACAAATGAGGTCAGGAATACGCTCATTCTTTCGACAAACCCGGAGAGTGCGATCACGGCACCAAACTGAAGGATGATCAGACCAAACCAGAGAAACTTGTTACTCACCAGCCGCATGATCAGTGCCTGCGAACCAGCCACTTCATAGGCAACCAGGCCGGATATCAATAATCCCAGCATCATCCAGAAATACACCCTGCTCATAAATGTCGCGTTTGAAGCTGCCAATTCTTGCTGGCGGGCAACATTGTACTGATTACGCTGATCAAATGAATTCATGTTCGCAACTCCGAAAAATATGTCTGCATATTATACTACTAATATATTGGGCGAATTCAGGGAAAATCAAGGCGATCCAGTGTAAGTCCTTCATTAAAATTAACTATAGAACAGAAATGGAATCAGTTTTGAGATCCTGTATCCGAAGAGCCGGCATTAATCTCGGT
>Ga0070740_10004595_pt1 | contig 13438 bp, 7 predicted proteins | sample Coa_R2_FD_67286 | JGI IMG/M metagenome (GOLD analysis project Ga0070740, IMG submission 67286) | Surface soil microbial communities from Centralia Pennsylvania, which are recovering from an underground coalmine fire - Coalmine... | ecosystem: Environmental > Terrestrial > Soil > Unclassified ...
AGGGAACTGCCAGCAACAGCCGACTGGTCAAGCGTCCCATTCCAGGCAAGCAGGTCGATGACGCCATCGGGTTTACGGCTCGCCCAGGCATCTACCAGTGAGCCTGCCCCATCTCCTTGCAGATCAACTTGTACGAGCTGCGCCCCCATATCTTCTGCGAGCGCCAGCGCCCAGTAACGCGGTTTGCGCAGGTTTCCAATCGTGAGCAGGCCAAAGCCGCCATGGAACAGGCACGGGGCCCGCCCCAATTCTTCAAAGTGATCGCTGACGACCCAGTAGGCGAGCATCTCTGCCCTTCCCTGGGTGCGCTTCATACCGTGGAGGACAAATGGGGCGGCAAACACCGAGTCGTTCACGGGCGCAAAGTGCGTCGGACTCACCCCCCACTCTGTCCACCAGATGCTCACATCCTGAAAACCATAAGCGTCCAGGAGCTGACGTATATCCAGCGGCAGGTTGCCATAGGTATGCGTTGAGAGAAAGTCCAGCGGAACGTGTTCCTGTCGGACAAATTGCAGGAAGTCGCCTACCCATTCCGCCGCCGCAGTAGCCGGCCCCCCTACCAGGAGGCGACTATCAACGGCTTTGATGGCTCGCGCCGCCAGCTGATAGAGCTTGAAGTAGTCTTGTTGAGAGCCTGTCCAGAACACCGCGAGATTGGGTTCGTTCCAGACCTCAAACCTCCACTGGCTTACCTCATCAATACCATACCGCTCCACAAGGTGTGAGGCGAAGCGGTAATTCAGTTCCTCCCAACGCTGCCAGTCGCGCGGGGGGGAGATAATAGAACGGTAGATGAAGACCGTTTCTTCAGGAGAAGATGCCAGGTCACGCGGCATGAACGATAGCTCCACAACCGGTCGCAGTTCCAGACTTAACAGGCGATCGTAAATGCTATCTATGGCCGTGAAATCATAGGTAACTTCTCCGTTCGTTTGCCGGTACACGCCCAGATCATCGTTGAGGATGGCATGTGCCCGGATATATTGCGTACCCAATTCCGTTCGTACTCGGCGGAAGGCTTCCACGAATTCGTTGCCAGTATGAGAGCCGCCCGGCCCCTGGGCCTGGAAAAGCAGCGAAAGGTGTTCTGATCCCAGAGTGTGCCAGAGGGGTTGAAGTTGGCCCGTTGGCGTTTGAGTTTTGACGGTCACCAGCACCGGCGCAGCCGCCTGCAAGCGCGAGTACGCCATGACAGGGGCAGAGAGGTGGCCAGGGAGTGAGCTGGCATCGGCTATGGCAGCCACGGCGTACCAGTAAGGGACACCCGGCTTGCCTGTGATATCCACGTAGGGGGCGTCCGGCACAGCCAGTACGTCGCCACCTTTATAATCAATGAGAGAAAAAGGACCGCCGGGCGACTCAGCGCGATAGACCAGGTACCCTACAGCGCCTTCTACCTGGCTCCAGCGCAGTGTTACTTGCCCCGATCCAACTTCAGCTTGAAGACCCTCTGGAGGAGGTAACTGAGTTGTGGTACCCCTGTCTTGACGAGCAATGTTCGCGTCAACGCGCTGACCTACCCGCTCACCCCACTCCCTGTGGGCAGGAGAGGGATCGGAAAAAGAGCTATCCATTATTACTCCTTCTTAATTACTGGTTTTGTCTTACTGGTCTTGTCTGCTCTATCTCACACCAGATGCGTAAGTAGACAGCACTACATCTGTCAATGATACGATAAGAACCTCACCCCCTTTGCAGGTTGATCTGCTTACTGCGTAAAAGGATGAGAAGATACCGTCTCGAACAGTGTTCGAGGCGGGAGGGTGCCAACCAGGCGTGCCAGCAGGGAAGCGTCGAGAGTAACGCCGGCAAGCTCCAACGCTGAGAAGAGTGTACCAACGACCGGCTCGAAGTCCGAACGCCTGGGCTGTGCCTCGGGCAGCGTCTCATGTACGCGTTCAATGAGCGCGTTGGCCAGTAGCGGTGATGGATGGCGGAAGACGCTGCCGGCCAGGATCAGGGGAAAAGCCGTTCCCTCGATGCCTACTTTACGGGCCGCTACGACAGCATATTCACCAAGGCTGCGGCCATGCAGTTGCAGAATATGCCGCGCCAGCCAGTCGCCGACCTCGGCTTCATCAAGCACGAGCGGTATCAGGCGATCGATGCGGTGGGGGCGCAGCGAGTGATCGCGGCACGTCATATTGTGCAACAATTCTTCGACCGAACGCAGGGAGAAAAGTTCCAGCACGCGCGCTGTAAGCGAGGTGGGAGGCTCAAGGCCCAGTTCCGAGCGCACAATCTCGATGATAGCCAGGCGGCTCAGTATAGTACTGCCCCACACGTTTCTGTGCCAGAAGCTGGCGTGCCAGGTGCGCCCATCAGGTCCACGCGCCCCGATCGCATTTCCGGTGCCACAGATCACCGAGACGCCGTTCTTGCTGGAGAGGCCGGCGTGCAACACGCCCAGGGCGTCGTTCTGCACCAGGATACGCCGTCCGAGGCCGCGCGCCTGCATCTCGGTTTCGAGGAGCGCGAAATCTTCCGGCCAATCTGCTCCGGCCATGTTGAAGACGCCGCCGACCAGGTCATCACGCCTGACCCCTGCCTGGTGCAGTGCATCCATAATTGCCTCTTCGATATGCTCCAGGGCGCTGTCCACGCTGCTGCTACCCGGCTTCCTGCTGTTGTAAATATCGCCACACCCACTGCGTCCGAACCCCAGAATGACCCCATCGAGTGCCGCAACGACCGCGATGGTCTTGGTATTACCTGCGTCAACGGCCAGTACACATTCCATCTCTTCTCTTCCTTCCAGGCATGTTCAATTGCGCAGTAGGCGCGCAGGCAAGTAGTCATGCAGGGCTGCCGACAGCTCGTCGTAGATCGCTTCGGCTTTGTGGAGTGAGAGGACCAGGGGATGGCTGGCAAGCGCCCGCATAGCATCCCGGCGCGTACCGCTCCATGCCGCTTCAGCAGCCAGGGCCTGGTACTCGCCCAGCATCTGCACCAGGCCGCGCACGGGCCTGGGCAGGCGTGCATACTCCCCACATGGTACGGCCCCTCTGCGATCAAGGTAGCCTCGCAGTTCCACTACCAGATCATCGGGGAAGTCTTGCAAAGCGCCCTGATTCGGAACGTTGATGTACAACCACTCACGACGATCATTGTAGATGGCATCCAGCGCATCGATCGCCAGTTCCAGTTCATGGATACCTCCGCGCGAGCGCGCCGGGTCAAGCACCGGCACCTCACGCCTGGCCTGCTCGCGATAATGGATCCAGTAGTCCTCCACCCGGGCCATGATATCCTGTGCACGAGTGGTTGGTTTAGCCTGCAGTTCCACTAGAATCTCTTCCTTAAAATAATAATAGCGGAAATAGTCGTTTGGCAATGCCTCCATAAAACAGGCTAGTTCGATCATGCGCAGGTCAGCGCGGGGAACCTTCCCCGTGCGCAATGCATGCTCATATGCCTGTTGGAGCAAAGGGATGAACTCCCGCCCGTCGTACAAAGGGCGCACCGACCAGGAACCATGATTCAGCCCGATAAAGGACGTAGCAAGCTTGTTGGGATCGAGGTCGGCAAATTCAGCATAACGGCGTGTATCAAGAATGGGTTGCTCACAAAACGAAATGGTAGGGGTGGCTGTATGGTGCGTCACTGCCTCAGAAACGATATTCACCGGGTTGGTATAGTTGAAGAGGCGTGCGTTGGGGCAGACCGCCTCCATATCCGCGATGATCTTCTTCATCACAGGGATGGTGCGCAGCGCCATAAAAAAGCCACCGGGTCCCTGTGTTTCCTGGCCAATCACACCATGCTTGAGCGGAATCTTCTCATCAAGGTGGCGAGCCTCAAAACCGCCGGGGCGGTAGCTCGTCAGCACAGCGGAGCAATCACGTAAACCGTCCCGTCGATCGGTCGTGGCCGTGATTTTCAGATCCAGCCCCCTCGCCCGCGCCAGTTTCCTGCCGATCGTCTCCACTACCTTGAGACGCTCTTCATCCAGGTCGATCAAGACCAGTTCGGAGCCAGCGAAGTTCTCCCCCTGGGCAACAAAAGAGGCAACAGTGCCGGGTGCGCGCGTGCTGCCGCCCCCGATGTAGGCCAGTTTGATCCGAGCCATAGATACCTTCTCTTTAACAAATGGATAAACGCTCTTCGGAAACACCGCACTCTCCCTGGATTGAAATGAGCGCCCCACGTTTCCCGGTGGAGAAGAGGAGCGCCGGTAGGGAGTTCTGCCTACTCAATGGGTACAATTGGTGTATCCACATGAAGGCGAGTGGGCTCGCTGGTTGGTACGTAGCCCGCTCGGCCATCGGCTGAACGCTCAAGCCTGGGTATCGCTTCCAGCAGCAGCCGTGTGTACTCGTCGGATGGTTGGCGTATCACTTTCTCAGCCGACCCTTGCTCCACCACCTGGCCATGATTGAGTACCAGTATCTCGTCGGAAAGGAGACGGGCGCTCAGCAGATCGTGGGTGATGTAGAGCATGGCGATGCGGCGCTCGCGCACCAGCTTATCGAGCAATTGCAGAATCTCGGCCCGGATCGACACATCCAGCATCGAGATCGGCTCGTCCGCGATGATGATATCGGGGTCGGGAGCCAACGCGCGAGCTACCACCACGCGCTGGCGCTGCCCACCCGACAGCTGGTGAGGCAGCTTCTTTTCAAACTGCTCGGCGGGAGACAGGCCGACCGTTTCCAGTAACTCGCGTACCCGCTGGCGTGCCTGCGACGGGTTGAGCCGTTCGTAGTTCATTAAGGGGCGCATCAGCAGGTACTGGATGGGGTGTACCGGGTTCAGAGCCGAATAGGGATCCTGGAAAACGTACTGCACATGCTTCCGGTAGTTGTGCAGCGCACTGCCCCGCAGCCGGTCCACCCGTGTCTGTCCAAACCAGATAGCACCGCCGGTCGGGGACTCGGTGCCGGTAATCAGGCGGGCAATGGTTGTCTTGCCGCTACCGCTCTGGCCTACCAGGCCGACGACCCGACCTGCTCGCAGACTGAACGACACGCCATCGACTGCGCTTACGGTGGTCGTTTTCAGACCTCTTCTGCGCCGGTACGTCTTGCGCACGTTCTCGATGCGTAGCACCTCATCGCCTTCCAGCTTCATCGCCTTGTGCGATGTTGCCTCAGAGAAGGCGGCGTCGAGCAAGGCAGGCCCCCCTTCTGGATTTCTGGTGCGCCCGCTCTGGCTGGCTTCCCACTGGGCCTGGGCAACATGGCAGGCGGCTTTGCCGCCCCACATCGGTACCAGAGGGGGCTTCACCTGCCGACAGACGTGGATCGCTTCGGGACAGCGGGGCGCATAAGGGCAGGCTTGCGGTATTCTGGTCAGATCGGGTGGCCTGCCAGGAATATAGCTGATCGTCACCTCCTCGGCGGCGGGATCAGCGTACGAGCCGAGCAGGCCGTGCGTGTACGGATGGATGGGATGCTGCAGCATGCCGAGCGTCGGTGTGTCCTCAACCACTTCTCCTGCATACATCACCAGCACGCGGTCGGACACCTCCAGCACAGTACCCAGGTCGTGACTGATGAGCAGCACAGCGAAGCCGAGCTGGCGCTGCAGGGCGCGCAGGTTTTGCATGATCTCCTTCTGGACCAGCACGTCCAGGCCAGTCGTCGGCTCATCCAGGAGTACGAATCTGGGGTTCAGGGCCAGGGCCAGAGCCAGCGCCACTCGCTGTTTCATGCCGCCCGACAACTCGTGCGGGTAAAAGCGCATGAAGGAAGGATCTATCTTGACCATTTGCAGCAGCTCGGCTATGCGCTCGCTGATTTGCTTTCTGCTCAGATGCGATTTTTCCTCCATGACATCACGGAACTGCGCCTCGATCCTGGTCACGGGGTTCAGGGAGTTCATGCTGCTCTGGAAGACCGTGGAGAAGTCACGCCAGCGCATCTGGCGCAGTTCCTCGTCCGGCATGGTGGTCAGTTCCTTGCCTTCGAAGCGCACGCAGCCCGCTGTGATACGCCCTGGAGGCAACAGCAGCCGCAGGATGGCGTTGCCCAGTGTTGACTTGCCGCTGCCCGACTCTCCGACTAGCCCGGTGAACTCCCCGGCTTTGACCGTAAAGCTGACGTTGCGCACCGCGAACAGGGGCGGGCGTCTGGTGGTAGCATAGGTGACGTCGAGATTTTCGACTTCAAGCAGAGTCATGATGTTACTCCTCCCGCAACTGTGGATTGCTCAGGGCGTCGACGCCAAAGTTAATCAACATCAAGCTGCTGGTAAGGGCGGCCAGGGCCAGACCGGGCGTTATCAGCCAGGCCCACTGGCCAGTGAAGAGAGCGCCACCGTTGTCGGCCCAGTACAACATCATACCCCAGCTGATCGTACTCGGATCACCAACGCCCAGGAACTCCAGGCCGGCTTCTGCCCCGATCGCGCCCATAGCGGCAACGATGTAGCTGAGTACCACCAGTGAGAGCATATTCGGCATGATCTCTCGAAAAATGATACGAAAAGGGCCTTCTCCAGCGAATTGGGCCGAGGTGATGTAATCACGCACCCGCAATGTCAGAACCTGCGAACGTTTGAAACGTGCGCCCCAGGCCCAGCTGGTGAAGCCAATCACCAGAATGATGATTGCCGGGCCTTTCACCGGAGAGTAAGCGGCGATCGTGACCATTAAGGGTAAGACGGGTACGACCAGACCGAGATTGATGAAGAAGGAGAGAATCTCGTCCACGATGCCGCCCATATAGCCGGCCACCATACCGATGACCAGGGCAATCAAGGTGGAGAGTCCCCCGCCGAGCGCTCCCACGATGAGAGAGGTGCGCGTGCCGTAGACCAGTTGCGAGAACACGTCCTGGCCAGCCTGAGTGGTACCTAACAGATGCTGCCAGCTCGGCTGCTCAGAAGGGCCAAAACTGATATCGTTGGGGTTGTATGGCGCAATCTGTCCAGCGAAAATTGCCACCAGGAGAAAGAAGGCGAGCATAATCAGCCCGACGCGCGCCTTGCGGTTGCTCCAGAGAACCTCGAACCACTCCGGCATGTTCGGCATGCGGCGGCGCTTTTTAGTTATTTGCGGGGTGGTTTCATCCAGCGCAGGCTCTGCTAAGGTGTCCGGAACCGCTGAGACCGATGTTGGCGTAGATGTGATTGCCTCGTGTTGCGGTACCCCTGGGAGTTTGCGGTCTTGCGTGTCCATTTAATGCTCCCCTTTGCGTACCCGTGGATCAAGCCAACCGACCACGAAGTCCGCGAATAGATTGGCCAGCAGCGTGGCCACGACGGAGAAGAGAAAGATGGTCTGCATCAACGGGTAATCGCGGTTACCAATCGCGTCGAAAAACAGGCGGCCCATACCAGGGTAATCAAATACCGACTCCACCAGGACAACGCCGCCCAGGATGCCGCCGAGCGATAGAGCCAGGCCGGTGACGTTGGGCAGAATCGCGTTGCGAGCGCCGTAGAGTAGGGCCACCTTCCAGGGTTTCAGCCCCTTGGCGATGGCCAGCCGGGTGTAGTCCTCGCGCAGCGTCTGCACCATATTGTTGCGCATGCCCATGATCCAGCCGATCGGCCCGGTGATGAGCAGTGAGAGGGCTGGTAGCGTGGCATGTACGATGATATCCCAGGCGTACCCCCAGCTGAGCTGGCGTGTCGATGTTTCGCTGAAGCCGCCGCCTATCGGCAGCCACTGAAGCTGGAACGCGAAAACGAACAGCAGCACCAGGGCAATCCACATGTATGGCAGCGTGCCGACAAAGTTCAGGCCGACGCTGACGAAGGAGTCGAAGGTGCTGTTGCGTTTCCAGGCTGCGAAGGCACCCAGGATATTGCCGATGATGAAGCCAATGATATTAGTGGTCAGCACGAGGCCCAGGGTCCACAAGATCGACTGGCCGATCAAGGTGAGGACCGGATAAGGGAAATAGGTATACGAGATGCCAAACTGCCCATGAACCAGCGTCGCCAGGTAGGCGAGATACTGTTGAAAGATGTTACCGCCCGGGATACCCAGCATCAGGTGGATGGCACGCACCTGAGCCGGGTCGATGGGCTTATTCTGACCAACAAGCCGCCGTACAATATCCTCAGCGGGATCGCCCGGCTGCAGCCGCGGAATGATGAAGTTCAAGGTGACTGCCGCCCACAGCGTCAGCAGAAAAAATACGAACCGTCGGATGTAGTAGCGCATAGCGGGTTCCTCTCAGAGAGCGTGGTGTAGGAATATCTCATTCTCCCAGGCGAAAGTTGACGATTCGGCTACACGAGAGCAGCAAAGCGGAGGGTGTACGTGGGTTGAGCGCACACCCTCCTGGTTGGCTCCTAGCCCAGACTTTGCCTCAAGTGAGTAATGATGAGCAGGATATCGCCGGGCATGGCATATGGGTTGCTAGCATCAGGCCAGCCTACCGCTCTCTTGGTGCTGAACTCGAACCAGTTCGCGCCATACCAGAGCGGTACGTCCGGGAAATGCTGGTAGCTGTACTCGGCCAGTTGCGCCACAGCAGCCTTTTGCTGGTCAGGGGTTAAAGCCTGCTGGAGCTGGTCAAGCATCTTGTCAACCGCCGGATCCTTGAAGTGGAGGTAGTTCACAGTCGGCGATACTCGACTGTTGAGATAGTTGTAGTTGTCGTACATGTTACAGGAGCCACCATGTACGCTGAACAGCATATCATAGTCGGCGGCGGCGGCGCGCGAGGACACGATATCAGGCGATGGCGTTTGTACGTTCACCGTCAGGCCCAGGGCATCGAGGTTATTCTGGATGACCTGAGCGGCCTGAATCCAGTCGGTCCAGCCGTTCTGCACCAGGAAGGTAATGGTAATCGGCTTGCCATCTTTCCCCAGTATCTTGCCGCTGGCATCCTTTGTGTAGCCTGCCTGGTTGAGAATGGTGAGGGCCTTCTGCGGGTCGAAAGGGAAGATCCCCATGTTCGGTATATCGGAAGGGATGAAACTCGCCTGGCCCGGTACCGACAGACCGGTCTGGCTGGCCGGTTTAACGTAGCCGAACTCGGCCTTCTGAGAAATCTCCTGACGATTGATCGCGTAGGCCATGGCATGACGGAAGGCGACGTCGTTGAACGGCGCTCTGGTCAGGTTCATGCCCAGCGAGATCTCGCCCCCAGGCGGGAACCAGTAGTGGTTGTGTGCGGGGTCTCTGGCAACATAGGTTTGTTGGATATTGGGTACGAACATGGCATTCCAATCATACGTACCCTGGGCCAACAGGAGTTCTTCGACCTGGTTGGGGGGTGACTTATGAAAGGTGAGATGCTCAACCTTAATTTTATCAGCCTGCCAGTAATTCGGGTTGCGCTGGAGTACCAGCTCTTCCTGGTTGAAGCTCTGGACTGTGAAGGGACCGGTGACAACAGGGGACGGGTCGGTAAAGGTAACAGGGTTGGTGACCTTTGACCAGATGTGCCGGGAGACAATAGGCTGGTTGAGGATGCGCTGAAACACCTGCACCGACGGCACTTTGAACTTGAGGACAACCTGGTCGGTACCCTGCTGTGTGACGCTACTCAAGCTCTGCCAGAGGCCATTAGTATCGAGCGCGGGGTACTTCTGCATCATATTCAAGGTGAAGACCACATCTGCAGGTCCAAAGGGCTGACCATCACTCCACTTCACACCCTGTCGGATAGTGAAGATGAGCGTTTCCGGGTTCTGCCACGTATAGGCGGTAGCTAGCCAGGGCTGTACCTGACAGGTATAGCTGTTCTCGACCATGAGCGGCTCGTAGAGATAACTGACCCCGCCTAGCAGAGCATTGGGGGAGAAGGGATTGTAGTTGACCTGCGGGTTATCCCCGCCGCCAAATCCGGCTGCATCGAGGTTAGCAATCATACCTGTTCCGCCGACAGGCTGCGTTGCCCCCTGTTTCTGCGGGCCTCCGCACGCGGGAAGAACCAGTATCAACAAAAGTAGTAGAGATGTGAAGGGAATGAAGAAACTACGTCGTTTGACCATCGCTTTGCCTCCGCCTTAGATCAATCCTTAGCCCTCTCGACAAAGGGCCGTTCTCAGGATAACCCGCGTTGCCTGAGTAGACGCTCGCGGTACTCGATGCTGCCTTCTCTTCTGTTGAAAATGCCACATTTCAACTGAGTAGCTGGGCCAGCCAGAAAAGCGGTTATGTTGCCTTTGTTCTGCGGTTGTCCAACGATCGATCCAGCTTAATCTCTCACGGCTCACCTCCTTCTGATTCCTCTCCTACCCGGTTGTTCGCCTGCAACCGGTGCTGTACTGACGTGACGGTCGATAAATCGGCTTGCCTCTTTGATTCGATTCAGCTCATCCCTTGCGCTCCTCACAGCAGAGATTCGGCGGGCGAATTCAGCACCGGTCAGGTAATCCCCAGCGCAAGACTTGCCCGTTGGTCTCTATTGATCGGGTGCTTGAACAATTCGTTCAATACCACGCAAGCTGCTCCCCTCGCCCAGGCCTCTTCGCCCAGCGGCTTCACCACCAGGTCCGGGCTTTTGTCCAGCCCGTTGAAAATATGCTGCCTCATCGTTTGGCGAGCCGATTCTATGCGGGCATCGCCTGTTCGGGTACCCTCACCCGACAGTACTATCAACTGTGGACTGAACAGGTTGACCAGGTACGAAAGGCCCAGGCCGAGCCAGCGGCCCGCCTCGACCAGGATTTCCAGCGCCACCTCATCGCTCAGGCTGGCAACCTGGGCAACGTGATCGAACGTCAACAGGTCGGCGCTCTGAACGAGCTGAGCCATGGCTGTGTTCTTTTCCGCCTCCAGCGCCTCGCGGGCCATCCTGACTACCGCCGGGTCTGCAGCCAGCGCCTCAAGGCAGCCGAATTTGCCGCATGCGCATTGCGGCCCGCCCGGCTGGAGGGTGAGATGCCCAAACTCACCTGCTCCACCGCCTGATCCCCGGTAAATCTGGCCGTTAGCGACGACCCCCATCCCTATGCCACTACCGATGGTGACTACCAGAAAGTGCGACAGTCCGCAGCCTGCACCGAACCACTGCTCAGCTATGGTCAGAGTGTTGACGTCGTTTTCGATATACACCGGCAAGTGCAAACGCTGCTCGATCAACTGTGCTAGATGCACCTGCCGCCAGCCGAGGGTGGGAGAGTAGCAGCAGATGCCCTGCTGGCTGTCGATCACGCCGCCCAGACCGATGCCAATGCCCATCACCTTGGATCTGGGAACGGCTGACTCCTCAAGGGAGGTCTCCACCGCCTGTATGATAGCCTCGATGGCGGCCTGTGGGTCCCGCAAGTCGTTCGCCGGGGTGAGCTTGCTGTGGACAATAGCGGCCCCCAGATCAGTGACTGCCACCACTATGGATTGCTCGGCAGGCTTGATACCGGATTGCTCGACAAGCTTGATGCCTACGACGAAGCTCGCAGAGGGATTGAGGGCAAGAGACACTGATGGACGCCCAACCTTCGATTGGCCTTTGCCCACTTCGCGAATGAAGGCCGAGGCAAGCAACTCGCCAGTCAGACCTGTCACCGCTCCCACGCTGAGACCGGTGTGCCGGGCAATGTCGCTGCGCGACATCGGCCCCTGGCTTCTGATCAAGTTGAACACAATGTTCAGGTTAATCTCTTTCATCAGATCGCGGTTGCCGGTGCGCCCCAGGCCACCGTGACTGCTGGCTTTGTAGCTTGACATTTCCCTATACTCTCGGCTATACTTTTTTCATTGAAAATATTATGCTGGCAAATAGAGGAGATGTCAACCTCATATCGGTAATAATTGGGCTTGAGATAAATTTCTAAGCAAATTTTAATGTCTCGATAGAGGATAAACTAGCTCACAGGGAGGCAGCGATGATCGAGATCAAAGACAGGCAGATCGTGATAGACGGCCAGGCCCGCATTATTCTCTCAGGCGAGATCCACTATTTTCGTCTCAAACGTCAGGAATGGCAGGACCGCATCGATAAGCTGAAGGCGGCTGGCTGTAACGCCGTCGCTTCCTATGTACCCTGGTTGTGCCACGAACCGTTTGAGGGGCAGGTTGATCTGGAAGGCAAGACTCGCCCGGAACTCGACCTGGGTGGGTTTATAGACATGTGCAGGCACAACGGCCTCTATTTCTTCGTGCGCCCCGGTCCCTTTGTCATGGCTGAGATGAAAAATGAGGGGCTGCCCTTCTGGCTCTACACCAGGCATCCAGAGATCGTACCGGTCGGTTGGGATAGCCGACCAGCCCCGACCCGCGCCGTTGACTACCTGGCGCCCGCCTTCCTGCAGGAGACCCGCCACTGGTACAGCCATGTGATGCAGGTGATAGCCCCTCGTCTCTATAATAGGGGCGGCAACGTTATCGCCGTACAACTCGATAATGAGGTGGGTATGCTCTCCTGGGTCAGTAACAGCCCTGATCTCACAGATAATATGCTGGAGGACTTCACCCGCTGGCTGCGCCGACGCTACGCCCCTGAAACACTCAGGGAACGCTACCCATTCGCGCTGGATGATGCCCGAATACGGAATGCCGAACTGCGTTCGCCCAGGGAGGAGTTCGCCGCCGGATTGCTCCGCGACCTCGGTCATTATATGAGAGACCGCTTCGCCCGCTACGTGGCCGTCCTGCGTAGCTACGCTGAGGAGTTCGGGGTGAGCGGCGTGCCGTTTATCGTCAACATCCACGGCACCGATGCGGGGCGCGGCCTTAGCTTCCCGATCGGCATCAGCCAGTTGTACGAAGCTTACACCCAGGCTCCGGGCTACGTGGCCGGCTCGGACCACTACCTGGGCGAACTGCAGGTACACAACTTCCAGGATCTCTATCTGCTCAACGCTTTCATGGCTGCTGTCAACAGACCCGACCAGCCCCTGACCTCTGTAGAGTTCGAGTGCGGCAACGGCGACTACGGCGGGAGCAACGCCAGCCGTCACGACCCCTCGACAGCCGACTTCAAAGCTCGCCTGTGCGTTGCCCAGGGCAACAGGCTGCTCAACTATTACCTCTTCTGCGGAGGCATCAACTATCACCTCCCGGTTCCCGTCGACGACGGCAATGATCGCATAGCCTTCACTGGCGAGCGACATGGGGTCGCGGCCCCGGTAGACCCTGAGGGGAGAATCAACTACTCGTACCGGTCGCTGGCAAGCGTCAACAGGGTGATCTCGACCGTCGCCGACAAACTTGCGATCATGTATGAGGAACATGACCCGATGGCTTTCGCCTTCATCCCCGACTACTATATGACTGAATACAGGTACCCGTCGAGCAAAAGGATGAACGAGATCGTGGGGAACCTGGAGGCCAACCGGGGCATGGACGCATGGGAGACGCTCGCCAGAGCCATGCTGCTCGCCTGCTACCGCTTTGGGGCTATGGACGTACAGAGCAGGCCACTCGATCCGCAGACGACTCCGGTGCTGGTGTTGCCTTCAGCCAGATACATGGACAGTGCGCTCCAGCGCAAGCTGGTGGACTATCTGCAGACAGGGGGGAATCTGCTGCTCTATGGGGAGGTGCCGCTGTTCGATATGGAGGGCAGGCAGGCAGAGGTACTCGCTG
>Ga0070740_10004598_pt1 | contig 13433 bp, 10 predicted proteins | sample Coa_R2_FD_67286 | JGI IMG/M metagenome (GOLD analysis project Ga0070740, IMG submission 67286) | Surface soil microbial communities from Centralia Pennsylvania, which are recovering from an underground coalmine fire - Coalmine... | ecosystem: Environmental > Terrestrial > Soil > Unclassified ...
GAAAGCAAGGACGGACAAAAACGCTCAGTGCCGGTGAAACTGCGCATCGATACACCGATTGAAATTGATTACTATCGGCACGGCGGGATTTTACCGTTTGTCCTGCGTCAGTTGCTGTCAAAGTAATTCGCCGCCAAACACGTTTTAAAATCGCTTCTTCAGCTGGACGTAGCAGAACCGGCCTTTGATGGTGGCAAGCGATTCATCGTAGCCGTTTTCGATGGCGCTGTTCAGAAATGGCGGGTCTTCATCGAACACGTTCTGCATCCCAAGCGTAATCGTGGTGTTATTCAACCATCCAGGCCATCCACAGGAATTGTATTCGGCCGTAGAGACAGGCATCACATTTTTCTCTTTGCCGTCCTTCATCCTGACGTTCTTGCCACCGTCCTTGACGAAACCCGGTACCTCCGCGGGAGCTTGCGGCGGCAGATTGAATGTGTAGTTTAAAATTACATCGACCGTCGTCCACGCTGCGACTTTCCGCGCGCGGAAAGGAAATGGGGCGGCGTTATTTCCCGGACCGCCAGTTCTGGGCATATTTGCCTTCGGCGATCCTGTAAGGGTAAGATTGTCGTCTTCGTACTGGCCGGTGTAGTGGACTACCGCGCCGACATCCAAACCCTGCAGCCACGTGTCAGCCGGACCATCGTAGAACATACTGAAATTGGCGCGATTCCGCGGTAGCGAACCCGTGAGCGTAAATCCCGGCGGAATAAAGTCGCCTGCGATACCGAACCGTTTTGTATCAGGTGAAATCTGAAACTCAGCCCGGGATAGCCACGTGCCGTTGACCGTTGCAGTGAGCCGTCCAGAATCGCCGTGGCCAAAAATCGAGGAGTCCAGAATGTAGATCGCTTCGTAGTCGACACCTTCAAAAATCGCGCCGGTAAGATTTGCGTTCGGATCAATGATGAGAATGATCGGACCCGGTTCCCCGGGAATCTCAGGAGGACCGCGGATAATGAGGCCGGGGATGTTATGGTCAACAATGAATCGGTCACCGAGGAGGGACGCGATCGATCGCATATCGATATGCCACCAATCGGCACTAAGTGTCAGGCCCTTGATCCATTTCGGACTGTAAACGGCGCCGTGAGACCATTCGTAGGCGACTTCCGGCTGCAGGTTGGGATTTCCTATGGTGCGTATCTCGGCCGGTATTCGCAACGTTCCGGCGCCCCCCGAGGAAGCGGGCGAAATTTCAGATAAATGCGGTGCATGAAACGCTTCGGTGTAGCTGCCACGCAGTGTTAGCGCGCCGATGTACTTGGGATCAAGTGGCTGCCAACGAACAGAAACCTTTGGCTTCTGCGCATCGTACCGGCTGTGCGCCGCCGGCTGAGCAGGGAAGGGTCCAGAAGCTAAAACGGCAGAAGTATTTTGGCTGTACCATTCTTCGCGCTCGGCGAAATCAACTTCGAAACTGTAGAAACCGGGAAAGTTCCAGGTCGGGCTGGTGAAAGGTACCCTCACTTCCTGGTAGATTGACCAAACATCGCGGTTCACTCGTGCGCTTTGCCCGTCCGACGAGCCGATGCTTTGAAATGTTGTGTTGAGCGCGTCGCGATCGCGCGTCCACCTGGGAGCGTCATACTCACCGCCCAGAGCAAAGGAGACTGGCCCAGCGGGAAGGTTGAATAAGTCGGCGTTAATGGTGATATAACCAATGGGTAGCTCATATTCGCCTGAGTTATGCAGGGTGACATAAACTCTTTGCCTGGCAGCTGCGGTGTTGTGAGCGGTGAGATTCAGGAATGGATCAAAGGCCGTCGCTGGATTGGTATCCAAAAGTGCTTCCCGCAGTCCGGGCTGGCTGACTTCGCCAACAGACAAATCTTGTCCGTCGTTCCGAGAATAGCGGAAACCGAACTCCCAGTTCCAACTCTTGAAGTACTCGCCAAACTCGCCCATCTCGCCACGCAGCCCAGCATCGAAGAGATAATCGTAATAGGTGAACTTTTCGTGTCTGGCACCGGTGTCGTTAGTCCCGCGGAACCCAACCCCGGTGGTTACTGGAAGACCGGACCCATCAGGAAAGAAATGTGGGATAGTGGCATCGGCAACTGTGAATGGATTAAACGGATTTTGGATTGGTACACTGATATTAAAGAGACTAAAACCTATATCAGTGCCTGGGATCTTGAACGGATCGGGCGAAAACGGCACAGGTGCTACCGATGCATCGAAAAATGAGCGAGCATATTTGAAGTCGGCAAACACCGTCAGATATTTGTCGCACACATCACGCGTGAAGGAACCGTAGAAGGCTTGGCGATCTGCTGGAGGAAGCGCTGGCGTGAAGGCCGCGAAGTTTAAGAACCAGTAATTGCCGCCGCCTTTATAATCCGTGCCGACCTGTGGAAAGTGTTGGATTGCATTGGGGCCGATGATACCGGGAGCGCCTGGATACGCGTTTGGATTGACACCAAACGGCAGAAACGGAAACGCGGGCTGCTTATAAAATGGCGAAGTCGCCGCGTTTGGTGCGGAGTGCGGAAGAGGCGTGTTCACCCCGGGCAGCGGCGTACCGCCGGGGCCGAAAAACATGCTTGGGATCAACCGGAACCCTATGAAACCTCCGATGTGACCGGGGAAAGTTCCGCTCCGAAGATCGCCTCCTCCCCAGGGATTTGAAAGGCGTTACTCGAGATATCCCGGTCACGACTGAAGATGCCACCGGTACGTTCCCAGAAATCGGCGATGACAACGATATTGGTCTTTTCATCTCCCGTGCCTGCTTTGATCCATGCTTCCCACTCGCCCATGTCATTGGACGCTCCGAGATTTGTGTTCCCGTAGCTTCCCCCGATTTCCAACCCACGGAACTTGTGGATCAAAAAGAAGTTGACCACGCCGGCGACCGCGTCCGAGCCATACACCGCCGACGCGCCATCCTTCAAGATGTCGATATGATCAATCATCGGAAAAGGAATCAGATTAATGTCCACGCCCCCGCTGAACCCGACGGCGTTCAATGAACCAAAGGCGACACGTTTTCCGTCAACGAGCACGAGAGTTTCTTTTGCCAACAAGCCGCGCACGTTGAATTGGACAGTGCCGTCTCCACCGTTGGCGATGTTCAGGTTAACCGTGCCGCCTGCTTCCTGCGGCAGAAAAGTTATCAGGTCCGTAGCGTTACGGATGCCCAGTTTCTCGATGTCTGCCGGACGATACGTATCCACCGGGTTCGGCCCGACTTCTTCCGCGGTCGGAATGTTCGAGCCCGTCACAATAACCTCAACTACTGTCGCGACCCCGGCTGTTTCCTGAGCGAGTGTCGCCGAGGGCTGGAGCAAGCCCATGGCCACAATGCTCCAGCCGACACACCAGATAAATAGCTGCTTGATGAGAAGCTCCTTTCGCTAGTCTGACGTCGTTTAACAAACCGTTCGAAAAACAACAAGTCTCGTTTAGATCCAATGCCCAACCTCGGCGCGGTGTTGAAGGAGAGCATCACCCGATCAACCGCGCGTCGACTGACAGCCGCGCAGAGTTTATGGAGCCGCACCCCGTGAAGGAGCAAGCTGACTGGGAGCAGGAAACAATGTTAATAATTCCGGAGGATTGGCTCGTGTATCTTGTAACTGACCGTCAAAGTACACGCGGACAATGAATCCGCCATACTTGCGTCCTTCAGTTGAAGGTGATTTTGTTTTTGGACGCACATAAGTCGCTGCCAGGAATTTCGGACTTGGATCCGCCCAGTCCTCGGAAGCAGTAAGCCAAACATAACTCGTCCGCGCGTCAGTCGGCTTCATTTTGCCCTCCTTCGTTCGGTCGTAGAAGGAAACGACAATCCTCACAATGTGGCCATTTTCCGTACCCGGTCGCGGTTTTACTCCAATTTTGAGAGTGAAATGATCTTGGGCTTTCGGATCCCGAATCTCTGACAGGGTGGTCTCGCTAATCGCCAAGGTTACTGCCTGCGAGGCGTTGATTCGTCGTAAAAGCTGAGGGAAACGCGCGTCGGAATGGAGCGCGCGAAATTCGGGAAGAAACGCGATCCACTGTAACACGCCCGAGTGCTCCTCGTAGGCGCGTTGGAGCCAGCGGAAAGCTTCCTCTTTGTCACCCAAGGCAGTCGAAACTGCGGCGATTAAAGGCGCCGAGACGTATCGCTTCTCGCTCGTCTGAACAAGTCGCATAAGGATGTTTCGCGCGTCTCTCTCGCGGCCCATGCACGTGTAGGTGATGGCGAGGCCGCTACTCGGCAAATTCGTTGTATCTTGGGCTCTTATGTAAAGCGCGATCGCGTTATCGAAATTACCCTTCTCGCGATACGCAGCGGCCAGGACCGAATCCAGATAAAAGTAATTCGGGTCAAGCTGAAGCGTTCGCTGGCCTTCGGCGATTGCATCATCGATACGGTCGTTGGCAAGGTAGGCGGCAGTGGCAACATAACTCGTGATCGGTGACACCGGATCCAATTTCTCCGCCTCTAACAAAAGTTGAAGACCTTGTTTCAGCTCACCGCGAAAGAGTGGATGCAGTCCAGTGAAGAAGTGAGCCGGCGCTGAATTGGGATCGAGCTCGAGCGCGCGCTTCAACTCTGCATTCGCGCCGGCAAGGTCCCAATCAAGAACACGTTTTGCCTCGCCAAGGTAGCAATGCGCTTCAGCATCTTTTTCATCAAGCGCGATTGCCTTTAAAGCGGCTTCTTTGGATGCTGGATACGCCTCGAGTGGTTTAACGTAAACGTCGGCTAAAAAATACCACACCTTGGCGATCCCAGTCCAGGCACGTGCAAATGTGGGATCTTTCTCGACGGCGCGCTGAAAGAAACTGAGCGCCCTTTGCAAATCCGCCTCGCTGCTCTTGTTTGAGAAATAAAGGCCTTGCAGGTAAAGATCGTAAACGTCTGTGTTGCGTTCTTCGCGGACGGGAAGCGAGACGGCCAGCTTGATCTTGAGCGCGTCAACGATGGAGCGGGTTATTTCGTCCTGTAGCGCAAAGACGCCTGCCACTTCGCGGTCGTAACTTTCCGTCCAAAGGTAAAAACCGCTGCGCGCATTGATCAGTTCGGCCGTTACACGAACACGGTTACCCTCGCGTCGCAAAGTGCCTTCAAGCACGTTCGCAACATTGAGCTTTTTCCCAATTTCGCTCACAGCCGCGTTCTTCCCTTTAAATGAAAATGAGGAAGCGCGGCCAACGACGCGCAGCGCATCGACCTTTGCCAACGCGTTGAGGATCTCTTCGCTTATGCCGTCGCAGAAATATTCCTGGTCCCTGGCGGGGCTAAGATCCGTGAATGGCAACACCGCGATGCTTTTCTCTGGCGGTGAGGTCGTAGGCACGTTCCGACGCCAATAGAATGGAAGCGCCAGTGCCATAGCAGCTACTGTCAACGCGAGCACCAGCACGGCTGGCGACCGCACCCAGCGGAGCCATAGAGGAGCAGCGGCGCGTTCCAATTCGGCTTCCAGTTTCCGACCAAGATCTTTCAGCGCCTGCAGTAACTCGTGCGCGCTGCGATATCGTTGGCTGCGATCTTTGTGCAACGCTTTGCTGATGATCTGCTGAAGCTCAGCGGGCGCGCTCGCGGCGTAATGCGTGAGCGGCGGTGGTTCTTTCTCCCCAATTGAAGTCATCACTTCCTGTGGTGTGTCGCCGGTGAACGGCGCATGGCCAGTTACCATTTCGTAGAGGACCACGCCGAGGGTCCAGATATCAGTGCGTTTATCAACCGGCGCGGCGCACGTCTGCTCGGGCGACATGTAACAAACCGTTCCCAAAATCGATCCCAGATTGGTTTCAACCAGCAGCAACGCCTGGTCTTTCGATATCGTTGTGGGCAGTTCCTGCTCGGCCAGCTTTGCAATCCCGAAGTCGAGCACTTTCACATAGCCGTCCGGCCGGAGCATGATGTTCTCCGGCTTGATATCGCGATGAACAATTCCCGCTTGATGCGCGGCGGCAAGGGCACTCGTTACCTGGATTGCGATCTCAAGCGTCTCATTTAACTGCACACGCCCTCGCGCCAGACGATCGCGCAGTGTCTCGCCTTCGATCAGTTCACTGGCAATGTAATGAATTGAGTTCTCTTCGCCGATCTCGTACACGGTGACGATGTTTGGGTGATTAAGCCCAACCAGGGCGCGCGCTTCTTGTTCAAATCGCTTCAGGCGCTCAGCGTCACCGGTAAAGCGCAACGGCAGAAGTTTGAGTGCGGCTTGACGGCCCGCTTTAACGTCCATGGCCAGATAAACTTCGCCCATCCCGCCGGCCCCTATCGATTCACAAATTTTGTAATGCCCGATCGTCTGCCCAACGAGCGAGTCAGCACCGCCATTTTGAATAAGCTTTGCCGCGAGACCAACAGCTGAGCTTTCAATGAAACTGTCTGCTTGTTGGCGTGAACTCAAAAGCGCTTCAACTTTGTAACGCAACGCTGCATCGCCCTTACAGGCTCTGTCAAGAAAGGCGCCGATCTGATCCGGCTGTTGCTCCAGCGCCTGGCGATAGATTTGCTCGATGGTCTGAAACCGCGCCGGATTCATAGGGGAGCGCCGGACATTGTACGCCATTTGATAAGGCGTTGCGACCCTAAGATTCGTTTACCACACGCTTTGCTCTTATCCGTTTCGCGAAGCTTTTGGAGTGCGCACGCGTCCTCGCGTCGCTTTCGAGCCGCTTGCACAGATTCAAGGCTTTCGCCAAAGACAAGGCCCGGTCATAGAAATTCATATGCGCGAGAGTTGGCCACACGCGCCGCCGCATTACTTCATGCCTAACGCCACCTACATTATCACTGCGGGCTACGCTGCATCGAAAGTGGCTCTTTCATTCTGGTCAAAAGCTGGATCTTTTACGCGATACAACTTTCGGGCTCGCCAAAGGTTACGCGCTCATTCTGCAAGCGTGGGCTTTCTTTCCCAACCACTATCATCTTGTGATCAGCACCCCGAAAGCGATGCGAAGACGCATCGCACTCCCAAAGCACTTCGTGCGAAATCCATCGTGAACGCGTCGTCATTCGTCATTCGAGCTTCGTCATTTCTATGTGCTCCGCAGTTCCGTGTAGAGCCATACCTTCGCAAATTCCCAGTCGCGCCTTGCGGTAATCCGCGAAATCTTGAGCACCTCTGCGATCTCGTCGTAGTTCAGCCCGCCAAAATACTTCAGCTCGACTACCTGCGCTTTTCTCGAGTCGAGTGCGGACAGTTGTTCCAGTGCCTCGTGTAGCTCGACGATTTGCTTTGATTCCTCGGGTGAAACCAGTGCTGCTTCATCCAAGTCCACTTTGACCGCGCCGCCGCCGCGTTTTTGCGCGTGCTGCGTTCTCGCATAACTGACCAGAATTTGACGCATTGCACGAGCGGCCACAGCGAAGAAATGCGCGCGGTTCTGCCAGCGTGGATTGGTTTGATCGGCCAGGCGCAGATAAGCCTCATTGACCAGCGCCGTCGTTTGCAGCGTGTGATCGCGCCGTTGTCCGCTCAAATAATGATGCGCGACCCGCCGCAGTTCGTCGTACACGAGCGGCGTCAATTCCGCCAGCGCAGCATTATCTCCCTGGCTCCATCGCACCAGGAGCTCGGTCACTCTCTGCTGAGACACCGATGCCGAATCCATACCCTCTCCGTCCGATTCTACCAGTCCAAAACCGTTCCTGCACGCACAACCCTTCCGAAAAAACACCGGTTCAGATGAGCAGTTTGATCGCGGTTTTGCGTTCTCTCGCAGTGGAACCCGAAACCTGAAAACTAAACAAGAAAGGAAAACATGAACCTATTAACTCACTTCAAAAACACACGAATTGTCGTTAGCTTTACGTTCGGTCTTATCTCGATGGCTGTGGCGGCAACGGGGTTTAGCCAGGGCACCCAGATCGCGAGGCATTTGCCACAGCCCGCACTACAGCTGCAATACAGGGTGATCGATCTCGGCGGCCCGAATGGGACTGCGAACGTCATAACCGATTCGGGTCAGATTATCGGCGGTATTCGTTTCCCAGGCGGGATCAGGGATGCAGCATTTTGGCCAAATCCTCAGGGCGCGGCGATCGACTTCGGTACGTTGCCAGGTTTCGCTGGAAGCAGAGGCCTTGGCATTAATCCACGCGGCCAGATGGTGGGGCTGGCCCTCCCTTCTCCCCAGTTTGGCCAGGCGCGGCCTGTATTTTGGGAACGCAGTCAAAGTGCGCCCGTGGAACTAGCGGTGCAACCGTCCGGGTTTTTCGGCCTAGCATCCAGCATCAACGCAGTCGGCCAGATTGTTGGGACGATTTATTCTGCGGATACGCAAAGCGCCGTGTTCTGGCCGAACAGCAACACAGCACCCATCTATCTTACCCAATTAGGCAATGAGTTCCCATTCGGCGGCGCTTTCAGTGTCAATGCTGCAGGCAACATTTTCGGAGATGGCTGCGACGCGGACTTCGTTGAATGTCACGCTTTGTTCTGGAGGAGCAGCGCAAGCGCGCCGGTGGCGCTGGCTGCGCCCGGCGGGGAATTTATTTATACCGATGTCGGCGGCTAGCTTCCTCGTTTCTCAACGATAACGGACTTAACAACGCCGGCAGGATGGTTGGTTACGCATACAATTCGGACTTCTCGGAGACTCGCGCAGTGTTCTGGGCCAACAGCTCAAGCCCCGCAGTCATTTTGAGCACGAGTGGCGAATTTAGTAACGGGACAGCCGAGAGCCTTAGCGAGAACGGCCAAATCGTAGGCGCGGCCTTTAACAGCGACTTTTCAGATGCGCACGCTTTTCTGTGGCCGGGTTTCAATAGCCCGGGCATTGATCTGAATACGCTGATTCCATCTGATTCAGGCTGGGAGCTCCTGGCTGCCCACAGCATTAATAATCGCGGCGAGATCGTCGGCCAGGGGTTTTTCAACGGATTCGCGCATGCCTGTGTGCTGATCCCCGTGCGGGGACCGCTTAGTCCGCAATTCTGAGCCAAATCAATGATGCACGCGACATGATACTAGGTCACCTTAACCGGGCCGCCGCCGCGCTTCTCCGTCCGCTGGCCTCGGCTAGCCTATCGCTCACAGAAACTTTCGGCCCGGGGAAGTTTTCTCAAAGAAATCTCAATTCAGATGAGCACTTTGATTGCTCCTTTGCGTTCTATGGCAAGTGAAAGCAAACCCTCAAACCAAAAAGAAAGAAAACAATGAACTCACTCACTTACTTCAAAAGAATACGGACCCTACCGCTGCTCATCGCACTCGCGCTGATCGCGCTCGTTGCCTCGGCGCCGACACCCGCCTTCGCAACGCCGTCTTGCGGTGTTACGAGCGTGAATCTTTTAGATCCGGTGCCGAAGGCGTTCTTCCCTTCGGGCTCGCTCAACCTAATGTGCCACGACGCCCGGATTTGGAACCTCATCACGAGGATACGAGGCGACTCGGACCTCTATGTCACGGAGCATACCTTCGACCCCGGCGGTCAGACTGGGTGGCACTCCCATCCGGGCCCCAGCCTGATCACAGTGATACAAGGAACGCTCACCGTTTATCACGACGACTGCACCGTCGAAACCTTCACTGCAGGCCAGAGCTTCACTGATTTAGGCTGCGGAGACATACACAATGCGGTTAACCAAGGAGCCACGGCAGCCATAGATGTGGCTGTTCAGCTTGTTCCCGCCGGTGCACCGCGCCGAATCGATGTGGCCAACCCGGGCTGCGCACAACCGGCGCCGTGCCCCTGACTCTGAGAACGACTCCACTCTGATCGCCTGTGTAAATCGTCCCAGCGGATATTCTTCGGAAAGCCGCTGGGACGAGCTATCGCAAAATCTGCGACTAAGGGGTGAATGGTGGTATGACCGCAACAGCGGTGAAAGCGCAAGACAGGACCGAGGGACAGACGCTCGATCTTCCGGTCGAGATTGCCCACCTCCTGTTAATCGATCTGGTGGGTTATTCCAAACTGCTGGTCAACGAGCAGATCGACTTATTGCAGGAACTCAATCAGATAGTGCGAAGCACAGAGTGCTTTCGTACGGCGGAAACAAACGGGAAACTCATCCGGGTGCCCACCGGTGATGGTATGGCGCTCCTTTTTTTTCGCAGCCCTGAAGAACCGGTGCGATGTGCTCTCGAGATTAGCCGGACACTGCAGGATCGTCCGCACATTCAGGTGCGGATGGGAGTTCACAGCGGACCGGTTAATCAAGTGAGGGATGTTAACGACAAAACCAGTATCGCCGGATCAGGGATCAACGTAGCGCAGCGCGTACTGGATTGCGGCGATGCCGGCCACATCCTTTTGTCCAGGCATGTGGCTGAGGATTTGGCCCAATACTGGCACTGGCAAGCGTATCTATGCGATCTGGGGGAGTGCGAGGTGAAACATGGCTTGCGCCTGCATTTGTTTAATTTGTGGAAAGAGGGTCTCGGTAATCCACAGGTTCCTGAAAAACTCAAGCGAAGAAGACGGAAGCAGGATTCCGCCGGGGTTCGCCCAGTTCGTGAGCCGCGATTCCCAACGTTCCTGCTCGCTGTTGCTTTAACTGGCTCAGTCCTTGCTGTGGTAATCACCTCTTTGATTTTTTTTCATAAAGCACCATCGCGAGCGATTTCATCAACCGTTTCTACGGCCGGCACAAGGAGCCCGTCAGTTTCTATCCCCGAGAAAAGTATCGCTGTTCTTCCCTTCGAGAATTTAAGCAAGGAAAAAGAGAACGCCTACTTCGCCGATGGCGTGCAAGATGAAATTCTGACCGCCCTCGCCAAAGTGGCCGACCTGAAGGTGATCAGCCGTACATCGACAATGGAATACAAGACCGGCGCTCCACGCAACCTGCGCGAAATCGCGGCTGCACTCGGCGTGGCGCATGTGGTCGAAGGAAGTGTCCAGCGCGCTGCCAACCGCGTTCGTGTCAATGCACAGCTAATCGACGCGCGAACCGACCGGCAACTTTGGGCGCAAACTTACGACCGCGACCTTGCCGATGTATTCGCGATTCAAAGCGAGATCGCAACGTCAATCGTTGGCCAATTGCAGACGAGACTGTCCCCAAGCGAAAGGAATGCGATTGAGCAAGCGCCAACGAACGATTTCACCGCCTTCCAACTGTACGCTCAGGCCAAAAATGTTCTGGCGATCCGGAATGCGGGAGCGAACTTACTGGAGGCGACCAATTTGCTGAACCGGGCCATTGCGCATGACCCGGCGTTTTTCCAAGCGTATTGCCAACTTGCTCATACTCATGACCGACTTTACTTCCTCGGTTACGACCATACCCCTGCGCGACTGGCGTTAGCTGAACAAGCCATTGAGGCGGCGTTTCGGCTCCATCCAAATGCGGGTGAAGCACACCTAGCACGCGCGGGAAATCTTTATCGAGGCTACCTAGATTATGATGGCGCGTTAGCTGAGCTGGAGCTTGCCGGACAAACTTTGCCTAACGATGCCGGCGTTTTTGAGCTAAAAGGTTATATTCAGCGTCGCCAGGGCAAACAAGAAGCGGCGCTGCGCAGTCTGGAGCGCGCCATTGATCTGGACCCGCGTAACACTTTCACGTTGCAGCAGATTGCCCTCAGTTATCATCATCTCCGACGCTATATCGAAGAAAAATCGGTATTGGACCGAGCATCAGCTATCGAGCCGAATGATGTCGATATCAAAGTAGCATGCGCGTTCGTGGCCTTCCATTGGAAGGCCGATACCCGCCCCTTGCATCAAGTGCTCGATTCAATCAGAGCCATAAATCCTGCAGCTACGCAAAGTATCGCCGATAGTTCGCTGATTTGTGCACTGGCTGAGCGCGACGGAGGCGCCGCTAAAAATGCGGTCGTCGCGGCGGGTGGGAACCCGCCTTTCACCGATGAGGCTGTGAATTTCACTCGTCCATTCGTCGAAGGCGTTATCGCTCGTATGGCGAGAGACGATCAAAAGGCACAAGCTGCTTTCATGGCCGCACGGGCGGAGCAGGAGAAAATCATCCAGGTCCAACCACATTATGGTCCGCCGTTGTGCGTGCTGGGTTTGATCGACGCCGGTCTCGGGCGCAAAGATGACGCATTGCGTGAAGGCCGGCGCGCGGTCGAGCTTCTGCCGGTGGAAAAAGATCCCATTAACGGCATCGTCATGGTTAAGTATTTGGCGATGATCGCCGCCTGGGTTGGTGAAAAAGATCTGGCCTGTGAACAATTGACCATTGCCATTCGTCCTCCGAGCCGCCTCACCTATGGCCAATTGAAGCTGCTGCCGTTTTGGGACCCATTGCGTGGCGACCCGGGCTTCGAAAGAATCGCCGCCTCCCTCGCACCGAAGTGAGTTTAGCGCCTGACTGTCCGGCGGGCGACTCAACGCGGTATCAACGATTTCGCGAGTGCAGGGGGAACCTGCGGTGAAATCATACTCGTCGTAAGCACGCCCGCGTGATGAGCGAGACCGCGTAACGCGGAACCGTTTTGTGTGCTATAGCGATGTTGGATTACGTTGTTGATTTACTACTTCGCGATTCGCGACGAACGCAGCATTCACGCGCATTTAATACCGGCGTGCTGGTGGCGCAGGTGCCTTGCGCCAGGGTGCCCCGCGGCTTGGCAAGCAAATCACCCAACTTTGCGTTGGCTTTGGAGCGTGTACACACTCACATTCTCGAGTCTGCCTGAGGGTGTAACGCATAGGATGACGCTGAGTTCTGCGTTGTAGCATTTGAGCATGTTGATCAGCGGTGTCGGATTACGCGCGCATGATTCGGCGGAGCAGTGTCGAAGCATGCCGTGGCCGCGTCTTTAGCGGCCATTGTCTGATTGCTTGGTTCACCAAGAACGCGCACCTTTTGCAGGAACTGATCGAGATTTTTCCCAGGCAGTTCGACAATGACCTCACCGCGGGGCATTCCATTGGTTTGCTCCAGGGAATTGGTTGTCGCAACATAACCGTCTTCCTCATTCGTAAAGGCTGTGATCTTCTGCACTGCTTCATCAAAGCCGCTCATTTTCTGCTGAATTGTCTTCATCTCTTTGGCATTGGCTTGCGATGCTGCCTGCGTCCATCCGGCAAGATTTTGCGTGGCTATGGCGTCCACATTCGCAAGCAAAGGTCTCGCCACGCCCTGGGTTCTCGTTGGTGCAACGTTTGCGGCAGCTTGGGGCGGCTGGATTTTCGGCCGTGCTCTTGCGGCGCGCCTGAACCAGCGCCACAAGAATCACCGCAAACGCGGCAAATTGCACCGCGCGCGAGGGTGAAAGATCGAGCGACTTAAGAAGTTCGCTCCCTGGTGAGATGCGTCTGCTGGCTTGGTGAGCATATTGGGGGTGGGCGCGCGATGCGGCAACAAACGTCGGCGCCGCAGGCAATCTTTCCGGTATAGCAGTTGGTTTAAACGCGCCGAGACTGTGATCTGGAGCCGGCATCACCGGCTCCTGAAGCAAAGCCAACTCGTGACTGATCAGTGTTGTGACCGGCTGCGCCAGAAATTCGATCTGCCTGGTGAGCGAGGCGGATTTGATTTTCAACCTGGC
>Ga0070740_10004602_pt1 | contig 13420 bp, 12 predicted proteins | sample Coa_R2_FD_67286 | JGI IMG/M metagenome (GOLD analysis project Ga0070740, IMG submission 67286) | Surface soil microbial communities from Centralia Pennsylvania, which are recovering from an underground coalmine fire - Coalmine... | ecosystem: Environmental > Terrestrial > Soil > Unclassified ...
TGCGGATCGTCCTGGGACGCCCCGGCCCCGCCTCCGCCCACGGTCTGCCCGCCTACTACGTGACCTCGATCGACGACCTGGAAGCTCTGAACGCGTAGCCGGGAGCCGGCGACTGAAGTCGCCTGGTAGGGACACGCCGACTAAAGTCGGATACGTGGCGGCGCACGGCACTTCAGTGCCCGTACCCTGCCATGACACTTCAGTGTCAGGCATCTTGACGGCATGCGCCCACGACTGAGCGAGGTTAGTGGCGCACCAGGCGGCGGGCGCGCAGACGGGCCCGCACCCGTGACCACAGGCCGCGTGCCTTGACGACACGGGCCTCGTCGAAGTCGTGGGGGCTGTAACGCGCTTCCAGGAACAGGGAGGTCAGGCGGCCGAGATCGGGGTCGAGATCGGGCATCTGCCGGCTGAGCTGCCGCGAATACGCCGACGCCGTCTGGCCGCTGCCGCGAGGCAGCCCGAGCCGCCGTGCCCGTTCCTCGATCGATAGATAGAGGTAGGCCACCCGCTCGCGCGGCCCGGCGTGGCGCCAGGAGAGACGCCCTGGGCGCGGCACCGTGCGCTGAGCGCGGGCTTCCCGCGACAGGTAGCGCGCCATCAGTGCGGCGCCGGCTATGCCCCGCCGCAGCCCGCCACGCAGAACGGCGGCCAGCCACCGCAACGGTGTAAGGGCCAGCCCGGCGATCCAGCGCAAGCGGCCGGCGGCCGGCATGGGCAAGCGGCCCTGCCGCCACAGCATCGCGGCGCAATAAGCGAGCACGGCCAGGGCGATGCCCCAGAATAGCAACGACTGCAAGAACGCTCCCAGCCCGATCCCGTGCTGTGCGGCCGGCGCCGGCGGGGGTGGGCGCATGGGGCCGGGCGAGACATGGGCGGAATGGTGTCCCAGCAGCAGATCCAGCAGCGCAGCCAGGGGCGCGAAGATGATAGTCATTATGGCAGCAAGTATCACGGACGCGACCAGGTGGACGCCGTAGGCGAGGGTGGCCAGCAAGTCGCCAAGCCCCACGGCATAACGCGTGGGCAAGAGCAAGGCCGCTCCCAGCGCGACAAGAGCGGCGGCCGCTAAAGCGCCCAGGGCCCGCCGCGGCAGGCCGGGCATGACCACGACACCGTCGGAGATCCAGTTGGCGCGCAGCCGGCTGAGCTGGGCGAGGCCGACCAGAACCAGGCCACAAAGCATGTAGGCCAGCACATTTGGCAGGGCCGCGGATTCGTCCGGGGCGCCAAAGGTAGCCAGGCGGAGCAGGGCGCGCGTGCTGAACGCGGTGGAGGTGCCCAGCGCGCCGATGGCGCTCACCATGGCCAGCACGAGGCCACCCTGGAGCCAGTGGGCCACCAGGCTGGAGGGTGGAGGCACATAGCGGGCGCGGCGGTCCTCATCAGCGCGCCAGTACAACGCGCTGCCCGGTTCGGGGCGCGGTGGCTCCTCGCCGGCCACGGGGTGCAGCGCGGCGAGGGTGCGTCCGTAGAAGAAGCCCTGGCTCCAGGCCAGCACCAGTAGGGCGCCGCCAATGGTGAAGGCCGCATCGAACACGCTGGACGGATGCGCCAGCCATGCGCCGAGCGTGCCGGACAGGGACGACCCCAGCGTCAGCAGCGTCACCAGGCGCCACAGCACGATCAGCGGTACCAGCAAGACGATCCACTCACGCAGGATTATGCCCGACCACTCCAGGCGATGCCCGTAGAAGTAGGCGATGATGGCGGTGAGGGCGGCCATGGCCGGCAGGCCGTCGAGCCGGACGAAAGGCGCCAGCGCGCCGATAAAGGCCGCGATGCCGGAGACCAGGGTGGTGACTAGCGCAACGCTCAAGGCAGGCTCGGCCACCGCCAGCGCCAGTTCCAGCGGCTGGCCACGCCGCTCGCGGTAGAACTCCGGCACGGCCGTTAGGTCGCGCCACAGGCTCGTCCACGTCCTTCTTGTCTTCATGCATGCCCCCAGGATTGAGCATGAGCCACCGGTTGCTTCATGATATCAGGGCGCAGGCGGTTTGACCGATGGCGGGCGACCGGCCTCCGCCGGTGTCGTTACAGAGGAGTTACTCTGCGGCGGGACGCCGTTCCCGGGACCGCCGTAGTCCCCGCAGGCGGGTCCTGGCCGGCGACATGCACAAGGACGCTCCCCCTGGGACCGCCGGCAGGGATGCCGGCCCCCGTCTGCCGGCAGGGATGCCGGCGGTCCCAGAGCGACACGGCACAGTCGGTCCCCTGATCGTGCGCTGGGGGCCGGTCAACCCGCAACTGACCTCAACTCAGCGGTAACGGATGATGCGCGCCGGCACCCCGGCGGCCACGGCGTACGGCGGGATGTTCTTCCTCACCACCGAGCCGGCTCCGACCACCGCGCCGCGGCCGATCGTCACGCCGTAGAACACCCGCACGCTCATGCCCAGGTAGACGTCGTCCTCGATGACTACCTTCTCCTGCAGACCGCCCTGCTCGCGGATGAGCCTGTCGCGGCTGGCGAAGATGTGCTGATATGGGACGATCATCATCTGCGGTGCAGCCAGCACGTCGTCGCCGATCTCCACACCGCGGTTGCCGAAGATGATGCTGTGGTCGCCGATGTAGGAGTGCGCCCCCACGTGGATATAGCCGTCGGCATTCTCGTCCTTGAGGAAACTGCCGAAGCAGACCTTGGTGTGGGCGCCGATGCGAATGCCGGCGCCGCGCGCGTCCAGATGCACCTGGCCCTCCACGCTGCAGCCTTCGGCCAGGTGAATGCGCTCCGGCACGCGCATGGTCACGCCTGGCCCGATGCGACAGCCGTCGCCCAGGCTGCCGAGGATGTGGCCGTACCACTCGGCGCGCAGGCGCTCGCCGACCTCGCCGGGTACCTCCTTCAGCAGAAATGGCAGCAACTCACCATCGTCTTCGATCAGCCGGCAGAGCGCCGGATTCGCCCCGGCCAGCTCGATGATACGTTCGCGTTCCTCGCGGGTGAGAGGTGTGCTCATCAATACTCCTCGACGTCTCAGACTTTCAGGGCGCCGGCCGTCAGGCCCTGGACGAAATAGCGTACCGCGAACAGGAAGACCACGACCAGCGGCAGCGCGGCCAGGATATTGCCGGCCATCAGCAGGCCCCAGTCCGTGGAGTGGCGCCCGGTGAAGGAGACCAGGCCCACCACCAGGGTGTACAGGTCGGGCGTCTGCTGCGTGACCACGAACGGCCAGACGTAGTCGTTCCAGGTCGCGAGCAGCTGTATGATGGCCACGGTCCCCAGCACCGGTTTCGTCAGGGGCAGGGCAATGCGCCAGAAGGCGCTCAGCTCGCCGGCGCCGTCGATGCGCGCCGACTCGAACAACTCCTCGGGCAACCCGGCGAAGAAGGCGCGCATGATGAAGATGGCCAGCACCTGGCCGGAGGCGATGTAGGGGAGGATCAACGCCCAGCGCGTTTCCAGCAGGCCCAGGTTCTTGACCAGCAGGAACTGGGGGACCAGCGTCAGCACGCCGGGGATCATCATAAGTGCCAGGACCATGTAGTAGAGCACCTCGCGGCCCGCGAAGCGGAAGCGCGCGAATGCGTAGGCGGCGAAACAGGATAGCACCACCACGCCGGCCATGGAGGAGCCGCTGACGATGATGCTGTTGAGCAGATAGGGCGCCAGCACGGCGCCGGCATTGCCGAAGTTCTCCCAGTGGAAGGGCAGGCTTATGCCCCAGAAGCTGTTGTAGAATTGGGCCGAGTCTTTGACGGAGACGGAGAGCACCACGAGGATGGGAGCGTAGGTCAAGGCCACCAGGATGCCCAGAACCGCCCAGACCGAGATAGACCGGCCGCGCCGCGTGACGCGCGGAGCTATCGCCATGTGCCGACTCCTTGATTGCGATCGAACGCTCATGCCACTGCCCTCCCGGGATCGTAGTCCGTGCGCGAGCGCAGGTACCTGAGGTTGATGAACGTCAGTACCAACATGATCAGAAACAGCACTACGCCGACGGCGCAGGCATAGCCCATCTGCCGGTTCTGGAAAGCGTTGGCATAGAGCACGAGCCCCGGCACATAGGTCGCCGTCCCCGGCCCGCCCTGGGTCAGGATCAACACGGCCGTGTACGATTGCAGGGCCCAGATCATATTCAGCACCACGATCAGCCGGATCTGGCCCAGCACCAGCGGCAGCTCGATGCGCCAGAAGCGGCTCCAGGGTCCGGCGCCATCGACCGACGCCGCCTGCAACACCTCCGGTGAGATGGTCTGAAAGCCGGCCGTGTAGATAAGCAAGGCGAAGCCGTCGACGAAGGGGAACCAGACAAAAATGATGCAGTACAGGGCCAGCTTCGGATCGCCGAGCCACGACTGGGTCAGGTTGTCGAGATGCAAGGCGATCAGCAACTGGTTGATGACGCCGTCCTGCGGATCGTAGAAGAAGAGCCATACGCTGTAGAACACGACCTGCGGCACGACGAGGGGGATCACGAACAGCACCCGCACGATGTACTGCGTGCGGGCGCTGCGCAGAGACAGGATGAGGCGGGCCACGACCAGGGGTACGGCCACCTGCACGGTCATGGCGAAGGCGGCCAGCTTGAAGACGTTGGCGAAGGCCTGTTGCATGATCTGGTCGCCGAACATTGTCGTGAAATTGCTCAGGCCGGTGAAGACCGGCGTGCCGATGCCGTCCCAGGTGTAGAAGCTGCGATACAGCGCCGTGAACGCCGGGAAGTACATGAAGACCACCAGCATAGCCATGGTGGGCAGGACGAACAGGTAGGGAATGATCGACCGGCCCAGGTATCGACCGCGCGACGTCCCGCGAGCGGCCGGTTGCGCCCGCATCGGCGCCGGAGCCCTTGCCGGCGAGCTGATGCCAGATGCCATCACGCCTTCCTTTCCCGAGATTGGCACGCGAAGCGGCCCTCTATTGCACCATCAGTGGACTGACCTTGCAGCAGGGACCTGGGACCGCCGGCATCCTTGCCGGCCCCCGCTTGCCGGCGGTCCCAGGAACGCGACCGTCGTCTCTTGCGGCACCGGCCGCAACCTGGAATCCATCACCCCAGCAGACGGCTCACGACCGGTTTACTTCAAGTGGTAGGTCTTCAACACCACGGCGGCGTTGGTGTCCATGCTCTTCTGCATGGCCGTCAGCATGTCATTCCAGCTCTTCTGTCCGGTCAGGTAGTCGATGAAGACTTGCTGCCGCAGCACCGCCCATTGCGGCGGGAACGTCTCCTCGGCGCCGGCGAACGGCGACAGATGCGCGCTGATCTCGGAGAACACCTGGTAGCGCGGGTCGTTGTGCGCCCCTTTGAGCAGGCTCGTCGAGGCGGAGGACTTGGTCAGGATGTCGGTGTTCTTGTACGACATCAGGTAGTACAGGAAGTCGAGCACCTGCGACAGGTGCCCGTGCTTGACGGTGGTCACCGGGATGGCGAAGGCGATGGCTGTGCCGGGCCCATAGACGCCGGTGCCGTGGGTGCCCGGATAGGCGAACTTGCTGCTGGCCGACGTCACCCGCGGCACGGGGAAGGCACCCCAGTCCACCGGCGGCTTGGCGGTGTCGAAACCGCTGCCGACCCAAAGTCCGTCGTAGAGAATGGCGGCTCGCCCGGCGCTGAAGATGTTCCTGGCCGCCTGCTCGCTCACGCCGGTGGCGCCGCGTTCCATGTAGGGCACGAGCGAGGCATAGAGATGTAACGCCTCCTGAAACTCGGGATTGCTGGCGCTGTACACGTGCTTCTCCATGCCCAGGGCCAGCTCGCGCACGTCCACCGTCCCGTCGTGATTGAGGTCGAGCTGCTTGATGGTCTTGCCCATGACCTGTGCCTCGATGGCCGTCAGGAGCACGGGCATCGGCTCATCGTAGGCCGTATCCGCCAGCGGCCCTTCGATGGGGATGTAGCCGGCGGCCTTGATCGCCTTGAGGTCGGCGATGAACTGGTCCCAGGTCGCCGGGGTGTTCTTGATGCCCGCCTTGGCGAAGATCCTCTTGTTGTAGAAGAAGGCCCCATCAACGGAGGTCGTGCCGAGCACGTAGTACTTGCCATCGTAGAAGCGCATCGACGAGAGGGCGCTGGGCAGCAACGCCTTGGCCAGCGATTCGTGTTCGGGCAGGTACGGATCGGGCTGGTTGTAGTAGGGCGTCAGGTCCTCCCAGTACCCCTTGGCCACGTCGGTCCAGATCTGTTGCATGGCCGTCGGCACCACGATATCGGCGGCCGTGCCCCCGGCCAGCGCCGTGCTGATGTCGGTCACGTAGTTGCCGTTGTAGGGGATAAATTTGATCGTTACGTTGGAGTGGAGCTTCTGGTACTGGCTGACGATGGCCTTGAGGTCGTTATCGGCGTAGGTGCTGTACAGGCCGCCGTCGTAGAACGTCAACGTCACCGGTGCCGCCGCGGCGGCCCGGCCGGGAGCATGCTGTAGTCCCCCCGCGATGGTAACGCCGGCCAAGACGATGCTGGCCAAAGCATAGCGGGAAATGGCGCTTGGAACGGAGCGGCGCATAACTGTCCTCCTGATGACTGGCACGTAGATGACGCAGTGACTGGCCCATGGACTCTATTCGCCTATTCGCCTCTTGCTCTTACCCTGACCTCCTTTCTTGTGAGAGCTAAAGCCGCGGCAGACAACACACCCCCGGCCATTCTTCCGCAACGGCCACTTACAAAGCCGCGAGCACCTCCTCCCGCCGCCGGGCATCGAGCGGGCAGAGCGGCAACCGCGTCTCCGCCGAGCGGATGACGCCGCGCTCGTGGAGCACTGTCTTGAGAACCTGAACGTAGTCGGATGCCCCGAGCGCCACGTGCAGGAAGTGGCTGCAGCGCCGGTAGGCCGCCTCGGCCCCGGCCCGCCGACCCTTCTGCAGCTCGTCCCACACCGCCATCGCCTCGGCGGGATAGACCATCGGCAAGGCTACCATGGCACCGTGAGCGCCCCGCGTCAGCATGCGCCACAGCACGGCGTCCTCGCCGGCGTGGACGGTCAGCGATGTCCGCCGGCATAACTCGGCCACTTTATCCGGCGCCAGGTCGGTCACCTTGATGTGGCTCAGGCGTGGCACCGTCTCCGCCAGCGCCGCGATGTCGGCGACCGAGAACGCGGTGTGGGTCGCCAGCGGGTTGTCGTACAGGCAGAGGTCGAGCGTGGTGCGCGCGGCCAGGTCTTGCAGGAAGGCGCGCACCATCGGCAGGTTGTTGCTGTAATAGTTGGGCGGCGAGAGGATGAGCAGGTCCGCACCGGCCTCCTGCGCCGCCGCCGCCAGGACGGCGCTGTTCTCGATGCTGTTGTCGGCGATGCTGGCCACCAGCGCGTGCTCGGGATTCTTGTAGGCGGCGACGGCGCGGATGAGCGCGATCCGTTCGTCCAGGGTGAGGCTCGGATGCTCGCCGACGCTGCCGCCGACCAGGAACCCCGCGACCGTGGGTCCCACGTACGCGACGACCTGCCTCAGGCTCTCCAAATCGAGACGGCCTTCGTAGAATGGCGTGACGATCGGCGGGACCAAACCTGTGACCGGCATGGCGACCTCCTTCACGAGCTACTGGTGCGTGTACCGATATTGACAGGCTCAGCCGGGTGGCCGTATACTGCAAGATGTTCGAAAAGCGAATAGAAGTTAGCGCTGTTCTTCGGATAATGAGCACACTATAGCAAGGCATGGCGGCGTTGTCAATCGAGAGCATACAGCCGTACAACGGCGTCAAGACGGTAGAGAAGAGCCTGCGCATCCTGGAGCTGCTGCTCGTGGCCGAGGAGGGCCTGAGCATCGGCCAGTTGGTGGCGCGCACCGGGATGCATCGCGCCAGCGTCCATCGCCTGCTCACCACGCTGCACGCGCTGGGCTGGGTGGAGCGTCCGGCCAGCCGTCCGGTCTTCCGCATCAGCCTGCGCCTATACGCCCTGGCCCATGTCTTTGTGCAGAACTACAGCCTGCTGGATCGCCTGCAACCGCTGTTGAGCGAGCTGAGCAGACGGACGCGCGAGACCGTGCACCTGGGTATGCTCGACGGCTGGGAGGTGCTGCACATCAATCGCGTGGAGAGCCTGGAGCGCGTCGGCGTCTCCTCGCACATCGGCAGCCGTGGCTGGGCGCATACCAGCAGCATGGGCAAGGCGTTGTTGGCGGGCCAATCCGACGCCTTCTTGCAGGCCTACATCGACGAGACGGGGCTGCCCGGCATGACGGAGCGCTCCATCACCACTCCGGAAGCGTTCTGGGCCGAGATCGCCACGGTGCGGCGCCAGGGATTCAGCATCGACAACGAGGAAGATGCCATCGGCGTGCGCTGCCTCGGCACGGCGCTGCCGGTGGCGCACGGTCCGGCCGTGCTGGCCGTGAGCATCACCGGCCCGTCCCCGCGCTTCACCTTGCAGCGCGCCTATGAATTCGCCCCGACCCTACTGGAGTTGGTCAGGGTCCGCGATGTCCCATGGGAGATACCGGTGGAGGTTGGAACGGCATCATGATCGATGTTCATACGCACATGTGGGAGTATCGCTCGCAGATCCTATCGGCCGCCTCGTTGCACTACAATGCTTTCCTGGCCCGTGTTCATCGATTACAGCACGGCGGTCGGGCCGTTGTGCCGCGCCCTGTATCTCAATCCGCTGGAAATGGAAGACGGCTACGTGTGCGCGCCGGGGGAGCGGGACGGGGCGTCGAAATCGACGAGATGGTTATCGAGTGCTAGCGTGTCGTATGAGCGCGGGAGGCCGCTGGCTCAACCGTGGTGGCTCCGCAAGGCGGACGTAGGTTACATCAGGAGAAGAGCGTTGCTACCGGGAGGGTGAAACCGGGGACGACGTCTTCCCCGTCCAGCGTGTCGTCGATGCCGAGGGTCTTGGTCCGCGCCGTTGCCCCCGGATGCCACACATCGACCTGCTGATACCGCGGCCAAATCACCCACACCAAGCGCGTGCCGGCCCCCAGATACAGCCGGGCCTTGGCGTCCATCGCCGGATGATACTGCGTGGGTGAGGCGACTTCTACCGCCAGATCGGGTGCCCCCAGGAAGGCCTTGGCGTAGGCAGGAGATGCGCGGGGAGGCACACGGGAGGCCTGGACAAAGCCCACGTCGGGCGCTACCTCCGTGTCGTGGGGATGGATGGGGTCGAGGATGTAGCCGCCTTGCTCCCCCGTCACGCGCCCTAAGCCGGATGTCTGCACGAAGGATAGGAGGGCGCTGCCCAGGATGAGGGCGATCGTGGAGGCTTCGAAGCCACTCGGCGGCATGCGCACTAGTACCCCTTCGACCAATTCGTACTGCCATCCGTCCGGCGGGAGCTGCTCCAGATCGTCGACCGTCATGGGCCCCCTGCCCGGAACGATCTCGGCCCAGGGAGCGAGGGGAGCGTGGGGAAACGAGCGAGCTTCCATAGGTCTATCATCCCACGTCGGGCGATCAAGAGCAACGCGGCCGGGCCAGACATTAGTCATCCAGAATTATCGCACGCGAAGAGGAGGGAAGCGAGCGCCGGCCTTCCACGAGTATCACCTGGATATGCCGGCCGTCCGGGAGGGTTTGCGCTATGCTATCCCCGTGGCCGAACTGCACCGGCGTTTCGGGCTCGACGAGATGCTGGACCATCGCTTCCTGGATGAGCAGGGCGAGGTGCAGCAGACCGCCTTCAGCTCGGGCGCGCGCATCACCGTCAATTTGGGCTCCCACGAGGTACCGTTGGAGGACGGTAAGATACTGGCGGCACAGAGCTGGCACGTCGAGGAATGACTAGGGCTTGAGAGGTAGCCATGAAGATAACCGCTGTCGAGACCTACCCCGTGTTTAGCGGGCGGCGCAACTGGCTGTTCGTGACCGTGGACACGGACGAGGGCATCTGGGGCGTGGGCGAGTCGAACCTGACTTCGCGCGAGGAGGCGGTGGTGGGCTTCGTCCGCCACGTGACGCCGCTGCTGGTCGGACAGGATCCCACGCGCATCGAGCACCTCTGGCAGGTGCTCTTCCGCGGCGGCTTCTTCCCGGCAGACCGCGTGGGGGCCTCGGCCATCGCGGCCATCGACACGGCGTTGTGGGACATCGCCGGCAAGCTGCACGGCGTGCCCGCCTACCAGTTGCTCGGGGGCCTGGTGCGGGATAAAGTCGTCTGCTATCCGCACAACGCCGGTGAGCACGGCGAGATCGAGGAGTTGGTGGAGAGCTGCCGCCAGACCATGGCCCAGGGCTACCGCTTCGTGCGCTGGGGCCTGCCAACGGTGGGCGAGGTGCTGGAGCCGCGCTCGGCCGTGCGCACGGCGCTGCGCCAATGTGCGGCGGTGCGCGAGGCGCTGGGCGATGAGGTGGAGATCTGCCTGGACGTGCATACGCGGCTCGACCCTGCCGACGCGACCACGCTATGCCGGGAGATCGAGCCCTTCCGCCCCTACTTCGTCGAAGATCCGCTGCGCTCCGAGGACACCAACGGCTACCGGGCGCTGCGGGCGCGCACAGGCGTGCCGCTGGCGGCGGGCGAGCAGTTTTCCGGCAAGTGGGAGTACCGCCAGTTGATCGAGGAAGACCTCATCGACTACGCGCGCATCGACCCGACGCTCGGCGGAGGCATCACCGAATCCAAGAAGATCGCGGGGTGGTGCGAGACCCATTACATCAACCTGGCGCCGCACAACCCCAACGGGCCGGTGAGCACCGCGGCCTGCCTGCAGCTCTGTCTGGCCAGCCCGAACGTCGGGGTGCTGGAGCTACCCCGGCCGACCGGCCTGGTGCTGCCCGATGTCTTCCCCGTGGTCCCGGAATTCAAGGACGGCTACCTGCTGCCACCGGCGATTCCGGGTATTGGCGTCGAGTTCGACCGCGAGGCGGCGCGGCGCTACCCGTATCAGATGGCCGAGCTGCCGCACCTGCGGCGCGCGGATGGCGCGTTCACCAACTGGTGATCGGCCGCACCGCCATACCGCTATAATGAACCTGCGGCGGCCCCGGACGATCCCTCGTTCATAGCGATGGCCGTCGCCCTGGAGGAGAAAAGCAGCCGTGTCCTTGCGTATTGTCACCGACTTCCCGCGCGCCGTGCGCGAAATCCGGCACGTCTGGATACCCCTGTCGGACGGGTGCCGCCTGGCCGCGCGCATCTGGCTACCCGCCGACGCCGAACAGAACCCGGTCCCCGCCGTCCTGGAGTACATCCCCTACCGCAAGAACGACGGCACGGTGACGCGCGACGCGCTGATGCACCCGTACGTTGCCGGCCATGGCTACGCCACCATCCGCATCGACCTGCGCGGCAGCGGCGATTCCGACGGCATCATGTACGACGAATACCTGCCGCGGGAGCAGGATGACGCGCTGGAGGCCCTGACCTGGATCGCCGCCCAGCCCTGGTGCACCGGTAAGGCCGGCATCATCGGCAAGTCCTGGGGCGGCTTCAACGGCCTGCAGATCGCGGCGCGGCGCCCCCCGGAACTGGGCGGGATCATCACCGTCTGCTCTACCGACGACCGCTACGCCGACGACGTGCACTACATCGGCGGCTGCGTGCACGGCATGTCCATGCTCTCCTGGGCCTCCACGATGCTGGCCTACAACGCCCGGCCGCCCGATCCGGACGTGGTGGGGGAGCGCTGGCGGGAGATCTGGCTGGACCGCATGGAGCGCACGCCGCCTTTCGTCGAGGCCTGGCTGACGCACCAGACGCGCGACGCCTTCTGGCAACACGGCTCGGTGTGCGAGGACTTCAGCGCCATCACCTGTCCCGTCTACGCGGTGGGCGGCTGGGCCGACAGCTACACCAACGCCATCCCCCGCCTGCTCGCCGGGCTGCCCGGTCCGCGCAAGGGGCTGATCGGCCCCTGGGCGCACCTGTATCCCCATCAGGGCGTGCCGGGGCCGGCCATCGGCTTCCTGCAGGAGTGCCTGCGCTGGTGGGATTACTGGCTGAAGGGGATCGAGACCGGCATCATGGACGAGCCGATGCTGCGCATCTGGATGCAGGAGGCGGTCGAGCCGCGGCCCTTCTACGCCGAGCGGCCCGGGCGTTGGGTAGCCGAGCCGGCCTGGCCCTCGCCGCATATCAAGGAGCGGCACTACGCGCTCAACGCCAGCACCCTGGACGACGCGGCGGCCGGCGAGGTGCGCCTCGAGATCCTGGGGGAGCAGCAGTGCGGCATCGACGCGGGCCAGTGGGGCGGCTATGGCGGGACGGCGGATTGCCCGACCGACCAGCGCGCCGAGGATGGTCGCTCGCTGACCTTCACCTCCGCGCCGCTGGACGAGCGCATGGAGATCCTGGGCTTCCCGGAGGTCACGCTCACGCTGGCCGTGGATCGCCCGCTGGCGCTGCTGGTGGCGCGGCTGTGCGACGTCGCCCCAACCGGCGCCTCGACCCTGGTGACGCGCGGATTGCTCAACCTGACGCACCGCGAGAGCCACGAACGGCCCACGCCGCTGCAGCCAGGCCAGCGCTACACGGTGAGGGTGCGCCTCGACGCGGTCGCCTACGCGCTGCCGGCGGGCCATCGCTGGCGGCTTGCCGTCTCGCCCACCTACTGGCCCTGGGCCTGGCCCTCGCCCGAACCGGTGACGCTGAGCCTCTTCACCGGGGAAGCCAGCAGCCTGAGTTTGCCGGTGCGACAACCGCGTCCGGAGGACGCCGATCTCGCGCCGTTCGGGCCGGCGGAGGGGTCCGCACTGCCGGAGATGGAGGTCCTACGCCCGGAGGATGGTAAGACGACGGTGAGCCACGACGTGGCGACGGGCCGCGTGGAGATGGCCGTGGAGTCAGCCGAAGGATTCCGCCTGGCTGCCGACGGGCTCACCTACGAGGTGCTGGAGCGCGATACCTACGGTATCGTCGCCGGAGATCCCCTCTCGGCCGCGGCGGGGTGCGAGCGCACCATCGCCGTCGGACGAGGTGAGTGGCAGACGCGCGTGGAGACGCACAGCACGCTGTCGGCAGACGCGACGCGCTTCCACGTGACCAATCTCCTCGACGCCTACGAAGGCCCGGTGCGCGTCTTCGCCAAGACGTGGACCTTCTCCGTCCCCCGCGACCTGTGTTGAGCACGGTGAGCGTGGATGACCGTACTCGGCGCTCCCTGGCCATCTTCGGCCTGACCAGCGTGGCGGCCTTCTGGGTCAACGCGCTCGGCCATGCCTGGATGCTCTGGCGCGGTAACCCGCTCGTTCGCGAGTACAAAGGCACGCTGCAGTTTCGCTCGGCGCTGCTCGGCGATGCCGCCTTGCTGCCGCTGGTCAACGTGCTGCTGGAGCGCCAGCTCGACGCCTGGGGCGAGGGCCTGGACCACGCCCTCGACCATCGCGACCGCCTCACCCGCGCCCTGCTGGCCGGCGCCAGCATCACCGCCGTGTTTCACCTCTACCAGGGCGCCCAGAAGCTGACCAACTGGACGATGCCGCGCCCCTGGCGCTGGACCGCGCTCGGCTACTACCACGCACTATACATGGCGGGCCAGTTCACCGTGCTGGCCTATGCCTGCGGCGCGGCGGCCGGCCGC
>Ga0070740_10004603_pt1 | contig 13420 bp, 10 predicted proteins | sample Coa_R2_FD_67286 | JGI IMG/M metagenome (GOLD analysis project Ga0070740, IMG submission 67286) | Surface soil microbial communities from Centralia Pennsylvania, which are recovering from an underground coalmine fire - Coalmine... | ecosystem: Environmental > Terrestrial > Soil > Unclassified ...
TCAAGCCAAGGCATTGATCGATGCCGATCTGGCAACAAGACCTGCGCTGAGGAAACCGGACAACCCGTTCGCGTTCACGCAATTGGCTTGGGTCGATCTTTGTCTTGGCCGAAAGGCCGAGGCGAGTGCGGCCGCGCAGCGTGCGGCGGACATGGTTCCTCTCGCGAAGGATGCTTATTCCGGTCCGTGGCTTCTCACCGGACTTGCGCAGGTCGAGTCGCAGGCCGGCGATGCGGATCACGCGATCGAGCTGCTCGAACAATTGATGGCAGCGCCGGAGGGGGATTCGGTCAGCATCAAGCGCCTCGAACTCGATCCCGTATGGGATCCGCTGCGCAAGGATTCGCGCTTCCAGGCGCTGCTGAAGAAATATGCGGGCGCGCTGCCGACAGCGTCGGCAAGCGGGGTGTCGCCGTGACCGGATTCATCGCGCGCCTGAAGCAACGCAAGCTGGTGCAGTGGGCGCTGGCTTACATCGCGTTCGCGTTTGCGCTGATCCAGGTTCTGGATGTCATCGCGCAGCGGTTCGCGTGGCCGGATCAGATCGAGAAGCTTTTGATCCTTGCGCTGGCGATCGGTTTTGTCGTCGCGCTGGTGCTGGCGTGGTATCACGGCGAACGCGGCGCGCAGCGCGTAAGCGGAACCGAGATCGTGATCCTCGCGCTGCTGCTGGCGCTCGGCGGCGGGCTGTTGTGGCGATTCGCGCGCAACGCGCCTGCTTCGGCGACGGTCGCCATCGCGAACGCCAATGCGGTGAGCCCCGATCGCAAGTCCATCGCCGTGTTGCCGTTCGTCAACATGTCGACCGACAAGGACAACGAATATTTCTCCGACGGCGTGGCGGAGGAAATCCTCAACGTGCTGGCGCGCGTGCCCGACCTGCATGTCGCGGCGCGGACTTCGTCGTTCTCGTTCCAGGGCAGGGACATGGCGATCCCTGCCATCGCTCGCGCCCTGGGCGTGCGCATGGTGCTGGAAGGCAGCGTGCGCAAGCAGGGCGATCGCGTGCGGATCGGCGCGCAATTGATCGATGCCGCAACCGATGATGAAGTCTGGTCACAGACCTACGACCGCGAACTCAAGGACATCTTCGCGATCCAGGATGAAATCGCGAAGGCCATCGGCGACGAATTGAAGGTCAAGCTCGCCGGCGCGCCGCAGCCGGGAAAGAACTCGGTCGGCACGACAGATTTGAAAGCTTATGACCTGTACTTGCGAGGCATAGCGTTGTGGCAGCAACGTCGCGAGGACGCGCTGTGGCAGGCGATCGGCCTGTTCGAACAAAGCACGAAGGCCGATCCGAAATTCGCTCAAGGTTATGTGGGGCAGGCGCTGGTCTACTCGGTGATCGGAGATTACAGCGCACGCATTCCGATCGCGGAAGGTTTGGCGCGGGCCACGGATTCCGCCGAGCGTGCGTTGGCGTTGGATCCTTCGTCGCCCGAAGCTTATGCGACGCTGGGAACCGTTGCGGCCTATCAATTGAGAAGGCCCGCTGCGGATGCGCTGTTAAGCCGCGCGATCGCGCTGCAGCCATCTTTCGCGACGGCCTATCAATGGCGGGGCACGCTGTTGATGAGCAACGGTGATCTCGCCGGCGGCCTCGCATCGCTGGAACGCGCCTCGGCCCTCGATCCACGCTCGCTGATCGTGGCCGAAAATCGCGCGTTCGTGTTGCGCACGCTCGGTCGCGACGTCGAGGCCCGAGCGATTTGCATGAGCGTCCTGGCTGCCGAGCCATCTTATGCAGGATGCCTCGACGATGTCGCCATGGTCGATTTGCGCCTGCACGATTTCACCGAAGCGCGAACGATGCTGGAACGGCTCGCTGCAACCAAAAATTCCGGTGCCGCTGCACAGGGCCGTGAATTGACCGACGCGCTGGCCAGCCGCGGCGATCGCCATGCCTTGGCGGTTCGATACGCCGCCCTGCCATTCAACAGCAACCTGCAGCCGGGTAGCGGCAATGCGCTGCAGGACTACGATCTTGTCGGACTGATCGTGCAGTTGGACGAACCGGGCTTGGCTCTCGAATTTCTCGAGCGCGAGGCGAAAACAGGCATCAACGGTTATGCCGACTGGGCGATGATGTTGCCGGCGGTGGATCCGATCCGCTGCGAGCCACGTTTCATCGCCGTGGTCAAGAAGATGAAAACCACCGATCCGTATTACGCGAAAGTATGCGGTGACAAGCGTGGCTGAGGTCATCGCCCGCCTGAAGCAGCGCACGCTCGCGACATGAACGCGCGCATGAACCTGTTCGCCGAACTGAAGCGCCGCAACGTGCTGCGCGCGGCGGTGTTGTATGCCGGCGCGGTGTGGCTGCTGGCGCAGGTGATCACGCAGCTCGGGCCGGTATTCGACGCGCCGCCGTGGATCGCGCGATCCGTCCTGATCGCCGCGGCGATCGGATTTCCGTTCTGGATCGCGTTCGCTTGGTTCTACGAATTCACGCCGCAAGGTTTGAAACGCGAAAGCGAAGTCGCGGCGGATGCATCGATCACGCGCTCGACCGGCCGCAAGCTCGATCGCGCGATCATCGTGGTGCTGGCGATTGCGGTGGTGTTGCTGCTGACCAACACCTTCGTCTGGAAGAAGGGCACGGGTTTGCAGGACGAAGCGGTGTCCGCGATCCCGGCCAAGTCCATCGCGGTGCTGCCTTTCGAGGATTTGAGTCCCGGTCACGACCACGGTTATTTCTCGGCCGGGCTGGCCGAAGAACTGTTGAACGCACTGGCGAAGGTGCAGGACCTGAAAGTCGCGGGCCGCGCCTCCTCGTTCTACTACGGCAGCCGCAACGCCGACCTGCGCACCATCGGCAGGGCGCTGAATGTCGCCAATGTGCTGCAGGGCGCGGTGCGCACGCAGGGCGAAGCGGTGCGCATCAGCGTGCAACTGGTGCGCACCAACGACGGTTTCGAGGTGTGGTCGCAAAGCTACGACGGCGACTTGAGCAACATCTTCGATTTGCAGGAGCACATCGCGCGCGCGGTCACCGATCATTTGAAAGTCGTGCTGACCGGCGGCGAGCAGGCGCGGTTGGTGCCGGTGGCGACCACCAGCGCGGATGCCTACGCGGACTTCGTCACGGCGCAGACCCTGGTCAACAAGCGCGTGGGCGACAGCCTGCCGCGCGCGATCGCGCTGTTGCGGAAAGCCACCTCACTCGATCCGAAATTCTCGCGGGCGTGGTCGAAACTCGCGGTCGCTTATGCTGTGCTTCCGCAATACACGGGTGCCGACTGGAGTGTAAGCTGGAAGATCTCCGACGACGCGGCGCATCGCGCCCTCGCATTGGACTCTGCCAATGCCGAGGCTTATGCGGCCCTCAGCTACAACCAGTTTTCGCAACGGCATTACGTGGCGATGGTGGAACCGATGCAGCGCGCGCTGGAACGGGCGCCGGACAATTCCGCGGTGAATTACTGGGCCGCGAATGAACTTGCGGCCATGGGCCGCACGCGCGATGCGGAAGCACGGATCGATGCGGCGTTGGCCAATGATCCAGCCAATATCCTCCTGCTGTTCTACAAGAGCATGATCCGCTGGCGCGAAGGCGATCAGGCCGGCGCACTGGCTTACATCCATCGCGGCGGTGCGGCGGATTCTCCGTTCGGCGCGCTGATGCTGGAGTTCTACGACGCCGCGCACGGCGACATGGCGGGGTCTGCCCGCGATTTTGCCGCCTCGACCAGCAAAATGGGTACGAAGATCTCTCTTGCGGACTTGCAGGCGATCTACCGGGGCACTTACGGCGATGTCGCACAGCGCCAGATCGCACTGAAAATCCTTGAGGCGCATCTGGACGACGACTGGGCGCCGACGATGCTGCTGCAACTGGGCGAACCCGCGCGTTCGTTCGATCTGTACGAGCAGGGTCACAGCGGGTTGTCCGACGCATATCTCAACTGGTTATGGCAACCCGAACCCTGGTCGCGCAAGGCCCGCCAGGATCCCGCGTTCCAGGGTTTTGCGCGGCGCATCGGCATGGTCGCGTATTGGAAAAAATTCGGCTGGCCGGACCTGTGCAACCCCGCGCCCGAAAAAGGGCCGGATGCATTTGTCTGCAGGTGATACGAACTCTGGTTTTGGGAGCGGACAACGGCAAGGATGACTTCGCTGCATGTGATCGCGAAGGAGCATCACCATGTTGCGCCATGTGATCTCGCACCTGCGCCGCCAGGACTGGACGGCGGTGTTCATCGAACTCATCGTGGTCGTCGTCGGCGTTTTCATCGGTGTGCAGGCGTCGAACTGGAACGAAGAACGCGAGACAAACCAGAAGGCCGCGGTGTTCACCGAGCGTCTTCGCAGCGACTTGCGCGAGGAAGCCTGGAACTACGAGTACTACATCGGGTATTACAGAGAAGTCCTCGGCAGCGCAAAGGCAACGGCCGATGCGCTCACGGGCAAGCGGCCGCTGTCGGACGAGGCCCTGCTGATCACGGCCTATCGTGCCACTCAATACCATTCCGGCAACCGCCGCCGCGCGACTTACGACGAGCTGACTTCGACGGGCGAAATCGGCCTGATCCACGATCGCGCGCTGCGCGAGCTGGCCATGAATACGTATACCACGGACGTTTTCGACGACATCGTGCAGGAGGGAAAAACTTCCCGCTATCGCGCAGCGTTCCGGATGGTGATCCCGTACGACGTCCAGCAAAAGTTGTCGGACTCATGCGGAGATCGCGTGGTGCTTCCCGGCGACTATGCGCACATCGCGCACTCACTGGACTATCCGTGTGCGAGCGGCCTGTCGAAGGACGTCATCGCAAAAAATGCAGCCATCCTGCGGAACGATAGCGAGCTGGTTCCGTTGTTGCGCCTGCGCATTGCCGACGTGGATACGAACCTCGGCAATTTCACGGTGTATGGCAAAGACATCCGTGATGGTTTGCGCGCCGTCGCGCAGGAAAAGCCGTGAAACTCTTCGACGAACTCCAGCGGCAAAGTCTGCGGCACGCCGCCACTCGTCCGGCGAGCCGCGTGTAGCATGCGTCCGGCGGGCTGTGACCCGCGGACGCCGACCGATGCCCGGATCGCTGAGACAGACTTTCGATGAATTCCGCCGCCGGCGCGTGTTCCGCGTGGCCGCGGTGTACGTGGTGGCAGGCTGGATCCTGATCCAGCTCGGCAGCGCCACGTTCGAGCCGCTGGGATTTCCGCCTTGGTCTATGAAGCTGCTGCTGGTGCTGCTGGTGTTGGGTTTCGCGCTCGCCTGCGTGCTGACCTGGGTGTACGACATCAATCCGCGCGGCATCGAGCGCACGCAGCCGTTGTCGAAAATCGAACCCACGATCGCGTCGCAATCTGTCGCTGCCGCGCCTGCTGCGCATGCTCCGGACGCGTCGGTTGCGATCCTGCCGTTCGTGGATTTGAGCGAAGCGAAGGATCAGGAATATTTCTGCGACGGTCTGGCGGAGGAAATCCTCAATGCGCTCGCGGCGATCCGCGGCCTGCACGTCGCTTCGCGCACTTCCTCGTTCCGCTTCCGCGGCGGCGGCACCGACGCGCGCGAAATCGGCCGCGCGTTGAACGTCGCCGCCGTCATGGAAGGCAGCGTGCGCAAGGCCGGCGACCGCGTGCGCGTCACCGCGCAGTTGATCGATGCCGGCAACGGCTATCACCTGTGGTCCGACCATTACGACAACAAGCTCGAGGACATCTTCGCGATCCAGGAAGAGATCGCCTGCTGCGTGGCGGAGGCGCTGAAAGTCGCGCTGAACCGTGCGCGCGATCTGAACCTCGAACGCAACGCGCCGCGCGACATGCGCGCCTACGAATTCTATCTGCGCGGACGGCAGATCCAGTCGGTGAAGAGCAGCGACAACTGGACCAAGGCACCGGAGATGTTCCGCCGCGCGATCGCGCTCGATCCCGATTACGCGCAGGCGCACGCGGGGCTGGCCGATTCGCTGGCGCAGTTGCTGATCTGGAGGATTCTGCAACCGGCGGACGTGCTGCAGGAGGCGCTCGCCGCCGCGAATCGCGCGCTGGAACTGGCGCCCGACCTCGCCGAAGCGCATGTCGCGCGCGGCAACACCTTGTCGCTGGCGGGCGATGATTCGGGTGCGCTCGCGGCATTCGAGCGCGCAATCGAATTGAATCCGGAACTCTACGAAGCGCATTACTACTTCGGCCGCCACTGCTTCGCGCGCGGCGAATACGCGCGCGCGATCGAGCTGTTCGAGGCCGCGCATCGCACGCGCGCGGACGAGTTCCAGGCGCTCGCACTCGCGACCAACGCCGCAGATTCGCTGGGCGACAGGGCCCGCGGCGATGCGTTGGCGCGGATGGCGTTGCCTTCGGCGCTGGCGGAGATCGCGGCTGATCCGGAGAACGGCCGCGCGCTCTATCTCGCGGCCGGCATGCAATTGCGGCTGGGCGATGTCGCGGGCGCGCGCCGCAGCATCGAAGCGGCGTTGCGCCTGCAGCCGGACGATTTCGGCACGCTCTACAACGCCGCATGCACCTACACGCACATGGGCGAGAACGAACGCGCGCTGGACTTGCTCGAACGCGCGATCGCGACGGGCGGCGGTTTCCGCGACTGGCTGGAACACGACAGCGATCTCGACAGCCTGCGCGGCATGCCGCGCTTCCAGCAGATCCTGTCCCGCCTCGACAGCAAAACAGAGGCGTTGTGATGTTCGATACCACGCCAGTCCTCGACTGCGGCGGAAGAGTCTTGAAGCTCGATCGTCCGCGCATCTGCGGCGTGCTGAATCTCACCGACGATTCGTTTTCCGGCGACGGATTGGGCGACGACGTGCGCGCGGCGGTCGGGCGCGGACTGGAGATGGTGGAGCAGGGCGCGGACCTGCTGGATGTGGGCGCGGAATCCACGCGGCCGGGCGCCGAACCCATCGATGCGCAGACGGAAATCGCGCGCGTGGTGCCGGTGATCGAAATGCTTGCGCGAGAATCGGGCGTGCCGATCAGCATCGACACTTCCAAGCCGGAAGTGATGCGAGCAGCGGTCGCCGCCGGCGCCGGCATGATCAATGACATTTACGCCTTGCGCCGCGATGGCGCGCTGGATGCGGCGGCGGAGTTGAAGGTGCCGGTGTGCGTCATGCACATGCAGGGCGAGCCGCGCACGATGCAGAACGATCCGCACTACGAAGACGTCGTCGGCGAAGTGCATCGTTTTCTGGCCGAACGCGTATTCGCCTGCGAGATGGCCGGCATCGACAAGCGCCGCGTGCTGGTCGACCCGGGTTTCGGGTTCGGCAAGACGCTGGAACACAATCTCGCGTTGTTGCGCGCGCTGGATCGCTTCCACGACCTCGCCGCAGGAGTGTTCGTGGGACTGTCGCGCAAGTCCATGATCGGCAAGTTGACCGGACGCACGGGCGGCGTGGAGCGCGCGGCGGGTTCCGCCGCCGCCGCGCTGATCGCGGTGCAACGCGGCGCGATGATCGTGCGCGTGCACGACGTGACGCAGACGCGCGACGCGCTGGCGGTTTGGCAAGCGGTGCATGAAGCCGACGTGCCGGCCAGGGCCGAGCCCAAACCGTTCGGTTCGCAGCGGTTCGGCGACGACTGATAAAATCTGACCAGTCATTCCGGCGCAAGCAGGGGCCATGTCCGATTCCCGCAAGTACTTCGGCACCGACGGCGTCCGCGGCCGCGTCGGCGAATGGCCGATCACCGCCGAATTCATGCTGAAGCTGGGCCGCGCCGCGGGCGTGGTACTCGGTGACGGCAAGCGTCCGCTGGTGCTGATCGGCAAGGACACGCGCGTTTCCGGCTACATGTTCGAATCCGCGCTGGAAGCGGGGCTGGTGGCGGCCGGTGCGGACGTCGGTTTGCTCGGGCCGCTGCCGACGCCGGGCGTGGCGCAATTGACGCGCGAACTCGGCGCCAACGCCGGGATCGTGATCAGCGCGTCGCACAATCCGTACGAGGACAACGGCATCAAGTTCTTCTCCGCGACCGGCGAAAAACTCGACGACGCGATCGAAGCGGAAATCGAGCGCGAGATCGAAGCGCCGTTCGCGACCGTCGCACCGGAGCGGCTGGGCAAGGCGCGCCGAGTCGACGACGCGATCGAGCGTTACGCGCGCTTCTGCCTCGGCACCTTGCAAGTGCCGCCGGATCTTTCCGGCAAACACATCGTGCTGGATTGCGCGCACGGCGCGACGTATCTGGTCGCGCCCAAGGTGTTTTCCTCGCTGGACGCGAAGGTGACTCGCATCGGCTGCGAGCCGGATGGCTTCAACATCAATCGCGAAGTCGGTTCCACGCATCCCGTGACTTTGCGCGGCGCGGTGGACGAACAGCACGCGGATTTCGGCATCGCCTTCGATGGCGACGGCGACCGCGTGCAGATGATCGACCGCCACGGCGAGCTGGTCGACGGCGACGATCTGATGTATGTGTTGGCGCGCGACTGGCTGGCCCAGGGGCGCTTGCGCGGGCCGGTGGTCGGTACGCTGATGAGCAACTATGGCCTGGAACGCGCGTTGACCGGCGCGGGCGTGAAATTCCTGCGCGCCAAGGTGGGCGACCGCTACGTCCTGCAGCAATTGAAGGAGCACGGCGGGCTTCTGGGCGGCGAAACCTCTGGCCACATCCTCTGTCTGGATCGCGCCAGCACCGGCGACGGCATCGTGTCCGCATTGGCGGTGCTGGATGCGCTCTCGCGCGCCGGCAAGGATCTGTCCGAAGCGCGCGACGGTTTTGAAAAACTGCCGCAGATCACGCGCAACGTGCGCGCCGCGGGCGGCGCCGCGCTGGTCGCCGCGCCGAACGTACAGCAGGCGCTTGCCGAAGTGGAATCTGCGTTGCGCGGCCGCGGCCGCGTGGTGTTGCGGCCTTCGGGAACCGAGCCGGTGGTGCGCGTCACCATCGAAGCCGCGGATGCCGCAGAAGTCGAGCGGCTGGCTGCGCGTCTTGCCGAGGCGGTGACCGCGGCGGCCAACGGCTCGTCGTGATGCAACACGTTCCCGTCCTCGACATTCGACGCTACGACAGCGATCGCGATGCATTCGTTGCCGAACTCGGCGCGGCGTACCGCGAATTCGGTTTCTGCGGCATCACCGGGCATGGCATCGACCCGAAACTGATCGATGGCGCGTATGAAGTGTTCCAACGCTTCTTCGCGCTGCCGCTGGAAACCAAGATGAAGTACCACCTGCCGGGCACCGGCGGCGCGCGCGGCTACACGCCTTACAAGATCGAAACGGCGAAGGACAGTGTTCATCCGGACCTGAAAGAGTTCTGGCATATCGGCCGCGAATTGCCGCAAGACTCGCCGTACCGCGCGTTGATGCCGCCGAACCTGTGGCCGGGTGAAGTGCCGAGCTTTCGCCAATACGGTTACGGTCTGTATCAGGCGCTCGACAGACTCGGCACGCGCGTGCTGCGCGCGCTGGCGCTGCACATCGGCCTGCCGGAACATTTCTTCGACGACAAGACCAACACCGGCAATTCGATCCTTCGCCCGATCCATTACCCACCGGTCGATACGACCGACATTCCCAATGTGCGCGCCGGCGCGCACGAGGACATCAACTTCATCACGCTGCTGGTCGGCGCGTCCGCGGCAGGTCTGGAACTGCTGACGCGCGAAGGCGAGTGGCTGCCGATCACTACCAGCGGCGACACCATCGTCGTCAACATCGGCGACATGCTGCAACGCCTGACCAATCACGTGTATCCCTCGACCACGCACCGCGTGGTGAATCCGCCGGGCGAAGACGCGCGCAAGCCACGCTATTCGATTCCATTCTTTCTGCACCCGAATCCGGACGTGGTGCTCGATCCGCTGCCGTCCTGCGTCAGCGAAGACAATCCGCGCCGCTACGAAATGCCGATCACCGCGCACGAGTATCTGCAGCAACGCTTGCGCGAAATCCGGTTGATTTAATGTCGTCATTCCCGCGCAAGCGGGAATCCAGTGTCTTTGTTTTGAGAGCAGAGACACTGGATTCCGGATCGCCGCTGCGCGGCGTCCGGAATGACGACAGGGCAGAAAGCGTGGATTCGCGAAAGTGCACGGCATATTATTCTTGCCGCCATGCCGCGCACTCTCCACATCGAAAAGCACTTCGGCGCATCGGACCTGCTGCGCGACATCGTGATCGGCATGGCCGACGGTCTGACCGTGCCGTTCGCGCTGGCGGCGGGTCTGAGCGGCGCGGTGGCTGCGTCGGGCTTGATCGTCACCGCGGGCGTGGCGGAAATCGCGGCGGGCGCGATTGCGATGGGGCTGGGCGGCTATCTCGCCGCGCGCGGCGATGCCGAGCACTACGCGAAGGAACGCAACCGCGAACGCTACGAAGTGAAAGCGCTGCCGCGCGAAGAGGAAGAGGAAATCGTGGGCATCCTCTCGCGCTACGGGCTGACGCGCGAACAATGCGAGCCGATCCTCGCGGCATTCCATCGCGACCACGAAGCCTGGGTCGATTTCATGATGCGCTATGAACTCGGGCTGGAACGGCCGGTGCCGGGCCGCGCCTTGCGCAGCGCGTGCACCATCGGCGGCGCCTACGTGGTCGGCGGCCTGGTGCCGCTGATTCCGTACATGCTGATCGCGCAACCGCGCACCGCCTTGTGGATCTCCGCGATCGCCACACTGATCGCGCTGGCGGTGTTCGGTGGTATCAAGGGCCGGTTTGCAGGCACCGGTGCGCGCCGAGGTGCATTGCAGACCATCATCGTCGGCGGCAGCGCCGCGTGCGCGGCATTTTTCCTGGCGAGGCTGGTGGCCGGGTGAGCGTCATGCTTTCGTCATCCTGTGCTGCGAACATCCATGCAGGAGTTTTCGGGTGAATCGCATTCGTTCTTTCATCTGTGCGACCGCGGTGTCCGCGCTGGCGCTCGCTGCCTGCACTACGCCGGCCACGCGCGGCGCGAGCGCGCTGCACCAACCAGAAGTACGCCATGTCTTCGTGATCATGCTGGAGAACGAGCCGTTCGAGGTCACCTTCGGCGCGCAATCGCCCGCGCCGTACCTCGCACACGAATTGCCGAAGCGGGGCGCGTTGTTGCCGAACTATTACGGCATCGGCCATTACAGCCTCGACAACTACATCGCGATGATCAGCGGGCAGGCACCGAACGCTGCGACAGAGGACGACTGCAAGGTCTTCAGCGAATTCGTGCGCAGCAAGCCCGGTCTAGATGCGAACGGACAAGCAGTGGGCGAGGGCTGCGTGTACCCGCGCGACGTGAAAACGTTGGCGGATCAACTCGAGGCGGCAGGTTACACCTGGAAAGGATACATGGAGGACATGGGCGCCGATCCTGCGCGCGAAGCGGCGGTGTGCGGACACGTGCCGATCGGAGCAACGGACATCACCAATCACGCCGGCGAGAAGGACCAGTACGCCGACAAGCACGATCCGTTCGTGTATTTCCACTCGATCATCGACGATCCCGCGCGCTGTGCCGCGCATGTGGTCGATCTCGACGTTCTGGAAAGCGATTTGCGCGCGGTCGACACCACGCCGAATTTCTCCTACATCACGCCCAATCTCTGTCACGACGGCCATGACACGCCATGCAAAAACGGTGAGCCGGGCGGATTGATTTCCGCCGACAAGTTCCTGCGCGAATGGGTGCCGCGGATCCTCGCCTCACCCGCGTTCAAACGGGATGGTCTGCTGATCGTTACCTTCGACGAAGGCACCGATGCGACGGCCTGTTGCGGCGAGCAGCCTCTGCCCGGCGGACCGCAACCGGGACAGTTCGGACCCGGCGGCGGCCGCATCGGCGCGGTGCTGATCTCGCCGATGATCGCACCGGGCACGGTTTCCGATTTCGAGTACAACCACTACTCGTTCCTGCGCAGCATGGAAGACATTTTCGGCTTGCCGCATTTGGGCTATGCAAACGCACCGCAGTTGCGGAGTTTCGGGACGGACGTTTTTACGGCCGCGCACTAACAATTGAATAAATGGTCATTCCGGGGCTTCGTGTAGCGAACGGAACCCGGAATCTGCTCTCTTGGTGCCTGGCCGGCGAGTTGCCATCCATGGCGAAGAGCTCCGTGGGGCATCGCCGATCAAATCGGCGATGCCCCGGAATAACGGCACTTAATGGTGAGTGATTTCACTTTTCGACGCGGAAATGTCTCGCCCTTCTCGCGATCACTTTCAACGCCAGCCGGTCCGGCAGCAGTTTGAACAGCGTTTTGATCGCACGATTGACATGCCCGGTGACATACACGATCCGGCCGCGCTCGACCGCATCCAGCCCCAGCCGCACGACTTCATCGGCGCGCATCCATAGCCAGCCCGGCATTTTCGACACCTTCTGCCGCGCGCCGGTCACGTCATGGAATTCCGAGTAGGTGAAGCCCGGGCAAAGCGCGCAGACGTTCACGCCGGTCGCGCGGCTTTCCAGCGCCAGCGATTCGGAAAACTTCACCAGATACGCTTTCGCCGCGGCATACAAGGTGTGGCGGGGCGTGCCCGGCACCAGCCCCGCGAGCGAGGCGACGTTGACGACGCGGCCGTAACCGCGCTCGCGCATGGCCGGCAGCAGGCGATGGCACAGTTCTGTCGGCGCGATCATCAACACGCGGATGAAATCGGCGTGTGTTTGCCAGTCGCTGTCGAGAAAACCGCCCGGCACGCCGTAACCGGCATTGTTGATCAGGATATCGACGTGCAATCCGCGGCGCGCGATCTCCTCGGCGATCCATTGCGGCGCATCGGCAAGCGAAAGATCGGCCGCGATCACCTGCGCATCGATGCAGTGTTTCGCATGCAGTTCGTCGGCGAGCGCGCGCAAGCGGTCTTCGCGACGCGCCGTCAGCACCAGATCGCAGCCGCGCGCGGCCAGCTCGCGCGCGAACGCCGCGCCGATGCCGGACGAGGCGCCGGTGACCAGCGCGCGCGGTCTGCTGCCATCGGGTGTTCGCATCATCGCGCCGCTCTCGTTATTCTTCGCATCCTGCAATCATAAGGCCCACACATGCGCCGCAAACTGGTCGCCGGAAACTGGAAGATGTACGGCACGCGCGCGAGCGCGGAGAAACTGGTCGGCGCGATCGTCGCCGACTTTCCCGCGCATTGCGACGTCGCGGTGTTCCCGCCATTTCCATACCTGATTCCGCTGATCGAGCAATTCGGCGCGCAGCTCGCCTTCGGCGCGCAGGATTGCAGCGAGCACGACGACGGTGCCTACACGGGCGACGTCTCCGCATCGATGCTGGAGGACGTCGGCTGCCGCTACGTACTCGCCGGACATTCCGAGCGTCGGCAATACCATCACGAGGATGACACGCAGATCGCCTGCAAAGTCGTCAAGGCGCTGGAACACGGCCTAACGCCTGTGCTGTGCGTGGGCGAGAGCCTGGAAGAACACGACGCCGGCCGCACCGCCGAGGTGGTGCGCCGCCAGCTCGGCAAGGTGATCGATCATTGCGGCATCGTGGTGTTCGAGCGCGTGATCGTGGCCTACG
>Ga0070740_10004605_pt1 | contig 13418 bp, 7 predicted proteins | sample Coa_R2_FD_67286 | JGI IMG/M metagenome (GOLD analysis project Ga0070740, IMG submission 67286) | Surface soil microbial communities from Centralia Pennsylvania, which are recovering from an underground coalmine fire - Coalmine... | ecosystem: Environmental > Terrestrial > Soil > Unclassified ...
GCCGGGAATCCAGATCTGCGGATGCGGCTTTTGCAGCGGCAGCATCCAGGGATTCACGTAACGGTAGTGAAAATGCTTGCCCTCGTAGCGGAAGGGTCCGGGCTGCGTCCACGCCTTGACGATCACTTCGTGCGCTTCATCGAAGTACTCGCGATTGAAGGCCGGGTTGGCATTGCTGGCGAACTGCTCGCTGCCCGCCCCGCGCACCCATCCGCTGACCAGCCGTCCGCCGGAGATCAGGTCGATCGTCGCCAGCTCTTCGGCCAGGCGCAGCGGATTGCCGACGATCGGCAGCGGATTGCCGAGCAGCACGATCTTGGCCTGCTTGGTGATGCGCGCCAGGATCGCCGCCTCGACATTCATCACCGAGCCCATGCAGAAGGCGTTGTCGTGATGCTCGTTGAGCATCAGGCCGTCGAAGCCCAGCTCCTCGGCCATCACGCGCTCATCCAGGTATTCATTGAGGAAGCGCGCTGCCGTCTCCCGCTCGAACATCGAGTTGGGCAGGCCGAAAAAGCCGTTTTTGATGATCTCATCGTTGTTGACGTAACGATGGGGCCGCTCAGTGAAATAGCCTACGTGCATAAGTCAGCCTCCCGCTGCGATGATGCCGATTTTCTGGTCAGCCAAAATCTTGTGCACGAATTAAGCATACCTAATCCAAATTGTACAGCCGCGCCGCGTTGTCCCACATGATCTTGCGCTTGGTCTGGGCGGGCAGCTCCAGTGCCAGGATGTCGTCCAGCGCCCGGATGTAGCCCTTGCCCTCCATGTGGCCGAAATCCGTGGCCGTGACGATATTGTCGTCGCCGATTACCGCCGCCACCTGCGCGATACCGGGATCGTCGGGATCGGCCGAAATGAAGCACTGCTGGTGGAAGTATTCGATCGGCGATTTGCTCAGCCCATGGACTCGCCCGCCGCGATTGGCGCCCTGGACCCCGGCCTGAATGCGCTCCAGCCAAAATGCCGGCCATCCCGCACCCGATTCCAGGAAAACTACCTTAAGCTCGGGGAAGCGCTCCAGGATGCCGCCGCTGACGAAGGACAGACAGGCGATCATGTTGCCGATGGTGAACGCGCACAGGCCGCGTCCTTCGCTCCATTGCGGGAAGTACTCGATACCCACCTGATGCAGCGCCGTACCGCCCGCGACATGCACGCCCATCGGCACTCCCAACTCCGATGCGGCTTGCCACAGCGGGTCATAGAAGCGATCGTGCAGGGCCACATCGTTAACCGGCTCGGGGTTAAACGTGATGGCCTTGAAGCCCAACTCGCGCACACAGCGCCGCGCTTCACGGGCCGCTTCCACCGGATCGCGCAAATCCACAGAACCCACGCCGATCAACTTGGAGCCCGCCGCCTGGCAGAAATCGTACAGCCAGTTGTTGTACGCACGACGATAGGCCGCCGCCACTTCGGCGGACAGGCCCGGCACGGCGGTCGCGTAAAGCCCGATCGTCGGGTACAGCACCATGTAATCCATCCCCGTGCGCTCCAGGGCGGTCTGGTAGCAATCGGGCCCAAAGCCACGGCGCATGTAATCGCCGTAAGCCTCTTCCAGACCCGGCATCTGAACCAAATCCGGCATCTGGAAGGTCGGCATCGTGGTGCCGAGAATCCGGATGTGGAGATAAAAGCCGGGTGGCTCACCCTTGTAACCCACGGCGTGCACCGGCGCGAAACGGCGATATTTCGGTTCCAGGTATTTTTCCCACATGTCGGCAGGCTCCAGCACGTGGGAATCGGCGTCGATATAGCGATGGCCCTTATACATCAGTTGGCTCCCCGGTTCGGATAAGTACTGTTTCCTATTTTTCATGAGACGCCTGCAACAGGAACAGACCGGGCAGTACCGCGTTTTAACCCGTCGTACGCGTCAGGTTGCCGACCAGCCGAAATCCACTGGAAACACCTGACCCGCAATCAGCCGCGACTCGTCGGAAGCGAGGTAAACGGCCAGTTGGCCACATCGCCTGGCGCGCCGAGACTGGCAGGTTGAAACTGCCGCTTTGCGCCATCAACCGGGGATCACCGAAAAAATTGCTGCATGCGCCCGGGGAGAATCAACGGCTGCGCGATTGCATCGGCGCGTACCTGGTGCGCGGAGCGATCCACCGCGATCGCCCGGGTCAGCTATTTCAGACGCCCTTGAAACCCCACGCGCAGCGCACCGGCTGGCGCCCGCGCAGCACACCGCTGTGTAAAAAATCTACATTGCCTCACCCAGCGGCGCTCTATAGGCTTGAGCCTTCGAGCTTCGTCTCGATTATCGCTGGGGACGAACGTCCACGCATTGGAGGAAAGGATGTACATCAGGAGTTTGGATAGGCGCGTCGATGGCGCGCTACGAACAGCCCTCCGCTCGTCTGGGGAGGCGAATTTCCGTAAACCCTCGCGCCGTGCAGAGTTGACCGCCGCGCCCACAACGCACGCACGCTGGCTGGGTGCGGCAACCCTCGCCGCCGTCGTGCTGTGGTTGGCATGCGCACCTGCTGCGGCGCAGATTTCCTTTGACCCGGCCAATTACAAGCAGATGGTGCCGGCCAGTTCCCCGGAGTCCATTCCGGTCGGCACCCGCATCGACTTGAGCAACTGGACCACCTACAAGAAGTTCCTGCCCATTGGCGTCCAGGCGCTGTTCTCGCAAAAGTATCTGTTCCGGATGGGAAACGATCCGGGCTTCGCGATTGAAGTCGGACCGACCGTTCACATTCCGCTGCCCAGCAAAGTGGTGCGCGACACCGAGAAATACAGCGGCCAGGTCCGCTTGAAGGACATCCCCGGCGGCGGCAAGGCACCCGAAGGTTACGTGGCAGGGGAACCATTCCCCAACCCTTCGGAGCCCGACCTCGCCTACAAGATCATCTACGACAACTGGTACCGCTGGTACCCGTTTGTGCAGAGCTTCCATTCTCACACCCGGCTGGTCGACCGCTTCCTGAACATCTCCTACCAGATGAGCCAGACCAGCTATTGGCGGCTGTCGCATCTGAGCGACAATGACTATCCGACCAACATGCCTTATGCGGCGGGCTTCTCGCTCAACGCGCGCTTCTTCATCCTTGCGCCCGAACAATCCAAGTACACTACCGAAATCGAAATGCTGCACGACGATCCCACCGTGGTGCCCGAGCTCTACGTCTTTCTGCCCTCGCTGCGCCGTTCGCTGAGGCTTTCCAGCGCCGCCCGCTGCTCGCCGCTGCTGGGCACCGACTACACCGGCGATGACGGCGCGGGCACCTCGATCACCAGCCCGGGCCTGTTCAAAATCGAGCTGCTGGGCGAGTACAAGGTGCTGGCCCTGCTGCACGAAAACCCCGTCGCCCGCGAAAAGGAGGACACTTTCCTGATCAAGAGCTCGGTTCCCGGATGGCCCACACCCAAGGACGGCAGATGGGAACTGCGCGATACCTACGTGGTGGTGCTCTATCCACTGCCGGAACTGGGAAGCAGCTACTGCTACGGGGCGCGAGTGGTTTATATCGACAAAGAGACCTGGGACAATTACTGGTTCGACTTGTACGATTCCAACCGCAAACTGTGGAAGACCGAATGGCTATTCACTTATCCGATGGATATTGGGGGAGGTGAGAAGGCCATTACCAACAATAACACTTCCACCATGATTGACTTGCAGAACTCGCACGCCACGACCGTGATCGAGACCAACTACGCCCTCGACAAGCAGGCGCCTGCCGACCTGCAGGACGCCCGGACCTGGGCCTTCCCCGGCTCGCTGGGTCAGATCATGAGATAAGGCCGACGCCTTTGCCGGGTCCGCCGCGGCAACGCGGCGAACCCGGCACCCTGAACTCTTCGCAAGTCTTCAATCATGGGGCTGGCGGCCCGGTGTCGAGACACGAGCATCCTTGCTCGCGCCATCTTATTTTCAGCCTGAGATGTAATGCCGTAAACACGCGCCTCCGGCAGGCGCGCTGAAACAGGGCCCGCGGTGGGCGCCGCAGGCTTGCGCCTTACGAACCAGGATTGATATGGCAACACTAGAGGCCGGCTTTTGACAATCGCACCGATGGAACGTTCCGCTGCGGCCGGCAAGGAGGCATCCAATGACCAGCTACAGGATTATTTCGGCTGACGACCACGTCCAGGAGCCCAAGGACACGTGGGAAAAACGGGTTCCACCGGCGCTGCGCGACCGCGCTCCCCGGGTCGTCAACGTCGACGGCGGCGATGTCTGGATGCTGGAGGGCAAAGTGGTGATGAAGATGGGCATGAACGCTGCCGCCGGAAAGAAATTCGAGGAATACAAGCTTGAGGGCGAGACCTACCAGACCATCCGCCCGGGCGCCTTTGACCCCGACGAACGGCTTAAGGACATGGACACCGACGGCATCGACGCCGCGGTCATCTTCCCCAACGCGTTCTGGGCCTTCATGGTGGAGGACTTCGAGCTGCAGCTTGCCTGCATGCGCGCCTACAACGACTTTTTGGCCGAGTTCTGCGCGACCAATCCACGCCGCCTGATCGGCATCGGCCTGGTGCCGACCGACCACGTCGAGGAGGGGGTGCGCGAGGCGCAGCGGGTGGCCAAACTGGGGATGCGCGGATTGCTGGTGTCCAGCTTTCCCAAGGCCGGACCGCTCAGCAGCCAAGTCTTCGACCCGCTGTGGGCGGCTGCCCAGGACCTCGACTTGCCCGTCCATCTGCATCTGGCCGTTGGCGATACCCGCGGCCAGGTCTTCCATCAGCAGCCCAATGTGCGCGGGCTGCTGCCCGGACAGATCCTGATCAACTCGATTGGCAATATGGAGGCGCTGGCGCGCCTGCTCTTCGGCGGCATCGGCGAACTATTCCCCAAACTCAAGATTGTCTCGGTGGAGGGCAACATCGGCTGGATTCCCTATTTCCTGGAGCGCGCCGACCGCATCTACCAACGCCATCGTTACTGGTCACGGCTGGAGCTGCCGATGCCGCCGAGCGCGTACTTCCATCGCCAGGTTTACGCTACCTTTATCGAAGATAAGGCCGGCATCCGGCTGCGCGACCTGATCGGTGTCGACAACCTGATGTGGTCCTCCGACTATCCCCATACCGACACCACCTGGCCCAACTCCCGCAAGTACATCGACGAGACCATGGCAGGCGTGCCCGAGGCCGAGAAGCGCAAGATAATCGGCGGCAACGCCGCCCGGCTTTACGGCCTGAACTGAGCGGCGGCACGATCTCAAACCCGCTTTGCGTCGACAGCCTATCAGGCCGTTGCACAAAGCGGCCGGACGGGGGGTAAGGCCGTCCGGCCGCCAGACCCGCCGGCGCAGGGGAGCGCCCCGGGCCGTTACGCACGTTCAGCGGGGTAAAGCACCAACGTGCGAGACTCAAAGCAGATCAAAGTTATATTCAAACTGCGAGATCAACATGTTCTTGCCTTTGAAAAGACCTCCGTCCAGGTTGTAGGGATCGTTCCCTAAAATCTGAATCCACTGAAATTTGGCGAAATACTTGTTGGTCCATGGCGGCGTGAGCTGAAGGGTTGGGAAGAACAGCCACGTCTGTCCCTGCGGAGCGTAGATCATCGTCCAGGTCGGGCTGATGGCGCCCCACCACCACGAGCTGCCGACGTTAAGCAGCATGTTTATGTCGTTATGATACAGCGGGGTAAAATAACTGCCTGCCTGCTGCGCAAATTTGCTCGGGCTGAGCACCGTCAGATCGGTGAACTCGTAGTTCATGGTGAGGTTTCCGGTGCTGGTCAGCCATGGCACATAGGCCTGATCGAGGTCAAGCGCAATCATCCATTTGACAGTGTCTGAGTAGTACAAAGCGTCCGGCGTCCCCAGGGCGGGATTGAAACCGGTATAAACCGTTCCCGGAATAAAATCGGTGTTGAATGTCTGATGATTTTTGTAGAAGGCCTCCGCGCGCGCTACGAACGGCAACTGACTAAAGACTCCCGGCAAGTAGAGCGGCCGATTGGCGGTAAAGCCGAACGACTGATACTGCGGATAGTACTCCAGCAACCGCCGCAGGAAGAATCCCGGGCCAGCCGCCAGCGGCGCGTTAGGCGTAATCTTCAGAACCGGATTATATTCATGACTCCACAAATAGAAGGCGGTCAATTCCGTGTTCGCCACCAGCGTATGGAACCTGACCCCGACCTGAGAGTTACCAAAGGTGGCGTTGGGAATCTTCACGTCGGGCAGACCGAAGTACTCGCCAGGACCTTGGCCGGGAATTCCGGTTCCGGTTTGAAACATGGCAACCGGCGCGGCCGCGCCGCAAAAACCGGGAAAGCCCACAGCTGGAATTACCGAGCCGCCAAAAGGCGCATACAATACCCGGCAGTCAAGCTGCCCGGCAAAGCGGCCTCCGGGATTGGGAGCGCCCACGTTAACGCGGCCCGCGATGTTGTCCACACCGTCGACGTGATCGTCGGAGTAGTCGACCTGCGAATACAGGAAGTCGAAGCCCGGAACGTAGACCGCTTCAAGGTAGTTCGAGCTCAGAGGACCAAGCGAGGGCAAGTTGAGGATCGGATGGATCATCCACAGCGGCATCCGCGACTGTTCGAGGTTGGCAAATCCGAAATTCCAGCTTAGATCCTGCGGATTGATCTGATCGCCAACCCGAAAGGCCAGCGATTCGCCCCAGGTCACGATCTGCCGGCCGATGAACAAATCAAGCGGCCCCTGGCGATGCTTAAACCAGAGTTCGCGGATGCCATACTGATTGTAGAAGTCCGAGTTGCAGTGCATCGCGCTGAACGGCTGCCCCGCCAGCGCCCCGGACCAGGTCGCGCCCGGTCCCAGGCAGGCGACCTCCCACGGATAGGATGGCTCGTATACGAACCAGTCGCGCATGAACATACTGTCGTTCTCGGTGAAGTCATCGTTGACGTCGAGCTGGACCATGTTGCGTTCCACCGCCAGCGAGTTGCGGCTGCGCTCGCCGAATTGATTGACGTTGCCCGCCGGCGTGAAGCCGAATCCCTTAGCGGCAGTACTCGAATCGATCCAGGTTCCGGTCGTGTTCAGCAGAAAGCCTGAAATGTGAAGGTTCTTGAGGAACATCGGCTGCGACGACTGGCCCGATGTGCCCGCCGACGTACCACCCTGGTCCTGAGCGGAGCATACGCCCGCCAGCCACCCAACCAGCAACGTCACTACTATACCGCCGATAAGCGTTCGCGCGGAAAGGTACAGTCTTCGTCGTTCACTTTCCGATCTGTTCATGTCTTTCTTCACCTCATGCCTCTCTTCACCTGTCATGTTCTCTGTGGTGGCTCCGCAAATCCGGAATCCTGTTGTTGGCCCAAAAGTCCCCGGGTCCGCGTCCACCGTCCAAGGCAGCGCACAGCAACCCGAAACGATGGCGTCCAGCGGCGCGCCGCGGTGCGGCGCGCCTACATCAGCCCCGCGATCCGCAGCCCTGGCGGGCGCAACTCAGACGCGTGGCGAGCCGCAGAACTGGCGCACGCTGATGTGTGGTGAGACTAAGCTAGGTAGGGATCGTCCTGAGACGGCGGCGGAATGCGCCGGCGTTGAAGCTGCCCGAATTCCGGCCTTATCGGCGGCATCGGGAAGGATGGCCGTTGAGAGCGCTCGGTCAGGACTACACTGCCGGTGCAAAAGACAGCCGATACTGACAATTCGGGCTGCGAAGGACTGACCTCTTCCTTGACGTGGCGGCCGAAGCCGACGGCGGGGTTCGAAAGCGTGCAAGCGCCGCGATAAAGAGCGGTCAAGGAACCCCTGTATTGAGCTGATCCCAGCAGGGTGAGCATGGCCGCGGCCAGAAACACCATTCTGGTCGAAGCAGGGCGGACAGTTTCTCTCAGGCGGTTCACGTATGTACTACCGCAATACCAGATGACTAATTCGAAGTAGCATAAGAGATTATCCACTTGCAAGGGCTGCATGGCGGTCAAATTAATTTCTCGGCTCGAACATTCAAACGGCAGTCTCCGTTACTGAACTTGACCCGAATATTTTGGAGTTTTCTGCTCATGTATCTATTGCAAAAACCCGGCCTTCGGCCTCCACACAAGGAATCATGTAATAGAAAGTGTCGAATTTAATTTTTAACTTCGACATTTTGCATTGCCATCGTCATGCTACACCTTATTCAGGCCATCGCCGCCCGCAATCGACGCCCTCCTCGCGTGAACAAGTCCGGGGCACGCAATTTTCCGCGGTGAGGCTCTCCAGGATGCCGCTCACGCGGGAAAAGCCGCGCGCGTAAACGCCGGCGTCGGGTAGCGGACACGGTGCAATGGGCCGAGCCCGTCCGCCGCCAGGGCTCGAACACTGACCACTGGAGTTGGTGCGACCTGCCAGCTTTGCACGCTAGACGCCGATCGCTGCGATAGTTGGCATGACTGAAAGACGCAGGGATGCGGCGCGCTTCACCGATGTCTGTGCCGCCCGCGTTCGACGCCGTCCCGCGACAGGAGACCGCGGCGCCACAAATCCGCGCTACGCTGTTTCGGGGCCGCAGCCCATAAGCTGCTTCGGCTAGCGATGCGCTCGGCATGCCGTGCGCAGTCCAAAGCCACCGCCGGGAAGTAGAATTAATTTACCGCATGTCTAGCACGGTATTGGCGAATTTCAGCCGCGGTCGTCTTCAGTTTGGAGCTTGCGGTCAATCAAGCGATCTTCTCCCCGGGATTAATGGTCGCTGCGAGCGAAATTGCACAGTTCCGTGATAACCGGAAAAACTTGACGTCATGCTGACCGACAGCTACAAACTTAGGAGCTTGGACAAACAAAGCTCAGTTTGGCTCAAGTATGTCCGGGTCGAGGTCTGGTTCACGGTTTCATGATGCGGCGCAGTGGTCTCCCTGGCGACGGTCTACATGGCCGCCGCTGCACGGCCGGTTTGCGGACGGCAGGGCTGCGGAATTGAGGGTGCTTGTTTCCGGCTGACAGGAGTGCCGACGCGCCGCCTCCTGATGCGCCAGATGGGTAGCAGGAAGTGAAGTAGATGGGCTCGTTAATCCTGGCTCCGGTGGCGGCTTTGGTTTTGTCAGCGTTTGCTGTTGGGTTGGCGCGTCGGCTGGCCTGGCGCATGGAATGGGTCGCCAAGCCGGCCAAGGACCGCTGGCACACGGCGCCGGTGGCGCTGCTGGGCGGGGTCGCCGTGGTGGGTATTTTCGTCCTGGTGGGATTGTTTTGCGCCACGCCGGGCTGGCTGCTGGCATCGGCCCTGGCGCTTTGTGCGGTGGGGTTGGTCGATGACCTAGTGTCGCTGGCGCCGCGCACCAAGCTGTTGTGCGAGCTGCCCCTGGCGCTGCTGGTCGCCGCCTGGGTTCCAATTCCGCCGTTGTTACCGTGGGGTTTGCAACAACTGGCCGTGGCGTTCTGGATCCTTACCGCGATCAACTCCTTCAATCTGATTGACGGGCTCGACGGTTTGGCGGCGGGCCTGGGAATCATCGCCGCCTTCGCCATGGCGCTCATCGCAATTACCCATCAAAATACCGCCGAGGCTCTGACCGCCCTGGTCCTGTGCGGCGCGCTGGGCGGGTTCCTGATTTACAATTTCAGTCCGGCCACGGTTTACCTGGGCGACGCCGGATCGCTGCCCTGTGGTTTTCTGCTGGGCGTGATGTGCCTGAGCGCGGTGCGCTATGCGCACGAATCCAAGCTGGCGATTCTGGCCACACCCGCGCTGCTAATGGCGGTGCCGATAATCGACACCATGATCGTCACGGTCACGCGCCTGGCAACCGGACGGGCGATCTCCAATCGCGGCCTGGACCACTGCCATCACCGGCTGCACAACCTGGGGCTTTCGCAAAAGCGTGTCGCCTTCGCACTGTGGGCGCTGGGCGGAATCGGGGCGACGTGGGCGGTATTCATCAGCCTGGCCTGGAAGCCGATGATTGTTACGGTGCTGCCGCTGTGCGCGCTGATGTTCGCGACGGTCGGCCTGTTTCTGGCTAACCTTTCCTTCGAACACGAGCCGCCGGGCCGGCTCTACGGCGCGGTGCCGGGGCTGGGCCGCCTCATCCTGAGCCTGGCCTATCAGCGCCGCGGGGTGGAATTCGGACTGGATTTCCTGGTGATTTCCTCCGCCTATTACGGCGCACTGCTCATCCACCACAACTTCCAGCTCACCTGGCCCGCCGTGGCGCACTTCTCTTACGGGCTGCCCGAGGCCTGCCTGGCCGCCTACACCGCCTTTATGGCAACCGGAACCTATCGCCACATGTGGCGCTACGCCAGCGTCGAAGCGGCGCTGCGTTTTGAGTTCGCTGCCGTGTTGGCGGGATTGCTGGCAGCCCTGATTTCGGGTGCCGCCGGCCCCTGGATTCCCCCCGCGATGCTGGTCATTTTCACCATCGCCCTGTCCAATCTGCTGGTCGGGACGCGCATGTCGTTTCGGATCCTGGGCACGGTTCTCAACCGGTTCGCAGCACCGGCGCGCAAGGTGCTGGTGGTCGGGGCCGGCTCGATCGGCGATAGCGCCGCGCGTGAATTGCTGCGCGCCGGCTCGGAGCGTCTTAGCCTGGTCGGCTTTGTCGACGACGACGTCTTCAAGCACAGCATGTTGGTGCGGGGTTATCGCGTGTTAGGCGGGATCCCGGATATCGACCGCATTTACCGCGAGACCGGCTTCAACGAGATCCTGATCGCCGAAGATGAAACTGCGGAGATCGACCTCAAATCGCTGCAGTCCTTTGCCAGCGATCACGACGTCACGATCCATCGCTACCTGCCCCGCATCGATTCGCTCAGCCCCGCGCCGCGAAACGGCCAGGCACTCGACGCCTCGGCCTCGCACTTCGCCTGAATCCGGCCGCCCGGTTCCCGCGCACATGGATGGCTCAATCACACCCCCATTGTTGCATCGCTTTGTCACCAGCGATGCGCGGGGAACGGCGCCGGCCTCCTATCGTGTCGAGCGGAGTAAACATGTTAGTTTCATCGTGTTCCGTGCGGCGCCTGCGGCATCCGCCTGACCGGCGCAAATGGGAGGCAAGCAGCTCATGACGGTTTTGCGGGAACGCGCGATCGCCAAGTTCAACGACCGCAGCGCGAGGATCGGCGTGCTGGGATTGGGCTACGCCGGCTTGCCCCTGACCTGCTGCTTTGCGGAAGCGGGCTTTGAGACGCTGGGCTTCGACGTGGACCACGCCAAGATTGAGCAGCTGTGCGCCGGGCACAGCTACATCGGCCACATTCCCGCAGCGCGCATTGCGCATCTGGTCGAAAGCGGACGCCTGCGCCCCAGCGCCGACTTCTCGGCCTTGCGCGATTGCGACGCCGCCGTCATCTGCGTCCCCACTCCGCTGGGCGAAGGACGCACGCCGGACCTGACGTTTGTCATCAACACCGCGCAAGCGGTCGCCGAGCATCTGCACCGCGGTGAGCTGGTCGTACTGGAGAGTACCACCTATCCCGGCACCACCGACGAAGTGTTGCTGCCGCTGTTCGCCAGGTCGGGGTTGAAGGTGGGCGAGGATTATTTTCTGGCCTTTTCGCCCGAACGCGAAGATCCCGCCAACGCCGACTTCTCCACCCGCACCATCCCCAAAGTGGTGGGCGGCGTCACGGCACATTGCAGCAAGGTGGCGGTCGCCGCCTACAGCGCCCTGGTTGAACGGGTCGTGCCCGTGTCCTCGGCGCGTGCCGCCGAAGCCGCCAAGCTGCTGGAGAACATCTACCGCTGCGTCAACATCGCGATGATCAACGAGCTGAAGCTTTTGTTCGAGCGGATGGGAATCGATGTGTGGGAGGTGATTAGGGCCTCGGCCACCAAGCCCTTTGGCTTCACGCCCTTTTATCCCGGCCCGGGTTTGGGCGGACATTGTATCCCGGTCGATCCATTCTATCTGACCTGGAAAGCCAAGCAGTACGACTTCAACACGCGCTTCATCGAACTGGCGGGCGAGATCAACTCGGCGATGCCGCAGCATGTCGTGGACCGGCTGACCGAGGGGCTCAACCTGATGGGCAAGGCGCTCAACGGTGCGCGAATCCTGCTCATCGGCGCGGCGTACAAAAAGAACGTCGAAGACGTGCGCGAGTCGCCCGCCATCCGCATCATCCAGCTCCTGCACGAGCGTCTGGCCCGCGTCAGCTATTACGATCCGTATGTGCCGCGCCTGGAAACCCGCCATCTGGAAAAGGTGCTGTTCTCGGTGCGCATGACGCCCGAAACCGTCGCGTCCAGCGACGCGGTGATCATCGTCACCGATCATTCCAACATCGACTACGCGATGGTGCTGGAGCATGCCAAGCTCGTGGTCGACACGCGCAACGCCACCGCAGCCTACCGCAAGCCCTCACACAAAGTGATAATGGCATAACGCCGGCACCTCGCGGGTGGGCGTTCGACAGATTACACGATTCTTGGCACTATGAGCGCTGACATGAACCGGTGCGGCGCCGACCGCGCGGCGTACCGTCACAGGAGCGGACTATGGGACGTACCTCGATAACCCTGGGCGGAGTCCATCTCAATTCTACCGTCACCAACGCGTCGGGGCCGCGCTCGGCCACGCGCGAAGAGCTGTTGGAACTGAGCGCCGCTCACAGCGGCGCGGTGGTCTTCAAATCGTGCAATCCCACCGGACTGGAGAGTCCCGATAACCTCAAGAATCCGGGCGTCGATTACTATGCGGCGCTGGCGCGCGACCTGGCACCCAAGGGCACCGTGGTGTGGGGCAGCGTGGTGGGAGTAACCGAAGAAGAGATCATCGAGGTAGCCAAACGTCTGGACCAGGCCGGCGCGAAGATCATCGAACTCAACCTGGCCGACGACTTCGTAGCCAACTCGGTAGGGCCGTTCAAATCGATCGACCGGCTCAAAGCGCTGCTCAGGCGCGTGCGCGCCGCAATAGGTGCGGTCATCGCGGTCAAGGTGCCGCCGTCGGTACCGCGCGATCAGGCCCAAGCAATCGCCGCGGTGTTCAAGGAAACCGGCGTGGCCGTCGCGGTATGCGCCAATGATCTGCCCAAGGGCCTGGAGTTCGATCTCGCCCAAGGATGCGTCAAGGCGCCCCGCGGCGCCCTGTCGCAGACTCATGCCTTCTACCTGGCGGGCGGCGGCGCGTTGGACGTGGTCGCGGTGGGCGGCGTCGGCAGCGGCAGCGAAGCCTACCTGGCCCATCTGACCGGCGCCAAAGCGGTCCAGGTCGGCTCAGCCCTGATCAAGGAGGGCGTGGGCGCCATCGCGCGCATCGACCGCGAACTGGACGCGCTGCTGGCGCAACACGGTAAATCGTCGGTCAGCGAGATCATCGGCAAGGTCGCGTTCGTCTGACCAGGACCTCACGCACCGGCGCGAAGCGCGCCAGATGGCCGCTTGCTCCATTTTGCGCCGCGATGGTAGCCTTTGGCGGTCGCGTAGGCGGCGCCGCGTACGCGCCCGGACGGAACTGGATAGCTTGATTCAGCCTTCCGCCAAAAGCCTTCCGAACGTCCCCGTCGTCTAGCCCGGCCTAGGAC
>Ga0070740_10004606_pt1 | contig 13412 bp, 11 predicted proteins | sample Coa_R2_FD_67286 | JGI IMG/M metagenome (GOLD analysis project Ga0070740, IMG submission 67286) | Surface soil microbial communities from Centralia Pennsylvania, which are recovering from an underground coalmine fire - Coalmine... | ecosystem: Environmental > Terrestrial > Soil > Unclassified ...
CCTGCGAGCGGTCGCGGAGGTAGTTGACCGGGATGCCGCCGCCGAGGTTGATGTGTTCGAGCGCGTGGCCGGACTCGTCATAGATCGTCTTCAAATGCTCCCACATCGTCTTGAAAGCGGCGGCGAACGGCTCAACGTCGGGCGTCTGCGAGCCGACGTGTATGTGTATGCCTGAGACGTGCAGGTGTTCGGGCGAGCGAAGCGCGAGGCGGAAGGCGTCGAGGACTTCTGCGGAGGTGATGCCGAACTTCGAGGTCATCAGCGCGGTCTGAAGTCCGAGGTGCGAGCGCGTGCCGATTTCTGGGACGAGGCGGAGCGCGATGCGGGCGCGCTTGCCCAAGCGCCGCGCGCGTGATTCAATCAGGCCGATCTCGTAAACCGAGTCAACGTTGATTGAATAGATGCCCGCGCCGATGGCTTCGTCAATCTCGGCTTCGGTCTTGCTCGTGCCGTTGAAGATGATCTGGTCGGGGCGGAAGCCCGCGCGCAGGGCCTTGAAGAGTTCGCCGCCGCTGTTGACCTCGCAGTCAATCCCCGCGTCGCGGACGACCGCGAGCAGCCCCATCGTCGAGTTCGCCTTCGACGCGTAGAAGAATCGCACCGGATGCCGGACGCGCGCGGCGGCCTGCTTCAGACGCTCGATGTTCGAGCGCACGCGGCGCTCGGAGAAGACGAAGAGCGGCGTGTCGTGTTGGCGCGCGAGCGCCGCCGTGTCAACGCCGTCAATGAAGAGTCGGCCTTCGCGCGTTTCGAGGTAGCCGGGGATCGCCCACGCCGGGGCGACCGTCGTTTGTGTCATCAGTTGCTCCGTCACTGCTTGCGCGCCGCGTCGCCGGGAGTACGTTGGCGTCCGACGCTTCTGTCCGAAAAGCTGTCCGCGGAAGATGTTTGCGAAGATAGTCTGAGAGTTTTCGAGCGTCAAGCGTCGAAGGATGGAAACGAAAATGCCCGGTGAAGAGGCCGTAAAAACCGCGGAAACTGCGGGCGAAACCGATTGGGCGCGGGTGCGCGCGATGTTCCCGGTCACGGAAACTTACGCCTACCTGAACAGCGCCGGCGCGGGGCCTGTCTCTCGCCGAGTGGCCGACGCGGCGGCGCAACTCTACCGGGAGACTTTGGAGTCGGGCGACCACCTTTGGAACGTTTGGCTCGCGCGGCGCGAGGAGGCGCGGGCAGACGTAGCGCGTCTGATCAACGCCGAGCCGGACGAGATCGGCTTCACGACCAACGCCTCGACGGGGATGAACCTGATCGTTGACGCGCTCGAAGGCGCGCGCGAAGTCGTCTCGTGCGAGCTTGAGTTTCCGGTCTCGACGATTCCCTGGATGCACAGGGGCGCGAACGTCCGTCTCGTGAAAGCGATTGACGGAGTGGTTCGGGCGGAAGACCTGCTCGCTTCATCGGGCGACGATTCGGTCATCTGCGTCAGCCACGTCCAATACTCGAACGGCTTGCGAATGCCGGTCGAAGAGATCGGCGCGAACAAGGGTCGGCGCACCTTTGTCGTCAACGCGAGCCAGTCGGCGGGCGTGCTTCCGATTGACATGAAGCGGATGAAGATTGACGCGCTCTGCTCGAACGGGCACAAGTGGATGCTCGCGGGCTACGGCGCGGGCTTCGTCTATCTCTCGCGCGAACTGTTGGAGCGCTCCCGCCCGCGGGCGATCAGTTGGATGAGCGGCGAAGACCCGTTCGAGATGCGTAACGACTCTTATGACGTGCGCGGCGACGCAGCCGCGCGCGCCGAGATCGGCTGTCCGCACTTCGCCAACATCTTCGCGCTCGGCGAGGCGGCGCGGCAGGCTCTTGAGATCGGCGTTGGAGAGATCGAGCGTCGCGCGCTCGCCGTCAACCGTCAACTGACCGACAGCCTCTCGGCTGCGGGCTGGAAAGTCCTCTCGCCGCTAAGTGACGAGGCGACGCGCTCCGCCGAGACGCTCGTCGAGGCCGAAGACCCGCAGCGCGTCTTCAAGCACCTCACGCGAAGCAAAGTCGCCGTCTCGATCAAGCCCGAAGGCTTCCGCGCGGCCACGCACTTCTTCAACGACGTGTCGGACATCGCCCGACTCGTCTCCGCGCTCGAAGAACTGCGAGGGTAAACGTCTCTGTGACCTTCGTGAAATGCTTTGTGACCTCTGTGGTAAAGGGAGACGAACTTAACCACAAAGGTCACAAAGGTATCCACAAAGGGCACGAAGGCTGTTGCTCGTAAATCTGAGGAGGATCAGCATGGCAGGCACACGTCCACTCTTCATCCCCGTCATCCTCGGCACGTCGCGGCAGGGGCGCATGAGCGAGCACGTCGCGCGCTTCGTCTTCGGCGAGTTGAGCAAGCGCGGCGGCGTCGAGACCGAGTTGATTGACATCCGCGAGTTGGACTTCCCGACGGGCGACGAAGGCTCCACGATCAAGAACGCGAAATTCTCCGAGACCGCGATGCGCGCCGACGGCTTCCTGCTCGTCGTGCCGGAATACAATCACGGATACCCCGGCCTCCTCAAGCACGCGCTCGACACGAACCTCGCCGAGTACATACACAAGGCGGTCGGCATCTGCGGCGTCTCCGCCGGGCCGTTCGGCGGGACGCGCGTCATCCAGAACCTCCTGCCCGTGATGCGCGAACTCGGACTCGTGACGATCTTCTGGGACGGCAATTTCTCGTCCGTGCAAAACGCCTTCGACGCTTCGGGCGAACTGACAGAGACGGCCTACGTCCGCCGCCTCGACAAGTTTTTCAAAGAGCTTATCTGGATGGCGAAAGTCCTCCGCCACGGGCGCGAGAACGTCGGCATCGAAGACGAGTAAGCCCGCCGAACTCACACCATAGTTGAAGAGTTTTTTAGGAAGGAGAGACGCATGGCGGAGAGCGAAAAGATGATTTGCCCCAGGTGCGGAGTCGAGATGAACCGGCACGCCGAGAAGGTTGATTACGCCGCCGGACTCGCCGAACCCGAAGCCGTTGACCCTGAACTCGGAGGCGTCGTCGAAGAGTTCCACACCTGCCCTTCATGCGGCCAGACGCTCTCGCGCCGCGCCGTGTGAAACTCATTTGACAGCACGAGCGGCCTTGAGTATGTTTCCCGCGTCATGGCGGGCAAATGAGATTAGGCGGAAGCGACGCAGCGTTGACGCTTCTATGCAGACTCGCGAGAAGGGCAATTTAACCGAAGCCAAAATCCTCGCTGCCCTGGTCGCCGCGGGCTACTTGGTTTCCGTGCCGTTCGGCGAAGGGCATAAATACGATTTCGTCATTGACGATTCGGTAGGCCTCCGCCGAGTCCAATGCAAAACCGGCAGGGTCAAAAGGGGAGTCTTGCTATTTAACAGCTACAGCCAGTCGGGCAACGGCGCGACAAAGCAAGGCTATCACGGTCTGGCGGATGTGTTCGCCGTTTTGAATCCTGAGAGCGGCGATGTATATTTAGTCCCGGTCGAAGGTTTCGGGACGACCGGCGTCACTTTAAGGTTGACGCCGACGGTGAACGGACAGATTCAAAAGATCAACTGGGCAGTTGATTACCTTCTGACTCCGCTAAAAAATACGAACTGATTTTCGCGCGAGTAGCTCAGTGGTAGAGCATCTGGTTCCCAACCAGAGGGTCGCGGGTTCAAGCCCCGTCTCGCGCTTTTTTCTTCCTCTTAAATTTCACTCGACAGCGTAGTACCAATTAGAGACACGCCGCACTTCGTTGGTACACGCCGGCGGCGTATCGGCTTTGGCCCGCGTGATATTGCGGCGAACATACGTCCGTCGAGGCTTCGTCATCGTGGCACGTTCGTTGCGCTGAATGTTGTGCGCGGGTCGAAAAAAACTTTTAGCTTGCGGAGGAGAAACGAAAGTGTTGAAGAAACTTTTTGCTGGCGCTTGCGTGTTCGCGCTCGCGGCCCTGGCCGGGTGCAGCCAGAGCAGTGACAACGGCAATGCTTCGACGACGACGACGAACAGCGTCGCCGCGACGAACGTCAACTCGACGGCCACGACAGCGACGACGACGGCCAATCCGGCGGCGCGCAGCGGACCGGACAATTCGGAGATAACGACCGAGACGGCGGACGGCGTCACGACCGAGACGCGGACGTTCAAAGACCCGAACAGTCGCGTCGAGCGCGTGGTCGTCACGACGCGCGACGGCAAGAAGACGGCGCGCGTTTACTACCGCGACAAGTCGGTGCGCGAACTGCCGGACAACAAGGTCGAGAGCGCGTTGGACTCGACGGGCGACGCGCTCGTCTCGGCGGGCGGCAAGGTCGTTGACGTGTCGAAGGACGTGGGCGGCACGGTGGCGGACAAGACGGGCGAGGCGGCCACCAAGACTGTGGAGGGCGCGAAGACTGCGGGGCAGGCGACGGCGAACACGGCTGAGACCGTCGGCGACAAGACCGCGGAAGGCGCGAAGAAGGTCGGTGAGAAGACGGCGAAGGGCGCGAAGAAGGTCGGCAGCGCCGTGAAGAACGCCGTCACGCCTTAGCACGAGCGCGGGCGCTTTAACGGTCGCGCATTAGCTGAAACTAATTCGCAGGGGGCAGCCGCGGATTCGTCGGCTGCCCTTTCTTCCTCGAAACGGCGACTGCCCTCTCTTCGCGCGCGGGTGTTATACTCGCACGCGAAGCCGCCGGTCGCCTCGTTGATTCGGTTGCGAACGCGGCGGAGAGTTCTTCGGAGGTGCAAGGACGTGGCCGAGGCGAAGAGTTGGACAGTCATCTGCCCGTGCTGCGAGGCGACCATCGTCGTTGACGCGCAGACGGGCGCGATCATCTCTCACCAAGAGAAGGCGAAGCCGCTCGCCTCGTTCGAGGAGATGGCGAAGGAGTTGGAGAACCGCAAGAAGGTTCGCGAGCAGGTCTTCTCGCAGGAGTTAGGCTCGATGAAAGACCGCGAGCGCCTGCTCGAAGAAAAGTTCCGCGAGGCCATGAAGCGCGCCGAGAAGGACAAGGACACGCCCTACAAGAACCCGCTCGACTTCGACTAGAAAACCGCCCGGGAGTTCCCACGCGTGGGCGGGCGACTTCATCCGCCCCGCGCTTTTAGCACGCAGTAATTCCCAAAGCTATCCGCACTGTTAACCCTTCCCCTTGCCCGTCAGCGCCTCGTCCTCGACCTCGCCGCCTTTGCTGATCGGGACTTCAATCGGACGCCGGTAGCCGATGCCGCGCTCCTCGCTGTCAATGTCGGCGGAAGGCAGCGGCGGCTGGGCGGGGTCGAGCGAGGGCGGGTTGAAGCCGGGGTAGTCAATGCGCGCGTGGTAGATGGCCGTCAGCGAGGCGGTCATCGTCTCGCGTATCTTCGTCAGCTCGCGCAGAGAGAGGTCGCACTCGTCTAGTTGGCCGTCGCTGACGATGGCGTCGAAGATTTTGTTGACGATGGTCTGGATGTTTTCCGGGTCGGGGCGCGCGAGCGAGCGCGCGGCGGCCTCGCAACTGTCGGCGAGCATCATGATGGCCGCCTCTTTGAACTGCGGCTTCGGGCCGGGGTAGCGGAACTCGCGCTCGTCAACGCTGACGCCGTCGGGCGCTTCGGCCTGAGCCTTTCTTAAAAAGAAGTGGAGCGTGCGCGTGCCGTGGTGCTGCGGGATGAAGTCGGCGATCTGTTTCGGCAGGCCGATCTCTCGCGCGAGCTTCAATCCATACGTGACGTGGCTCGTGATGATGCGCGCGCTCTGCGACGGGCGCAGGCGGTCGTGCGGGTTCGCGCCCGTCTGGTTCTCGACGAACATTTCGGGCGCGGCGAGCTTGCCGATGTCGTGGTAGAGCGCGCCGATGCGCGTGAGCAGGTTGTTCGCGCCGACCGCGCGCGCGGCCTCTTCGGCGAGCTGGCCGACCGCGTGCGAGTGCTGGTTCGTGCCCGGCGCGCGCAAGGCCAACTGTCCCAGCACGGGAAGGTCTGCGTTCGAGAGTTCGAGCAGGCGCACGTCGGTCAGGATGCCGAACAGGGACTCGCCGACGGGCAGCATCCCCGCCGTGAAGATGGCCGTCAAAAGCCCGCCCGCCATCCCGCACGCGACCGCGAGGAGGATCGCGTTCAGCGTCAGAGGCTTCTGCGAAGAGAGCAAGACGGCGAGCGCGAGGACGACGTTCGCGCCGCCGACGACGAGTCCGGCCTTCGTCACCGACTGCCGCTCGCGGTAGCGGCTGATGCCGTAGATCGCCGCGGACGAGGAGACGAGCGCGTAGCAAGCGGCGAGCGTCCCGCCCGGCGCGAGCAGTCCGGCGAAGAGCGCCGTCAGGACTGCCGTGATGAGCGCGAGCTGTGTGTCAACGAGCATCGTCACGAGCAGCGCCGAGGCCGCGAAGGGAATCGCGAACGTCCAGATTCCGGCGTCGTTCGTCGGCGCGCGCATTGACTGCGAGGCGATGCCCTCGGCGATGGCGAGGCCGGCGCGAATCATCGCGAGTCCGATCAGCGCCGAGAGTCCGACGAGCGCGAAGGCGCGCATCGTCGAGAGCGGGAGCGCCGTCACCGTCGCGCGGTACTCTGTGAACCGCCAAGCACCCCAGTAGAGCGCGCAGGCGAAGAGGAAGAGGCCGATGAAGAGTTGCGGTCGCCGCTCGGTGTGGCTGTACTCGCGTATGGACGCGAACTGCGCGAGCATCAGCGGCGTGACCGTGTCGCCCTCGCGCGCGACCGTCTGGTTGCGCTTGAGCGAGACGACCGCGGGCGGCGCCGCCTTCGCCGCCGCCTCGCGCGCCGATTCGGTCGCGTCGCGGTTGAATGTGACGGTGGGTTTGAGCAGCGGCGTCAGCGCAGACGCGATCAACTCGCGCTCCGAAGGCTTCCAGCCCGCAAGCTCCGAGACGCGCGAGCGCAAAGAATCGCGCGCCGCGTCGAGCGAGACGAAGCGCCCGCCCGCGGTGGCGACCGTCTCCTGCGAGCCGTCGCGCACGCCCACGACGCGCGCCTGCGGGCCGACCTCGTCGGCGTCGCGCGGGTCGAAGACGTAGCCGCCGCCCGCGTCGCGCATCAGGTGCGTCAGCATTTCGAGCGCGCCCGGGTCGAAGTTGTGCGCCGCGACGGCGCGCGCGATTGCCGCGCGGTCAGCGCCCGCGCCGGGCCAGACGAGTTCGCGCTGCGCGTTCGCGTTCAGGCTGTTCGCGTTCGACTGCGCGCGTGCGTCGGACTGTTGTTTGAGCACGACCCATGAAGAGCGGAAGCTGAGCACGGCGCTCTCGATCTGCGCGGGGTCGTAGTCCCAGACGGCTGGCGTATCGCGCCGCGCGCCCTCGCGCCGCGCGTTCGTCGCGCGCGCGTCTTCCGAGGCGATGTCGGCGGGGGAGACCACGTCGGCGCGGACGATGTCGCCCTCCTGATAGACTTCCGCAGAGGTCAGCGCGGAGCGCGTGCGCGCGAGCAGGAGCGTGCTCAGGATGGCGAGCGCGAAGAATCCCAAAACGAAGCGCGTCGTCGGCCTGAACCAGCGTAAGGGCCGGAGCGCCGAGTGCAGCAGGCGGTTGCGCGCGTCGGCGAACGGGCTTGTGAAGCGGGGGCGTCTTCCTTGTCTCGTCATGGCGTCGGGTTCTAACGCGCGGCCAAACGTTCCGCGCGCTCTGCGTCGCCCGTCTCCTGTCCTTCGTCTGTCTCGTCCGGTTCGTCAACTTCCTCCGACTCATCACGCGCGGCTTCGTCGGGGAGCCGCGCGCGCTTCTCTTCGTGCGTCAGGTCGCGCGCGAGTATCGCGCCCGCGCGTTCGAGGAGCGGTCGCAAGCTGTCGGGCTTGAGCGCCGAGACGGCGATGCAGTCGCGCGCGCCGGCCCCGCAGACATGGCGCAGAATCGCTTCGAGTTCGTCCGGCGGCAGAAGGTCTGACTTGTTGAAGGCGACGACGCGAGGGATGTCCGTGTGGCCGAGTTCGTTCAAAATCCTCTCGACCGATTCGAGCTGCTGCTGCCAGCGCGGATTCGAGGCGTCAACGAGGTGGATGAGAAGGTCGCTGTCGTCGATCTCTTCGAGCGTCGCGCGGAAGGCGGCGATCAGGTCGGGCGGCAGGTCGCGTATGAAGCCGACCGTGTCGTTGACGATGACCTCCTGCTCGCGCGGGAGTCTGAGGCGGCGCGATGTCGGGTCGAGCGTCGCGAACATCCGCTGCTCGGCGAGGACTTCGGACGAGGTGAGCGCGTTCAGGAGCGTTGACTTGCCCGCGTTCGTGTAGCCGACGATTGAAATCACGGGGAGGCCGCGGCGCGTGCGCTCCTTGCGCCGCTGCTGTCGGCGGAGGCGCTGGTGCTCGATCTCTTTTTCAAGACGGTTGATGCGGTCGCGCACGCGGCGGCGGTCGGTTTCGAGTTTCGTTTCGCCGGGGCCGCGCCCGCCGATGCCGCCCGCGAGCCGCGAGAACGCCGAGTCGTGTCCGGCGATGAGTCGCGGCAGGATGTAACGCAACTGCGCAAGCTCGACCTGAATCTTGCCCTCGCGCGTCTGCGCGCGCTGCGCGAAGATGTCGAGGATGAGCTGCGCGCGGTCAATCACTTTCAGGTCGGTCGCTTCCGAAATCGAGCGCACCTGCGCCGGACTCAACTCCTGATCGAAGACGATGAGGTCTGCGCCCAGGCGGAGCGCGCGGACGAGCAGCTCGTCAAGCTTGCCGCGACCGAGGACTGTGCGCGGGTCAACGTTCGGACGCCGCTGGATGATTTCGTTGAGGACGACGATGCCTGCGGACGCCGCAAGCTCGCGGAGTTCGGCCATTGACTCTTCGGCTTCCGTCGTCGAGCCGGTGGTCACGCCGACGAGGATCGCGCGGTCGCGCGCGGCGGCGCGGCGCACCGCGCGGCGGTTGCGCGCCATCTCCTCTTCGAGCGAGTCGATGAGTTCGAGGAAGTCAACGTCGAGCTGCGACGCGGCGGGCGCTTCAAAGAAGGTGTAGGCGCCGTCGTCCGCGCCCCCGTCTTCGACCTGTTCCGGCGTGACGGGCAGAAGGTGCGCGCCGCGGACTCTGCCGGGCAGGCCCGTGCGCTCGTCAACTTCGAGCGCGACCATGAGGTCGAGTCGGAGCAGCGCGAGGTCGTTCAGGTCGTCCTGCGTCAACTCCTCGCCGCGCAGGTGCGTGTGGACGGCGCGCAGGCCGCGGAAGCGTTCGGTGCCGACGCGCGTTCGCTTCAAGTCGGGCCACTCGATGCGGCGCGCGTCGCCGACGACGACCGCCGAGACGTAACCCTTGCGGTCAATCAGCGCGCCGATCTGGCGGCGCGTCTCGTGTGAAAGCTCGGAGAGTTGGCGCGCGAACTCCGGCGTCACGACCTGCTGCGGCGAGATGCGGCGCGAGTAGAGTTTTTCGATGCGCCGGAGTTGGTTCGGCTTCAGCCCCTGCGTGTTGCCCTGTACGTTACTGATTGTTCAATCCCTCCGGCGGCGACAGAAAGTTTCCGCAAGCGTGGCACGCACCGGAGACTTTAGCCCTCGGTGCGTTTCGGTTCGGCCTCAAGTTAGAGGTTGAGTGAAGCGAGCGGAAAGAAACGGACGCCGTTTAGAACCCTTCGATGTTAGCCAGTGCGCGAACACTTCGGCTCGTCGTGTGAGCGGCGCGCGACCCACGTCTGATTCAAAAACTTTCGCGACAAAAAAGAAGCCGCGATTTTGAGGCCGCAGCGCGTGTCTCCTTAACTTTCGCGGAGTATAGCACAACCAAACCGATTGCGGAATGCGGATTTCGGATTGCGGATTGGTGCTGAAAGTGAACGCTGTCTGTCGTCTTTTGTCTCCGCGCATTAGCTCAACCCGCGATGACGGCAAGCCCTGCTCTTCAAATCCGCAATCCGAAATCCGCCGCTCCGCAATCGTTAGACAGTCTCCGCGCGGGCGTCGTATGATGAAGTTCAACTATTTGTCCGAGGTCGTATCGAGTCGCGTTCGGGGCTGAAGTCTGACGGATTTCGGCGGGCGCGGGTGCGGCGCGGAAAGTCCGCGGGGTGTGACGGATGTCGAAGGGACAGATCGTGCGTGTTGATCCGGCGGCGGCGATACCGGGCGGCGAGGTGTCGGTCGAGTGCGAGGACTTCGACACGAGCAACGTACGCGTGTGCCGCGCTTCGATTGGGGGCGAGCCGGCGCGCATGGTCGGGGCCGCGCCGTGGCGCGTGATGGCGACCGTGCCCGAAACGATTGAAGAGGGCGGCGAAACGGATGTCCTGCTCGAAGCCGGCGACGGAGAGCGAACCGAAGCCGCGCGCATGGTCGTCGGTCGCAAACTAGCCGAAGACCTGCACCTCGTCGCGAACCCGGCGATTGACCCGGACGACGGCTCGCTCTACGTGACGCGCTCCGGCTCGCGCGGCCAGCGCATCCCGATGTCGCTCATGCGCGTCACCGCCGACGGTGAGTTGACGGGCGTGACGGGCGAGATCACGAATCCGACGGGGATAGCCTTCGACAGCCTCGGCCAGATGTTCGTGACGAGCCGCATGGACGGGACGGTCTATCGCGTGACCCCGTTCCACGAGGTCGAGCCGTTCGCGCGCAACCTCGGCATCGCGACCGGAATCGCGTTCGACTCGGTGGGGCGGATGTACGTCGGCGACCGCACGGGCACGATTCACAGAGTCAACGGTCGGGGCGAGTCTGAGGTGTGGGCGCTCGTCGAGCAGTCGGTCGCGGCCTTCCATCTTGCGTTCGGGCCGGACGATTACCTGTACGTCACGGGGCCGACCGTCTCTAGCAGCGAGTCTGTGCAACGCATTGACCGCGACGGTCGCGTGTCGGTCTTCTTCAAGGGCCTGGGCAGGCCGAACGGACTCGCGTTCGACGGCGAAGGCAATCTCTACGTCGCCGCTTCGTACAGGGGCCGCCGCGGCGTCGTGCGAATCTCGCGCGACGGCCAAGACGCGCGGCTCGCCGTCGCCGGGATGAACGTCGTGGGCCTCGCGTTCACAGCCGCGGGCGACATGATCGTCGCCACGAACGACGCCGTTTACAGCCTCCCGCTCGGCATCAGAGGCGCGCTGCTGAAGTAGCCTTTCGCCCGATTGCTCTTTCGCGACCTCGCGTGCTACTTTCCCTGACTTCGAGTCGGTGCGGTTTGGGTGCTTTGAAATGCCATCCGATATTGTAGGCCAGCTAATCATCTACATCGTCGTGCTGCTTCTCGCCATCTCGGCGCACGAGGCCGCGCACGCTTGGATGTCCCACAAGTTCGGCGACGACACGGCCTACCTGCTCGGTCGCGTCACCCTCAACCCGGTCAAACACACGGACCCCATCGGCACGCTTCTGATTCCGATTGTCGGGTTCATCTACGGGGCGATGGGCGGCGCGCACGCAGGTCTGCTCATCGGCTGGGGGAAGCCGACGCCGGTCAACCCGCTTCGGTGGCGCAACAAGGATTTGGCGAACGTGATGGTGTCAATCGCGGGCATCCTCGCGAACACGTCAATCGCGCTCGGCGCGCTTGTAATCATCAAGGTTCTACAAGCGACGGGGCAGTTCGGGAAAGGGGCGACGGTAGGTCATCTGATGCGAGGGGCGATGTCGCCAAATTTCTCCGAGCCGGTGGCGATGATCCTTTTGATGATGCTGTTCCTGAACGCGTCGCTCGCCGTCTTCAATCTGCTCCCGTTCCCGCCGCTCGACGGGAGCAAGATTCTCTACTCGATACTGCCGAGCAGCGCCGAGCCGATGCTCGATTTCCTTGAGCGGTACGGCTTCTGGATTTTGATAATAGCCATGTACTTCGGTTTCTTCGGCGTCATCTTCGCGCCGGTTGATTTCATGATCAGCCAGCTACTCATACTTTAAAGCACAATTATCTTTGACCTCGCGAGTCTGTATGGCTAAACGAATTTTCAGCGGCGCACAGCCGACCGGAAACCTCCACATCGGCAACTACCTCGGCGCGCTCCGCAACTGGGTCGCGTTGCAGCACGAGTACGACAGCTTCTACTGCGTCGTTGACCTGCACGCCATCACCATCCCGCAAGACCCGAAGCACCTCGCCGCGAAGACCAAGGAGGTCGCGCGCATCTACCTCGCCGCGGGCATTGACCCGAACGTCTCGACCATCTTCGTGCAGTCGGACGTGGCCGAGCATTCGGAGTTGGCGTGGATTCTCAACTGCGTCGTCCGCATCAGCGAGCTTGAGCGCATGACGCAGTTCAAGGACAAGGCGAAGAAGCAGCGCGAGAACGTGCTGGCCGGACTCCTGACTTACCCGGCGCTGATGGCCGCAGACATCCTGCTCTACCAGACAGACCTCGTGCCGGTCGGACAGGATCAGCGCCAGCACCTTGAGCTGACGCGCGACATCGCCGAGCGCTTCAACCGCGACTTCGGCGAGACGTTCCGCCTGCCCGACGCCTTCATCCCGAAGGTCGGCGCGAAGATTCAGGCGCTCGACGACCCGTCGAAGAAGATGTCGAAGTCCGACGAGAACGTCAACGGCAGCATCATGCTCATGGACGACGCCGACACCATCCGCCGCAAGTTCAAGCGCGCCGTCACGGATTCGGGAACTGAAATCAAGTTTGACGAGTCGCGGCCCGCAATCACGAACCTGCTTACCATCTATCAACTGCTGACGGGCAAGAGCGTCGAGGAAATCGAAGCGCACTTCGAGGGCAAGGGCTACGCGCAGTTGAAGTCGGATTTGGCCGACGCGACGATTGAATTCCTGCGACCGTTTCAGGAGCGTGTGCGCGCCATCAGCGACGACGAGTTGCACGCAATACTTTCGGAAGGCGCGGGGAAGGCGCGCGCAATCGCGTCGGTGACGATGCGCGAAGTGCGCGAGCGCATGGGAATCGTGGGAGCGTAAACTTTGTCGAGCGAGCAGCAGCAAGAGACGAAGCCGACCGAACAGGGCACGGTCGCGAGCGCGGCGGAAGGCCAGCCGATCAACGTCGCGGGCGCGACGCCGGAAATCTCCGCCGCCAGCAGCGGCGAGGAGCTGAAACTCGTCCTCGGCGAGTTCGCCGGCCCGCTCGACCTCCTGCTCTACCTCATCCGCCAGGAGCAGGTCAGCATCTACGACATCCCCATCGCGCGCATCACGGACACTTACCTGAAATACCTGCGCTTGATGCAGGACATGGACATCACGGTCGCGAGCGACTTCCTCGTCATGGCCGCGACGCTCATCGAGATCAAGTCGCGGATGCTCCTGCCGCGCGACCCGGCGATCAGCGAGGAGGAGCTTGAAGAACTCGACCCGCGCCGCGAACTCGTCGAGCGGCTGCTCGAACACCAGAAGTTCAAGGCCGCGGCGGAGATGCTCTGGTCGCGCGCGACGGTCGAGCAGGCGGTTTATACGCGCGCGCCCATCGAGACGGACAAGGAGAACCCGGAGGTCGCGGCGGGCGCGTTCGACCTGCTGCGTGTCTTCCAGCAGATTCTCGCGCGGCGCAAAGAGGAAGTGTTGATGGAGATCGAGCGCGAGGAGGTCACGATGGCCGAGATGCTCGAACGTCTCCGCAACATGATCTTCTCGGCG
>Ga0070740_10004610_pt1 | contig 13398 bp, 14 predicted proteins | sample Coa_R2_FD_67286 | JGI IMG/M metagenome (GOLD analysis project Ga0070740, IMG submission 67286) | Surface soil microbial communities from Centralia Pennsylvania, which are recovering from an underground coalmine fire - Coalmine... | ecosystem: Environmental > Terrestrial > Soil > Unclassified ...
TGTCGCTGAACAGCATCTGGTTTCACGCTCCCGCAACCGCTGCCGCCGCAGCAATACGTCGCATATCGTCGCGATTTCGACCTCGCCGTGCTGCGCCGCGACGGCCGCGGCGATATCGACGAGATGCGGCGAGGACAGCATCTCGGTAATCACCGCCCCACGGCCGTCTCGTGCCCGGACCACGACGGGAACGCCGCTGACGCGCCATTTCGTCTCCGGGTATCCCAGGATCGAGGCAAGCGTTTCGTCGGTCTGCGCAGCCAGAAAACGCGACGCAATGCCCTGCTTCGCCGTCAGCAGCCGCCCCGAGGGCACCTGTATCGCGATCAATCCGAACGCGCTCACGTCCGGGCACGGCGTACCCGCGGCCAGCCATACCGCCTCTTTGGGATGGTTGCGGTCCAACAGGGCACCAATCTGCGCCGCGACATCGCAAAGCGGCTCAGGAAAGCTCGGGGAGATCACAGCAACGCCATCAGCGCGCCGAGTCCGGCTCCGATGCCGGCGCCTCCGCCCGCCGTCGAGGCCAGTCCCAATCCTGCCGGCCCGAAGATGCTGCTGCCGAGCAGCCCGCCGCCGAGCGCGCCGCCCAGCACGTTCTGCGGCGTATTCGAGAAGAAGGGCTGCGTCAGGCTGGTCGAGCCGCCGTAATTGCCCGAGATCGCCCCCATATATTGGTTGAGCTGCTGGTATGGCAGCGTCGTGTTGTAGTTCCAACGCTGCACGGCATCGTTGATGATCGCCTGCTGAAGCGCCTGTGCCGTCGCCCCAGCCCCATAGAGCTGGCTCAGATCGGTGTAGGGCATCTGCTGCGTCTGCGGGGCGAGGGCCAGACTTGTCAGCCGCTGCTGCGCGTTCTGACCATAGGCATTTTGCAGACCGGCTCCCGCCTGCTCCTGCAATCCCAGCCCGGTCAGCGCCTGCGATCCCAACGTGTTCGCGGCATTGAGCTGGTTCTGCTCTTCCTGTTGATAATTGGCGAACAGGCTCGGCGCCAGGGCTGCCGTTGCCCCCGCCGCGGTGGCCCTTGCGGCCTCCGGGCTGCTGAGGACGCCGCCCTTGATGAACTGGCTTTCGATGCTCGGGACGACTTGAGACAGGATGTTCTCGGACAGCCCCGTGACATAGGGATTGCCGGCGGCGACGTGGCTCCCCGACGCATAGGAGGCGAGGGGAGCCGTGCCGGGATTGTTTTCGCCGAGATTTGTGCTAGCCAGACCCTGAAACAATCCGGTCGCCGGGTCGGCGGCAGCCACCCGTCCGGTGAGAAAATCGACGTTGGCGCCCTGCGCCGGCGAGGTGACCGGCGAACCGGCCAATCCGAGCGAGGCAATCGAGTTGATAGCGTCGTTCTGAAGATTGTTGATCGGCGCGATGGTCTGGCCCGGATAGTAGGACGGCGTGTAGTTGAGTAGCAGGTAATCGGCATCGTTGAAGCCGGTCTGCAAAAACGGCTGCTGGTTGACCCACGGCGCCGCAGTGCCGGTCGTGACCGTAGTGCCGCTGGGCCCGCTTTTCCCGCCCATCACAACGCCTTTGCGAGGGTAATGCCGGTCTCACGGAAGCCGGCAGCGAGCCGCAGCCAGCCCTTCCGCAGGCCGCCGGTCATTTCGCTGCACCCGTGGGCGCGGGCAAAGTCTTCGAGGATCGCCATTCCCGGTTTCATCCAGCGTTTCAGATCGCGACCGCCGACGAGCCAGACCTGAAGCTCGCGGAAGCCGCTCGGATACTCGTTGATCAGGGTGACGACGGCGCCCAATACTGCTTTCTGCTGGCTATCCCAGGCCACCCACAGTCGGCATTTCCGTTCTAAGAGCAGCGCGAGGACATCCTGCGGACGCCAGCGCGGCAGCGCTTCACGCGCGAGGGTCTTGAGGATGTAGGGGCGGACGGCCGGCCAGATCAGCGGAACATTCGGCAGGGCGACATCGCAGAACTCGATCAGGGGCCGCCCGCCAGGCCGTAATTGGTCGGCGCCGTCGAGGCCGGCACGAGGCCGCTGCCGAACATTCCGCCGAAGCTGCTCAGCATCTGCCGGAGACGGTTCGGGTCCATCGCCAGCAGCGTCTGCAACAGGTTTGTCGCCTGCGGCGGCTGCACTCCGGGCAGGTTCATCGGCATCGCGTTGCTCGCCGCCTTCCCGGCCAGCGGGAACTGCGGCGCCGCATTGCCGGCCTGGCCTTGAATCGCCGCCAGCAGCGCGAGCGTCTGCGGGTTCATCCCCGGCGACGTGAACGCGGACGCACCTCCGCTGCCCGCGCCAAGAGCCGGCATGCCGCCGAACATCTGATCGAAGAACGCCATCGTCCTGTCCTCAGCCTAGGATAGCAATCGTGAAGGAGCGGTCCGTCTGTGCGTTGTCGGTATGCGTCAGCGTCGCCTGACCGCTCTGGCGCGCGCTGACGAACAGATGGCCGGAGGCCAGTTCCGCCGCCGCATTTGCCGTCGTCGGGCAGAACAGGATCGCGGAAAAGGCGCTGATCCGCGGATCGATGATCGTGGTCGTCGTCGTGTTCGGTGCCAGGGTCACGTCCAGCGTGACATTGATCTTTCCGCGCTGCGCGTTGTTGACGGTATCGACAACCCGCCGCACCCATATCTGCGCCGCGGCATCGGCCAGCGACCGCGGCGGCGCCTCCCCGAGCGGGGCCGGCGGATAGCCGCGGTTTACCGGCGACGATGGCGTTGCGGTGGCGATAGAGCCGCCGCGCCGCACCGTGATCGGCCGCCGCGTCCTGAGCAGCAGCGCGGCCGATGCCCCGCTGATCGGATTCATCAGGGGAAGACGGTCGATTGCACTTCGTATTGATGAAGCGTCAGCGCGTTGCCGGCGTTCGCCACCGAGAACGTGGCAAAAAGATCGAGAACCTGCCCGGTCGTGCTGTCGAAGCTGTTGCCGACTGCCGGCGCCGTATTCGGGATCAGCAGCACGGAATGGCCGGTCGTCGAATCGGCGCCCGAGATGTTCGCGGCTTGCGACATGAACCAGCCCTGTCCCATCAGATTGGCGGAACTGCCGACCGCCCGAACGGTCAACGCGATATCGAGCCACCACGGCACGTTGGTATGTGCCGTCGTCGATAGCTGCATCGCACCGCCGTCGAACACGACGGTCGAGCCGAGCTTCACCTGCAATTGCAGCGTACCCGGCGTCGTCGCGATATTGGAGATGCGCCCCTGCGCCGTGATTTTCAGCTTGCGCCCGACAAAATCGAGATAGTTGGCGAACAGAGTCAGTTTGGCCTGGGCGGGAAGGATCGAAGTCGCGCTGCTGCTGTTGGACAGCGCCGGTCCATCGCCCGCGGCGGTAATCAGAGATTGCGCGAAGGACGACATCTAACGTCTTCCCTGGTTGGCGATATCGAGCTCGACGCCCGAGATGTTGGTCCATCCCGTCGTCGCCGGGATCGTCAGCTTTGCTAGGATGTAGCGCCCCGACACGCGGCCGGGGCAGGTTCCAAGACGGTTGAGCGCCGCCGCCGCGCTGTAGGAAACCGTGTCCTGCTGCCGGTCACGATAGCCGATGGCGACGGATGGCGTGGCGCCGTCGATCAGCGGGCGGGCATTCCGTATCAACGTCCTGCGTCCCGGCGTCGGCTGGATTTCCTGAGTTTCGACGGTCGCCGCCAAGGGCGTCCCGGTCAGGAAATTGAGCTTGTGACTGGTATCGAACAGCGCGAGTTGCGGCCGTCCGCCCATCCACACGGTGCTGTCGAGCGGTGCCGGCAGCGTGTCCAGGCTGTAGCCGAGGATCGTATAAAGCTGATCGAGCGTGTAGCCGACGCTCAGCGTCTGCGCCAGCGTCTCGCAGGTGATATCGCAGATCGTAAAGCGGTCGAGCACCCAGTTGTAGGCCAGAAGCCGGTTCGGATTGCCGTTGACATTGCCGAAGCCAGGATAGGCCCACCAGATCAGACGGTTGACCGGATCGCTGGCGCCGATGACGCGAGTGAAGGATGATTGGTCGACGTCGGCATAGACCGTCTTGTCCACCCGGTTTGCACCGATCGGCAGCGAGGCACCGCCATCGAAGGCATAGATGCCGTCCTGACCCCAATAATAGGCGATGCCGCCATTGACCACGATGGAGTAGGGCGCCGGCGTGCCCTTGGCGTTCTCTACCGGCAGCAGCGAGAAGATGTCCGGCGGCCCCACGTACATCATGCGGCGAACCGCGTATTCCTGGAATACCACGGCATCGGCGTTGATGAGATCGCTGGCAAAGCCTTGAACCTGTCCGGCACCGCCGAGGAGGTCCACGGCGCCGGCCTGGTTCTGCGCCGCTTGCGTCGTGCCCGGAGTGGACCAGCTCTTCGCGTTGCCGGCGTCGCACCACCACAACCGTTGCGGCAGCGCTCCGTTGCCGGGATCGAAGGTGTTGCCGAGGACGACAAACGCATTCTTGACAACGGCGATATACTTGCCCTTCGGTGCGCCGCCGGGAAGATCGGTGAAGGTCGAGGAGACTCCCGGCGTGAAAAACTGCACCGGATCGGTATAATCGGTGGCGATCACATCCCCGTTGAAATAGGCGAACTGCCATTGCAGATCGCTGCCGATGCTGTAGGCGCCGGCAGCTTTCGATGCGTTCGACCATCCGCTCGCCCCGGCGGTCAGCGAGTAGAGGTCATTGACATCGCCGGCGAAGAGATAAACCTGCCCGGTCTTGTCGCGGAACGCGGCAGCGCCCTGGCAGCGGGCATTGAGCGCGTTGTATTGCGCCGCCGGCTGCGGCACCGCGCCATAGCTCTGCGGCGTCCGCGGATAGACATTCCTGACATTGGCCGACCCCGCCGCCGGGTAGTCCGGCAGGTCCGGCGCGTAGGCGGCTATCGGCAGTACGAGCGGATCGGGCATCAGAAGTAGGAGGGAACGACCTTGGCGCGGGCGCGCCGCGTGGTCTCCGCCTTCAATGCATAGAGATACCCGCGTTGGTCGGCGACGCGCCCGAACATGCCTCCCACCGAGGACTGTCCGTAGATCGCCGCCTCCATGCGCGAGACCAGCTCGTCATCGTGCAGAACTTCGCGGGCGAGGATCAGCTTTGCTTCTGAACGGATCAGGTCGTAGGCATCCTGCGTCCAGGCGTTGCTGTCGCTGTTCGCCGACAGGGCCGACAGCCGTTTGGTCGCCGAGCAGGTGATCGGATAGGCCCCGTCCGGGATCGGGTACAGCCTGATCTGCGCGTTGAAGTAGGCATAGTCGATGGGCTGCCCGGTGACGTTCGGGTTCACCGAAGTATCCTCAAGATACTCCCAGGTCCTCTTGGACAGCGGATAGCGGTTGCTGCTGATCAGCACATGCAGGCGCAGGATGTAGGCCAGCGTGGCAATCTCGGGCGCGTCGGTCGAGGTGTAAAATTCCTGGCCCTTGACCGTGGTCAAGAAGGAGGTGTCGTACAACTCGTTGAAATAGAACGGCTCGCGCTCCCATTTCGCGATTGCCGACTGGATCGCGTTCTGGATCGGCGACAGCGTCAGGCTTTCGTCGCTCAACGGCGACAGCAGGTCCTGCCGGTCGCCGAGGTCGTCGGCGATATGCCGCTGAAGCGTGATGTAGTCGGCCGAGATCGCCATTCGCCGCCCTTAGGCAGAAGCCGTCTCGTCCTGAGCCACGGTGCCGTCGCAATACCTAGTATGCGCCCGCACGGCGCGCCCGACATGCTTGCCGCATCTCGGGCAGTGCCCGGCCTTGGCGCGCACCGCCGGTTCGGCCCATTGCACCGAGATCGGCGCAACGGGCCCTTCCTGTTGCGCCCTCTCGCGGAGAGCTTCACGCCGGCGCACGGCTATTCCTGATTGTAGGTCCGCATGCCGCGCGGCGTCGTGCTGGCGGCGGGCGAACGGTTGTCGGTTTCGCTCATCGCGCGCTGGGCATAGCCGCGCGCCGCCGGCCCAGGCCCGGAACCCGGAGAGTGCAATTCGCCGGCGCCGGGCAGCGGACCCGGCCCCGTGCTGGCGCCGATGCTGGCCGGGGAATCGTAGCTGCGGTGGCTGCTGTTTCCGCCCCGGAATCCGCGCTCCATATGCTCCGGCTCGCGGTGCGCGATGCGGGCAGCGGCGCGGCGGTTAGCGGCTCGACGGCTGTTCATTTCCTCTTTCCTCCGTGGCGGCAAGGGAAGCCAGCGCGGCTCGCCACAGTTCCGCGTATGGCGTATCGGCGCATCCCGGCATCGTCGGAATGCCCAGGGTGAAATGAATCCCCTTGGGGACGGTCGGCAGCGGCTCGTTCACCCGCGCGAGCCAGTTCCAGGACGGCGGCAATTCGCCGATCAGCTCGTCCCGGAGCCAGTCGAAGCCATGCAGCCACCGCCCCGGCATCCTGTTGACGCAATACATCGTCAGGCAGGAGTTGGCGGGATGGGCACAGTTCCATAGTACCAGCGACGACCAGTTCTTGCGCCGATAACGGCCCTGGGAGGCGCCGTCCATCTTGACGGTCTCCGCCGGGATATGGTCGTGCTTGACGCACAGCGCGGCGTAGCGCTCGTTCGCCATCGCCGCGAGTTCGGCGATGTCGGCGGTGAACAAAAAGTCGCAATCGCAGAACAGCGCCCATCCCTGGTAGAGCGAGAGCGCCGGCACCAGAAAGCGCGTGAAGGCGAAATCCGTGCTGAACGGGCGCCCATCGGCGAGATCGATCCGCTGGCCTTCCTGCGCGACCCAGCCGCGGCGGTAGAGACCCATGTTGCGCAGCAGATCTGCATCGAGGCGCACGATCCGCAGCGGGATCGAGGAATGCGTTTCCAGCGAGGCTTTGCAGACGCGGTAAGCTGCGTCCTCGCGCTTGTCGTAGCCGATATAGACCGACAGCGGCGGCGCGTTCATATCGGCTGTCCGATGCAGAGGAATTCGCCGCCGCGGTCGCTGAATTGCACGACGCGCCAGCGGTCCATGATCTTCGGCAGCCACCAGGACGCGGGCTCGACAATCAGATGAGCGTTGCGGCCGTCAGCCAGCACCTTTGCAGCCGGGCGCGTCGCCACGACAAGGAGGACCGCGGCGCGGGCGATGTTGCGGATGTCGTCGAGCACATCGAACAGGCATTCCGGCTCGACATGCTCAAGAACATCGCCGCAGACGACGATATCGGCCCGCAGCGGCTTCTCGTCCTTGCCGGCAACGGCGGGATCGTATTCGAGGATCGCGTAGGGCAGCGGTTCTTGCTGCCGCAACGCCGCTCCCAGCGTCCCCTTACCGCAACCGTAATCGAGGACGGTCTTGGCGTTCACCCGGCGCGCCAGTTCGTCCGCCAGCGCGGCCCATTTATGGCCCGAGACACCGTAATCGCCGCGCTCATGCAATTGCGCGTTGAGCCGGCGATATTCATCGGAAATCAGCAAGTTCCCTCGCGATCCGCTCGACTGGCCCCGACCAGTCGCCGTCCTTGTCCTGCCGGAATAGCCTCACGCTGTCGTACCAGGGCAGCCGCTCGCCCCTGATCTGATATCGCCACGACGGCCGGCTCGGCACCAAGGTCCAGCACGGAATGCCGAGAGCGCCGGCGAGATGATGCGCCGTCGTGCATACGGTGATGACCAGATCGAGCGATGCCACAAACGCGGCGGTGCGGCTGTAGTCGAAACATTCGACCCAGCCCGGATAGTGCGAAATCCGGATGCCGGTGCGTTCTTCAAGCTCGCAGACCTCGCGAGCCGCATCCGACGTGCTTTCGTGCGGCGGCCGATATTGCAGTGAGAACCATTGTGCATCGGGCCGCGCCCTCAGGATCGGTTCCATTGCCGCCAGGGGCAGGCTGCGCAGATCGGTTCGGGTCCGCTTGGTGCCGCCCGTCCACGATATCCCGATGCGCAGGCCGGAGCGTTCGCATCGGTAATGCGGCGGCGCCTTGAGATAGGGAGCGCCGCGCCATTCCTCCGTCTCGTTGCGGAAGAACAACGGCAGATCGGCCAGCCCGATCGCCGCCTCAGCGCCGCAATCCTTCAGCCACGGCAGCGCCGACAGGTCCTTGCGGGTGCCATGCACCTCGATCTCCGGGAACGAGTGCTGAAACAGCGCCGGCAGCCGCGGATGGCAATCGAGGATGACCTTTTGCGAGACCGCGATCAGATCGGGCAGACTGTTGGCGAAGAAGATTTCGTCGCCGATGCCTTGGTCGCCCCAGCAGATCACCCGTTTGCCGGGCGAGCCGTCCCATTCGGGAATGCCGGGGTAGACGCGCCGGTTGCGGTCCTCGCTGAGATAGGTCGCACGAAAGCCCCGCCAGCCTTCGCGCCAGCGGCCCAATTCGAGACAGGCCATGCCGCGATTGGCCTGCGCGCCGTAGTTCTGCGGGTCTTCCTTCAGCGCCTGATCACAGAGCGGGATCGCGCGCTCGGGATCGCCCTCGTTGACATACAGCCCGGCAAGATTGGCGAGTATCTTCGCCCGTTCGGACGGAACGGTTTCGGCTTCCAGGGCGTCGCGCCAGATGCGCTCCGCGATGCCGTTGTGGCGCTCCGCCTTGTAGGCACCCCCGAGATTCATCAGCGCCTCGGGGAACTTCCGTCCTTTTGCCGCTCGCGAATCGATCGCCGCAGAGGTCAGAACGGCCGACAGCCCGTTCATGCCCTTTGCCATCATGCAGGCGCCGAGCATGAACAGGGCTTCGTCGTGAAAAAAGGCGCCGTTCAGGAATTCGCTCAGCCGCTGAATTGCCGCGTCGAGATCGCCCTTGGCGACTAGGCTGCGGCAGATGTCGAGCGGCGTAGGTTCCATGAACGGCGCCCTCAGCGTCAGACCGGATCGGGGCCGTCGAAGCGGTAGGTAAGGCAGAAATTGACGAACAGCGACGTGGTGGTCGTGCCGCTTTCCACCTTTGCCTGGAGCGTCGCGTAGCGGACGGGATCGGCGTCCGACAGGGAAATCCTGATCGGCCCGTTCCCGGCGTTCGGCGAGTTGCCCAGGCTGTACCTGTTCATCGTCCCCTGAGCGCCCGAGGCGATCAGGCACGACAGGTTGCCGCCGCCGCCGGCGGCGATGCCCTTGTCGAACCCGAAACTCAGCGCCTGGGCCGATGCCCCGGTCGAGTGGTACTCGTAGAAATCGACGATCTTAGCTCCGTGCGGAACCTTCACGCAGAAGCCGATATCGCCGACCGTCGAGGGCGCCGTCCAGGCGACCTGCCCGTCCACGCTGACGTTGCCGATATGCTGGAACTTCGGCGTGTTGTTGTAGACGGTCGAGGTATAGGTAGCGGTTGCCATCGCTCCGCCCTCCTCTTAGTGCTGCGCGGCGTACGCGGCGAGAACGATCGTCGCGTAATCCGTGGAGTTGAAGACGGCCTTCTTCATCCCGAAGATCAGTCCGGCGGCGACGCCGAGCTGGTTTTCGTAGTCGAAGAGTTCCTCCACCCAGGTGAAGCGCTCCGGCCCGCTGTCGCGTCCGAAGGCGATCATTGCGGCCTGCGCCCCAAGGAAGACGGAACGCCGGACATTCGGGACGGAAAGCCCCGTCGCCGTCGAAACGCCGGTGGTGACGCGGTTATCGGAATGCAGAATGACGCCGTTGTAGATGCCCAGCGAGCCGTCGAAGATCGGATTGTCTCCGATCTCGCCGCCGGTAATCGCCGCCTTCTGGATGTCGAACCACGACCCCTGGTTCGTGTTATTCCTGAGATCGGTCACCTCGTAGGGATGGAGGAACGCGACATAGAAATTCCTGCCGTCCACGTTGACCGGCCGGATCGCCGGGCTCAGCGTCCGCGCGCGCTCGACCGCCTTGTCGAGCAAAGCCAGACTGAAAAACGAGGTGGTGCTGATGCTCTCGTCGCCGGTCGAACCGTCGCGGATGATGTGGTTGGCGTCCGGCGCCGACACCGCCTGCAAGCCGGTGAAGACCGTATCGGTCTGCGCCGTATTGCCGCACAGCTGATTGAAGCCGCTGGTGTCGATGCGATCCGACCACCAGTCGCGCAGGCCGCTCAGCGCCTCGTCGCGGACCACGAAGGGCACGCGCTGTTGCGACATCCGGCCAGCGGACCTGACGGAATGGCGCAGCTGATTGATCACGACGGAATCGCTGTAGACCGTCAGGGATTCCTCTTGGCCTTCCAACGTCCCGTCGCCGACAACGCCATGCCCCGTGAGCTGCATGCGCAGCCCATAGGTGATCTTGTCGCCGGCGCTCTTCTGAAGCTCGTCCTTGACCTGAATGATGTTGGACGAGCTCGGCCCCATGAACTTCGTGAGCCACGTGGTCTTCAGCACCTCGACCATGAGGCGCTTCGACCACAGCTTGACGGCCATGGGGTCATTCGTGCCATAGCTGGTCACAGCCATGAGAGATGACTCCTGCGTTTGCGCCACAAAGGGCGCGCGGATTTCGGGAATGCCTCAGTGACGCAGAGGTGGCGAAATCCACCCGGTAACGCAGGGCGGAACGAGCGAAGCCCGAATAACGGTCGGGTACCGAAGAGAGCGGTTTAAACGGCGGCTCTCGCGCCTCGGTAGAAGCGATCAGGCACCCAGTAGGGCCTTTCCTTCCGGCGTGTTGATCATCTTCATGAACTCCTCGGCGGGCATTTCCAGCAGTCGCTGTGCGGTCAGTTGCGGGGCCACACCACGCACCTGGCTGAGGGAACGGCCGGTCTGCGTCTGGCCCTGCTGCACGCGCGCCAAACGTTGTTCCGCCGGCACCGTCTCGGCCTGGGATGCCGCTGCCTGCCCGTTTTGCTGCGCCGCCGCCGGCGTATATCCGCGCAGCTTGGCGATTTCGTAGATGACCTCGGCGGGATTGCGCCCGATCTGAAAGGCGCGTTCCGCGAGGCCAAGCGCTTCCTGCGACAGGATGCGCTGACGCTCGACCGGATCGGTATAACCCGCCGCTTCCAGCTCGCGGGTGCGGGCCGCGGATAAGTGCGCCACCGCGGCATCGTAATCGGCGGTGTTCAGTTTGAACTCGCGCTCCGCCGCGACGGCGCGCTGCTGCAATGCCTGGACGGCATTGAACTGGTTGCGTTCCTGCACCTGGCCGTTCAGCGCCTGCACCAGAGCACCGATGGCGGCTTCCTGGTGCTGAAGGCGGCCCGACAGATGCCCGAACGGGTCCTGCGCGGGATCGGGAAGCGCCGGCGCGGCAGGCTGGGCGGCGGCCTGAGTCGTTTCGGGCTGGAAACGCTGCAAGAGCAGATTGGTGCGTTCCTCCAGGGTGCGCCGCGCCTTGCGTTCTTCCTCAAGCTGGCGCTCGATGGTCTTGCGCCGCTCCCGTTCCTCATGCAACGCCGCATGCGGCACCATCGTCTGTGCCGGCTTGCCCTCGGGCTGCGTCTCGGTGGCCTCGGTTTCCTGCGGCGCATCGGTCGGCAGCTCCGGGGCAACGATGGTTTCTTCCGGGGCGGAGTCGGCAGCGCGCATCTGTTCCAGTTGCGCCTGTTCCTCCGCGGTCAATGTCTCGTTCAGGGCCATCACGCTTCCCTATGCGAAGCCGGCAGTCGGTACCGGCGCCGTAGCGGCTCAGTACGATGAGCCGGCGATCGAATTGAGGTGCCGGTCCACGGTCGCCTGACGGGCGGCGCGGCGGTTGAGAAACCGCTTGCACCAATCGCGCGGCGAGATAGCACCGGCGACGATCCGGCAGCTATCCGGAGCGACGAAGTGCTGGCACTCCGAACAATGATGCGATCCTTTCGCCGGATGCTCGAAACCCACAGCGGACTTGGCGAGCTTCATTGTACGGTCGCGGTGCTGGGCGCGTTCTGCGCCGTCTCCATCTGCCGCTGGGTCTGGTGCCAGCCGACGACGCGGTCTAGCATTTCCAGGATGGCGAGGAACTGATCGGTATGGGCATCCTGCTGGGCGACGCCGGCCTTCGCGAGGTTCGCCAGGGCCGCCGCCCGCAGGTTCTCGATCTTCGCCTTGGTCTCCTCGGCCTCCATCAGCGAGCGCGCCGCCTCGACCTGCGTCCTGGCGTTCTCGGCCTGGGCCTGCTGGCTGCCCATATGGGCTTCCAACGCTACCTTCTGCGCCTGCGCGGTATAAAGGTCGCTTTTCGCCTTTTCCACTGCCGCCCTGGCCTGCACCGCGATCATCGCCGGATTGGGCTGCTGCGCCTGATTGGCGACAATCGCCTCGATCTTGCTCGTTACGGTGTCGGGCAGCGGCGAGTATTTGAGCAGTTCCAGATAGACCTGCGGCGGGATCGCCATGCGGGTCAGGAACGGCATCATCTGAACCAGTACCGACCAGGCACGCTCCTTGAGGTTCGGCGAGGTCGGGGTGTCATCGACGATGACGTCGTAATCCGCCAGCGCGGGATCGTGGACCAGCGGCACGTAGCGCGCCTGGGCCGGGCCGCCGATGCGGATGAGCCGGCCATCGGCGAGAAAATTCGTGATGTACCACAACATCAGCCGCCCCTGATCCTTGCGGTACTGGCGCAGCGCATCGAACAGCCCGGCGAGAACGGTCATTCCGGCCTGCTTGCGCATGTGCTCCAGGATGCCGGGCTGCTCCTTCTCGACAAGACCGAGCAATTCAAGGTTGATGCCGGTACAGTCGCGGATCGACGACATCGCCAATTGCAGCAGATCGGGGAGTGCCTGCGGCATCTCCGTAATCGGCCGCGCCATCACCTTGTTCTGCGAGATCGCCCCGGGCTGCGCGAGGATGATCGACTCCGGATTGGCCCAGTTCTCCTCGGCGTCGCGGATATCGTCGAACGCATCGGCTTCGGCGATGATGCCGCCCTTCGCGCCGGTGTTGAGCAGATGCAGGGTTTGCGACAGCCACTTGTTTGCCCATCGCTGCGGGTCCAGCATTGCCCTGACAATGCCGTACCAGGTGCCTTTGTTGCGGTCGCGCTCGCCGGTCATGCATTTCCAGGTGAAGCCGCCCTTGTCCGGACCCCGCCACACGGCAAGAATCTTGGCGCCGACGACGGCGCGCCAGTAGACGCGGGTGCGCTGCCGTACCGCCATAGCCTCCGGCATGCCCAGCAATTGCAATCGCTGGTTCAACAGGGCAAGGCTGCCCTCGTCGAGGGTCATTTCCTGTTTGGTGAACGGGTCAAGCGAGCGGAAGGTGGTTTGGTGTTCCCACCACTGAAACTCGACGAGGCGCACCATGGCGCGGTCGCGGTCGAGCTTGCCGCTCTGGTCGATCCGGTAGAACGGCGCCTGCTGGGCGTCGTGGGGATCATGAGCATCCGCCGCAATGTCCATCGCCCACGAGGCATGAAGATCGTCGCGCGCGGCACCGGGGAACATCTCCAGCGCTTCTCCGACCGGAACGTCTCTCACCCGCGCCAGCCGCTGCGCATCGGCCAGGTTGCGCCGCCGCGATGAGGCATCCCAATACATCTCCATCGGATCGAGGCGGCGGATATTGAGCTGGCCGTCCGGGTTTTCGTCGTAATCGAGCGCGGTATCCGTCCAGCCCATGCCGGTGATGACGCAATCGAC
>Ga0070740_10004612_pt1 | contig 13396 bp, 9 predicted proteins | sample Coa_R2_FD_67286 | JGI IMG/M metagenome (GOLD analysis project Ga0070740, IMG submission 67286) | Surface soil microbial communities from Centralia Pennsylvania, which are recovering from an underground coalmine fire - Coalmine... | ecosystem: Environmental > Terrestrial > Soil > Unclassified ...
TGTGCGTATGCTCCCGGCAGGCCCGCTTTCGTTCAGGACTGGAGGACAGCAGCCATGAGCGTGGCCCAGGGCAGTATCGATGACCGCCAAGAACAGTGGTTTGATAGCGCCTGGTGGGACCGCACGCCCGATAGTCTGCTGGGCAGCCATGCCGACAATTGGGCGGACATCCGCGACCGCATGAACTTCATTTGCGACCTCTTCCGCTCGTACCACGTCGACCCGGGCCTCTTCGGCGCGCCCTACACCCCGGCACAGTGCGCACAGATAGAGGCCGGGCGCATCCCCGGCGGGGCGCTCTGAGTTGTGCCGCACCGGGTGCGCGGGGGCGGCGACTGAAGTCGCCTGGCAGGGACACGCCGACTAAAGTCGGATACGTGGCATGCGGGCGTATGCCATACGCCCCTACAGTGCCCGTGCCCTGCCATGACACTTTAGTGTCAGGCACCGGTCGATACCGAAGATATCAACTTCTATTCCCTACAGATGCACGTCCCTGAATCGCATGGTGACGAACCATTCGCTATACTCTTGCAACATCAGGTCCTCCGTCTCCCGCACCAGCAGATGCAGCGTCGGGAGGTCCGGCGCCCTGGCCATACGCTCTTTCAGCCGGGCGAGCGTGCGCGCCATCTGGCGGCTGCGGTGGGCATTGCGGGGGTGTTCGCGCAGGGCGCCGATGCCGCCCAGGGCGCCGGCGAGCGCCGGCAAGACGATGGAGAGGTAGAGGACGAGGGTTGCTATGGCCTGATCGGCTCCGATTGTAGCGAGGGCGGCGATGGCGAGCGTCACCGCGAAGGTCGTCAGGCTGACCGTTGAGATCAGGCGATGCGCCCGCTCATGGCGCCGGCACTTGCGCACTTGATATTCCTGCTGATTGCCAATCCAGGCATCGAGCAGGAAACGCCGCAACGGCTCGACGGGCGGTAACGCCGCGGCCCGCGGCCGTCGCTGCCAGACCTCGTCGAAAGCGCGCGCGAGCCAGTCGTCGGACTCCTGGTGCGGGCGCTCCAGATCAATCCGTTGCGCGACCTGCTCGGCGGGGCTGAGCACGGCCAGAAAGATGGCCGCCCGCAGCCGCTCCGCCAGGAAACGCAGCGTAATCCAGCGTTGATGCAGGCGCTGTCGCCTTCCAAGGTAGAGGACAAAGAGCACGAAGCCCATCAGCAGACATTCAATCAACGGCGCGAAGCGCAGCGAGGTGTGCAGGCGCAGTTGTGACAGGAACGGGATGGTGCCGGCCAACTGCGGCCCGGCCGAGGCCACCACGGCCAGCGCGGCGCAGATGAACGTGGCGTCGCTGACGCGCGCAAACTGATCCTGGGCGCGCAGCGCCAGCAGGTCGGCGCGCTCATAACACGGCAGCGCCCAGGCGCAATAGGCGTCCAGCACGCCGCGGTCCAGGCCGGCACGCGCGGCCTGTTCAAGCAGATCCTCCCTGGCCCGCGCAACCTCCGCCGACAGTTTGTCGGGCGGCAGAAACGCGCTGTTGAAGTCGTCGATAGGCCGATACGCCTCGGGGTCGATGCCATTCCCCGCCCAGACGGTCAGGGCGTATGGCGGTTTGGCATGGATCCAGAAGACCGGTACACCCCGGTCGCGCGCCCACCCAACCACCGACGCCGTGCCGGCCGGCCCCTGCGCGGGGTCGCCATCCCAGATGGCGATCAGCGCGTCGCAGCGCTCTACGACGTACTGGCCGACCTGCTCGTAGGCCTCCTCGCGCGTCGGCACGCCCGGCAGCTCCACGACGCGCGCCGCGGCGGCTAACAACTCATGGAACTCGCAGCGCGACTCCTCGGTGGAGAAGTCGCGCTCGTAGTCATCGGCCGGCAGCGGCAGCACCGCCTCCAGGGTTGCACCCGGCTGCTCCAGCACGGCACGGGCAACCAGGCGATCCGCGCCCTCGGCCAGCGGCGAGATCGCGGCAAAGCAGACCGTCGTGGCGGCAGAGACCCGGATCAAACCGCGCGCATGCTGGAGCGCCTGCTGCACCCGGGCTACCAGCTCGTCGGGATCGGAGAGCGTCCGGTGTCCGGTGACGCCGATGCGCAGTCGAAACGGGATAGTGCAACCGGCCTGTGCTATCACAACTGCTGCTCGCCCTGCCAGGTGACGGAGTTGCCGATGGTGTCGCCTATGTCCTGCATGAACGGGTCGATCTGCGCGGGCATGGCGTGACTATTCTTGTCGGGGGTAAGCTCGCTCTCCACGACTTCCTGGACGGCGACGCCGTTCTGGATGGTGGCCTCCACGGCCAGGCGATACTCCTGCTGCTGGCCGCTCTGCGACGACACGCTCATATCATAGATGTTGCCGTAACCGGGCACATAGCCGAGCCCCGCGCCGGGGATGGTATAGACTACGGTGGCGTTCGGGAACGTGCTTTGCTGGTAGGCGGTTACGATCTGCTGGGCACTGCTCCCATTGGCGGACGCGCCCTGGTACGAGAGCAGCAACTGGCTGCCGTCCGTGTTGTTGGTGGCCGACCAACCGACCGATTGGTTGGTCAGGGCAACGGGATCGGGCAGCGTCGGCGGATATTCGAACGAGAAGCCGAAGGCGCTGCTGGTATATTTCTTGGGCGGCGGCAGGGGCGGCCCGTTCGGCTGCAGCGGCGGTTGCGGCGGCCGGGGCGGCTGTGGCTGGCACTTGACGTCGCACGGCGGCACCGGCTGCGGCTGCAGGCCCCGCGCTGCCAGGGCCAGCCCCACCATGGACACGCCCAGGACCGCCGACAGCAGGGCCCAGGGGATGCGCCGTCCCGTCTTGTGCGGCGCCGCCAGCGCCACCTGCGCCTGGGTGGCGACGGCGTACGGGGCCGGCGCGGCGGCCATGGCGTGGAGCGCCTGGCCGCAATACCCGCAGAACTGCACGGTGGCGCTGTTGGCCTTGCCGCAGCGCGGACAGGCGACCAGCGCGGCGGCTTGCGCCGGCGTGGCCTGAAGGTCGGCGCCGCAATGACCGCAGAAGCGGACGTTCCCCTCGTTGGCGCCTCCGCAGCGGCTACACATGATCGTGGCCATCGTCTCCTCCTATCGTACGGCGCGCAGGGCGCGTCCGCTGCCGGTCTTGGGCGTGGCCCGCGTGGCGATGCCGCAGTGCGGACAAAAGGCCATGCGCGGCACCAGGTGATGGCAATGCGAGCAGACCGACTCCGGTCCAACGGTCACCTCTACCGCCTCGGTGAGCAGCATCTGGTGCAGGACGAGTCGCGCCCAGGCCAGTGTCAGCAGGGCAACCAACCCGTATGCCGCCGCGCTGGTAAGCGCGTCGATCGCTACCACCGAGATGATCCCCAGGAAGATGCGCAACGCCAGGACGCCCAGCAGCACCGCGGGCAATCCGGCCAGCACGCTGTGGAAGCGCAGACGCCGGATGGGGCCGCGCCGCAACCACAGCGCACCGGCGATCAATCCCGTCAGGCTCGCATTGATGAAGGGGACGAACAGGCCGCGCTGGACGATATCCAGCAGATTCGCCTCCACCTGTACATTGGAGACCAATCCCAGACGCAGCACAGGGAGCAGATTGACGATGGTGGCGGCCAGCGTAAAGCCCAGAGCGGAGGCAGCGCCGAAGCTGAAGCCGTCGAGGGCCTCGTCGTAGCCGAGGGCGCGCCCTCGCACGTAGAGCGCCAGGGCCCCGGCCAGCATCAAGACCTGGGCCGCCAGCGGCAGGGCTACGCCGCCCAGCAAGACGCGGTTGAGCGAGACGCCAAAGGTTGTGTTCTCCAGCAGCAGCCGGGTTTCCAGCCGGCCGGTCACCTGGCTCCAGACGGCACCCAGCACCAGGCCCACCGCGAACGTGAGGCCGATCACCAGCACCGGCTCGTCGGCATAGACCTCCACTTCGTAGAGATAGAGCAGGTAGAGCAAGGGCATGGCCAGGGCGGCGAGGGCGATGGACGGGCCGGTCAGCCGCAGCAGTCCCAACACAACCAACAGGGCCGCGGCGACACCCAGCGCAATCTGAAAAGGCAGGCGGCGCCGGTGCGGAAGATGGGGGAAGAGCGTCGTGACGACGCTGGGATGGAGCACGTGCTGGTCCGGGTCCGCGGCCCAGGCGTGCTGCCGGTGGGTGCGCCCCTGCTCGAGGTGCGCCAGGTGCGCACCGCAGGCCCCGCAGAAGAAGCCATCCGGCACGGAGCGGCCGCACTCGGGGCACTGGATCGAGGCTCGCGTGGTTTCCTGCGCGCTCATTGCCCGCCCCCCTGCTGGTAGGATTCCAGGTCACGTGCCAGGTTCCAGGCATCCGGCGTGCCCAGTCCCGACGCCATGTCGTAGCCCGCCGTGGCCGGGTAATACAGGTTACTACCGACCGTGACATCGTGGAAAGCGCGGTAGGGATTGGCGCTCACGGCGATCTGATACAGGGCGGGGTTGAGGAAACCGGCGCCTTTCAGCTTCTTGCTCTGCAGGTACTGGTTGATCAGAGCGGTGATGCCCGCCCAGATCGGCGTCGACTGGCTGGTGCCACCGCCCGCGCTCCAACTGCTGCTGTTTCCGCCCGGTCCGAAGATGGCCACACCGCTCGCCGGATCGGCATCGGCGGACACATCGGGAACCGCGCGCATGTTGTGCGGGTTCAACTGCGGATCCTGTACGCCCGGCCCCTGCTGCCAGGAAGGCATCGCATAGTAGGTGCTCGGGCCGCCGCCCGTGCCCGCCGTCATGATCGGATCCTCCCAGACCGTTTCGTTGTACCAGCCCTGGTTGGCGCTGACGCTGATGCGTGTGCCCCCGACCGCCGTGACGCCCGGCGCCGTGGAGGGTAGGGGCACGCCGCGGTATTGGGGCAAGGGGGGCGTGCCCTTCGGTTGATGGCGCAGGCATTCGTAGGCGCCGTTGTCGCCCGTGGACACAAAGACGCTCTCGCCCAGCGCATCCGCGTGGTCGTAGATATTCTTCACGGCATCGGCGGTGGCCTGCCCTCCCCACTCTTGTTCGCAGATACCCCAACTTTGGCTGATGATCGCGCCCGGATTATCGTTGACCATCTGGGATTGCAGATCGAGCATCAGGCGAAGGGCATCTGCGTTGGATTTCGCGCTGGAGAGGTCGGCATTGTAGAGGACCAGTTTGGCGCCGGGCGCGATCTCATGGACGACCTCCAGGTCCATGGTCGTCTCACCGCCCGGCGGTAATGCCGGCCCGGCCTTGATGATCGGGTTCATCGCCGGCAGGCCATACTTGGCTGTGAAGGTGTTGAGGTCGCTCTGCGCGAAGCCGTCGAACTCGTAAAACGCCACCGTCTGGCCGGTGCCATCCAGCCCCAGGTCGCGCAGCGGCTTGATGTCGTAGGCCGCGAGCAGATCGGCCGGTGCCAGGCCGCCCGACGGAACGGCATCGATAGACGGCTCGTAGTAGCTCGTGAACCGTCCGGTCGAGGCCACCAGCGGGCGGAGGGCGGCGGGCAGCTTCGGGGCCTGAGCAGCGGCGTAGTAACGGGTGCCGCCAGGGCGCGCCCTCGAGCGATACCAGTGCACCCGGACGCCGAACGCCGCCTCCATGCGCCCGGCGGGCCCGCGCGCCAGGAGCCAGTTATTGCCGGGGTGCCAGTCGGCCCGCAGGCCGAGCCGGGCGAGTTGCGCCTGCACGCGTCGCACGGCCGCGGACGAGGGGCCGTAGCGCGCGGCAAGTGCCTGCGCGGTGAGGTAGGCGTGGAATCGCGGCGAACCGGGCCTGTACATGGCGGTCAGATCCGCGGCGAGGCGTGGCGCGCTGGGGTCCGGCAGCGTCAACAGCAGCGAGATCTCTTGTCGCGGCCCGATGGGTCCCAGGTCGGTGGAAGCGGCCAGCAGTTGGGCAAACAGGTCGAGGCCTGAAAGACCGCGGCCCGACACCGTCGCCGGCGCAGGTGTGCTGTGCGTGGTGAGCCGCGGCAGGCCGTAGAGCAGCAGGGTCCCGACCAGCAGCACGGACATGGAGCGGATCAGAATGGGCGGTGTGCGCATGGTCAAGCTCCTATCCATTGCAGGGTATGGAACACCGGTGTGGCATCGGAAAGCAACGTCTGGATCTGGCTCTTCGTAGCCATTGCTTCGAGCACGTAGATGGTGGAACCGTCGGAGCCGACCGCCGCCCAAGCCAGGGCGACGGCGCTGACGGCGGCCCCGCTCTGCGGCGTGAAAGTGAAACAGATCGGCACAAGGGTACCCTGCTTGCCGCCGAACGTTGCCTGCTGTGACTGGCCGCATTGGGCCGCGTCGGGCGATTTCTGCTGCATGGCCTGCAACAGGCCGTTGAGCACGGTCTGCACGTCGGTTGGGCCGCTGTTCGAGGTGCCCCCCGCGATATCTATCTCATCGGGCGACGCGTGGGGATCGCTCATCAGCACCTCGTTGTTCTGTTGCTGGACGTTCCAGTCCGACGGGGCCTGCACCGAGAAATACTGGGTGGTCAGGGTCGGACCCAGCGGCTGTGGGTTGGGCGGAGGCGCCTGGGTCGGAAGCGATGGCACAGCGGTCTCGGTCGCCGGCGCTTCCGTGGGCAGCGGCGCCGCCGTATCGGTGGCCGGCGCGGCGTTCGTGGGTTCCGGGGCTGCCGTATCCGTCGCCGCGGCGTCGGTTGGCAGTGGCGCCGTTGTCTCGGTTGCCGGCGGCTGCGCCGTCGCTTGCGGCTGAGTGGGCAGGGCTGCCTGGGTCGGCGCCGCCGTCGCGGCCGGCGTGTTGGTCGGCACAATGGGGACCACGATTGGACCGCGATGCCCGAACAGGATACCCACGGCCGTGACGACGCCCAGCACGCCCACCAGGACGCCGACGATGGAGGCGCCGGGCAACCTGTGTCGCGGCGGCTGCGGGGGTTGCACGGGCTGATAGATAGCCGGGCCGGCGGGCGGAGCCGGTGAGATGTTGGATGGAGGCGCAGGGGGAGGGGCCTGATAGATGGTCGGACCGTCCGCGGGCGGCGGAGCGGGGGGTAGAGGTGGCGCCGCGGCCTCGCCGCTCAACGGGGCGCCACACTGCTGGCAGAAGGCCATCCCATCCTGGTTCTGGGCGTGGCAGCGGGGACAGGTGAGCGGCATCAGTGCACCTCCGTGGCCGGCGCGGCGTCGATAACACGCTGTACGGGCTCGCCGCGCCTCGTCCGCGCTGTGGTCGCGGCGGACGCCGAGAGCGCTTTACCGCAAACCGGACAGAACGCGGCGGCGACTATGGCGTTGTGGCAGTTGGAACAGGTCGTCTCCACCAGCCCCATATGCGTCGCCTCCTCCAGCAGGGACCGGTGCAGGGTGGCGCGAACGGTGAGCAGCAACACGCCCACGAAGGCCGCCTGCCAGGCCAGGATGACCAGTTGCGATTGCCGGTGATCGGCCAACAACTGGCTGACCAGCACGAACCCGCAGTGCGCGCCCACGGCGAGGCCGATCACCGCCCACGCACGCGCATCCCGCGCGCTGCCCCGGCGCCAGAGTGTCGCCGCGATGGCACCGGTGGCGCTGCCCTGCAGCAGGGGCAGGAGCACCGCGATCGTGAGCAGCGGCGCCATCCAGTTGGCCGGATCCGTCTGGGTGGGGAAGTTGCTCAGGACGGACCAATAGCGCACCAGGGTCTCCGCCAGGCTGAAGCCGAGCCCGGCCGCGACGCCAAAGGCCAGGCCATCGACCCGCTCCTGAAAGGCCGGGCGCCCGCGCAACAGCAGGGCCGGCACCACCTTGACGATCTCCTGCACGATGGGAACGGCGACGCCGAGGACCAGCAGGGCCACCAGGCTGTCGCCGAAGAGCAGCGGGAGCGTGACCGGTTGCGTCAGTTGGTTGACGACCAGCGTCACCACCACGCCCAGCAGGGCGCCGCCGCCAAGCGTCAACCCCACCACCAGGACCGGCTCGTCACGATAGACCTGCGCCTCATACAGGTACAGCAGGTAGAGCACCGGGACGAGCAGGGCCGCGCAGAGCAGGGCGGCCGTGATCAAGCCGGCCATGGTCAGCAGCACGATAGCGCTCAGGCCCGCGATCAGCGCCCAGCGGAACTCGTGCAGCTTGTGCCGGCCGAGGTGGGGGAAAAGCGTGGTGAAGACCGCCGGGTGCCACAGGTGTTCGCCCGGGTGCGGCGCGTAGTGCAGGGACCGTGATTCGCCCTCTATCTGCTGCCGGCCACACCAGGTGCAGAATCGACCGTCGGGTGTATCCTTCTCACAATATATACATGTCATGGCTAGTCCTTCTACACATTCGTTCCCCTATCGTGGCCGTGTCTATGCTCCTGCCGAACCCTGGTGCAGGTACACGAAGCGCTCCCTGGGCGTGAAGTCGCGCGTCAGGCGTGCCTTGGCCCGTGCCAGCAGCGCGGCCGGCGTGCCGCAGAAATCGCACTGGTAGCGGCGAAGCGTACCATCGGCGCTCGTGATGGCCAGCCACTGCTCGTCCGGGCTGAACACCGCCCCGGACACGCCGCTACCGGCTCCGGTCAGCACGGCGATCGTTTGCCAGGTGCCGACGGCCCAGACCCGCGCGGTGGCGTCGTAGCTGCCGGTCACCAGCCAGTGGCCGTCGGGGCTGAAGGTCACGCTGCCGACCGTGATTTGGTGCCCGCGCAAGGCGGCCAGCGGCTGCCAGGTTTGGGTATTCCAGACGATAGCTGTGCCGTCCGCGCTCGCCGTCGCCAGGTAGCGGCCATCCGGGCTGAATCTGGAATCCTCCACCGTGGCGGTATGGCCTTGCAGACGCGCTACCCGGGCACCACTGCCTGCCGACCAGACGGTGACGCTGTCCGCGTTGCCGGCGAGGTCGCTGACGAGGGCGGTCAGCGCGATCCAGCGGCCGTCCGGGCTAAATCGCGCGCCGGACAGGGCGTTCGGCCCGTGCAGGATCCGCACCGTGCGCCAGTTGCTCGTGTTCCAGATGCGCGCGGTATGGTCCCCGCTCGCCGTCAGCAGGTACCGGCCATCGGCGCTGAAGGAGACGCTGTTGGCAGAGCCCGTGTGCCCGCGCAGGATAGTCACAGTGCGCCAGGTAGCGGCGGACCAGATGCGCACCGTGTCGTCGGCGCTGCCGGTGGCCAGGTAGCGGCCATCCGGGCTGAATGCCGCCGCCAGCACCACCCCGGTATGCCCGGCCAAGGTCTCCACCAGACGCCCGGTGCGTGCGGCCCAAACCCGCACCAGGCAGTCCCACCCGGGAGCGGCCAGGTACCGCCCATCGGGGCTGTAGACGGGCGCGTTCAGGTAGTCGAACGCGGCGGACGCGTCGGTGATGCAGCCGCTTGGCGCCTTGATGATGGCCTCAATCTGCCCGATACCGGCGTCCCAGATACGGACGGTGCCGTCCGCACCCGCGGTAACGACGCGCCGTTCGTCCGGGCTGAACGCGGCCGACCAGACGAAACCACTGTGACCGCGCAGCACGGTGACAGGCGCGCCGGCGCCGACCAGCAGATTCCACACCCGGGCCGTGCCGTCTTCGCTCGCCGTGACGGCGTACCGGCTATCGCGGCTGAAGGCGATGGTGGTGATCATACTGGTGTGGCCGTATAGATCGCGCACCACGCCGCCAGTGGTGCCGCTCCACACCAGCGCGCTGCTACTATTGAGGCCGAGGGCAGCCACGTAGCGACCGTCGGGACTGTAGGTCGCGAAAAACAAGGGCACATGGACATCCGCCGGGCCCGGTTGCTGCAGCACCAAGAGCGACGCGCCGGTATGCGCATCCCAGATACGCGCGGTCTTATCGGGGCTGGCCGTGACCACGCGGCGTCCGTCCGGGCTGAAGGCGGCATGGTAGACGGGACCCGTATGCCCGCGCAGCACCGCCAGCATCCGTCCGGAACGGGCGTCCCAGATGCGTGCCGTGCCGTCGAGGCTCGCCGTGACCACGCGCCGCCCGTCCGGGCTGAAGGCCGCGGAGATGACGTAGTCGGAGTGCCCGCGCAACACGGCCAACTGGCGGCCGCTGCGCGCGTCCCAGATGCGCGCGGTGCGATCGATGCCCGCGGTAACAACCTCGCGGCTATTTGGGCTAAAGGATAGATTCTCTATCTTGCCCGTGTGTCCGCGCAATGCCGCTACCAGATGTCCCGTCTGCGCATCCCACACCTTGGCAACGGTCGTGTCGCCGATGGTGCCCACCAGGCGGCCATCCGGGCTGAAGCTGGCACCGGCCAGCCGGCCCTGCTGCGCTTCGATGACGGTGCGCAGCTTGCCGCTGTGCGCGTCCCAGATGCGAGCCGTGCCGTCGTAACCGGCGCTGACGATCAGCCGTCCATCGGGACTGAAGGAGGCACGATGGACATCCTTCGCGTTCCCGCGCAGCGTCAGGCGCACGTGCGACTCGACCAGCGCCTGGCGTAACGCCGCGACCGCCTCGTCGGTTGGCGACGTGAGGACGCCCTGGCGAGCGAGCAACAGGCTGAGTTCCGGATCCGACTGCAGTTGGGTGACCGCATTGATGGCCAACTCGCGCGAAAAGGCCTGGCGGCCGGCTGCCACGGCCGCCGCCCGCTGCTGATCTGCCAGGTGTTTCTCCGCCAGGGCCTGCTGACGCTGCTGCTCGGCCGCCCGCTGTGCGGATTGCGCCGCGCTGCGTTGTTGCAGAGCGACCACGGCCGTGAGCAGCGCGACGATCAAGATGGCGCCCAGGCCCAACGAGAACAGGCGCGCCACACGGGCGCGGCGCTGCTCGGAATTAGCCAGCGCACCGGCCGCCTCGGCGCGTTGCCGCTCAACGGCGGCGAGTTGCTGCGCCGCCGCCAGCTCGCGTTGCTGGCGTGCCCGCTCCTCGTCCTCTTCTTGCTGCTTGAGCGCACTGCTGGCGTCCAGAAACGCCTGCTCCTGTTCGTTCAACGCGTCGGGATGTTTGTCACGCCACTCCTGGGCCTCTACCAGCCGGGCCCCACGGTAGAGCAATCCTTCGTCGCGCCCCAGGCGCTCCCATTCCTGTGCCGCGTCGGACAGCCGCCGCTGTACTCGCAGGCCCTCGCGGTCTTCGTCCAGCCAGGCACGCAGGCGCGGCCAGCCGCGGATGAGCGCTTCATGCGCGACCTCGACCAGATGTTGGTGGCTGGAAGCCTCCTCGCTGGTGGTGAGGAGCCGTGCATCCGCCAGGGCGCGCACCACAGCTTCCACGCTGGCGGACGTCATGCCTTTGGTAAGCAATTCGCCCATGCTGGCACGCCGCCGTGTATCCTCGGCACCCTCTCCGGGCTGCGTCAGGCGCAACAGCGTGTGGCGGGCGATCTGCTGCTCTTGCGGGCTCAGGTGTTCGAAGACCGTGTCGGCGCGTTTGGCGATGGCGCCCTGCACGCCGCCACTCTGCCGATAGCCCTCCAGGGTCAGCATGTGCCCGCGCCGGCGCTCCCACAGCTCGAGCAAGGCGTGCTCCAGCAGCGGCAGCGCGCCGGGCTGGCTGGCCACATCCTCCAGGATGGTGTCCACCAGGCCGCTCTCGAACTCCAATCCGACCTGCCAGGCCGGTTCTTCGATGGCCCGACGCAGCCCATCCGGAGTCATCGGACTGACCAGGAACTGGTGTGCGGAGACGCGCGCCGACAGGTCTGGGTAGGCGGCGCAGCGCTGATAGAAGTCCGCCCGCAGGGTGAGCACCACCTGACAGTGCCCATCGCCCAGGGAGGCGGCGTAGAGCAGGTTTTGCACGAAGGCCGTGCGTTCGGCCTCGTCCTGGCAGAGCGTAAAGATCTCCTCAAACTGATCGACCACCCAGAGCACCTGCACCTCGGGCCCCTGGCCCGCCAGCGACAGGGCGACCGCGAGGTGCAGTGTGCGCTGGTCGGCCGCGAGCGCGTCGAGCGTCTTGTGCATGGCCTCGTGCGGGAACAGACGCGTCAGTTGCGCGGAAAGCGCCGTTAGCGGGCGGGCGCCCGGCGTGAATATGCAGATAGTCCAGTGCTGGCTGTCGGCAAGCACGCCGCGTCGCAGGGCGGGCACGAGCCCGGCGCGCACCACCGAGGACTTGCCGCTGCCAGACGGCCCGAGCACGGCCAGAAAGCGTGAGCCTTTGAGCTTCTCCACCAGGCGCTGAATATCGTTCTCGCGCCCGAAGAACAGATTGGCATGCTCCTCGTCGAACGTGCGCAGGCCCCGGTACGGGCAGACGTCGTCGTTGACGTCGCTGGGCAATTGCTGGCCGAACGGAATGCCTTTGATGGCGTTGACCAGATGCTGATAGGCGCGAGAGTCATCGATGCCGGGGCGCAGATCAACCCAGGTGCGCGTGCTCAGGAATGGCGGTAGGATGCTGGCATCGAAGGGCTCGGGCAACCCCGGGAGCAGCACCAGGAAGAGCCGGAAGCTGCGATCCTTGGCCGCGCGATCGAGGGCAAAGCCCATCTCCTCTTGCACCCAATCGCCGATGCCGTGGGGACCGACAAAGACGGCACAGGCGCGCGCGGCACGCAAGCCCGCCACCAACTCTTCCTGCCAGCGGCCGCCGGGCGTGAGATGCCACTTGTCGAGCCAGGGCTCCAGGCCGTCGCGCTTGAGCTTGACGGCCAGCCGTTCGACCAGGGGCTTATCCTTGCTGTTGTGCGACAGAAAGACGTCGTAGCATGGGCTATCGCGTCCGGAAGAAGAAGACAGAGATTGCTCCTTTCATGGACTGTTGAGCCGCGAACCGACGGACCTGACAGCCCGGGCTGAGGGCTGGGCACGCGATCCGGCTGCGCGAGGCCCTATCAGCTTCTGAAAATGATGGCGGCTGTAGCCGGGCGTAGCGACAGACGCAGCGTCGTATGACTCTTTCTCCAAACGTAAAGGGCCGCTACCGGCAGCTCGCATGACGCGTCCAGGGCTGAAGGGGACGCGTCGCGGGGGACCAGTAGGAATAGCATAGCAGCTTGCGGTGCCCGTGTACGTGAGCGATCTATACCGAAATCTATACTGTTGGTTCCCCACATGTTACGCGCTATCGACGTTCAGCGGTGGCAGCTGTCCCCCTGACCATTTCCTCGTGCCCTATGCTCAACTCAGCCAACAAACCAGGGCTCTGGATCGCACGACGGTCCGCGGTGCGATCGTGGGCCTATGCGAGATCGTGCAGGCCGAAGGGTCGTGACCGTACTGACACAGTAAGTCGGAGTGAGTATAATTTGCTCGTCTGTCGGGGGCAGGACGCCGCCAAGGGGCGGCCATGGCCGCGGCAGGCGGAATCGGGAAAGGACGCCGGCGTGGATGCTGCCACGGGCACCGCTGTCCCGTCGAACCCGCACCTGAGGGCCGAGCAGATGACGCTACTGTACAACGCCAGCTCCATTCCTGCCGCCCTGATGTCCGCGGCGCTGCACGAGCAAGACTTCCTCTGTCGCGTCTTCGGCGACTATGGATGATATCCGTGAAGGGGGTGAGTATTAGAAGATCGACTTGCCGAAGGCGCTCCAGGCCATCTCCGCGGCAAGCTGGCCGGTGACATTCTGGCGATCGAGGATGGGATTGACCTC
>Ga0070740_10004613_pt1 | contig 13393 bp, 13 predicted proteins | sample Coa_R2_FD_67286 | JGI IMG/M metagenome (GOLD analysis project Ga0070740, IMG submission 67286) | Surface soil microbial communities from Centralia Pennsylvania, which are recovering from an underground coalmine fire - Coalmine... | ecosystem: Environmental > Terrestrial > Soil > Unclassified ...
ACAGATTACCCGGAATCTGACGGGACGCTGCAGTGGGATAAGACCACAATCGTGATCGTGGAAGTTGAAGCCGGCGGCGTTCGCGGCCTCGGATACACCTACGCGGACACCAGTACAGCGAAGCTGATCAAAAGCCTCCTGACCGGCGTCGTGAAAGGACGCGACGCGATGGATATTCCAGGCACGTGGCTCGCGATGGTGGAGGCGATCCGCAACCTTGGGCGGCCGGGGGTCGCATCGATGGCAATTTCTGGGGTGGATACAGCGCTTTGGGATCTGAAGGCGCGAATACTTCAGATGCCGCTCGTGAAACTGCTTGGCGAGGTGCGCGAAGCGACGCCGATCTATGGCAGCGGTGGGTTTACATCGTATTCGCTGGAGCAGTTGCAGCGGCAGCTTTCGAAATGGGTGGAGTCGGGCATTTCCATGGTGAAGATGAAGGTGGGCCGACACCCCGACGACGATTTGAAGCGCGTAGCTGCCGCGCGAGAGGCGATCGGCCACAAACCGGCGCTGTTTGTCGATGCGAACGGCGCGTACAGCCGCAAGCAGTCGTTATGGTTTGCGCGGGAATTTCGCGAACGGGAGGTCAGTTGGTTCGAGGAGCCGGTCAGTTCAGACGATCTCGCGGGATTGCACCTGCTGCGGGATCGCGCGCCGGAAGGCATGGAGATTGCGGCGGGCGAGTACGGCTACGACGCTATGTATTTTGAACGAATGGTAGCGGCAGAGGCGATAGACGTATTGCAGGCGGACGTCACACGATGCGGAGGAATTACGGGATTCCTGAATGTCGGTGCGCAGTGCCTGGCGCACACGATTCCGCTTTCCGGGCATACGGCGCCGAATCTACACGCGCACGTCTGCTGCGCGTTACCGCAGGCGCGGCACATCGAATATTTCCACGATCATGTGCGGATCGAAAAGATTTTCTTTGAAGGCGCGCTGCAACCCGTGAAGGGCGAGTTGCGACCGGACGTGAGCCGTCCGGGACTGGGACTGGAGTTGCGCCGAGCCGATATCAAACAGTACGCCGCATCCTAATCACAAGCGCTTCTGACGCGCCCATCGCGCCAGTTCGTGTGAACTGTCCGATGCTGAGAAAGCTCTCCAATAATTCAGCGCGGGAGAGATAAGTACGTTTTTGCTACTGCCTCCGCTGTAGGCTGCCATTTGCAAACCCTTCGTGTATCCGCAAGGTTACGGCAACAAAGACGCGCGACAATCAAACATTGGGGCGGCAGAGGGCGTCCAATAATTAGGACCTGTTTTCCGGGTGTGGCCCGGAAGAAAGAAATCGATGGAGTGAATTCGGAGGCCACAATGCTTCGAAAGATAATAGGAACCGCAATCGGTGCTGTACTCGCGCTTGCGCTTTTAGGCTTTGTGCCGCAGTCTCACGCCGATGCAAGGAATCAATCAACCCAGTTCACATTCAACAAGCCAGTTCGCCTGCCTAACAATGTAGTTCTCCCGGCCGGAACCTACTGGTTCCTGGCGCCGGACACGATTAACGCAGGCAACACAGTGCAGGTTTACAATGGCGATCGCACGAAACTGCTCGGCACATTCGAGACGATCACGAACGATCGACCCGATCCAAACATGGCGGGCAAGATGCAGCTTCGAGTTGGCACGGAACCTGGGCAACCGCCCATGATTATGGGCTGGATCTACCCGGGACAAACGCAAGGTCATGAGTTCGTGTATTCTTCGCAACGAGAGAGCCAACTTGCCGAGAGCGGCAAGCTGGTGGTGGTAGATATTGGAAACGGCGGCACAGTGACGATCGGGTGAACTTAAGATCTGTCGATCCGTTTCGGCCGGCGGAGATTCAGTCCGCCGGCTTTCTTTTTAGGTAATAGGAGCGTGCCGAGGAGACTCGCTGAGTAAGCGTTGCAGCTTTCAGGCGAGCGGCGCGCGCCGATATTCCTGTGCGTATCGGAATATCTCGTTCGCCCACGCGAAAAATAGTTCGTGATCGGAAACTGCACTATATGATTCCGCGAGGATGAGAGTCGTGATGCGAGCGACCAGAGCAGTGCTTGCACTTCCGGTTCAGGCAAGGCGGAGACGTCCAAGCCCATATCGCGGTCGCACTTGCGGAGCCAGATGGCCTGTTGCGCCACGGTTCGCCGCGATTCGATCACGGGATAAATCGACAGAATCCACGAGACGCTCGCTCAAGAAGCACTGCTCGAAATCGCGCGCCAGCCGGTCGTAAAGTTTTTAAGCGAAGTCCGAAAACTGGCGATGCCGAGCCATCACGATGTTCGCAGGTCCGACGTCGATCTGAATCGGTTGGGCGCAGTCCTCGCGGTGGCTCATGGACGGGAGTTACGGGATTTCGCTTCGCTGCTGCTGGAAAGGCTTGGGCCGCGCACGCTTCAGTCACTGGCGCCGGTTGCGGAGATTATTCATGGCGCTCCGATACGTTTCTCCGACCCAGCGCGGTTTTCGTTCGCGCATGGGGGAAAGGCGGCCATCCCTTTCCCGTCCCGCTGAAGACGTACGACGAGACGCTGACTGTTTTGCGTCGTTCGCTCGCGAGCGCGCGAGTGGGCAATCAGGAAAGGATCGAGGCGATTCGCCGGCTGGACCGGTTCGTTCGCACGGTGGAACGGCAATTCGAACCCACTGCAGAGTTTGAAACTACTCTCACGCACGAGCGCTCCCTCTCGTCGTCGCTGGAAGGGCGCTCAACAGCCGCACGCGTGTCGAACACACAAACCGAGCAGTTGCGCCTCGGTCTTGGATGATTTCAGCCCAAACGCGCTGCGCTTTTATTTGCCCTGGCTGTTCGTTCGAATTCTGTATGACGGCGGCCAGTTTACTCCCCGGTGTACAAAGTCATGGGTTCCGGTGCTCATGCCCTGATTGAGGTCTTCCCGCCTGGCTCGTTCGTCGCCCACATAAGTATCTTCTCGGTAGTCGATTTGAGCTTCCATTTCGTTGGCTATTTGAGATTTGCGATCGTCCTTGCCGCTCATGGGTGCCTCCTACGCGGTAGTTGACGCCATTTCAGGGGCGACTGCTGTGACAGCGGTCACCGGTGTGAGAGCCGTGAGTCGAAATCGGAAACGTCTCATACAAGACGAAGGATGGCGCAGCGTGCAAACGCCGCGACTGCAAACCAATGGTAATTTCCAGCAACCGCTGGTGCTACAAGGGGTTAGGCTTTGGGGGTCAGGTCCAGCGCCGGCACGACGCGCGAAAACGGAAGCTTGGCCGCCTCGTTTACCTCTTTCACCAAATCGGCGTTGGAAGCTTCGAACAGACACATGCAGTGCGCCTCACCGGGAACAAAAGTCGTGCGGATATAGCGCACCGGTTTCCCTTGCGAAGTGAACTGCTTACAAGTATCGATTGCGGCCTTTTGCGCGGCAGCGAGCTGATCGTTGCTAACGCCAGGCAAACTACGGTCAACCATGAAAACCGGCATCGTGCACCTCGATTCGACGAGATAGCATTATCCGACTGATAGAAAATCGCGTCAAGGATTTGGGGGGCTCACCCCAAGAGCTAAGCCGGGCGCGTGTAGTTGGCCATTTTTTCGAGCACGGCACAGACGGCAGCCGTATCTTCGGAACGGCGGCCCATCGCCATGGCGGCTGTGTAAATGGAGGCGCTCGCCAGGAAAAGCGGCGTCGGACATTCGAGTTTGCGGGCAAAATCGCCAATGATGGCCATGTCTTTTTGCCAGACTTCAACCTTCATGGTGGCATCGGAGTAATTGCCCGCGACCATCATGGGGCCGCGCACCTGTAACATTCGGGATGCTCCGGCTCCGTCGGCAATGGCTTTGAGCACCATGGCCGGATCAAGACCGGCCTTCATCGCAAGTACCATCGCCTCGGCAGCGGCAACGTTATGAATCGCTACGAGGAGATTGGCTATAAACTTCATTTTCGATCCCGCGCCGAATTCTCCGACGTAATAATGCGCTCGTGCGAATCCGTCCAGGATTTCCGTTGCGCGCTTGTAGGCGTTCTCATCGCCGCTGGCATAGACAATCAGGTCTTTGAGCCTCGCCTGGGCTCCCGTGCCGCTCAAAGGGCAATCGAGGAGCGCGACGCCGCGCACAGCGAGATGCTTCCGTGCTTCTTCTTTTGCCGCAATCGGCAATGTGCTGGTCTCAATGACGACGCTGCCGGATTGAGCCGCAGTGGCGAGGAGTTTTGACGTGTCGATCAGGGCATCGGCTGTTGGCAGGGACGTGATTATAGCAGCGGTCCGTAAGGCTACACTCTCGCAATTCTCGGCGGCCTCACCGCCTGCGCGTTCGAGAGCGCGCATACGTTCGGCAATGATGTCAAAGCCAGTGACTTGAAATCCGCTCTTAAGAAGATTGCTCGACATTGCGGAGCCCATGATTCCGAGGCCGATCATTCCAACATTTTTTGGCGGCATGGTTTTCCCTAAGCTCGATCTCGCACATCGGAATTGTACGTCGGATGTTACAGGGTGCGCACATTGGGCAGATTGCTGAATCCCATGGCAACGTGGAGTTCGGGGTTGGAAAAACCGGTTTATACGGTACAATTTGTAGCCCTCCCTCTAAGTAAGAAGATCCGTAGGTATTTGAAATTTCCCCGCAAGCCATCACCTCTGCCCTGGGCTTTTCGGGAATTTGGGAGCAATCGCGTTGCAAACCAGCAATCACGGACGTATCCGTGAATGGGTGTTTCGGTTACTACTCTTTGCGGTGGCAATTTATGGAGGCGCCGCCTGGGCGGACAATGCCGCCTTTGATTTGGCCGGCCCGAGAATAGAAATAACCGTGAACCGTGCGGGAAGAACGCTGCCGATCGCGGCGGTGCCGAATTTACAGGCGGGAGACCGGCTGTGGGTTCATCCCGATTTGCCGGACGATCAATCGTTTCACTATCTTCTGGTCATCGCATTTCTGCGTGGGACGACGAACCCTCCACCTGATGAATGGTTTACGCGAGCCGAAACGTGGAATAGAAATGTGCGCGCCGAGGGCATCCTCGCGACGGTCCCTAAGGACGCACAACAAGCTCTAGTGTTTCTCGCACCGGTTACGGGAGGAGATTTCGATACACTGCGGGCGGCGGTGCGGAGCAAGCCCGGTGTGTTTGTGCGCGCGTCGCAGGATTTGAATCAGGCCAATCTCGATCGAACGCGGTCGAACAAGTATTTGAGTGAAGTCAAGAAAATGGGGACGCTGGATCCGAAAATGCTGCACGACAGATCGGGTCTATTAGCCAAGACATTGGGAATCAGGCTCGACGAGCAATGCTTTGGCCGGCCACCAGAGCAGCAATCCACCTGCTTGACCCAGAACACCGACCAACTGGTTGTTGATGATGGGCACAGCCAGTCAATGGTTGCGGCTCTCACTACGGGACCATCTGCGGATCTCATGGGACAGATTACGGCTACATCGGTTGCGGGTGGAGGCTTCTACAGCGCTTATGTAGGAGCGGTAGTCGATCTGGCGAAACTAATGGGGAGTCTGCACACCGCCTCTTACCAATACATTCCTGCATTATCAGAACTCGAAGGATCGCAGGTGAACCTGCGGCTTAACAATCCGCCATCATTTCGAAAGCCGATGTCGGTGATCGTGATGGCATTACCGGCAGTTGAAGCGCAACAACTGCCGCCGCTTCGCTCGGCGAACAAGGAGGAGATTTTCTGCCTGCAGAAAACGCCTCTAGTTCTTCCGATCGAGGGTGCACCGGTCGTGTTTTCGACCAAAATGGCACACGATTTCGTGCTGCATGTATCGGGAGAGTCCGGAGAAGGAGTGGACCTGCCTGCGGCACCCGATCCATCACAAGGCGGATTCGTGATTGATGTGCACGGGTTGACTGCAGGCAGACTGGACTCAAGCGCTAAAGGCGTACTGCGGGGATACTGGGGATTTGACGCATTCGAAGGCCCTGCCTTTCAACTGATGAACGCGCATGCGGCGAAGTGGGTTATTCCCGCAGCGGATCAAGCGTCAGATCGCGGCTCATTGGTTGTGGGCAGGGAGAATATTCTTTATGCCAATTCCGAGGCGGCGGCATGTGTATCGCGGGTCCGCATTCAGAACGAGAGCGGAATGGAGATCGCTACAAGCTGGAAAGCGATCAAAGCGAACGAACTCGAAGTACACGTTCCGATGGAGGGCGAAAAAGCTGGCCCGTTAACGATGACGATTCAGCAATTCGGCGCTGGTCCAGCCGATCGGGTTGATTTGCAGGCATACGCGGAGGCGGCCCGACTTGACTCGTTTGAGATCAGCAGTGGCGATCATTGGGGCGTTCTCACGGGAACGCGGCTCGACCAAGTGAGTGCACTCGAATTGAAGCAGATCCGGTTTGAGCCAGCAAAACTCTCACGCGTGGGCAAAGAAGATGAACTCAGTCTTTCGGAGGGACAGGCGGGGACCAACGCGGAACTTAGCGCGAACGAAAAGATCGTTGCACGAGTGCACCTTAAGGACGGCCGCGTTCTGGATTTGCAGACCACGGTTGGCGCTCCTCGTCCCGAGGTCGAATTGATGAGCAAGAACGTAGAGTCCGAGGCGAGCCATTCGCCCGTGCACCTGACAAATCACGATTCGCTTCCTCAGGATGGGCGAATGACGTTTTTGCTAAAAACGAAGATCCCCGAAAGCTTTCCGCGCACGGAAAAGATTGAGGTAGCGAGTGAGGACAGTTCGTTTCACGCATTTTTGAGCTTGCAGGATGGCAGTCTGATCTTGCAGGACTCGCAAATGGTGTTGGCGGTGCTTGATCCGCTCAAGAGCTTTGGGACTTCGGCCTTCGGACCGCTGCGCTTTCGGCCGGTGGACGGCGATGGCCGAACAGGAGATTGGCAGCCGCTGGCGACTCTGGTACGCATCCCTGCTCTGAAGGAAGTACGCTGTCCGGACAGTCCCGACCAACAGTGCAAGCTTACAGGAGTGAACTTATTTTTGATCGACTCCGTGGCATCAGATCCCGAGTTCACTCACAACGTCTCAGTTCCGATCGGATTCGCGGACAGCAGCTTGAATGTGCCGCGACCGAACGGAACGCTGCTGTATATAAAACTTCGCGATGACCCGAATACGGTGAATACGGTTACGCTGCCGGTATTGCCGGACGGACAGTGATCGTTTCGCCTGACCTCCCTGGCGTTTCCGGACAACTGGCGCCGCTTAATTCGTGGATATATACTCGCCGCTCGCCATCCGGCTCAACGCAGAAAATACTGATGAAAGATCAACCGGGAGTTCGCGTGAAATCCAGGGCAGCTCTCTTGGTCGTGTTTTGTGGACTCTGGTCGATTATGGTGTTTGGCCAGAGCCGCAATGAATCCGTATCGCCCCCGCCTGATACCGTCACGCCGAACATTCCGGGCATAGTCGCAGGGAACACAAAAATCGAAGTGGTGAAATATGGCTTGCGCGGTTCCGATGGCGTGGTAGGCATGCCGGACGGCAGCATAATCCTGACCACAAATGGCGGCGTTGGCAAAATCGACCAAGAAGGAAACCTGTCGATGCTGGTGGAAAACGCTGAACGAGCGGCGGGTCTGGCCATCGACTCCCGCGGCCGAATTATCGCCGCGCAATACTCAAAGAAAGTCAGCGTGCTCTATCCGAAGGACAGCGCGACGGTGCTCGCAGATAACTATGACGGAAAACCCTTCATTCGTCCCAATGACCTGGTTGTGGACAAAAAGGGTGGAATCTATTTTAGCGACTGTTACGAAATTGCTCGTCATGGCGACGTTGCAGTGAATGGTCCAGATAGGAAACCGGATGACTTGCCCCAAGCGGTCTATTACATCACTCCTGCCGGTAAACTGATTCGCGTGGCCGATGACATCAACCGGCCGAATGGAATTACGCTGAGCCCGGACGAAAAAATGCTCTACGTGAACGATTGGCTGGGTCAGTATCTCGTCGCCTATGACGTGCAATCGGACGGGACATTGAAGAATCGGCGAAATTTCGCAAAATTTGACCTCGCCCAGCGAACCGAGCAAGGGCCGGTTGGCGCAGGAGATGGTCTGTGCATCGACAGCAAGAGCAACACTTATTCCACAACACCAGCGGGAGTCCAGGTATTCAGCGCGAAGGGCGAGCACCTGGGTAACATAAAGGTGCCCATTTTTGACAGCTTCGGTATTCAGGTGGCTCAGAACTGTGCTTTTGGGGGGCCGGGTAAGCAGTATCTATACGTTGCAGGGTCCGGGGTCATCTTGAGAATTCATATGCTGGTGTCCGGATATAAAGGCCGGGCGAAATGACGGAGCCGGTGCTTATGGTCCGGCGCACAAGGCGATGCGTTCGTGCAAAATGGAGGCCCTCATTTCGTTTTTTTTAGTATGGCATACACAATAACGCAACGTGGGCAGCGCTAGTTTTATTCGCTGGTGATTTTCGGAAATAAGACTGTGCAGAGAACCGCAGCGATTAAATCGCGTATGCGGCGACAGCCGCTGCGATGCCTGCTACGAGAAACACGAAGTCCTCGGCATCGGAGCCGCGTGTTACGGGATTTTCGTATCGCGGATCGTACCAGAACTCGTGCACGGCGGCGTAAACAATGCATGCGGGCGCGGCAATGGCGATTCCGGTCCAGTGCCAGAATTTCGCGAACGTTAGGACGATGCCATAGGTTGTAAAGAAGTGTGCGATTTGGGCAACAAAATTAAAGAACTTCGGGTCAATGACATTTTCGCCCGAGGCGGCCAGCCTGATTTTTTTCATCGTTTCTCCGATGGTTTCCTAATTACGGTTACACAATATTCATGAAATTGCGACACGACTATTCTCCCCGCGAAGCGGGATTGGCTCGAACCCTATTTTGTCATTCGCCGCTGGCGGCTCGGGTGTTTGCAGCCGAGGTGGTGTGAGTCGTGACCTGACCGAATCTCCCCAGAAGAACCGACCGTGGCCGGTGTGGTCAGGAGAAAGCGAGCTGATTGTCGGGCGCCATCTTCGTACGGTACCATTTGCAAACGCGCCCGCACGCTGGATATCGCGAGTCACAACGCGCTCAACGAGGAACAGAATGCCACATAGACACAGGGGAGATTGGCCGGTGCTTTACTGTGCCGTGATTGTGATGTGTGCGGCACTTTTGATGCCGAAAACTTCGATTGCTCAGGAGGGCGAGGCACGGCCGCGACTCAAAGGCAAAATTTCCCAGGTGCCTGCGCGACCGCTGATCTGGCAAACGCCAAGTGGCGTGGACAAGTCGTATGACGCAATCGACGGCAAGCGCCTTCGCGGCTACGTTGACGAGTTGGCGGCGATTTCACTCAAGTATAAGAACGAGGGGAACCAATGGTGGGGCCGGATTCCGGGAATGTCGTCGGGGACGGAAACACAGAAATGGGCTAAAGAGAAATTCAGAGAGATTGGCGTGCCCACCGAGACGGTGACCATCCCCGACCCCCAAGACATTCCGAAGTCCTGGGACATTTCCGTTTCTGGGAACGGGAAGAACCTTTCACTGGTGAGCTCGAACCCGTTTATCGATTTCGCGCGGTATGTTCCGTCGCCGCAGGGTGACATGGAGCTGGACACCGTATGGGTCGGGCTGGGCCAGACGTCCGACTTCATCGGAAAAGACGTTCGCGGCAAGGCCGTCTTCATCTATAGCATTCCGACGCCCAGCATCCTTGTGCAATCGGCGCAGTGGATGAATTCCATCGCGCGAGCGCAGAGAGCCGGCGCAAAAGCCATCGTTGTGGATATCGCCATCCCTGGCAACATGCGTTACGTCACGCATTTCGAAGGCGCACTGCGCGAATTCAAAGTGCCCATCTTCACGATCGGGGACCAGGATGGGCACGCCGTCGAGGAGCTTTATGGCGCGGCGAATGGCGCCGGTGTGAAGACGCACCTGCGATGGGACGTCGGGCACTACCCCGATCTCAAGGAAGATATCGTCATCGGCAAGCTCGATGGAATGACGGAGGAGAACATCGTCATGATCGCCCATACGGATGGTTATTTTCAGGGTGCGATCGATGACGGCGCAGGGGCCGCAGCTTTGCTCGGTACCGCTGAATATTTCGCAAAGATGCCGAAGGATCAGCGAAGGCGAACAATGTATTTTGTCGCGCTTCCCGATCATCACGGCGGAGATTACGGCGGCGCCTGGCTACATAAGAATTTCCAGCCGATTTTTGCGAAGACCGCTGTGCTGGTTAATTCCGAACATGTGGCGGTAACCAATCCGGTGTGGGACCGCCCGTGGGGCAGCAACGTCGAGCCGACGCTCGTGGCCACCAACAGCGGTGCGCCATCGTGGTGGGGTGTGTATGGGAGCGATCAATTGGCGCATGCCGCGGTTGATGATTTCGCGCTCTTCGGCGTGCCCACGCAGATTGCCGGCGGCGGCTCAGCGGGGCAATTGAGCCAAGTGCAGTTCGACGCACCTTCGCTCTATTTACACAACAAAGGGGTTTACTACCATTGCGACGAGGACACCCCCGACAAAGTGCCGGAAAGCGTTCTAAGAAATGCGGTGCAGGCCTTTGCAAAGATTTTTAACGACGTAAACAAACTCGATTTGAAGGATCTGCAACCACCCGCCTCTTCCAGGCCGGGCGCCACGACTTCGAAGCTGCAGCGGGAGGAATGAGGATGGCGCGCTGTCGATCCAAATTGCTCATAGCGTCCAAATTGCTGGCGGTGGCAGCGGTTGCTGCATCGCTATGCGCCGCGGTGTGGGCCGCGGAAGAGAAGCATTCGGTCAAAGGCGTGAGCAGCGAGGACGCACAGCATCTCCAGTCACTCATAGATGCTTACCGGCGACAAGATCCGCTTGTCGTGAAGAAGCTCAAGAATGATTTGTATCTGGCAAAAGGCGGGCCCGCCGGAAACGATCCCAACACAGGCTTTGTCGTGGGGGAGAGCAGCGTCATTTTAATCGATAACAAAAACAGAGCCGATGCGCAGAAGGCCGTGCTCGATGAGATCGCGAAGATTACTCCGAAACCGGTGAAAACGGTGGTTCTCCTTCACAGCGACAATGAGACGGGAATCGGTTCGCTGCCGGAGGGGATGACCATCATCGCGCAGGAAAACACGAAGAAAGAGATGGAAGTCGCCACGGGCCGCAATGCCATCCCGCCGAATTATTTTCCTACGAAGACGATCGACCAAGACGAATCGGAGGTCATCGACGGTATCCGGATTCGGATGTTGCATTGGGCTCCGGCACACACCAGTGGCGACTTGATCGTATATTTACCGGCAGAGAAAGTGGTTTTCGCCGGGGATGTCATCGTCGCGGATTTTCCGCCAGGCGGCACACAAATTCACCCGAATCTGCACGGTTCCGTGGCGGGATGGATCGAAACGGTGAAAGGAATGCTCGCACTCGACGCGGACGCGTACGTTCCGGGGCATGGCGATGTTTTCACGAAGGCTGACGTCAGGACAAAATTGCTGATCATCGAGGATAAGTGGAACCAGACGAAAACGATGATCGCGCAGGGCAAGTCTCTCGATGAGATAAAAGGGGCTTTCGGCGAGCCTACCGAGCCGCCCCAACGGAATGCACAGGGGAATCTCCCTCCTCCCACGACTACGGAAATCATGTATGCGGAACTGACCCAAAAAGAGGCGCGCTGACAACGTCAGTGAGTGATTTTGGTTTTGGTTGCGGGTCATTGTTTTGGAAGTGACGCTGTTCGGATAACAGGAACTTCCCTTGCGGCTGCTCCCGGCTGGTACAGGGGAGGGCTTCTCCGATGACTCCGGTGAGAAAACCTATGTTAGTGTATGGGCCGCTCGGTTGGTGATTTCATCAATGAGGCCGGAAAATTGAGGACCATGCATAGAACTCGGACTTTGCTGGCAGTCGCGATTTCAGCAGCGATAACACTCGTTTGTAACGTCAATGCCCAGGAGTCTGCGCCCAAAGGGCCAGATCCCATGGCTTTCCTCGATCACGTGACGAATGCAAGGCTTCTCGCTGCCAATGATCTGACGCCGAGCCTGGTGGACTGCAGCCTGCCGCCGGTAAATGCCGCGGCAAGCGTAACCAAAGTTATGGATGCGCCGCCTACCAAGGTGTTTGATCAGCTCTATTATCTCGGAACGAACAGTGTTGCGTCCTGGGCCATCGTCACGAGCGAAGGCATTATCCAAATCGACAGCCTGGATAATCCCGAGGAAGCGGAACGGATTATCGTTGGAGGCTACAAGAAACTGGGCCTCGATCCGACGCAGATGAAGTACCTGATCCTCACCCATGGTCATAACGATCATTTTGGCGGCTCCAAGTACCTGCAGGAGAACTATCACCCGCACATCCTGATGTCCGCGGCGGATTGGGACATGGTAGCGAAGCTGCCAGCACCGGAGCCCGGAGGGAAGTTCGGGCCGGCCCCCACGCGCGATATGGATATAAGCGATGGACAGAAGCTGACGCTGGGCAACACCACGATCACGTTCTACGTCACGCCCGGCCACACGCCGGGAACAGTGTCGATGCTTATTCCCGTGACGGACAATGGGCGAACGCATTTGCTGTCCTTCTGGGGCGGAAGCGCCATTCCGCGGTCATTCGAACCAAGCGGACAAGTCGGCCGGATGGATGCGGGCATGCTGGCCTACAAGCAATCGTTTGAGCGATTTTTCAAACTGGGCGAAGATGCCGGCACTGATGGATACATCGCCAATCATCCATACCGCGACCTGACATTTGTCAATGGCAAGGACGACAGAATAGCGAAAAACGCAGCACGCAAACCCGGCGATCCTAGCCCCTTCATCAGCCGAGGAACGTATATCCGGTACATGATGATCAGCATGGAGTGCATCGAGGCCCAGGAGGGCTGGGTGCGAGCGGGGAAGCCCAAAATATAAACAGCCTGCTTTTTCAGGGAACGAATTCGCCACGCATTCCGTCAAAAAGCCGTCGTTTTCAGGAGATCCCATGAAATCCAGTGCGGCCGTTTTGGGGTTGCTTTCAGCTTTGTTGCTCATGTGTGGTCCAGCATTTGGCCACCATGGTAGTGCGGCGTACGACGACAGCAAGCCGGTCACTCTGAAAAACGTGACCGTGACCAAGGTCAATTGGGGGAATCCGCACACGTTGCTTTTGTTTGACGAAAAGGATGACAAGGGGAACCTCAGACATTGGGTTGCGGAAGCAAACGCGGCGTCTGCGGTCAGTTCCACGGGATGGACCAAGACGACGATTCAGCCTGGGAATGTGATCACGGTGGTGTTGTATGCCGCGCGGAACGGCCAGCCGTTTGGGCGTGTAGGCAAGGTGATACTTGCAGACGGGCGCGAGTTTGGTAATGGAGAGCTGATCGGCGATCGCCCATCGGTTTGCGATCAGGATTTTGGCAACGGCGGAAACGAGTCGGCCGCCTGCCGTCCTGACGGACGAAAAACAAACAACAAGGAATAACGGTG
>Ga0070740_10004618_pt1 | contig 13385 bp, 10 predicted proteins | sample Coa_R2_FD_67286 | JGI IMG/M metagenome (GOLD analysis project Ga0070740, IMG submission 67286) | Surface soil microbial communities from Centralia Pennsylvania, which are recovering from an underground coalmine fire - Coalmine... | ecosystem: Environmental > Terrestrial > Soil > Unclassified ...
AACCGTCTCTCTCGTTGCTCAATGCGCTTTAAGCGTCGTTTCGCGCCACGAGTGCCTTTCTGCTGCAAGCGTTTGCGTAAGCGTGCGGAATGGTTGGCTTGGTGCCGGACTTGCTTCCCTGAGTGAAAGGTCGCCTTGCCTGTCGAGGTGGAGGTCACTGCGAGATAGCGGATACCGACATCGACTCCGACAACTTCGGTGAATTGGTTACAGGCTGGCTCAGATACCTCGATTTCTAAAGAAACAAGGAGATAGAACGTTTTCCTGGTTTTATCGTACCAGAGCCTGGCATCACCAATGCTGGCCCCCTGCCGAATGAGCGCAAGATGCTTGTCGTAGCCCTGGTACGGGATGCTGATACGCCCGTTCAGCGTGCCTACACTAACCTGCTGGTTTCGCTGGAAGGTGTAGTCGCGCTCATAGGTATACTGAACCGTTGGAGAAGTGTACCTGGGCGGCTTGTTCAGGCCCTTAAAGCGTTTCCTGGTGATCTTCTTGCGGCGATGTTCGGCATTCTTCTTGAGCTTGGTCCACAGTCCCTTGTAGGTAGCAGCGACTTGTCGTTCGACGCTACAGGCCAGTTGCGAGGGGAGATGATAGCGTGCGCGTAGCTCGGTATACATGCCTTTGTGCAGAGTGGTCACGCTACTGGTTTTGCCCTGCTCAAAGGCATAGCGACTCACCACATTGAGCGCATCACGATACGCCAGTTGGATCTCTCGTAATGCCTGCAACTGTTCGGGCGTAGTGAGAAGCTTCAGTTTCGCGGTGATGATCTGCTGCATGTCGTTCGCTCTTGAAAGGGACGGGACCGTTTCCCGTCCCTTGCTATCCTCTGCCGATACGCTCTACAAAGCTATTCCTGTTGGGCTTGCCACTTCTGGTAATGCTACACAGCGGCGGTGACGTTCTTCGTACTCCTCTCGGCTTTCGGAGATGATCGGGCCACTCATGTAGCCGAGAAAGAAGCCCAGGATGTCGATAGGGCTTTTGAACGTCATGCGGTCAAAGCGATAGCCACCCTTGCCATCTTCATCGAGGACGGACCCGACTGCTTCAAGGGTGTTCATTTGATGAGCGACGTGAGGATACTCGTACTCGCTATCATCCAAATACATACTTCGTCCATTGGTAAACGATTTCCGAAAGATCTCATCGTCCAGGTGCAGGGTGATGGTTCCCCACTGGATCTGTTGCAGTACCATATGCAAGCTCCTTTCTCTTGACAACCTATAATGTATTCTACTGTATTAAAGATACTATACACGAATGATACTCTCAAGTAGTTATCTCTAGATACGGTTCCTTGACTTAGCATACCGAACACGTTATACTCGTGCCAGCCCTCTCCCCATCTCGTGAGAAGAGGCCAATAGAGTACTGTAGGAGTAGACATCGTGCCAGAAGAAGTATTGACAGCCGAGCAGGTTGCAGAAGAATTAAAAGTCAATATCAGGAGGGTCTACAGGTGGATACAAGATGGAGAACTTTTAGCAACGGATTTGGGAACTCCGTCACGGCATAATTATCGTATTCAGCGTGCTGACCTCGAAGACTTCAAACGACGGAGGCGTACAGGTCAGAAGTGATCGACTCCTTCTCTGTCTTATTTCCTTCAATCCTGACCCGATTCGATATATTTAAGCACCGTCTCCATGCTCATGTCCCCAACGCTACCCACCTAGTACGAACGGGACCAGAAAGCACCGCCCCAAAGAAATTTCTTCACTTCGGGGAAGTGTTGAAACACTCTGCGGGCAGTTGCCCCTTTTAACTGACGAGGAATCTCGGAAGGGGCTATCGATGGAGGAGTGGAAAGAAAGAGATGCACGTGGTCTGGCTGGACATTGAGCGCCCCAATGCTCCACTGCCGCGCCTCACAAATGCGGCGAAGTTCCTGTTCAACACATATAGCAAGCTTGCCAACCAGAATCTTTTTCCGGTATTTGGGGCACCAGACAAAGTGATAGGCCAGCTTATACGTCACGTGTTTGGTATGCTGTGTGTCCATCTACAGCATTGTAACAGATGTTCTAGCTTTTCGGAAGAGCCACGTTGGGCCGCCTTACCCCCAGATGAATCGTGGGGGTATCCGGCGGCCCTGTCATGAATTACGCAACAAGACGATTGCAGAGCGAATCCCGATCTGAGGAGCGAAAGCGGTTTAGAAAGGGACGTTGACCCCAGGAGAAATGGGAGAATCAGTGGGATAGGAAGCTAAAAAGGCAGAAGATGAGGAACAGCCAGGTCTGCGCGGACAGCCCTGGTTTCCAGCATCGCCATATTGCCGATCCTGGTTGGCGATTTACAGCCAATGAGCCGAATCCGTCAGCGTGAAGGTCGCGCGGGCGCGGATGTCTTGCGATGAGGCGCCGACCAGGACCTCGAACTCGCCAGCCCCGGCTATCCAGGCGTGCTCACGGTCATCAAAGCAGGCCAGAGCTTTCTGCGTCAGGGGGAGAGTGACGGTCTGGCGTTCGCCCGGCGCCAGCATGACTTTCGCGAAGGCTTTGAGTTCTTTTTCGGGCCGGTGCAGCCGCGCCTTGAGGTCGCGCACGTAGAGCTGCACGACCTCCTGCCCGCTGCGCTCCCCGCTATTGGTCACATCGACGGAGACCCGAAGCGTCTCGCCAGGCTTTATTTGCTGCGCGCTCAGACGCAGGGAGCCGTAGTCGAAGGTCGTATATGAGAGGCCGAAGCCGAACGGGAAGAGCGGGCTGATTTTCTTCTTCTCGTAGTAGCGATAGCCCACAAAGATCCCTTCCCCGTAGCGCACCCTGCCGTTCTCCCCGGGAAAGTTGAGGTAAGAGGGGTTGTCCTCCAGGCGCACGGGGAAGGTCTGTGGCAGCTTGCCAGAAGGCGTCACGTCCCCGAAGAGCACATCGGCAATGGCGTTGCCGCACTCCTGGCCGGGATACCAGGCCACCACGACTCCGGCCACATGCTCCAGCCAGGGCATATCGATGGCCGAGCCGATATTGAGCACAACAACGGTGCGCGGGTTGGCTCGCGCGACCTGCTCGATCAGCGTATTCTGCTCCCCCGGCAGCGCCATATCGGCGCGATCAAAGCCCTCGCTATCCCACTCGCCGCCCAGGCCAGCGAAGACGAGCGCGACATCCGCCTGCCGCGCCAGCGACACGGCTCGCTCTATCTTGTCGGCGGGCTGTGGCGGCAGGCAGCCCAGGCGTACAGCCGAGAGCATATTAAACGCGCTCTTGCTGTATTCGAGCGTGATGCTATATTCCTGGCCGGCGCTCAGTTCGATGCTCGTGCGGCGCTCGGCGGATCCCATTCCGAAATAGCTGTCGCCGGGGATCTGGCTGCTCCAGTTGTCGATGAGTTCGCGGCTGTTGAGCAGGAGGCGACTCGCCCCCGCGCTCACCAGGCTAAAGGTGTAGCTGCCTGTCTCCGGTGGCGTAAAGCGCCCGGTGGCCCGAATCGCGAACTGGTGGACATTCACCGGCTCCGGGGGTGGGCCGAGCCAGAGCAGTTCCGTGGATGCCCGCTGCTCCGTCCAGACGGGAACGCCGCCGGGAGCGGGGTCGTTGAAATACTCGACGGTAAGGCCGTGCTCTGTGCCACTGTCCCCGGCCAGCAAGCTCTGCGGATCGAGCAGGGGCAACAGTTTATAGTTGGTGCAGCCCTCTTCGTAGCCAACGCGGACCTGCTCGCCCACCTTCGCCATTACCCCATCAAAAGGCGTGACGCGGTAATGCGCGTTGACCTGTGCGCTGCCTCCACCCATGATATAAGCTGTTTTCGCGGCGGGGCCAATGATCGCCAGCGATTCGAGATGCTCGCGCCGCAGGGGCAGGACGTTATTCTCGTTCTTCAGCAGCACGATGCCCTCGCCGGCCGCCTCGCGGATCAAAGCGCGATGCTCTGGACGATCCAGCGCCTGCTCCGCCTCCTCCTCTGGCTGCTCGAATTTGCCGGTTCTGCTCAGCAGGAGCAGCAGGTAACGCACGCTCGCATCGATGGCGCTTTCGGCCACCTCGCCGTTTTTGACTGCCCGCAGCAGTTTCTCACCACGCCATACCCCGGGTCCCGGCATCTCCAGATCCAGCCCGGCGTTGATCGAAGCGGCTGTGCTCTTGACCGAGAGGAACCAGTCGGAGATCACTGCGCCATCGAAGCCCCATTCGCGGCGCAGGATCTCTTGCAGCAGATAGGGATTCTCGCTCGCGGCGATGCCGTTGACCAGGTTGTAGGAGGCCATAAGCGCCCAGGTTCCGGCCTCGCGCACGGCGGCCTCGAATGGCGGCAAATAGATCTCGCGCAGCGCCCGCTCGTCCACCTCGACGCTGATGGTTGTGCGCTCAAATTCGGAGTCGTTACAGACGTAGTGCTTCACCGTCGCACCCACCCCCTGGCTCTGCAAGCCGGTAATATAGGCGACGGCCATGCGCGCGGTCAGGTAGGGATCTTCGGAGAAGCTTTCAAAGTTGCGCCCGCCGAGCGGGGAGCGATGGATGTTGACGGTTGGTCCCAGCAGGACGCGCGCGCCTTTGCTTTTCGTCTCCTGGGCCAGCGCCTGCCCGATGCGCTCGACAAGGGCGGTATTCCAGGTGGAGGCCAGCGCGATGCCGGAGGGAAAGCAGGCTGCCGTGGTGCCGCCAGCGAAGGTGTCGCCGCGAGCGCCGTTGGGACCATCGGAGACCTTCAAAGCAGGGATGCCGAGCCGTTCGATAACGACGGTATGCCACATATCGGCTCCAGCCAGCAGCGAGACCTTTTCCTCAAGCGTCAGTTGCTCCAGCAGGTGTTCGATCCGATCAGTCATCAGCAAAGACTCCTTACTTGCAGCGGCGCCAGGCCGTTTCTCTGTTCACACGATGGGCAGGGGCGGGCTTGCTCGCTGGCTCTCGCAGCGCCCCTACGGAGATTTGGAACATTCCTGGCAACCGGGGGGGGCGCGGGCTTGCTCGCTGGCTCTCGCAGCGCCCCTACGGAGATTTGGAACATTCCTGGCAACCCGGGGGCGGGCTTGCTCGCTGGCTCTCGCAGCGCCCCTACGGAGATTTGGAACATTCCTGGCAACCGGGGGCGGGCTTGCTCGCTGGCTCTCGCAGCGCCCCTACGGAGATTTGGAACATTCCTGGCAACCCGGGGGGCGGGCTTGCTCGCTGGCTCTCGCAGCGCCCCTACGGAGATTCCACGAATAATCCCACCGGGATCCCTTCGCCCCTGCCCATCGGGTTTGTTTCGTTACTGGACTCAGTATACGATATTGCCGGTATGTGCTACTGCGGGACCATGCCTACCTGCTCCAACACACTCCCGGGGCCGACAAAAACGGAGCCTCCGCTTTGCACCGTTTTGCGGATGAGCTGGATCATCTTCTCCCTATCGCTATTCATGCGCTCGATCCAGGCAGCGGGTGCGCCAGTGCAGGGATCGTGCGTAGCGCTCCAGTTCGCCATTTCCACCAGGATGGGGATGAGATCGAGTCCCTTTTCCGTCAGGACGTAGATCTCTTTGCGCCTCTCGGTCTCCAGGCGCTTTTTTTCCAGAATGCCCTGCTGCTCCAGGTGGACAAGCCGGTTGGCGAGAATGTTGGTGGCGATCCCCTCTTCCGAATCGAGAAATTCTCCATATGTGCGCTTCCCGAAGTAGATCATGTCGCGGATGATGAGCAGGGACCACGGATCGCCGAACGTCTCCAATGCAAAGTTGATGGGGCAGGCTGAACGCCTCCGATATTTGTGCTTCATATTTGCTCGCTTTCCTTGCTCGCGCCTGCGGCGCTCGCCAGGGACTGTATGGTGTGGTGGAAACAATGCGTGCAGCGCACTGTTTCCACCACACCATACAGTCCCTGATGCAGCTTTGCCACGCAATAGACCCACGTTCTGGTGTGGCGATGCGCGCAGCGCATTTTTCTACCACACCATCAATCCCGATGCGGGTGCGTCTGCGGCCCTCACCCAGGTTTGTTGAGGTGTGGAGCAGGCGCTTCGCGCCTGCTCCACACCTCAACACACCTCCCGGCGCGGCGAAGCCGCGCGTGTCCCCCGGCATTTCCGGTTTTCTTCCCTGGTATAAGAACAGTATAATATCCGTACTTGTAATTTGCAAGTATTATTTGGACCGAGAAAAGGAGCCGGATCACGGCTCTCTCCTGATAAGAAGGAAAGGATGAACCCGATGCCAACAGCAGCCCTCGAACCGGATACAGCCATCAACATAACGAATAATGAGGCGATGGCTTCGACTCTCACGGCTCCCCCTGCCAGGCAATCAAGGTCAATAACCTTTGCCCTCGCGTTTCTGATTGGATGCGTCACCCTGTTGATGACCGGGTTCGCGATCATCATGCCAGTCTTCCCACAGCGCCTGCATGCATTGGGGCTGGGAGTGGAGACGCTGGCATTGATGGAGGCGGCCTTCGGTCTGGGGATGTTCCTGCTGAGCACTCCGATGGGCGCGCTGGCCGGGCGTATCGGGCGGAAGCCTGTCCTCTTCATCTCGCTGGCCGGTTTTATCGTCACCAACCTGCTCTTTGTGGTTGTCAATGTCCCGCTGCTGTTCATCCTGCTTCGCTTTTGTGAGGGCATGCTGATCTCCGGCCTGATGCCCGCCGCGATGGCGATGGTTGGCGACACGGTTCCACAGGAGAGGCAGGGACGCTGGATCGGCTTCCTGACGACAGCGCAGGCTACCGGAATAGCCGTTGGCCCCGGCATTGGCGGCTTTCTCTATCAAGCCCTGGGTTTTACCGGCCCCTTCCTGCTCTCGGCGAGCATCGCGCTGGTGGCTTCCCTGCTGGCCCTGTTCCTGGTGCCGGAAACCCTGCCGGAACCCCTGAGGGCCGAGGTGCGCCAGCGCAAAACGCGTCGCGAGGTGGGGAGCGCGAAGCCGAAGCAGTTGAGCCTGGCCGGCCTGATCTGGCTCTTTGCTCCCTTCCTGCTGATCGATTTCGGCCTGATCTTCACCTACCCGTTCGTGTTGCCCCAGTATCCATTCTTTTTCGAGAAAGTGCTGCGGTACAGCCCGGCGGAATACGGTCTGATTATCAGCATCTTTGGCCTGGCGCTGGCGGTCTGCCCCTTCATTCTGGGACGCGCAAGCGAGCGGCTGCCGAAAAAGCCGCTCATCGTCACCGGCAGCCTGCTCTTCGGCGCGCTCAACGTGTTCATGTTTGCGGCTCCTCACTATCCGCTGCTGCTGGCGGGATCTGCCCTGGCGGGCCTGGGAAGCGCGATGGCGGAGCCGGCGCTGGGTGGCATCTACCTGGGCGCCACGAACGATAGCAACCGCTCGCAGGTGATGGGCATGCGCGGCTCGGCCATCTCGCTCGCGATAATGCTCGGCCCGCTGGCACAGGCTGTCGTCGGCCCCTGGATCACTCCGCAGATCACCTTCGCCATCGGCGTAGCCATCTCTCTAATCATGGCCGTGGCAGCGTTTCTCCTGTTGAAGAAGCCTGCCCGCTAGCATGCTCGCGCCTGCGACGCTCGCCTGATGAAAGAGGTTTCGTGGAAAAATGCGCTGCGCGCATTTTTCCACGAAACCTCTTTCATCTCTGACGCGGCGCCCGCGATGCTGTCGACGGTCTATGTTACAATGTGATGGACGTAAAAACGATATTTGGAGGGAATGAATTATGCCCACATTGCGACGCGCCAGCGGCAGCCTCTTCGGCATGGCATTCGGCGACGCGCTCGCCGCACCATGCGAATTTCTCAGCGTCGATGAAATCCTGGCCCGATATCCGCCCGCCGGTCGCGAGCAACCAGAGGGGGAGCCGGCGCGCGTGACCGACGATACTCAGATGGCGCTGGCCGTCGGCGAGGCGCTGATGCAAACCCCGGTCCCGTATACGCCGGAACAACTGGAGCGCCGGCTGCGACAGACCTTCGTGGCCTGGCTGCACGACCCGGAGAACAACCGCGCGCCGGGCCATACCTGTCTGACGGCGTGTCATAAGCTGGAATGCGGCCTGCCCTGGCAGCAGGCTACGGTGATATCCTCCAAGGGATGCGGGGCGAACATGCGCGTGGCTCCCGTCGGCCTCCTCCCCGGCGGACGGCGTGGCATCGGCGAGAGCACGCGCGCAGCCATCGCGCAATTTCAGGCCGCGCTGACGCACGGCCATCCAACGGCGCTGGCCGCCTCGGACCTCACCGCCAGGACGATTGCCGAACTGGTGGCCGGTTGCGCGCCCGGGGACCTGCCGGCGCGGCTGCGCGGCTACGCTCTGGAGCAGCGCGGCATCTACCATGCCGACTGGCTCGGCGATCTATGGCAGCGCTCAGAGATGCCATCGCCGGAGGACTATATCGCGCGCGGCTGGGACGAGTGCCTGGCCGTCCTGGATCGCCTGGAGGCCGCGCTGCGCTCACCAGATCGCGAGGCCGATCCCTGCCTGGCAACCGGCGCGGGCTGGGTTGCCGAAGAGGCGTTCGCGACGGGGCTGCTCTGCTTCCTGCTCTTTCCCGATGATCCCCTGGCAGCTCTGCGGCGCGCGGCGGTCACGTCCGGCGACTCCGACTCGATTGCCTGCCTGACCGGAGCGTTCGCTGGCGCCGCGCACGGCTTCGCTGCCTGGCCCAAAGAATGGATCAAACGTATCGAATACGCGGGCCGACTGGCTATGTTGGGATCGTTGTGGGATTATAATTAACACCATGTGCATGCCCCGGTGCGCCTGCGGCGCACCGGGGCATGCACATGGTGTTAATCATTACCGGTATTACCAGCACCACACTTACCGCCATAATCGCCCCGTACTCGCTGCTGTACTGGCCCTGGAAGGCCGGCAGCCCCACAGAAACCGTGTATCTGCTCGTGTCGCTGAGGTAGATCAACGGCGCTAACGTGTTTGATGTTATTGCTCAAGGAAGCCCTGTGCAGCGCCTGCCCCACATAATAAAATAAATATGGCGAGCGCCGCAGGCGCCCGTCAGAAGCGGTGCATATTCAAGAGGAACAGAACGTACAGGCGCTATGCAGCGTGTAATACTATGAAGGAGGAGATATAGTCATGACACAGGTAGAGCGGCTGGCCGCTTTCGTCGTGCGCAGCGCGTATCAGGATCTTTCGGCGGACGCACGCCAGCAGATCAAAACGCGCGTCCTCGATGCGCTGGGCTGCGCCATCGGAGCGAGCGCAGGGCCGCCCATCGCCATGCTGCGCGCTCACATCGACGACTTCGGCGGCAATCCCCTGGCGACGTTGATCGGCGGCGGCAAGACTGCTCCTGATCGCGCCGCACTCTACAACTCTGCCCTGGTACGCTACCTGGACTACAACGATACTTTTATCGCGAAGGGCGAATCCTGCCATCCCAGCGACAACGTAGGCGCGACCCTGGCTGCGAGCGAGTACGCGCACCGCGATGGCAGGGAGTTTCTGACCGCCCTGGCCGTCGCCTATCAGATCCAGTGCCGGCTCTCAGAGGAAGCGCCTGTGCGCGCCAGAGGCTTCGATCACACCACCCAGGGCGCCTACGCAGTCGCGGGCGGCGTAGCCCGCGCGCTTGGCCTCGATCAGCAGCGGACGGCCAACGCTATCGCCATCAGCGGAACGGCCTGTAACGCGCTGCGCGTCACCCGCACCGGGCGGCTCTCCAACTGGAAGGGCCTCGCCTATCCCGCCACGGCCTTCCACGCAACGCACGCCGCCTTCCTTGCCATGCGCGGCATCACCGGCCCCCTCGAAGTCTTCGAGGGTAACAAGGGCTTCATGGAAAGCATCGCCGGGCATTTCGAGATCGACTGGGAGCGCGAGGATCTGGAGGCCGTCACGCGCACCAGCATTAAGAAATACAACGCCGAATTTCATTCGCAGACCACGCTGGAGGGCATACTTGAACTCAAAGCCGCCCATCACCTGCGCCCGGAAGAGATCGAGCGCATCGAGATCGCCATCTTTGACGTTGCCTATCACATTATCGGCGGCGGCGAGGAGGGCGATAAGTACCTGGTGCATAACAAAGAGGAGGCCGACCACAGCCTGCCCTATATGGTCGCCGTGGCGCTGCTCGATGGCGAGGTGACACCGGCGCAATACACGCCGGAGCGCATCCGGGGCGAGGATGTGCAAGCGCTGCTGCGCAGGGTTATTGTGCGACCCGACGACGAATTGAGCGGCCGCTTCCCCGCCGAGATGGCCTGCCGGATCAAGGTCTTCCTCAAGGGAAAGGGCGAGCATCAGGCGCTCAGCATTGAGAAGCGCGACTACGAGGGATTTTATACGCGCCCTATGTCCTGGGAGAGAGCGGTAGCCAAATTCGAGCAGCTTGCGGCTCCCTATGCCGGCAAAGCCTTGTGCCGCGAGATCGCGCAGGCCGTGGCCCATCTCGATACCATCGATGTGGCGCAGTTGACCGCGCTGCTCGCCAGAGTGAACAGGAGCAAGCAACCATGAGTGAACGAGGATTTTCATTTATTCGCTTCAATGAGCGCGAGGGCAAGCCGCGCACACGCGGCATCACCGAAATTCGCGGCCCCTACTACACCCCGATGGGGAAACGATACCTGGAGGATATTCTGGAGACCATGAGCGCCTATGTGGACGCGTTGAAGTTCGCTGGCGGCTCCTTCGCGCTCATGCCCCCCCAGGCGCTCAAAGAGATCATCGACCTGGCGCATCGCTATGACGTGCTGGTCTCCACCGGCGGCTTTATCGAGCATGTACTCACGCAGGGACCCGACGTGGTGAAGCGCTACATTCAGGAGTGCAAAAACGTCGGCTTCGACATCCTCGAAATCTCCAGCGGCTTCATCAGCATTCCTACCGATGACTGGCTGCGCCTGGTCGAGCAGGTACAGAAAGCCGGGCTGAAAGCCAAGCCCGAAGTCGGCATTCAATTCGGCGCGGGTGGGGCCACGACTGCCGAGGAGCTTGAGGCCGAGGGGACACGCGATGTTGGCTGGGCCATCGAGCACGCTCGGCGCTTCATCGATGCCGGCGCCTACCTGATTATGATCGAATCAGAGGGGATCACCGAGAACGTGAAGACCTGGCGGACGGATGCGGTTGCCAGGATCATCAGCGCGCTGGGGCTGGAGAAGGTGATGTTTGAGGCCGCCGACCCGGAGGTGTTTGCCTGGTACATCAAGAATTATGGCGCCGAGGTGAACCTGTTTGTCGATCACAGCCAGATCGTGCAACTGGAGTGCCTGCGCTCTGGACTCTGGGGCACCAGGAGCCTGTGGGGGCGCGTCCTCACCTATAAGGGCGAAATGTAGAGACGACCGCAAGGGTCGTCTCTACATTGCTGTCATCTCCTGCGGGTGGCCGGGGGAAAATGTAGAGACGGGGGCAAGCCCCGCCTCTACATTTCGTATGGATCGATATTTATCAATTTTTTGCCGTTGGCGATGGTGATGGTGATGGTGACGGGGATGGTTTTGGCGACGGAGATGGTGATGGTGATGGTGACGGTTTTGGCGACGGAGACGGCGATGGCTGCGCCGTTGGCGAAGTCGGCGGTTGTGTAGCCGTCGGTGAGGCCGGGGGCTGCGTAGCTACCGGCGTTGGAGTTGCGCCATTGGTATCGTTCAGAACATACAGCGTCACCTTCTGCCCGCATGTTATCGTTTTTCCGGCTGCCGGATCGGTCTTGATTACCATGTTAGCCGGCTGCGTTGGATCGGTTCCATCTGGCACAATGTTGTATTGCAGCGGATACTGCGGCGGGCAGCTGGTATTACTCAGCGCTTGCTCCGCGTCAGCGAGCGGTCCCAGCAGCCTGGGTACCGTGACCGTCGGCGTTGGCTGCAACAGGTCGACATAGATGCACGACCCGGGCGCCGCTTTGCTATTGGCATCGGGATTCTGCTTCTGCACCTTGCCCGTCCTGACATTATCCTCACCGCAGAGCTTGAAGCCGGCTTTTGTTGCCGTCGTCTTTGCCGCGTCAAGATCCAGGCCAACCAGCGCTGGCACCTGGACCTCCTGTACCACCGGCGTCTGATCCTTCGGTCCCAGTCCAGGGATTTTCAGGTAGCCGAGTTCGCCGGCCAGGTAAACGCTGAAGCCCAGCATGAGCAGGGCCGCAGCCAGTATGAGGACAGTAATAATGCTATCGAAGCGCGATTCGTGTTGATCCTGTACCACGCCCGAACGACCCTTGCGGAACGGGCGCGTCGCCCCCGAGGCTTCTGGCGGTATGGGAGCATAAGGGGCCTGGCTCTGACTGGCTGGCAGGGCGCCGGGGAAAGGAGAGTAAGGCTGCTCTGATGGCGCCGCATTGACCGTGTTCTCGATCTGCATCTGCGTGCTGTAGGGTGAGGAGGTCATACGGTTATTGGGCGACGAAGCTGCTGGCGCGAAGGCGCCATTGGCAGCGAACTGCGCCTGGTTGGGGCTACTCGGTGAGGGCGTGTGCACGGTGGTCCCCGGCGCGACATTGGCGGGCAGCATGCCGCTGATCTCGTCCTCGCCCAGCATTTCGAGAGCGCGCGCCAGCACGCTTCCATCGCGGAAGCGCGCTGTCGGTTCTTTCTCCAGGCAGCGCAGGATGATCTCTTCGAGTGCGGGCGGAATGTTGGGATTGAGCTGGCTCGGCGGCTGCGGGGCATCCTGGATGTGCTGCATCGCCACGGCCACAGGCGTATCGCCATCAAAGGGTGTGCGCCCGGTGAGCATCTCGTACATCACGATGCCCAGCGCGTAGACATCGGCGGCGGGGCTGACGATCTCGCCCTGCGCCTGTTCCGGTGCGTAATACTGCACCGTGCCCAGCGTCATGCCCGTTGTGGTCAGGCGCTCGGCGTTGATATCCTTGTAGACACTGGCGATACCGAAGTCGGTGAGCTTGATGGAGCCGTCGCGCCCGACGAGCACATTCTGCGGTTTCACATCGCGATGAACGATCCCGCGCCGGTGAGCCGCGCCCAGTCCCAGAGCAACGTCGTGGGCAATGATGATCGCGCGATCAATGGCGAGCACACCTCGCGAGCGCAGGTAGCGGCGCAGGTCGGTGCCCTCCACCAGCTCCATCACGATAAAGTAGTTGCCATCGCTCTGACCGTAGTCGTAAACCTGGACAATATTAGGGTGCTGTAGTGATGAGGCAGCCTTCGCTTCACGCTGGAAACGCGTCACAAACTTGGGATCGGTGCTATAAACTTCTCGTAGCACTTTTATCGCCACGGCGCGGTCCATGCGCATATCGCGCCCCCGGTAGATCGTAGCCATGCCGCCGCGCCCGATGGGATCTTGTAACTGGTATCGCTCACCCAAAACTTCGATTTGCATAGCACTCCGCACTGCAGGGCAACTATCTGCGTTGCCCTTCCTTGCCAGTTGAACGACCATTATGAGTGAGCGCTCGGCGCTGCCCGTCAGGCCGTCCTACTTATATATATCGCTTTCCACTGCAAGATGGTTGCACGAATCACGGCTCTTGCAGCTAGAAAGTACAGGTCGA
>Ga0070740_10004624_pt1 | contig 13375 bp, 7 predicted proteins | sample Coa_R2_FD_67286 | JGI IMG/M metagenome (GOLD analysis project Ga0070740, IMG submission 67286) | Surface soil microbial communities from Centralia Pennsylvania, which are recovering from an underground coalmine fire - Coalmine... | ecosystem: Environmental > Terrestrial > Soil > Unclassified ...
CCGAATTTGAACCATTGAAAGAATATGCATACAAAGAATTAGGGTTGTCTGAACAAGAAGTTGTATTTATACATAGACCTGAAAAGAACATAATTGCGCACTATTATCGGCAGGCTGATCTTTTTTTATTTTCATCATTGACTGATGTGCAACCATTAACGTTAATAGAGGCAATGGCGGGAGCAACCCCAATTGTAGCCTTACAAGGCCCCGGCAGAGATTGCATTAAAAATGGTGAAAACGGATTTGTCGTTTCAAGTGCCATTGATATGATTGCGATAATTAATCGTATTTCTAAAGATCCGGAGCTTCATAAGCATCTGCAACACGGAGCATGGCGAACAGCACAAGAATTTGCTCCGCACATTACCAGACAACAATTGGTTGCTTGTTATAAGAAACTTATTGTTTCGGCAAAAAATTAATGTACTTGCTTATTAAATAATATCGTTAAATCATTAGTGGTAAAGGTTCTATTGGCGGCTTTTTTCCACAATAAGGCATGCTTTTCTTTTTCTTCTGCGGTGCGTACTTTAAATCCTTTTTTCTTAAATTGTTTCAGATCTAGATCTGCGATCCAATGTACAAAATTTTTCAGGTCTGGATTTTCAAAGGCTACTAATTGTTTTGTTAGCGAATCCTGGGCGCCTTTTTGTATGCATTTCCAATGCCACATCAATCCCGAATCTAACGCTTTGCCCGGAGCTTTAGCGCGTGCATTTTTAATTGCCGCTTCAAGTGATATATCAAAACCGTAATCCTGTGGCATTTGACCTTCAACTAACAGTTCTACAATTGTTCTAAAACATTTTTCACATTCATTGCAGTTGCCGCCCAAAGGGTGTTTGCCCCAACAAACACGTAGCATTGGTTTTGGCAATGCATGAGTAGTGCAAATATGGGCAATTTCTCTTATTTTATCTATACGGTTAGCTTCTGGACCATCATGATCAACATACATACCTGCATAGGCAATGTTATTATCAATTACCGGATGGGTGCCATAGGGATATGGATTATCACTCGTGCGTGTTGAAGCAAGCAAAACATGAGAGCAGCCTTTCAAATATGCAATGGGGGCTGCCAAACTTGTATAACTTAAGCTTTGCGATGTCCATCCAAACCAGTTTCGATTAAGTTCAGGAGATAAGTCTCGCAAATATACAAAGTTCCGAAATGTATTAAAATTTGAGCGTACAAAAGCATTGGTATGACCATGAATTGAGGCAAATTTTTTGCATTGTTCTTGTACTTTTTCCCACATTTTTTTCTTAGTTAATCCAATATCGCCGCCGCATACGGTGATAAGTACTTGTTTTTTATCTCGATTGGCGAGTGAGGTATAAACAGCATCTAAACCATGGCTGAATAATGTTGCGACGGTATTTGGCTTTTTTTGAACTTTATTAACCACCAACTTTTTGGGAACAATTTTGCCTGACCATGATTTTGATTGGTAAAAAGCTTGAAATACTTTTTGGATTACATTAAGTGCATTGTAAAGATCTTGGTCCATTGATTCAACTGAATATTGTTTGTCAGATATCCAAACAATGGGTGCTACGTTCATAATAAAAGGGATGGTTACCAATGAAAAATCTAATTTGTTCAAATCAATATCTTTATCATACTCTGCAAAGAAATGATCAGTTAGATATTGTTGGTGAAATTCAGGATTTGCTTTAATACGCAACATATTCTTATTGACTGATACTGATTCAATAAGATTAGGTATCTTAGCAGCTGCGGCCGCCAAAATAGAGCAGAAGGTAAGTTGGGAAATAACCATTATTATTAGTTTTTTCATTTTCTATCCCCTCTGATTCTAAACTAAAAAGATACTCTATAAAAAGTCAGTATAGACAGGTTCTTTTTAGTGGCGAAAGAGTTTCACTACAACCTTTAATGTAGTGCATGTGCTACCGCCTGTGGGTGGATCATAGCAAGATCTTGAGGATTAAAGGTTCTTTGCGCAGCTCGCTTCCATAAGGTTGCTAACGCTTCTCGTTCTTGTTCAAAACGATTGGTTGCTTCTTTTTTATATTTATTTAAATCAAGATTACTTATCCAGACTAAAAACTCTTTAAGATTGCCATTAGTAATGGCTTGATTGTGTGCCAGTGTCTGTTGTGCAGCATGTTTTATGCAGCTCCAGTGCCAAACTAAACCAGGTTTTAACTTGTCTGTTCCTGGTGATTTTTTGCGAGCATGTTTAATTGCTTCATCCAGGGATATCTTAAAGCCATAATCTTCTGGGATTTGATTTTCTACCAATAATTCTACAATAGTCCGCAAACATTTTTCACAGGTATTGCAATTGCCTCCATTCAGATCTTTTCCCCAACAAACGCGCAACATTGGTTTTTCAAGATTATGTGTTTTGGCTATAGTTGCGATCTCTCTAATTTTATCCAGTCGATTTACTTCAGGTCCATCATGATCAATGGTTATTCCACCATAGGCAATGTTGTTATCAATTATCGGATGGGTGCCATACGGGTAAGGGAAATCACTGGTTCTTGTTGAAGCAATTAATAATTGAGGTGATCCATTAAGATAGGCAATCGGTGCTGCTAAGCCGGTATAACTGAGACTTTGTGATGTTTCTCCAAACCAATTTTTTATTTCGGGGCTTAATGAATTAAGGTGTTTATACTTGCGGAATGTCATGAAATTTGATTTTACGAATGCATTTGTATGTCCATTTTTTTGCGCATAATTTTTACATTGTTTTTGAACATTTTCCCACATGCTTTTTCTAAATAAATTAATATCACCGCCACCAATGGTAATAAGTACCTGCTTTTTATCACGGTTATGGAATGATGTATAGACGGCATCAAGCCCATGACTAAACAATACTGAGATCGTATCAGACTTTTTATTTTTTTTGCTATTGTCTACTAATTTTCGAGGAACTAATTTTCCTGTCCATTTTTGAGTAGGGTAAAAGGCTTGGAATACCTTTTGAACCGTATTTAATGACTCAAATAAATCTTTATCCATCTCATCTATATAATATGTATTATCAGATACCCAAATCATAGGTATAACATTCATAATAAAAGGGATGGTAACAATTGAGTATGAAAGCTTGCTTAAATCAACATCCTCGTCATATTTTGCGAAAAAGTTCTGTTTTAAATAGGTCTTTGAAAAAGTCGGATTTGCAATAACCCGGATCATATTTTTATTGATTTCTAAGTTCTTTATCAGATTTTGATTGTCTTCTTTTACCTGGTTTGCCTGTAAAAGGCTGCCCATAAAACCAATAACTAATACCATGAGACTCTTTTTAACCATGCTCTCCCCCTTGCAATTTATCCTAACCTGTATATATTTTACTAATTGAAATGTAGGTTGATCAATAAAGGGGGGATAAGCTCAAGAAATAGCCTTTAGGAAAGCCCTTTTTCCAGAAGGGTAGTTTCTTGATATACTAATTCAATGAAGAAAAAACTATTTAAACTTCACTCGCCATTTCCGCCAGCCGGTAGTCAGCCGGAGGCAATCGAGCAATTGATTAAGGGACGCCCAGGGAAGTCTACCCTATTAGGGGTTACTGGATCGGGTAAAACCTATACTATTGCCAATATGATTGCCAACCAGGATAAGCCAGTATTGATCTTATCACCAAATAAGACCCTGGCAGCCCAACTATATGAGGAGTTTTCACTCTTTTTCCCGGAAAATAAGGTCTGTTATTTTGTGAGTTATTATGACTATTATCAGCCAGAATCTTATTTGCCTGCCCAGGATATCTATATACCTAAAGAAACGAAGGTAAATAGTGAAATTGAGCGATTACGGGTAGAATCGACTGCTTCATTGGTCAATCGCCGGGATACCATTATTATTGCTTCTGTGTCTTGTATTTATTCATTAGGTAACCCATCCGATTATAAAAATTTGGCATTTCAATTAAAAGTTGGTCAAAAGATAAGCAGAAGTGAGCTTATAAAACAGTTAATTTTTATTCAGTATCAGCGTAATGATATGGAGAAAGATTCTGGTACATTCCAGGTTCTGGGTAATACGATTGAAGTTCAATTACCTTATCAGAAAGAAAAATTGCGCATCGAATTGTTTGGCGATTGTATTGATAGAATGCAATGGGTAACTAAACATAACAATACGGTCCTCAATGAATTAGATAATACCATTATTTTCCCAGCAAAACATTTTGTAACACCTAAAGAACGAATTGATGCGGCAATTGATAGTATCCAACAAGAATTGAATGAGTGGGCGCCAAAAATAAAAAATCCATTATATCAAGAGCGTATAAAAACAAGAGTAGCGCATGATATTGAGATGCTAAAAGAGGTTGGGTATTGTTCCGGTATTGAAAATTATTCAGCCCATTTTGATGGCAGAGTATCAGGTGAAGCTCCTTATTGTTTATTCGATTTCTTTGAAAAAGATGATTTTCTACTCATTATGGATGAGTCTCATATTGCTTTGCCACAATTGCGTGGTATGTATGCAGGTGATAGAGCTCGTAAAAAAGCGTTAATTGAATTTGGTTTTAGATTACCATCTGCGTATGATAATAGGCCATTAAAATTTGAAGAAATTGAGAAATATTTCAATGATATTGTATATATTTCTGCAACACCTGGCGAATATGAATTGACCAATTCAGATCAGGTAGTTGAACAAATTATTCGTCCAACCGGCTTGGTTGATCCTGAAATTATTATTCATCCAAGAATTGGGCAATTAGATAATTTAGTTTCTGAGATTAAAAAGACAGCAGACAATGGCTATCGTAGTTTGGTAACGGTACTGACCAAAAAAATGGCAGAAGAATTGGCGCGCCACTTACAAGAAAAACAAATCAAGGTTTGTTATTTGCATAGTGATTTAAAAACACCACAACGAACCGAGTTATTGCAAAAGCTTCGGTTGGGCATTTTCGATTGTTTAGTAGGGGTCAACCTATTGCGTGAGGGTCTTGATTTGCCTGAAGTTGCTTTAGTAGCAATAATGGATGCAGATCTTGAAAGTTTCTTGCGCGATAAACGTTCGTTAATTCAGGTCATTGGGCGTGCGGCGCGTAATACAGAAGCTAAAGTGGTTATGTATGCTGATCAAATTACTGGCTCAATGAAGGCTGCTATTGATGAAACAAATCGGCGCCGTGCTATGCAGCAAGCATATAACAAAAAACATGGCATTACCCCAGTTACGGTAAAACGAGAAGTAGTAAAGAGTATTGCAAACATTCAGGCCGCTATTGCAATGGCAAGTGCCAAAAAACGATCTAAAAAGAAACAACAAGAAGAGGCTACAACTCCCGAAGCTCTTCATGCTCAGCTCATTACCTTGGAAACTAAGATGCAAGAAGCTGCACAAGCGTTTGATTTTGAAAAAGCTATTGCTCTTCGTGATGAGTGGCAAAAGCTTAAGGCGAGCTTAATGCAGCAATAAATCGGACTTATCTCTTTTATTTTATTATTCCTATCACATTAAACCCCTCAATTTTGCAATTGCTACCATATTCATTAGACTGGTTTATAAATCAATTTATAGGTTAAAGAGTATTATTGGGGTATCTATGAATAACGTTATGAAGGGGGCGGTGATCGTGATTACTTTAATGGCAAGTGCATTGGCGTTTGATTTAACCTGTGAGACTAAACATCCTGCGCTCGCGCAGCGTGTTACCTCTAGTGGCGACATTCCATCATTGTTTCCTACCACTCCGGCAGCTATTGAAAGCCAGGTTAATGAGGCGATGGCTAAAGCAAAAAAGGCCATAGAGCAAATAATAGCAGTTCCTGATGATAAGCGCACATATGAAAATACTGCCCAAGCTTTAGATACAGTGAGTGCTCTTTCTGATTTAGCAATCATCGGCACTATTGTGAGTATTCTGGAAATGGTAAGCCCAGAAGAATCAATCCGTACGGCTGCGCATGCTGCAATTCAAAAAATAGATGAATTTGTGGTGGATACGATTTCCAATAATGTAAAATTGTATGAGGCATTTAAGTCATATGCTCAGGAAAATGCCCTAAAAGAACAATTAAGTTTTGAACAACGTTATTATATTCAAGAAAAAATGAAAGAGTTTGAGCGCAGCGGATTAAACTTGCCTGAAGAAACGCGTGCTAAAATTGCCCAATTGAAGAAAGAACTGGCAAAATTATCCCAAGATTTTGAAGTTAATATCGCTCAAGATAATCGTACCATAGAAGTTCCTCTTGAAGCATTACAAGGTTTAGATGCAGATTTTATTGCTTCTTTAAAGAAAACAGAAGATGGTAAATACATCCTTGGCGTTGATTATCCTACCATTAACAATGTAATGGAAAATTGCTCAGTGGGTGAAACTCGTAAAAAGTTATTTATCGCTTTCAATAATCGTGCGTATCCGGCTAATGAAGATATTCTTAAAGCAGTAATTGCAAAGCGCGATGAACTGGCTCATCTTTTAGGATTTGCGAGTTATGCGGATCTTAATATGGCTAATTCTATGGTGGGAACACCGGAGAAAGCAGAGCATTTCTTACAGGAATTATTAGTTCGTTGTGCTCCAAAAGTGGAACAAGAATTTGCAACTATTACTGCCGATTTGCCAGAAGGAATAACATTATCAGCAGATGGTAAGATCAATCCATGGGATTGGAGTTATACTAAGGCGTGCTACAAGAAAAAAAACTTTACGATTGATGAGCGTAAAATAGCTGAATATTTCCCTATGGAAAAAACGATCAAAGGGTTGCTTGATATTTATCGTCAATTTTTAGGTGTTGATTTTAAAGAAGCGCCAATTAGTAATCTATGGCATCCAGATGTTAAACTGGTTGAAGTGTATGATATTAATGATGGATCTCGCTTAGGATATCTATTATTAGATCTTCATCCACGTCCTAATAAATATAGTCATGCTTGTGAAATAGAAGTAGTACCTTCAGTATATGGCAACAATGATGCCAAGCCGGCTGCTATATCATTAGTTATCGCTAACTTTCAAAAATCAACTGCAACAAAACCATCATTACTACGCCGCGATGAAGTTAAAACATTCTTCCATGAATTTGGTCATGCGCTGCATGCGCTCCTTGGTAGAACTAAAGTTGCTTCGCAATCTGGTACCGCGGTAAAACGTGATTTTGTTGAAATGCCATCGCAGATGCTTGAAGAGTGGCTTTGGGATAAAGGTATATTAAAAATGATTAGCCATCATTATCAAACTGGTGAGCCATTGCCAGATGATTTGATTGAGCGTATTCAAGCATTAAAGAATTTTGATTCTGGTGATTGGACTCAGCGCCAAGCATTTTTATCAGAAGTATCTTTGGCATACTACAAACCAGGTGCTCATAAAGATGTGAATGGCATCATGAAAGAGCTGCAAAAAAAGATTCGCGTTCATGTTGTAGTTGATCCAAATGATCATTTTGAAGCATCATTTGGCCATCTAATGGGTTATGGTGCTCAATATTATGGATATCTCTGGTCAAAGGTATTTGCCTTAGATATGTTCTATGAAATCAAAAAACATGGCCTTCTCAATCCACTCATTGGTAGACGTTACGTGCATGATGTGATTGGCAAAGGTGGTAGTGACGATCCAAATGTTTTGCTAGAAACCTTCTTAGGTCGTAAGCCAAGTCAAGATGCATTCTTTAAAGATCTCGGCCTTGAAGAGCCGGTGCTCGAAAGAGTTGTAGATGTGGTGAAGGAAAGTTTAAGGCCTATACCTGCTGTTGAGGGATAACCATTTTTGACTCAAAGCCTCTGGTATGAATCGTATTGGAATTGTACTTAAGAAATATTTTCCCGCAAAGTGCAAAATATCGGTATTAGAAAAAGAGCTTGGTAGAGCAGAATATATTCCACGGACTGAAGATATTTGTCTTGGTTCTTTGATACGATATTCAGTGCATTCCAATAAAGGAATGCATGTTGCCCATGATATTGAAAAATTGGCAGTACCTTTGCATTTAGGAGCTCACGACATTCTGTTTTTCCATCATGTATTAGAGCTCAGTTATTTTTTTGTTCCCCTTAGCAGCGCAATGGATGAATTGTTTGAGTTGATTTCTTATTTATATATCAATGAACAGACACCTTTATCCGATAATTTTAAAAAATTATTTTTGATGAAGTTTTTTGTGATATTAGGGATTTATCCTGAAAAACGAGAAATACGATCTCCCTATTTTTGTCGGCTAGCTGCAACATCTATTGACATATTAGCGCAGCAGGACCTAGATTTAAGCTGTCAACTAGAATTGGATGCATGGTTACGAGCTTGTATTTTAGTGCATCCACAGCAGAATATTTTTAAAACATTGCATTTTTTAGATGAAAGCAAAGAAGCATGAAAAAGATAGGTATTATTTTACTTAGTTTCTTGTGCATAGCTCAAATAAATTTAGCAGATAATGGTGTTGTTGATACTCTTGAAAAGGTTGGTATTAAGTTACCAGTCGAAACGCCAACGATATTCCCAACATTACTTGAAGAAAAGCAGCAGAAACTCGCTGATCTGCAAAAAGAAAAAAAACAATTAGAAGATACTGGTAAAACATTTGCTCAAACAGTAACTACTCATGCAGAAGAAGTAAAGGTTCAACTTGATTTGGTAACTGATGGACTCAAGCGCGATCCTGAAGACGAATTTCTCAATAAAGAGTTGGCATTACTTAACGAGCGCTATCAAATCATAAAAAATTTACAGCAATCTCGAGAACAATTAGTTGCGATACTCGATGAGCATATTAATTTGTTGCAGGATTATCTGAAAGATCCCGGCCTTCAAGAATATAAACGGGAACATTTAGCAGCACGTGAGATCTATTCACTGGAAGATTTGCAAAATCTTAGCCAGTTAATTATGGAAAAAGAAAGAACGATTGCTCAGCTGATAGAACAAGAAAAAAATGTAGACGCAGAAATTGAAAATCGTAAGCGAACTGCAATAGCAACCGCAGAAAGCTATAAAAAGAAAAAAGAAGAACAAGCCAATTTGGGGGTATCTTCAGATTCATTTGATATTGGTTTAAAACAAAAAGTTACCTTACTCAAACTTGAGGAACATCTCTATACCGATAAAAAAGAACGTGACGATCTTCGTTTAAGAGAAATTGAATATAAGAAAGCGTTAATTAAATCCCGCCTTTTTGTTGAACGCTTGCAATTAGATGCGCTCAAAGAAGATGTTGCAAAAGTAAAACCAGCAATCAAAGTAAGTGAAGCTGATGTTGCGGTAGCAAAAGATGAACTTGCACGTAAACAGCAGCAATCAGTTGCTCTTGAAGAAGGATATCGCCAAGAGATTGAGGCGCTTGATCGTGAAATTAAAAGTAAAGAAGCGGAATTGCAAGAAATGAGTGCAAAACTCAATATTCCATTAGGCCTTGATCTAGAAGAATGGGCACGCCAGCCACAAGAGACGGTACAGGGATATGCAGGATTGTTCCATGTGGCGAGTCTTAATGATGCTTTGTTATTACTGCAACGGAGAAAAGAATTACTTGAAGCACAAATTTCATTAGAAGAAAAGATACTTTATTTTGAAAAGATCCAAGTTGATCTTAAAAATTCGTTCCACAAAATAACGGCGCAAAAGTTTATTTCAGAAGAAGAAACTAAACAGGAACGAACAACCTATGAAGCACCAAGGTCTGAAACAAAAGCAAATCAGTCATTAGTAAAAGAACAACGCACTACTGAACATGAAAGACTCAATCGTCAAAAAAAAGCACTGATCAATGTAAAGGAAATGCGTCAGCGGTTATATGATCGTAAAGCTACGTTGTTTAAAGGCCATGATCAAGAATATGCCGATTGTTTAGAATATCTCAACACTGCCGAGGAAAAGATACAGAGCCAGATTGATATCCTAGGTAAGATAAGTAGTGTTTTTGCTGATATAACCGGTACGCTTAATGCTACATCCAAGCAGATAGAATTCATCATCGCCGAATTGGAATTGACTACGATATGGCAACGTTCTAAGCATGCAATCACCTGGGAAGGTGTGCAAAATATTATGCCAAACCTTGAAAAGTTCATTGGCGATATTCGCACGTATGTTGCAACGGTGCACGGGCGTGATTTGCTGCAGCCAATTAAACAGAAAATGCAAAGCCCTAAAGATATCGCATGGTTACTTATCCAAGGCTTCATTTTTGTTGGCATTATTTTAAGTATTCGTTGGGTAATGCCCTGGATTGCGCTGCTGTTTATTAGATTGGGTAAAACATATCGAGGTTTGCGTTTTATCAGTTTCTTTATTGCATTTTTGGCAAGCTTTATTGGTATTTATTGTGCAAGCATTGCGGTATGGTTGCTTATTGTAGTGCTCATGCATTATCCGGAAATGAGTGATCCATTCCCTTATATATTATTATATCTCTTTTCAATTCCGTATTTGCTGTATTTGGCCAATCGTTTCATTCATCACTTTACCAAATTCAATATCGAATATGATTATGTCTTTATCTCTAAAGATTTTCAGTGGCGTTTTATTACCGTTGGCTCTGTGCTTTTGTATGCCACTATTGCTATTTTCTTCTTTAGGGAAGCATTCTTGCTTGCCGGATATCAAAGATCAGAGCTGCCAACCATATTATTGGCAATCAATTTTATTATCTTCCAGATATCGCTTATTTTCTTAATAGCTAAAGAACAAATATTAAGTATTATTCCAACAACCAATGAATTTTGGCGTTGGGTTGGTGTGCAGGTTGATCGATTCTATTATCTTATTCTGATGCTTGCCATTGCTATTATCGTGATGAGTAATCCGTATGTTGGGTTTGGTAAGTTAGTACTCTGGGTTCTCAAGCGTGTAGTATATACCTTAATTTTGATACGGGTATTGGTTTGGATCAATGCATTCTTCAAACGTGCTCTTTCTTATGTATTCTTTTCCCGCAGTGGTGAAGAATACATGCGCGAACGCTTTGCATATGCAAAAACATTCTACGGATTTTTTGCGGTTGCAATGCTTGTATTCTTTATCGTTACTCTCTGCATTGTTGGTGCAAAAATTTGGCATTGGCCTGAGGCGTTGGTCAAGATTAGCAGCAAAGCCGATATTATGGCATGGCTTGAAACACCAATTATCGGTCACCAGATTTCTGTTTATTCGATTCTGAAGATTTTATTCTTCATTATGCTTGGTTTCTTGTTTGGTATTTTGATCGATTGGTTAGTTATTGAAAAGATATTCGATGCATTATTGGTAGAACCGGGAGTACAAAATACTATCTCTAGCATTGTTCGATACATTATTGCGGTGGTATTTATTATTTTTGGGTTCCAATCAGCTGGATTAGGTGAAATTGTTTGGGGACTTATAGTCGCCTTAATCGTAGGTATTGGTTGGGTAATTAAAGAACCAATGGGCGATTTTATTGCTTATTTCATTATTTTGGTGCAACGACCGGTAAAAATTGGTGATTACATCCAAATGGATAGTGAAATTTTTGGAGTGGTTCGTAAAATAACGCCACGTTCTGTAGTAATCAGAAGAAAGAATAGTACAACGATTGTTTTACCTAATTCTACGGTTATTAATAAGCCGTTGGTTAACTGGAATTATGGCCGTGGGTTCGTGGCTTTTGATGATATAATTATTACCGTTTCTTATAAAGAAGATCCATCAAAAGTAAGAGAACTGTTACTAAAAGTTATGGATGAGAACACATTCGTGCTCAAGAGCCCAACTCCCATTGTGCGACTTGATAATTTTGGTGAATTCGGGTTTGTATTCATGGCGCGCGGCTTTTTAAGTTCAAACTATACCCTTGATCAATGGGATATTGCCAGTGATATTCGGCTTGCTATGGTGAAAAGGCTTCGTGAAAGTGGTATTCAAATAGCGTTGCCTATACGAATTACGGTGAGCCAAGAGAATCTAAGAGATAAATTATTAGATGACGTTTTTGGCGAAATTAAAAAGAATTAGCTCATAGTTTTTAAAAATTAGCTTTTAGTTGGCTCTATCTTTTCCGCCTCCGGCAAACGCCTGACATCTTACATTCAATAATTTCTCTTTTTTTTGTTGGGCGCCAGTGCGGGCACCCAACACCCCGCACCAAAGAGCACTTTGGAATCCTGACGTAAAAATAGAAAATGTTTAAGCATTTTCATTTTTACATGTTGCCTCAGTCTTCGCCTGCGTTGGTTTATCTTCGATATTTAACTAGGCTACGCCCGACAAGCTAATCTTTTTCAAGGAATGACTGAAGACTGATCCGCCGTAGTTGAATACCTCCTGAGGTTTTTACTTCGATAGTAGGAACGAAGGCTGGACCAATCCTTAATCTGCCTGTGCGACTTCGAAGTGGACCAACCGGGGGCGGATTCAATCAAATATATTTTTAGTTTTTTAGATAATTTTTTTTTGGCGGAGTTCCACGTTAGTGGATGAAGCGAAAGTATTCATATTTGCCGGACCTTATTGCCGAGTTCTAAAATGCGGCGAGCATTTTTGTTGCTTGAGGCACGGGTTCCAAGGGCTTGCCCTGGCGCTGGGTGGAAGGGTGCCAGCGTGGGCACCCTCCAAAAAAACAAATGATTAAAAAATGTTAGAATGACGCACGTTTACCGTCAGGGTGATGAGGATATTGCTAACCAAAAAATAGAAAAAGATTTTTAAATGTATTTACTTTGTCTTTTTTTGCTTTTTAATCATTGCCAAAACTTTAGGATATAATCCTGATTCCATAAAGCCGCAAGCAATAATACCTAATGAAATAAGGACGAATAAGAAATAGAGGCTAGCGGTAAATAATCCAAGGGTATAGAGAAGCAATAAAAAGCCAACAATCATCCACAAAATACCTTGTTGTTCGGGCGTTAAATATTTTTGCAACATAAAAAACTCCTTTTTAAAAGTGTGAAGCGCTCAGTGGCTTTTAAGCCATTGTATTGCGCGAAATTCTTCGAAGCCAGACCCTACTACGCTATAGGATGACACTTCGAAGTTATATTAAGCTACGAAGGGTTCTACTTGCCATTCATTCCTAGGTTAAAATCTTAGGAATTCTGGCGAAGTAGAAAACTTGCATTACATCATATACAGGTAAGCAAATAAATGGCAATAGCGCTAGCGGTCAAGAAATCCTTGCGCCGGCCATGAATTGCTGAAATCCAAGTGCTCATCAATCAAAGGTTCATGATGAACTAAAAAGCGAATAGATTGTAGCTGGATATCATTTTCACGGATAGTTTTAAGTAACCCCTCAACCCACATCCAGGTTTCAAAGGTTGCGCATTCGGCAGGTAAGGGATTGCGGTCAAAAGAAAGGAATGCCTCTTGTCCTGATTGGGATAATATAGCGGTCTGCAACATCACTTTACTATCCATAATATGTTCTTCATCCAATAATGATAGCCAACTATTAAT
>Ga0070740_10004625_pt1 | contig 13374 bp, 9 predicted proteins | sample Coa_R2_FD_67286 | JGI IMG/M metagenome (GOLD analysis project Ga0070740, IMG submission 67286) | Surface soil microbial communities from Centralia Pennsylvania, which are recovering from an underground coalmine fire - Coalmine... | ecosystem: Environmental > Terrestrial > Soil > Unclassified ...
CGGTTGAAAACGCGCAACACCGCCTCACAGACGTTGACCAGACGCTCTTCTGGAACAAAATCGTACAGCAGACGCGCTTCATTCGGCAGAGGCCCAAGGCCGCCGGCGATCGCCATGCGAAATCCGCGCTTCGGGACGCCGTCGACGTTGCGGATCACCGCGCGGAAACCGATGTCGTTAATGCTGGTGGCCATGCAATCGTGCTTGCAAGCGTCGAACGAGATCTTGAACTTGCGCGGCATGCTGTCAGTGAGTTCCTTATGCAAGAACGCGAAGGCGACGCGCCGGGCGTATGGACGGACGTCGAACACTTCATCGCGCCTCAATCCAGCCACGGGGCAGGCCGTGACATTGCGGACCGTGTTGTAGCAAGCTTCGCGGGTGGTCAGCCGCACGTCGGCGAGCTTGTGCAAAACAGCCGGTACGTTTCGCAGCGGGACGAAGTGATATTGTACGTTCTGGCGCGTCGTCAGGTGCGCGCGGCCGCCCCCAAACTCGTCAGCAATGGCTGCAAGCTGTCGCATCTGCCGGGCTGTCACCATTCCGCCAGGAACCTTGGTGCGCACCATGTGAACGCCGGGCTGCCGCTGTCCGTAGATGCCGCGACGCAGCCGTACAGCGCGAAACTGATCATCAGTGAGTTTGCCCGCCATGAACGCTTCGGCCTGTTCCCGGAACAGCTCGATATCGCGCCGGACAGTTAGATCGTAACTCTCTTCAACTGCTGTAGGCATGGAGAAGTCCCGCTTCTCTATAGAGAATACGGGAAATCCTCACCGATTTCAACGTTGATCAATTAGTCCAGTAAAATCAGGCGATTGCCAATTTGCATGACCTTTGGCGTGGAGAACCCCGAGCCGCATGGAGGAAATGTGTGGCCGGCGTAAAACGCCAGGCCGTAGGCCGCCTCGCGCCGCACATCTTGTAAACAGGCGCCCTCCAGCCAGATGGCGTGCCGCTGGTAAAAGGGCCGTACGGAAACGGTGCGGTCAATCGCCGGCAGCGCTTTCGTTTTGATATACACGATTGCGGCCATGGCCGCGATGGCGGCGATGAGGAGCGCGTCCGTGCGCCAGGTCCGCAGTTCCAGCCACAAGCTCAGGATTGCGAGAGCAAGGAAGGGAGCAGCCCATCCCCAGGCGGCTTTGGGCCACGCGCTCCTGGATAGTCCGACCGCCAAAGCCTCGGGCAAGAGGTTAACGATGGCGGGCGAGAGCGCGGTGAGCAGTGCGCACGCAAACAACGGCAGGCGGGTCTTGCGCGCCCAGGCCAGCGACAGACCGAGCAGAAGGGCGACAAAGGGAAGCAGCGGAATCATGTAGCCGGGCAGCTTGTTTTGCGCCGCGCTGAAAAAGATGAAGGCGAGCGCCGTCCAGATGCCGGCGAAACGGAGCCGCGCGTCGATCGCCAGGGATGGCCGCAGGAGCGAATAGAGCGGCGTCCAAGGAAAGATTCCCGCCAGCAGCACAGGAATATAGAACCACCACGGTCTGACATGCTGAAGCGATTCCGTGACGAACCGCTCGACGTGGTGCCGCCAGAAAAATTCGTAGAGGAAAGCCGCGCCGTTGTTCATCGTGCACAGCGCGTACCAGGGGGCGGCGACGACCAGGCATACGCCGGCGATGATGGCCAGCTCCCGCCATCTCCGGCGAAGCATCCAGGCCCCCAGAGCGAATAGCGCGATGGGCACAAGCCCCTTTGCCAGCGCGGCGATTCCGAGCAGGGCGCCCGTGATCGAGGCCGCGGCCCAGTCCGGTCGCGGCCGCGGCTCGGCATCCACCCAGCGCAACGAAATGAGCAGCGCGGCCGCGAAAAAAGCGGCCATGGGGACGTCCGTTACGGCCACATAGCTGTAGGCGATCCATCCGGCCGACGTCCCCAGAATAATTGTGGAATACAGCGCTTCGGTGGGGCCGTACATGAGCGCAATAAAAATATAGAAGAAGACCAAAAACCCCCAGCCAATCGCCGCTACCGGCAGCCGCGCGGCCAGCTCGGGGCCAAGACCCATGCGGATTCCAACGGCCGTCATCCAGTACAAAAGGGGCGGTTTTTCAAACCACGGCTGGCCCCACAAACGCGGCGTGACCCAATCGCCGGAGCGCGCCATCTCACGGCCGATGGCGGCGTATCTCGGTTCGTCCGGGCCGACAACGCCCGTGGTTGCGAGTTCGGAGAAGTAGAGCGCGGCGAGCATGAGGAGGATCACCGCGGCGGTCCGGTTGGGCGACAACCCTCAGTGTAACAACGGCATCTTTTATAATCGGATTGATCCCTCATGCGATTTCCCCGCTGGTTGCTTGGGCTCGCGCTGATCGTCTGCGTGCGCGGGCAGACCATCTGCAACTGTGATCCGGCGAAAGCGGAAACGATGAAGCAACGGCAGTGCAGCCTGTGCAATGAGGCGGAGAAGCAACCCGCGGGGGTCCCATTCTTTGTCCTGAAGGATGCCAATCCGGCCAAGCCGAACCGGACCCTGATTCTGCCGCGCGAGCATATGCCCGGCCAGCATCCGCTCCGCGAAATGCCGGCGGCGGAGCGCGCCGCATTCTGGGCCGCCGCGATTGACAAAGCGAAGCAGCTCTGGGGAGACAACTGGGGTATCGCCTGGAACAGCGATCGCGTTAGAACGCAGTGTCACGCCCATCTGCACATTGGCAAGCTGCTGCCGGGGGTCGAGACGGACAACTTTGTGGTCGTCAGCTCGCCTTCGGAAATCCCGCCCCCCAAAGACGTTAATGACGGACTTTGGATTCACCCGGTAAACGGCAAGTTGCACGTCCATTCCGGAGAAATCATTACCGAAACCGTGCTGCTGAGGTAGCCCATGGGTCTTCTGGAAATCACCAGGCTGGCGACGGCCGAAAATTCGGCGATTCATCTTCACCCCTCGGATAATGTTGCGATTGCGCGCGTGCCCATCGCTCCGGGCCTGCAACTGCGGATCGGAGGCGAGACGGTGACGGCGCTGGAGGCGATCCCGCCGGGACACAAGATGGCGCTGCGAACGATCCGGACGGGCGAGAACATCGTGCGTTATGGCCAGGTGATGGGCCGTGCGCGAATGCTGATCGAGGCCGGGCGGCATGTTCACACGCACAATGTCGCCTTTGAGGAGATCGCTTTCGAATACGAGTTCCCGACCACCGAAACGCCGCTGCCCGCGGCGGCCAACGATGCGCCGACCTTTCTCGGGTACCCGCGCGAGGACGGGCGGGTCGGAACGCGCAACTACATTGCCGTCGTGGCGGCCAGCAACTGCGCCGCATACACGTCGGAATTGATCGCCGCAAGCTATGAGGATGAGCCGCTGCCGGCCAATGTGGACGGCGTTGTTGCGTTTCCGCACGGCGAGGGCTGCGGACACTCGCGCGGACCCGACACCGAGCAATTGCAGCGCACCCTCTCCGGCGTGCTGAATCATCCCAATGTCGCGGCCGCCGTGATTTTGGGTCTTGGCTGCGAAGACAATCAGATCAGCCACTACCTGGGCGCGGAGGCGCCGGCCGGGTCGCGCTTGGCGGGCTTAACCATCCAGCAGAGCGGCGGAACGAGATCAACCGTGGATGCCGCGCGTGCGCAGATCGCCCGGTTTATCGAGCGGGCAGCCGAGGAGAAGCGCCGGGAAGTATCGGCGGCGAATATCGTCCTCGGCCTGAACTGCGGCGGATCGGATTCCTTTTCCGGCATCACGGCCAACCCGGCGCTCGGCTGGTGCTCGGACCGCCTCGCGGAGATCGGCGCCTCCGCCGTGCTGGCCGAGACCCCCGAGATCGTCGGCGCCGAGCACCTCCTGGTGAAGCGCGCGCGCAACCGGGAGGTGGCCGAAAAGCTGCTGAACGCGATCCGGAAATACAAGGAATATCTCCACCGCTTCGGCGGCAGCTTTGACGACAATCCGTCGCCGGGGAACAAAGAGGGCGGATTGACGAACATTCTCGAAAAAAGCCTGGGCGCGGTGGCCAAGGGCGGGACGGCGCCGCTCATGGACGTCCTGGATTACGGCGAGCGGATCCGCAATCGCGGCTTGCAATTCATGAACACCCCCGGCTACGACCCGGTATCGCTGACCGGCCTTGCCGCCGGAGGCGTGAACGTGATTGCGTTCACGACCGGCCGCGGCAGCGCCATCGGATTTCCAACAATTCCCGTCATCAAGATCGCGACCAACAGCGCCACCTTCCGGCGCATGCGCGACAACATGGATATCAACGCCGGCCGCATCGCCGATGGCGATGCGACGGTCGCCGACATCGGCCGGGAAATTTTCGAAATGGTTCTGCGGGTCGCATCGGGCGAGCGCACTTGCGCCGAGCGGCTGGGCCACAAGGAATTCGTCCCGTGGCGTATTGGCCCGGTCCTCTGAGACACTGGAGCCATATCCTGGTTTTTTATGCGACGCCTGTATATCTGCACTCTTGCCGTTGCCGGGCTCGGCTTGTCGTATGCGCTGCATGCCGCGCCGGGAAAGAAATCGGCGTTCGATAAGACGGCGTTTGAAGCCTACATCCGTCAAGTCGAATTGCTTCCCGACGGATTGACGGTAAGCGTCGGCGACCCCAAGCCGTCCCCATTTCCCGGCTGGAAGGAAGTTCCGGTGGAGCTCACGGCGCCGAATGGCCTCGTGCCGCTGCGCTATTTCGTTTCCACTGACGGCCAGCTCATCGTCAAGGGCGCGATCTTTGACGTCAACAAGCGTCCTTTCCAGCCGGAACTGGACAAATTGACGACGGATCAGCAGCCCAGCTTCGGCGCCGCCGGGGCGCCGGTGACAATCGTTGTGTTCAGCGACTTCGAGTGTCCGAACTGCCGCGAGGAGGCCAAGGTGCTTCGCGACAACGTCCAGAAAACGTTTCCCCAGGAAGTGCGGGTGTACTTCAAGGACTTCCCCCTCGAGAAGATGCACCCCTGGGCCAAGCCCGCCGCAATGGCAGGGCGCTGCGTGTTTCGAGAAAATCCGGCGGCGTTCTGGGATTATTTCGATTGGATCTACGAGCACCAGGCCGAAATTCTGGCCGATAACCTGAAAACAAACGTGCTGGGCTGGGCGCAGACCAAGAACCTGGACGCCTTAAAGTTGGCCCAGTGCATCGATTCCAAGGCCACCGAAAAGGAGGTGGATCGCGAAGTGGCTGAGGGCCGTTCGCTTCAAGTCAGCGGCACGCCGACGATTTTCATCAACGGCCGCCCGATTACAGGCGCCGTGCCCTGGAACGCCATGGAGCAGATTATCCGGCGCGAGATCGGGTATCAACAGGCCGCTGCAAAGTCTGACGAGAAGTGTTGCGAGGTTACGATTCCCTCCCTCGCTCCGAAACCACAGTGACCTCGCTCCGCGGCGCCAAAAGGCGGCCGCAACGAAGGCAGATGAAGACGAATAAAAAAGCATATGCGGGCGCAGCCGTCTTTGTGTTTTCCGCTGCGCTGGTGTTGGCGGCGAAAACGGCGGCGCCGGCTTTCAACGCCGCCGACTACCTCGCGCATGTAAAGTATCTCGCCTCGGACGAACTGAAAGGGCGCGGCGACGGATCGCCGGAGCTCGACCAGGCGGCCCGCTACATCGCCAGCCAGTTCCGCTCGTTTGGGTTGCAGCCCGCAAACAGCGGCTCGTATTACCAGGATTTCCAGCTGACGACCAACGCGCGTCTGGGACTGGACAACCGGATTTCCTACTCGCTCGACGGCAACGCGAAGACCCTCCAGGCAGGCCGCGATTTTATTCCCTTCAATTTCTCCTCCACCGGGGCCGGCCCCGAGAGCGGACTGGTTTTTGCCGGCTACGGCATCACCGCCCCCGAGTACAACTACGATGATTACGCCGGGCTCGACGTCAAGGGCAGATATGTCCTGATCCTGCGGCACGAGCCGCAGGAATTCGACGAAAAAAGTCCTTTTGCCGGCAGAAATTTCACCTCACACGCGCAATTTGCAACCAAAGCCGTCAACGCGAAGATGCACGGCGCCTGCGGCGTGTTGCTGATGAACGACTTGCCGACCCATCCCAACGACAGGGACGAGTTTGAAAAGTTCGGCGCGACGGCCGGCCCGGACAACGCCGGCATCTTTTTTGTTCAACTCAACAGCGACGAGGGCGCCCGGTGGCTGGCGGCTGCCGGCAGGAACCTGAAGGACCTGATCTCCAGCATTGATCGCACCCTGAAGCCGCAGTCTTTTGCGTTTCCGGATTCCGCTCGGATCCAGGTTCGCATCGATATCCAGCGCGACCTGGCTGTTGTTCACAATGTCGCCGCATATCTGCCGGGGGAAACGGAGGAATACATCATCATCGGTGCGCACTATGATCATCTTGGTCTCGGGGATCAATACTCGCTGGCTCCGTCCGAAATCGGCAGGGTGCACCATGGCGCCGACGATAATGCGTCCGGAACCGCTGGAGTGATCGAGCTGGCCCGCTATTTCTCGAAGCAGCCGAAACAGAAGCGCGGGATGTTATTCCTGGCGTTCGCCGGCGAAGAGCTGGGGCTTTTAGGGTCGAGTTGGTACGTCAATCACCCCCTGCTTCCCCTGGCGAATGCGGCGGCCATGATCAACATGGATATGATCGGCCGCGTCCGCGATTCCAAGGTTTATGTCAGCGGGGCCGGCACCGGGACGACGCTTCAGAAGATTGTATCGGATGCGGGCGCGCGCGACGGCATGATCGTCGACCTCGCCGAGAAGGCGGGATACGGAGCAAGCGACCATACCTCGTTTACCAGCAAACAGGTGCCGGTCCTGTTCTTCTTTTCCGGCCTGCACGCCGATTATCACAAGCCGAGCGACACCTGGGATAAGATTGACGGGTCGGCTGCGACCAGGCTTCTCGCGCTGGTCGCCGATATCGCCGGGCGGCTGGCCAACGATGCTGAGCGGCCGCGGTTCGTCCGGGTCGCGGAGCCCGCCCATGCGGGGGGAGTTGGCGGCGGCGCAGGATACGGACCCTATTTCGGCAGTATTCCGGACTTTACCGAACTGCCCAACGGGGTTCGTTTTGCCGATGTGCGCGAAGGATCGCCGGCGGCGAAAGCGGGTCTGCGGGCGGGCGATATACTGACCGAATTCGACGGCAAACCAGTACAAAATCTCTATGACTTTACGTACGCTCTGCGCTCGCATAAACCTGGCGACGAGGTACTAGTGAAGGTCCTCCGCGCTGGCCATGTGATTGAGGCAAAAGTACTGCTGTCGAAAAGAAATTGAGGCGCCATACTGAGGCTGCAACTGACGCAACCCTATGGAATCGTTACTCGTACAAAAAGAGACGTTCACGTTGCCGCCGCTGATCCTGCATCCGTTTGCTGATGCGGGCGGACCGGGCAAGCTGGCCCAGAGCTCCCGGGCGAGTCTGATGCTTCAGGGCCTGCTCCCGGCCGGCGAGCTCTCGCGCGAGGAGCTGGACCGCTCTGTACTCGAAGGCCGCTATTGCGAGATTCGGATGCTGTTCTACGTCGGCAAAGACCTGCGACGCTGGATCGCCCAATGCCTGGAATTTGTGGAGCGGGAGCCTGCGCTTGAGGCGCGCAACATCGATTTCCAGAGCTTCGCGGCCCTGCTCATTCGCAATACGCCGCATGCCGTTCACGAAAAGCTGCGCCGGTGGGGGGTAGGCGACTATAAAGCGATCTTCTCTCGCGCGCTCGCGCTCAGTTCGCTGTTCGCCGATATTCCCGAAATGCGATTCCTCTCTGAAGATTTCATCAGGAATTATTACGCCGCCGCGGATCAGCTTTACGCCGGCATGATGCAGGCCAAGTCCGAACAATTGCACAGCTCCGAATTCGATTTCGAAATCTACGCCTCGGGAGAATATTCGCGGATGCTGGAGCGGCAGTGGCAGGCCGAGTAAGCGGTTTTTCGCAACCACGCTGTCTGTGAGACGCAGGCGCTGCGGGGCAATCGCTCGAGCGCGCGCCCGTGAGCAGTTAAGCCGCGCTGGCGTCGGATGCGCCTCCCCGGCGCGCAGGGCTGAAGCGCCTCCGTTTTCGGGCGTCCGATGGACGCCCTAGCAAAAGCAGCGACCCGGTTGGTTGGCCATCGATTCTTCAGCCCGCGCGCACCGTTCCCGACGCCGTTCTCGAAAACGGCGGCGTCTCGCAAACCGAAGCCCTCCTCATCCGCGCGCTGGGCAATCCGCGCGCACACCATGGCCTCCGCCCAGACGCCGGGCGCCGCCGCTCGAAATAAACGCCATTTGCGCCGCTGAATTTGGCCTCCGGCGCGGCGCCCGGGGACCAAACGCGACGTCGTAATTCCTGTCATAATTGCGCGTATCAGCCCGAAATTAGAATTGAAAATACTGTCTGGCATCGAAACCTGAGAAATGAACCCGAGCCGTGTCCTCCTGGTGGAAGACAACCCCGCCGACGTGCGGCTGCTTCAGGAGATGCTGCGCGAAGCGAGCGTCTCCGATGTACGTCTGGTCGCGGCGCCCACGCTGCAGGCGGGCCTGCGCCTGCTCGAGGTCGAAAGCTTCGACGTCGCGCTCGTCGATCTCTCGCTGCCCGACGCCGACGGGCTGGAGAGTCTCGAAAAACTGCAATCGAAGGCGCCCCATTTGCCGATTATCGTGATCACCGGCCGCGATGATTCCGAAATCGCCGTGCAGGCGGTCCGCGAGGGCGCACAGGACTACCTGATCAAGGGTCAAGGGGATGGTCATCTTCTGGTCCGCTCCATGCGTTATGCGAGCGAACGAAAGCGGACCATCGAACAGCTCAGGCGCAGCGAACTGCATTTCCGCTCGCTCCTCGAAAACGCCTTGGACATCATTACGGTGGTGGAAACGAGCGGGATCATCCGGTACGCCAGTCCCGCGACGGAGCGCGTGCTCGGCTACGCTCCTCACGAGCTGACCGGAACCAGCATCTGGCGGCTGGTGAATGAAGAGGACGCGCGCGCCGCCCTGGCTGCATACGGGCGGGCGGCGCGTACCAGTGCGCCCGGGCCGCCGGTGGAGGTTCGCGTCCGGAGAAAGGATGGCACGTGCTGCATTCTGGAGGCTATTGGAAAGCCGCTGCTGTCAGATCCTGTGGTCAAAGGCGTGGTCATCAATGCCCGCGACATCACCGAGCGCAAGCAGGCGCAGCAACGCCTGTATGAGGCGAACGAGCGCCTGCGCGCCGTGATCGAAGGCTCCCCGCTCGCGATTTTTGTTACCGACACGCAGGGATATGTGCAGTCCTGGAACAAGGCCGCCGAGCGGCTGTTCGGATGGACCGAGCCGGAGGTTCTTGGCCGTCCGGCTCCTATCGCAGGGCCGGATCACGGTCTCAAAGAGTGGCTGGATAAGGCGCTCCGCGGCGAAATCCTGGTGCAGGCCGAAGCCGTGCGATTCCGCAAGGACGGGAGCGCCGTCGAAGTCAATGTCTGGACCGCCCTGCTGCGGGATGAGCATGGGGGCCTACAGGGAATCGTCGCCATGGTGGCCGATATAACCGAACGGAAACGCCTCGAGGAACAATTCCGGCATGCGCAAAAAATGGAGGCGGTGGGACGGCTGGCCGGCGGAGTAGCGCATGATTTCAATAACCTGCTGACGGTGATCACGGGCTACGGGCAGCTGGCCCTCAACCGCGTCCCTTCCGACTCCGCAATGGCGGCCGATCTGCGTGAAGTGCTGGGGGCGGCGGATCGAGCGGCCAGCCTCACCAAGCAATTGCTGTCCTTCAGCCGTCGTCAGGTGTTCGAGCCCTCGGTGATCGACCTGAACGTGCTCGTCCATGAAATGCATCGCATGCTGCACCGCATTATCGGCGAGGACATCGAATTGATTCTGCGCCTCAGTCCGGGGCTGCGCCCGGTGCGCGCGGACCGCGGGCAGATCGAACTGGTGCTCCTCAACCTGGCGGTCAACGCGCGGGATGCAATGCCGCATGGCGGCCAGCTCATCATAGAAACTGCGAATGCGCATCTCGGCGAGGAAGGCCAGCGCAACCGGATGATGCAGATGTCCGATGCATGCGTGATGCTTTCGGTCACCGACACCGGCGTGGGCATGGATCCCCAGGTGCGCGCCAAGATCTTCGAACCGTTCTTCACCACCAAAGATACCGGCAAAGGGACCGGTCTTGGCCTTTCCACCAGCTACGGCATTGTCCGCCAGCATGGGGGCGACATCTGGGTCTATTCCGAGCCCGGCCTGGGCTCCACCTTCAAAATCTATCTTCCCGCCGCCCACGAGAGCCTTCAGCCGGCCGCGCCAGCGCCCTCGCGGACAATTGCTAAAGGCGGGCCGGAAACCATATTGATCGTCGAAGACGAGCCCGGCGTGGCGGCGATCATGCGTGAAGCGCTCAGCGAGAAGGGCTATCAGGTGCTCATGGCCTCGGACCCCGAGGATGCGCTGGCCATTGCCCGCAGGCACGCTGGCCCTATTCATCTGCTCCTGTCGGACATGATCTTGAACTCGATACATGCCTCCGAACTCTCCCGCGAAATCGCCAAGCTGCGGCCGGACATTAAAGTGCTGTACGTTTCGGGTTATAGCCATGGCGGCGCGGCGGGGCAAAAATCGATCGAGCCCGGGGCGGCATTCCTAGAAAAACCTTTTGCTCCAGAGGCGTTGGCTCGCAAGGTGCGGGAGGTTCTCGGGAACGCTTAAAGGCCCCGCCGGCATAATGGAGAAGATGGCTGAACTGAAACCGGGCATTCGCGGCGAGCAGAAGGCCCTGGTAACGGCTGAGATGGCAATCAATTTCCTGGGTCAGGAGGACGCGCGAGTTCTGGCCACGCCCTATTTGGTCGCGCTTCTTGAAATGACAGCGCGGAACTCGGTGAAGGAGGTTCTCGATCCCGGGTTTGACACCGTGGGAACGGAGCTGTGTATAAAGCATCTAGCCGCTACGCCGATGGGAATGCATGTGACCTTGCGGTCAGAGCTCCTGGAGGTTGACGGACGCCGGGTGCGGTTTCGCGTCGAAGCCTTCGATGAGAAGGAGAAGATCGCTGAAGGCAGTCATGAGCGTTTTGTGGTGAATATCGAAAGGTTTGCGGCGCGCCTGCGGGAAAAGCGCATGGCCGTTGACCGTAAGGAAACGGACTCCCCCTCCGGTTCACGATAACTCCGGAGCGAATTTGCCGGTCCTTCAGTATCGGGGCGGGCTGCTGTTGCATCCAAACTGAAGAAGTCTCATTGCCGGGCGGTGGGTTTGCCTGCTAGATTAATGAAATTGGTACACGGTCTCAAGGGGTTGGCATTGAATTCCAGGCTGTTGCTGGTTTGCGCAGCGCTCGGCGCCTTTGCGGTCTGGGTCCGCGCAGCGGAAACGGATGCGCCCGACGGGGTCGGCGCTGAGGTTCTGGACCGCTATCTCAGCAACATGCAATCGCAACAGGCCGGACTGCGCGGCCTCCAAATGGATATGGATATCGATGCCGAACTGCCCAAGCTGCAAAAGACGGGCAAGCTCCATGCGCTCAGATCCATCTCCAGAGTTGGGCAGATCACGTATAAAGGCTTAAAGTTTATCGGCGACAACACGATCAAAAATGACGTGATCGCCAGATATCTGACGGCCGAAAAGCAGACTCAGGACGTCTCGCAGCTGGCCATTTCGCCTCAAAATTATAAATTTTCGTACAAAGGTTTAAAGCCGAGAGAGGGCAGAGACGTTTACGTCTTCGAGCTGAAACCCAGAAAGAAGATGGTGGGCCTGTTTAAGGGCGAGCTGTGGGTAGATCCGCAAACATACCTTCCAGTTCGCGAGGCTGGCAAGTTTGTGAAAAATCCCTCTATCTTTTTGAAAAAGGTAGAGTTCGTACGCGACTACGAAATTCGGAACGGAGTGGCCTTGCCGCACCACATCGAAAGCAGGATCGATACGCGTTTTTGGGGGCCGGCGGTCGTCAGCATTAATTACAGCAACTACGCCCCGAACGAAGAGGAGCAACTTTCCTCCATGGCGCCCCGCGACACGCAGTAGAATGTCGGGGGCGCCGGCAACGCCGGTGGCGGGCCAGCCGCCCGGCATCGGGAATACGTTCACCCCGCCAAAGTCGCAGTTGGATGTGGCGGAGCCGCTATCTCCTCGCAAATTCTTGTGTTTAGCGGCAGAGTACCGTAAGCTCAAAAGAGTGCATGAGGACTTTATTTTTAAATCCGCCCTCATTTGAAGGCTTTGACGGCGGCGCAAGTTCCCGCTGGCCGGCCTCGCGCGAGATTGAATCGTACTGGTATCCCGTCTGGCTCTGTTACCCGGCCGGTATGCTGCCCGACAGCCGGGTTGTCGACGCTCCGCCACACGGCATCTCTATCGAGGGCGCCGTTGCCATGGCGCGGGATTTCGAGCTGCTGGTCTTGTACACTTCCACGCCCGGCTTTCACGTGGATCTGCGGATTGCCGAAATGATGCGCGATACAAACCCGAAGCTGAAAGTCGCGTTTGTCGGACCGCCGGTTACCGTAGAGCCGGAAAGGACGCTTGCTGAAAATCCGGCCATCGATTTTGTGGTTCGGCGTGAATTTGACTACCAGATTGCGGACTTTGCGAAAGGCAAGCCGCTCTCTGAGCTTCCCGGCGTCAGCTATCGCTCCAATGGCCGGATTGTCCACAATCCCGAGGGCGGCTATATCGAAAATCTTGACGCGCTGCCCTGGGTGACCAAGGTGTACAAGCGTGATCTCGATTTCCGGCGGTACAACGTGCCGTTTCTGCTGCACCCGTTCATCTCGTTTTACACCTCCAGGGGCTGCCCGGCGCTGTGCACCTTTTGTCTTTGGCCGCAGACGCACTCCGGGCACCGCTGGCGGTTGCGGTCCGCTGAGGACATTGTGAACGAGTGCCGCTGGGCGCTTGAGAATTTCCCCGGCCTGAAAGAGATCTTCTTTGACGACGACACCTTCAACTATCAAAAGGCGCGAACCATTGAGCTGTGCAAGCGCCTCAAAGAGTTGAAGTTCACCTGGTCCTGCACGTCCCGGGTCACGACCGATTACGAGACCTTGAAGGCCATGAAGGAGGCCGGGTGCCGTTTGCTGATTGTGGGTTACGAAAGCGGCGATCCGCAGATCCTGAAGAATATCAAGAAGGGCGCCACCATCGAAATGGCGGAGCGATTCACCGCGAATTGTAAGAAGCTGGGTCTGCTCATCCATGGCGATTTCATTGTGGGTCTTCCCGGCGAGTCGCGCGCCAGTCTGCGCAGAACGGTCGATTTCGCAAAAAAATTGGATGTCGAAACCATACAAGTTTCAATTGCGCACGCCTACCCCGGCACGGAGTTCTACGACTACGCATCGAAAAACGGCCTGATCACCATCGACGGCATGACCGACGAGGCCGGCCACCAGCTCCCCAATGTCACCTATCCCGGACTGGACCGGGCTGAGCTGGTCGAATGGGTGGAGCGCTTCTATGGCGAGTATTACTTCCG
>Ga0070740_10004628_pt1 | contig 13373 bp, 13 predicted proteins | sample Coa_R2_FD_67286 | JGI IMG/M metagenome (GOLD analysis project Ga0070740, IMG submission 67286) | Surface soil microbial communities from Centralia Pennsylvania, which are recovering from an underground coalmine fire - Coalmine... | ecosystem: Environmental > Terrestrial > Soil > Unclassified ...
AATGCGTTAATCGGTTTTGCCGGTCCGCGCGTTATTGAGCAGACAGTAAGAGAAAAACTTCCCGAAGGTTTTCAGCGCAGCGAATTTCTGCTTAAACATGGGGCAATAGACATGATTATGCACAGAAGCGAATTGCGGCCAGGAATAGGGCGTCTCCTATCCAAGTTAACCAGGCAAAAAATTCAGGCCGCAACTGGGAAGTAAAATATAACAGACTATCTATTCATGGCCTTATATGAATAATGTTGCTTTTATCAATACTGGTTGCGCAGAGTTTGACAAACTGATTGAGAAAAATCATGCGCATAGTTATTCTTAACTTATGAAACCAGGCTTTTGCTGATAGAGGGCCTATGAGCCACAAATCCTTTTTCAATTCAGAGGTGATACATGGAAAGACAAACCAAACATAGAATTTTAGGAATTCTTGTCGTTATCGGACTGGTAATCATCTTGCTGCCATTATTTCAGGGCGGCAAAGAAGTATCATCTGAAACTGCGCTAGTCAAAGCACCCCCTTTTCCTGATCAGTCAGTACAAGTCACCTCAACTGGCTCCGGGCAGCAATCACTTTCACAACAACCGGTTGCTGTGCAGCAAGCAGCAACTTCAACCCAGGACGATACCAGCATCAATCAGCAGCCTGACGATGTTATCAGTGTCAGCCATCCCAGTGTCGTTAATAACCAGACACCTGCGGTAACAGCAAATGAAAATAAATCCGTGCAGAGCGCTGCCATATCCACTCCAAATCCCGATACCACCGCCGTTTCATCTGTGCCCGCTCAGGACAGCAATAATTCGGCTTCTGTGCCTGTCGCGCAAAATCAGAGTTCAACAGTGCAAACAGCCAATGCGATTACAGCGGCACCAGCGCCATCCGTGTCAGACGGTCAGGTTTCAAAAACATCTGCTGAGACTGCCATAGCTAAACCCGAAACGGTGAAAAGCTCGAATTACCGGATTATTGAAGGTGTAAAAGCAGCATCCCTCATCAAAGGCACCCGGCATGTTGCCAAGCGAAATCACAACAATAAAATCCAGGCTAAATCTGCTGTTATAACTGCCTCTGCGGCACCGTCACCAGTTGATGAGGATGGTCTGCTCAAACTGAAAAGCGCCGCCTGGGTCATTCAGATAGGTAGTTTCAAAAACAAGGCAAATGCCCTGCGTGTGGTAAACCAGCTGCGCGCGAACGGATACAAGGCATTTATACAGCAAATATCAACCGCTTTAGGCGATCATACCCGCGTATTCGTCGGTCCCGAAAATAAGCGGACTTCGGCACGGGCCCTCGCGGACAAGCTACAAAATGAAATGCATATTCAAGGCATTGTCATCAGTTATAAACCATTAACATTATAAAGAGATTATGTATAAACAATACAAGTTCGAATTAACGACTCCAGGACGAGGAATGATTAATGTTACGGATGAAGTCGCAAAACACGTGGCAGCAGCAAATGTGGCAACCGGGTTATGCCACATTTTTCTGCACCACACCAGTGCTTCGCTGACATTGTGCGAAAACCATGATCCGCTCGTGCAAAGCGATCTTGAAGCATTTATGCTGCGTTTGATCCCTGACGGCGATGCAATATACGAACATATCGCCGAAGGACCAGATGACATGCCTTCACATGTCCGTGCCGTGTTGACTCAAAGCTTTTTGATCATCCCGATCACGAATCACAAGCTCGCACTGGGCACATGGCAGGGCATTTACCTCTGGGAACATCGGCTGCGCAGCCACCATCGCAAATTAACTGTTACAATCCAGGGAAATCCGCCTGATTAAATAAGCACAGGTATACACTAGAGAGAAACTTCATGTCTGATATGATAACCGCATTGCTGCCAACCCTTTTAATTTACCTGATACCTCTCATCATCGTTCTGGTCATCATCGTCAATTCTATTGTCATAGTAGGCGGCACCCAGTTAGCTGTGCTTGAAAGGCGATGGTTTGGCCGTTCCTTACCTGAGGGCCGAGTTGTCGCCATGGCCAATGAGGTAGGTATACAGGCAAGGACTCTGGGGCCTGGCTTGCATCTGCTGATCCCGTTTCTGTATCGTGTTACCAAAGCGCCGCTTACTATTATTGGCGAAAACGAAATAGGACTTGTCGATTCGATAGATGGCGAACCGATCAAAACCGGCCGGATTTTCGCAAAAGCATTTAATGAGCATAATTTGTTTCAGGATGGGGAAGCCTTCCTCAAAAACAAGGGTGAAAAAGGCCCGCAAATACAAATTGTCCCGCCAGGTACCTATCGCATTAATCCCTATCTTTTTCGTTTGACAAAAGTTCCCGTCGTCAATATCGGAAACAACCAGATTGGCGTTATTGTTGCAACAGACGGCGAACCAATCAGTGAGGGAAGATTATTGGGTAACCGGATCAATAACCATAACAATTACCAGAATGGACAGGCATTTCTGGAAAATGGCGGTCAAAAGGGTCCGCAAATTGATATCTTGCTGCCAGGAACTTATCGCATTAACACTAAACTGTTCGAAGTTACCGTAATGAATGCGACCACCATTCCAGTCAAGGAAATCGGTCTTGTGACTGCGCGCGATGGCGAACCGTTGCCGCCAACAGAATACATTGCAAAATCGGTGACTGGCCACCATGATTTCCAGGATGGCGCAGAGTTTCTTGCAAGCGGCGGCCAGCGCGGCCCGCAACTGGATTTTCTAAAACCGGGCACTTATTACATCAATCCATTGTTATTCGACATCACCCGGGATACTGTTCTCATCGTCGAGCGCGGTGAGGTTGCTGTTATCGTATCTACCATAGGCAAAGATCCATCACATGAAACCGGTGCCTCACTGGATAGCACAAATGAAGGTGTCGAACGGTATGTGGTGAATGCCGGATATCGCGGTATACAGCGCGAAGTATTGGGACCAGGCACTTATTACCTGAATAAATTAGCCTTTACACCACACATCATTCCGACCACGAACATTACGATTGACTGGGCCGTTGATAAATGGACACCTAAAAAAGGAACTTTGCCAGCATCCTCGGTTCCGTCAGCAGCAGCATTCAATACCTCTGCTGAACAATTCAAGTCAGCCACGAACGCGGCTGCAGCAGTACACTCGCGAGCCTTTGATCCATTAACCATTGTTTCCAAAGATGGCTTCGAAATGTCTGTTGAAGTCAAAGTCATTCTGCGTGTCTTGCCCGAACAGGCACCGCACATGGTTGCCCGCATCGGGACCATAGAAAATCTCGTGGATGATGTTATTCATCCATTAATCGACAGTTCCTTTAGAAACCAGGCATCATCATCTGAAGCCATGCAATTCATGCAGGATCGTTATGAAGAACAGCGCAAGGCAGAAGATCACGCCGCAGAAGAGTTAAAAAAATATCATGTCCAATGCGTAAGCGTTCTGATCTGTCAAATCAAGCTGCCAGACAGATTGATGCAGACATTGACAGATAAAGTAGTAGCGAGTCAGCAGAAAGCCATGTTTGACGCGCAGCAAGAAGCAGAAGGACGAAGAGCAGAAATGGAAAAAACCAAAGCCCAGGCTGACTTGCAGCCCAGTCTGGTAAAAGCCGAAATCGATGTCAAAATCGCAACCCAGCAAAAACAGCAAACCATTATTCTGGCCGAGGGAAAAAGCCAGTCCATCAGTCTTGAGCAGCAGGGTGTGGCTGCCGGTATCGCTTCAGTCGGTAAAGCCGAAGCTGAAAAAATCAATGCCATCGGTACTGCAACAGCGGAAGCTTATACCAAACAGGCCGATGCATTAGGACAATATCCCTTATCCATCATTGAGATCATGAAACAAGTAGCGCAAGGCAATATTAAAATCACACCCGACATTCTCGTACAAGCATCTGGTGATGGAAAAGACAGCAACGGAAGCGCGAATAATGTGCTTGCGGCCTTTATTGCCAGCTTGATGGGAAATAACGCAAAAATTGTCTCGGGATCAAACCCTGATATCACCAAAAATAATTGATGAGATGAAACCTGCAATGGATCAGGATTTTTTTGAGCGTCCGCCGTTTAAAAACGCCTCCGAAAGGCTGCGGCAGCAGATTGATTTTATTCTTGAGATGGACAAGTTAAAAAGAGTCCTGCGCAGATCCATGCTGCTTGATCAGTCCAGGAATGAAAATGATGCGGAGCACTCCTGGCATCTTGCCATCCTGGCCATGATTCTCTCCGAATATGCCAGCCCCGAAGTCGATATCAATCGTGTAGTGCGCATGCTTCTGATACACGATATCGTCGAAATAGATGCGGGCGACACATTTGTCTATGATGAATCAGCAGTCGCGGATACAAAAGCCGAGAGGGAAAATGCAGCAGCAAACCGCATATTTTCCCTGCTTCCTGAAGACCTGAAAGAGGAGTTAATCAGCTTGTGGCGGGAATTCGAAGCCCGGTCAACGCCCGATGCCAAATTTGCCGCCGGTCTGGACAGATTGCAGCCTCTGTTACTTAATTATTTCAGTGATGGCGGCACCTGGTCAAAACATCATGTTCCAGCTGGCAAAGTGCGAGCAAAGCAGCGTGTAATTGCCGAGGCATCCCAACCACTCTGGAATTTTGTAGAATCCTTGATATCTGATGCGGTAGAACGCAAGATCTTAAATGAATAGGTTATCCTATCCAGTTTTTCTTCAGGCAGCAGGACACGTGATAACCCGCTGGTGATGGAAGGTGACTATAAAAAACTGGATTATATGCTATGCCACACAGCAAGCAGCTCAGGTGTCGATCTGCTCCGGACTCAGATACTGCAGCGCATAATTCAGATATATTTTGTCATTGATGAAAATATCATAAATATCAGGATCAATATGGCCTGTGTTTTTCATATCCTGCATGATAGACAACACTTCCTTTAATGAATTAGGTTTTTTGTATGGCCGATCGGCTGAAGTCAACGCTTCGAAAATATCCGCGATCGCGAGAATTCTTGCCTGAATTGACATGTCATTCCTGGTTTTACCATCTGGATAACCTGTACCATCAACACGCTCATGATGACTGCCCGCAATCTCCGGAACATTTTTTAAATAGTCAGGATAGGGCAGTGATTTCAGCATGGTCTGGGTGATTCTGACATGATCTTTGATAATCGCTCTTTCATGTTCATTCAGCGTCCCTCGAGAAACTGTTAAATTCTCTACTTCGCGTTTGGAGAGCAACGGTTTTCTTTCAGATCCTGAATAATAATATAAATCCCTGGCGATGGCCTTTATTCTGGCCTTGTCTTTCGGCAGCAATGTTTCACTACCCAAATTCATTTGCTTGATAAAATCGAATGACTCATCAAGAAAATCTATTTTTTTGTCGTACTCATTTTTAATTATCTGTCTTTCAGCTGCAGTAGCGGCATTGTTCGATTTTTCAAGAAACTCGATTTTGGCATCGCGTTTAAGTATCTCAAATCGTTCATGAATGACCTCGATACGATCAGTCAAGGTTTCAAGCTTGGTAGATTTGTTCATGATATAATCCGGCGTAACAATTTTTCCGCAATCGTGCAGCCAGGCGGCAATGACCAATTCATCAAATTGGTCTTTTGACAATCTAAAATCCCTGAATGGACCTGTCGATGCCTGATTGATAGAGTTTGCTATCATGATCGTCAAAACAGGAACACGTGAGCAATGTTTGCTGGTATGAGTGCTTTTTTCATCAATCGCCTTTGCGATTAAATGCAGCAGTGCTTCAAACAATTTTTTTTGCGCCAGAATCAGGTCCTGCTTGGTTAAAATAATCGCTGCCTGGGATGCCAGTGATTCCGCGATCAATATCCGCTCTTCAGGGAACGCAATCACTTTTCCGGTTTTTTCATCCAGCGCATTAATCAGCTGTAATACGCCAATAATTTTACTCGTATGGTCACGCAGCGGGATGGTTAAAAATGATTTCGAATGATATCCCAGCCTTTTATCGGCACTGCGCGTCCCGGAAAAATCGAATCCTTGAGCAGAATAGGCATCATCAATGCTTACCGTTTTATTCTCATGATAACAATAGGACGCAATATTTGATTTGTTGGGAATGCCCTTGGTATAGAGCGGAACTGATATCACCGGGAACGATGTTTCAAATACTTTTGATGCCTCAATATGCAAGGATTTATTGGCAATAATTGCAAAGCTTAATTTCGATTCCTTGTGAACAAGATATAATGTTCCTGCATCGGCAATTGTCAAATCCATGGCGCTTGTCAATATCATTTGCAAAAGCCGGTTATGATCCTTTTCTGCGGAAAGCGCCACACCAACACGGTTGAGGGTTTCAATCAATTGCAAATATTTTTCTTTACTTTCATACATATAAACATTCTGCAGGCAGTTGATATATTAAAAGTATAGTAGGTATTGTCGCAAAAGGAACCGCTACTAATCTCCCACAGCGCCTCCCTGGCGAGATTCAGATGCTTGCATCGAATTCGACCAGTTTTTTTTCCCCGGATTCGTTCCATATCAGCATATTTCCTTTCTCGTGCCAGGCACCCAGGACAATCCGTGTTGCCGGAATGTGTCCCAATAAAAAATCATGGATTCCGGGGCGGTGGGTATGTCCATGAATCAGGAATGCGGCCTTGTGTTTTAACATGACATTTCTGACTTCTTCCTGGGTTACGTCCATGATTTCCTTTGGCGCCGAAGATGTGTATTCCTGACTCTTAGCCCGCATTTTATCTGCGATGTTTCGCCTGATACTTAGCGGCAACAACAGGAACAAAGCCTGCAAGACAGGATTTCGCGTCTTTCTTCTCGCTTTCATATAGGCTTGATCGCGCGTACACAAGGTGTCGCCATGCATCACCAATACGGGCGTATTATATAAATTGATTTCGGCTTCATCAGGCAGGAGTATGCATCCGGATTCGTTCAGGAATCTTCTGCCGATTAAAAAATCCCTGTTGCCATGAATAAAGTAGACAGGTATGCCATTTCTCGTCACGGCCTTTAACGCGCTAATGACCTCACGATGCAGAGGTGTATCATTATCATCACCGACCCAGGCTTCAAACAGATCGCCCAGTATATATAACGCATCAACCGAAGCATCACAGTTCTTTAACAGGTGCAGAAATATCCGGGTAATATCAGGACGCGTCTCTTCCAGATGCAGGTCGGATATAAATATTGTCTTCTTGAAGCCACTCATAACATCCTATTTTTAATAGAAATATTTACAGGATTTTACCTCAGCCTACCTTAAGAACACCATTCTATAATAAAATTAAAGAAGGAGGTGTTGTCATGAACCTGCTCACTGGAAATACGTCTTTGATGCTATGGCACGAAGTTATTACGAATGCCGAAAAACAATGTTCACTTACTCTTAATCAAGATCTGGAAGCTTACCTCATATCACTATTAATGCGCTATTCAAACAAGCCCGAAATTGCCCAGAGGATTTTTGCCCAGGCATTCCTGGAAGCCATGCAGCAAAATATGAACCTGCGTAATACTGCCTTACAGCACGTAGGGGATGAATGCCTGCTTTATGCCGGGTTATTTCCTCAACAGGCCAAACGGCACAATGTAAAAATTAGCTATTTTGTTGACCTGGGTCGGGCAGCCTATGCGGCAATTTCAAACACGGCCAATGATTTGTATTGGTCACTGGCGTACTCATTTGTCATGTTGATGGATGTGCTTCAATCCATACGGCAAACTCCGGATTTGCTGCCCATCGAAGCCTATGAACAATGGGATGAAGTCGGAAGCCAGCATGCGTACAAAGTCCTGCAGTTATATACTGGAGCCATACCTGCCAAACACATTAAACGATAGCATGAGCTGGATCCGGCAAAACTGTTCAATTTATAGTCTTTCCAGACTTTAAAAGCTTTGGCATTGACCAATGACAATCATTGAGTTAAGGCTTCAACCCCTCTAAAATAGCCAAACCATTTCTATTATAGGGGAGTTCTGGGAAATGCGTTTAATTCTGCTCGGATGTCCTGGTGCAGGGAAGGGCACACAAGCCAAACTGATTTCGCAACGATACCATATCCCGCAAATTTCCACCGGGGATATCTTGCGAACGGCAATTCAACAGGGCACAGCGTTAGGGAAAAAAGTGAAAGAAATAGTTGAAAGCGGACACCTTGTTCCTGATGCTGTCGTTATACAGCTGGTTCAGGAACGCCTGGAACAATCCGATTGTCAAAACGGTTTTTTACTCGATGGCTTTCCACGAACTGTGGAGCAGTCTGAGGCATTGCAGCATCTTGCCAGTATAGACTATGTGATCGACATTGATGTTCCGGAAGAAGAAATTATCAACCGCTTAAGCGGCAGACGAATTCATCCAGCCTCGGGAAGAATCTATCACATCCAGAATAATCCTCCTCGAGTAGCAGGCCGCGATGATGTCACAGGTGATCCACTTATACAGCGTCCAGATGACAGGGAAGAAACCATCCGCAAGCGGTTACAGGTATATCAGGATCAAACCAGGCCGCTAAAAGAGTATTATCAGCATTATAAGGGTAACAATGGCAGCCCTGTGCCCCGATATGTCAAAATTGATGGAGCAGGCACGGTTGATGAAATAAGCAACAAGATTTTTTCGATTCTTGATAAAGATAAATGTAAGGAAACAATTAAATGAAAAAGATATCCAAACTGTTACTGATCTGTTTGTCGCTGATATTCTTCCAGTGTTCTTTCGCTGCGGATTCACCGCAGGGCTACTGGAAGACGATAGACGATGTCACAGGCAAGCCAAAATCCATCTTGCACATTTTTGAAAAAGACGGGGTCTTGTATGGACAAATTGTAAAAATCTTCCCCAGACCTGGATACGATCAAAATGAGCTTTGCACCGCTTGCACAGGTTACAGACATAACAAACGCATAGTCGGCATGGTCATCATGGAGGGATTAAAACAAAGCCCTGGCGATCCAAATGAATGGAACGGCGGCGAAATTATGGATCCCCTCAATGGCAAAACCTATCGCTGCTATATTCAGGTCATCGAAGGCGGCAGCAAGCTCAATGTAAGAGGCTATATTGGCATTTCCCTGTTTGGCAGATCACAAACCTGGCTTCGTGTTTCAGGTGCCAATAGCGATTAACACTGATAAGCGATTAACACTGATAAGCGATTAACACTGATACCTGATAATGGAATGAGTGGATGCGCCGTGATCCACTCATTCCAGTTCATCCAAACATTATGGCGAGGCCATCCCTGCCAGGGCTAGATGAGCATATCGCATTGCATCAATCCAGCCTGGATTCAACTCAGTCAAGACAGGACTTGCCGGCATCAACGATTTAATCCATTCGCAAAGCAGAGCGTTTGCAATCACTTATTTTTCAAGAGATACTTGTATCACTCTGGTCAGCAGGCATCGTAACGGAATATGACGGAACATAGTACCATTCATTTTGATCCAAACAACCGGCAATTGAAGTGTCGTGGTGATTTAAATCTCGCAAATCTTCCATCCCTGCAAACCATGCTGGCAAAAATTTCTTGGCCCGGCTCGGGTGAAATAACTATCGACGGCGAAGCAGTTACAAAAATGGATAGCGCAGGAGCCTGGCTGATCCTGGAATTGCAAAACAGCCTGGAGAAAACGGGATTAACCATTCATCTCCAGCACTTTTCTGCTGAATCCGCGTCACTTCTCGATATTGTGAAAAAGAAGCTGGGTGAGAAAACCTCGCTTCCAGCCATGACTAAACCGAATTTTCTGGCCACTGTTGGCATCAATACCATCGCACAACTGCGTGAATTTCAAACCTATCTCGCATTTATTGGCAAATTGACATTTGAGGCATTGCGAATCGCCCTCAAACCAGCCCACTGGCGATGGAAATCCCTGGCTGGAGCCTTGTATTCAACCGGGTATCAGGGATTGCCGATTATTGCATTATTGTCATTCCTGATTGGCGTGGTTTTAACGTATCAAATGGGGCTACAGTTACGAAACTATGGTGCGAACATTTATATTGTTGATCTGCTTGGTCTTTCGGTCTTACGTGAATTTGCTCCCCTGATCACCGCCATCATGGTCTCAGGCAGAACAGGATCAGCCTTTACTGCATCAATCGGCATGATGAAGCTCAACCAGGAAATTGATGCTCTCGATACCCTGGGTGTCACACCTGCCGAGTTATTGCTGCTGCCGCGCATTATCGGACTTTTCATTGCCTTGCCATTGCTGACAATGTGGTCAGATATATTTGGCATTGTCGGCGGCATGGTGATGTCCAACAACATGTTAGGGATTACCTGGTACGATTTTATCAACCGGTTTCCTCATGTAATCCCGTTGCGATCATTTATTATTGGCATAGGGAAAGCACCGGTGTTTGCACTGATTATCGCCACCATAGGCTGCTTCGAGGGTATACAGGTAAAAAACAGTGCTGACAGTGTAGGGCAAAATACAACCCGGAGTGTTGTATTGGCCATATTTTTTATTATTGTTGCTGATGCTGTTTTCTCAGTCATCTTCAGTAAGATGAAACTATGACAGATAATGATGTAATCATCGAGATCAAAAATCTCAAAACTCGTCTGGGCGGGACCTGGGTACACAAAGATATCAATCTTTCCGTCAGGCGCGGAGAAGTACTCGGAATCGTCGGCGGCAGTGGAACCGGCAAAACAACCTTGTTACGGGAAATGCTTTGCCTGACCAGGCCAACAGCAGGTTCTATCAAGGTATTCGGTCAGGAAGTAACAACCGCTTCACCGCAAACATTGCTGGCAATCCAGCGCCGCTGGGGGGTCCTGTTCCAATCGAATGCCTTATTCAGTTCATTGACTGTGTTAGAAAATGTCATGTTTCCATTAAGGGAACACACCTCTCTCGACCTGGCAAGCATACAGGAGTTGGCCATACTGAAAATTCAAATGGCTGGCCTGCCAGTCGATTCAGCGCTGAAATACCCCGCCGAACTCAGCGGAGGAATGCAAAAGCGTGCAGGCCTCGCTCGCGCCATTGTCCTCGACCCGGAGCTCATCTTTCTGGATGAGCCAACAGCAGGACTGGATCCCAATACGGCAGCAGGGCTGGATGAGCTGATTTTAAACTTGCAGAGTACCATGGGTTTGACTATTGTAATGGTAACACATGATATTGACAGCCTGTGGACCGTCACAAACCGCGTCGCTTTTCTGGGCCAGGGTGTTGTATTGTGTGCAGACAAGATGAATGTACTTGTTAACAACCCCAACCCGATTATTCATGAATTCTTTAGCGGGCCCAGGGGCAGGGCAGCAGAGGGAAGCCATCAACATGGAACATCATAACCATGGATAATAATGTCAATTATACACTGGTTGGCGCATTCGTTATTTTTCTCGTCTCAGCTATTATCATTTCTATTATCTGGTTATCATCCGGGTTTTCCATTGTCCAGTATTCAAATTATCTGATTTACAGCCAGGAATCTGTATCCGGCCTCAGTATAGATGCGCCAGTGGAATATAACGGGGTAGGCGTAGGATCCGTCAAAAGCATTGCTCTCGATCATAACAACCCTCATCTTGTTAAAGTATTATTGAGCATCAATACTAACACCCCGATTACAAAAGGCACCGTTGCGACTTTAACCAGCAGAGGAATAACGGGTGTCGCATTCATCGCGTTAAAAGATTCAGGGAATGACTTACGGCCCCTGGTCGCAGAACCTGGGCAAACCTATCCCGTCATACCGACTTCACCATCGATTTTCATGCGTCTCGACATCGCCTTAAGACGCCTGTCGAAAAATCTGCAGACCATCTCGGAATCATTTCATTCGTTACTCAACACAGAGAATCTGCAGTCAATCAAGGGTATTCTTAATAATCTCAACAATATTACAACGACACTCGCAGATAATACGCAAAAGATAAATTCAATATTGGTTAATACATCGAATGCAAGCATACAATTAGTGCCATTACTTCAAAGCAGCAGCAGTGCGATGAAAGTAATCAATACCCAAACCTTGCCAATCACCTATCAGTTACTTTCAAACCTGAATGACACCGTACGTACGCTAAATGAAGTGTCGAACCAGCTCAAACAGAACCCATCCATGTTAATTCGTGGTGTTGCTCCGCCGCCACCAGGTCCAGGTGAACCCAAATGAAATCAAGAAAAATCATCGCAATGATTGTCGTACCAAGCATGATCATGCTGTCTGGCTGCTCTTTTTTGTCTCCGGTAAAAACCGAGTCACCAACCAAATATGTTATCAATAAAATCCCCGACAATCTTCCGGTAAAAAAAACCCGCCACATTACGCTAATGGTATCTGCAACCGAGACCAGACCCATCTACGATACAACACAAATGGCATATTCAATCAAACCATATCAAATTGCCTATTTCAGCAAAAATCAATGGGCGGAAACACCAGCACAAATGCTGCATCCACTCTTGCTGCAAACATTACAGGACACACACTATTTTCATACAATTGTCACGCCGCCGTTTACTGGCCACTATGATTACACGGTCACCACGCAAATCCTGGAGCTAAAACAGGACTTTACTACCCAGATTCCTGTGCTGCGCATGTCTGTCCGTGCACAAATCACAAGAACCCTTTCAAACCAGGTAATGGCTACCAGGCAATTTTCTAGCGAGGTGCCCATCCCTCAGCGTAGTCCGTATGGCGGGGTATTTGCCGCCAACCGCGCCACAGACATCATACTTCAGCAAATAGCCTATTTTTGTCTTGAAACAATTCATTAAAATATTCCTGAGGTGTGAATCATGTTTGATGCATTCGGCTGGGCGTCTAATTATATAGAAGAAAAATATCTGCACTTATTGGCACGTATTTTTCCGATTGTCTATTTTTGCATCGCGCTTTATTTCAGTGTGCTGAATTACAGCCATTTTGTATTTAAACCGCTTTGGGCCGTTGAATCGATATTCTATGTATTATTGACATTTGTTTTTATTATTCGAGTTGATCCCGTTGACAGAGCGAAAGGTGTATATGAATTCTGGATGCCACTGGTTGGCACGATGCTGCCAATCACGCTGTCGCCCATGCGCCTGGTGATTTTGAATAATCTGCCTGTATTATATGGACTGTCGATTTTCATGACCCTGTCTATCATGCTGACCCTCTGGGGGATATGGGTAATGCGCAGATCCTTCAGTATTACCGTTGAAGCTCGCGCCCTTGTCACTAATGGCCCCTACAGGTGGCTTCGCCATCCTATTTACACGGGTGAATCCCTGGCCGTTACCGGTGTTCTGATTTTAAGGTTTTCACTGTTCAGTTTAATGATTTATTGCATATACCTCATTCTCACCTTGCTGCGTACGTATTATGAGGAACAAAAATTGACTCGCGTATTTCCTGAATACAGAAGCTGGGCCAACTCCAAATGGTGGT
>Ga0070740_10004631_pt1 | contig 13364 bp, 10 predicted proteins | sample Coa_R2_FD_67286 | JGI IMG/M metagenome (GOLD analysis project Ga0070740, IMG submission 67286) | Surface soil microbial communities from Centralia Pennsylvania, which are recovering from an underground coalmine fire - Coalmine... | ecosystem: Environmental > Terrestrial > Soil > Unclassified ...
CGGGCCGCCATCGAGCCCGTAGATCATGATTTTCCCGCCGTTCGCCGGAGGCTGGGGCGCCGCCGCGCTCGCGCCGCCGCCCATTCCGAAGATCCCCAGCAGCCCTTGCAACTGCGGCGGCAGGGACCCCGAAGCGGCCTGCTCCTGAGCGGCCTGGATCAGCTCCGGCGGAGTCATGAAATGGAACCGCACGCGCGGGCCGTCCTGCACCATCTGCAAGGCCTGCTCCAGCATGGCCGCCTGCGGCGCCGGGATCGACTTGGCCATCAGTTCGTGAATGCCCGCCAGCAGTTCGGTTGCGCCCGCCGTGTCGGCCGCCTGCAACACCATGTTCAGTTCAGGAGCCGCGCCGAGACTCAGGCCGAGCGAGAAGGCCCGCAGGGACCGGAAGGCCGGCGGGGCCTGCCCGGCGGACTTCATCAATCCCGGTCCGCCCGAAATCCAGATGTCGCTTTGCTCGAATTCATCGGGCGTGCGTGTGCCCGCGGGCCGGCCCAGGCGCTCCACCGCCTGGGTGAACGCGGGGCCCTCGCCGATCAGGATCGAACGGGGTCCCACCGGCTGGACACGGGTGATTCCGCCGGGTGGGAAAAAGCCCAGGATGCTCTTGGGATCGAAGCTGCCGCTGACCAGCGCCAGCGCGTCCGGCTTCGCGTTGGGCGCCGCGCCGGGCGCCTGCCGCGCCGAAACCGCGATGCGGTCGACCGAGGCGAGCAGGCCCAGGATCATCTGGACCTGCGCTCCGTTCGGGCCGGCTTGCTGTTCGGCTTGGCGCAACGCCTGCTGCACCAGGGGCGATTTCATCAGAGCCTGAAGGTTCACGCTGAGGCGCAAATCGGCGTCGGGATGCGCGAAACGCCAGTCCGTTTGGGCCTGGACGGGCGAAAGCGCGGAAAACGCAGCCAAAACCACCGCGAAGGTGCGGATCATGCAGATCTCCTCGACCAATCTTAAGAAGAATCGCGGCGCTGGGGAATGGGGTGAATCCCGGACCTAATGCTAAAATGAGACTCACCTGAAATGCCGATCAACACGGAACAGGCGCGTATGGCGCTGCCGCTCGCGCAGGTCGATCCCGAGATCGCCGAGCAAATCCGGCTGGAGACCGAGCGGCAGAATTCGCGGCTGGAGCTGATCGCCAGCGAAAATTTCACCTCGGAAGCGGTCCTGGAAGCGGCCGGAAGCGTCTTCACCAACAAGTACGCCGAAGGCTATCCCGGGCGGCGTTATTACGGCGGCTGCGAGCACGCCGACGCGGTGGAAACCCTGGCCCGGGACCGCGCCCGGGAGCTTTTCTCCGCGGAATACGCCAACGTGCAGCCCCATTCGGGCTCGCAGGCCAATCAAGCTGCCTACGCCGCCGTCTTGCAGCCGGGCGATACGATTCTGGGCATGAATCTGGCGCACGGCGGCCACCTGACGCACGGCCACCATCTGAATTTTTCGGGCAAGCTGTACCATGTCATTCCCTACGGCGTGCGCCGCGACGATGAGCGCGTCGATTACGACGAGCTCGCCCGGCTGGCGCGCCAGCACCGGCCCAAAATGATCATCGCCGGCGGCAGCGCCTATCCCCGCACGCTGGATTTTCCGCGGTTCCGCGAGATCTGCGACGAGGTGGGCGCCATCCTGCTGGTGGACATGGCGCATTTTTCGGGTCTGGTGGCTGCTGGCCTGCATCCCAATCCCTGCGAGTACGCCGATATCGTGACGTCCACTACGCATAAGACGCTGCGCGGCCCCCGCAGCGGCATGATTCTCGCCCGGGAAAAATACGCCGCCGCGATCGACCGCAGCGTGTTTCCCGGCGCGCAGGGCGGGCCTCTGGTGCACATTATTGCGGCCAAAGCCGTGTGCTTCAAACAGGCCATGTCGGCGGAGTTCGTCGCGTATTCCAAGCAGGTGCTGGCCAATGCGCAGACGCTGGCGGCCACGCTCGCCGCCGCCGGCTGCCGGGTGGTCTCCGGCGGCACCGATACGCACCTGATGCTGGTGGACGTCTTCGCCAAGGGGGTCCGGGGCAAGGAAGCCGAATCCGCGCTGGATCGCGCCCATATCACCGCCAACAAAAATGCGATTCCCTTCGACGTGAATCCGCCGCTGAACCCCAGCGGCATGCGCTTCGGCACCCCGGCCGTGACCACGCGCGGCTTCGGCGAGGCCCAGATGCGAGAAGTGGGCGCCCTGATCGTGCGCGTGCTCGAAAACATCTCCAACGAAGCGGCGCTGGCCGAGGTGCGCCGGAAGGTGGCGGCGCTCACCGAGCGCTTCCCGCTCTACGCCTGGAAGCGCGCGGAAGTCTCCGCGGCGCGGCTGTGAAGAGCGCGTAGCCGGAGGGAGGAGCGTTTACGGCGATGCCGTTCCACGCCGTCATCGACGTCCGCCGCTGGGGCGATTTCGGAATCGGAACTTATATCCGCAACCTGGTTCGCGCCTTGGCGGCGATCGATCCCGAAAACCGGTATACGCTCATTGGCCGTCCCAGCGAAATCGCGGAACTCTCCTCGCTTCCGGCCAATTTCACCGCCGCCGAATACGCCGCCCCGGATACCTCTTTCGCGCATAACTTTGCATTCCCCGCATTTCTGCGGAAATTTAGCCCGGATCTTTATCATATTCCGTTAAATTCGGTCGCATATTGGATGCCCCGGCCCTATATTGTGACGATTCACGATATGAGCACGCTGTTATTTCCTTCGCGCGGCGACTTCCGGAGCACGCTGCACGAGGAGCGCTACCGCCGCGGCGCTCTTCGCGCGGCCCGCGTGATTACGGTTTCCAATTCCACGCGCCGCGATTTGGAAGCCGTGCTGCGCATCCCCCCCGAGCGTCTACGCACCATTTATAGCGCTCCGGACCCTACGTTTCTGGGCAGCCCGGACGACGCGCAGCAGTTGGACCTGGAGCGCTACTCCATTCGTTCGCCCTTTATTCTCTATGCGGGCACCGTTCGGCCGCAAAAAAATGTGCCGCGCCTGGTGGAGGCGTTTGCGGTGCTGCGAGGCGAATTTGAAAATCATCCGCAGTATAAAGATCTGGGTCTGGTGATTATTGGAGACGAATTATCACGAAATCCGTCGGTCCGGCGGGCGGTGATCGCCACGCGCGTCGAACCCTTTGTGCGCTTCCTGGGATTCGTTCCGATTGAGACCCTAAAGATGTTTTACCGGGCGGCGACGATCTTTGCATTTCCCTCATTATACGAGGGTTTTGGGCTTGCGCCGCTGGAGGCCATGGCTTGCGGCACGCCCGTGGTGGCTTCCAATCTGCCCCCGCTGGTGGAGGCCGTGGGGGAGGCCGCCGAACTTGTCACGCCCGATAATGTCTTCGATATCGCGCGCGGATTACGCGAATTATTGTTGAACGAAGCCCGCAGAAAGGCTCTCTCCATCGCCGGACGCGTTCATGCGCAGCGCTTTCATTGGGAGGAAACCGCCAGAAATGTTTTGGCGGTTTATCGGGAAATTATCCAGTAATATCAAATAGTATTTGACTTATTCCAGAATTAGACGTACTATAACCCTACTGCGTTCTGAAGCCGGCCGCAGGCCGGAACCCATAGTGCGGGAGGTAGTTTTATGCGATGGACACGATCAGAAACACTGGCGTTGGCCAAACACAATTGTGCGCTTTGCCACGGGTCTGGATTGCGCCTTAGGAGAAAGGGCGATCTGATGCCCTGTAATTGCGTTTTGCGAACGATTTTCCGGATCTGCTATGACCGGTTCATCCGCTGCAGCACCCAGGAACGGCACCTCAGCCGCATCTCGCAGGAGCCTCATTCAGGGCGGAAAAGGCCCATGACCTGGGGGCGGAAGGATGAGGAGTATATCGCCGACTTTTGCCTGGTCTCGAAAAGAGTACTGAGCGAGTTCGAGTACCGGCTGTTCCGCTACCATTTTCTTCTGGGCGCGGACTGGAAGCTGTGCACGCGGCGTTTGAACATGGACCGGGGAAATTTCTTCCACGCGATCTACCGGATCGAGCAAAAACTCGGGCGGGTTTTCCGGGAATTGGAGCCATATTCGTTATTTCCTCTGGATGAATATTTCCAGGGTCCCTCGCGCAGGAGCGCGGCCCCGCCCCCGGCGCCGGCCTCCGGACCGAGTGCGCTGCCCGCGAAGCTGCGGTTTCCGGAGGTGAAACGGGCCGCGTGAGTCAACTGAGCTGGTATCCGCGGGCCGCGACGCGGCGGCAGGCAATTTCCGAGGCCTTGCCGTGCCCGGCGAAGATGTCGCGGACGCGTTCGCAAACGTGTTCGTGGCCGCGCTCGTAAAACACCAGAATGGAAGGACCGGCCCCGCTCAACGCGCAGCCTAACAGGCCCGGCGCCCGCAGCCCGGTGATCTCGCCGAGACCGGGAACCAGGGTGCGGCGGTAAGGCTGGTGGAGCCGGTCCTCGAGGGCGGCCGGAAACGCGTCCGTCACCCCGCGGGTCAGGGCGGCGATCAGCAGAGCGCTGCGCTGCACGTTGAAGATGGTATCTTCCCGCGAGTACATGCTGGGAAGCACGCGGCGCGCTTCCGAAGTCGGCAGGACGAAATCCGGCACCACGACGGCGACGTTATAGTGCGGATGCAATTCCATCCGCACCGCGCGCGCGATGCCGTCGGAATCGATGGCGCTGGCGACGATCGAGCCGAGCACGCAGGCGGCGACGTTGTCGGGGTGGCCTTCGATGTAGGCGGCCTCGTGCAGCACGCGTTCGGCATCCCAATCGAGTCCGAGCGCGTGGCTCGCGATGACCACGCCCGCGGTCAGCGCGGCCGCGCTGGAACCCAAGCCTTTGGCGATGGGGATGTCGTTGGCGATTTCGAGCTCGATGGGCGGCATGGTTTGCGCCGTGTCGGCGGCCACGCGCAAGGCGGTCTGCCAGATCAGGTTGTCATCAGAGGCGGAGATGGTGTGGGCGTCGCGCCCGCAGGCCCGGATGGAAAGCCGGGGCGAGGGCCGAAAGCGGCACACCAGATGCAGGTCCAGCGCAAGAGCCAGGGCGTCGAATCCGGGACCCAGGTTGGCGCTGGAGGCGGGTACACGAACCGTCCTCCAGGAATTGGACATGAAACACTTATTCTAGCGGGTCAGCCCGCGGACCCCGCGCCCCGGCCGAATTTCCGGAGCCGCCCGCCGCGGCACTGTGACACAATGGAAGTCACCGCTGGTTGCTCCCGAATGACCCAATCCAACGTTCCCTATGCGTCCGATGCTTCCGCGCCCGATGCGCCGGATTCGCCGGCGCCCGACACCCTGGAAGCTTCGACGCCCGATACCTCTTTTGGCGACATCCTCACCGAGTTCGAGCAATCCCACCACGTGGAAGGCGGCACGGTGGAAGGCACGGTCGTCTCGGTCACGCCGGACGGAGCCTTCGTGGACATCGGCCGGAAGATGGACGGCGTCCTGCCGCTCACGCCCGGCGTGGATTTGAAACCCGGCAGGAAGGTGCTGGTCTCGATTCGCGGGCGCGACGAGGAGGGCAACTATCTGCTGTCCACCATCAAGGTGGAAGTCCCGAGGGACTGGACGGGCCTGGAGACGGCCTTCGCTGAAAAGCGGACCATCGGCGGCCGGGTGTTGGAAGGGGTGAAGGGCGGGCTTCGGGTGGACGTCGGGGTGCCGGCGTTCCTGCCGGCTTCGCGCAGCGGCGCGCGCGACCAGGCCGAGCTGGAAAAGCTGGTGGGGCAGGAGATCGAGTGCCGCATCACCAAGCTCGACACCGCCGGCGAGGACGTGGTGGTGGACCGCCGCGTGGTGCTCGAAGAACGCGAGCGGCAGGCCAGGCTGGAAGCGTTCGACCGCCTTCAGGAAGGCGCGGTGGTGCGCGGGACGGTGCGCACGCTGACCGAGTTCGGCGCGTTCCTCGATTTAGGCGGCGTGGACGGCCTGCTGCACGTGGCGGACATGGCCTACGCGCGCAACGTGAAGCCCTCCGACGTGGTGAAGGCGGGCGAGCAGATCGAGGTCAAGATTCTGAAGATCCATCGCGAGACGCGGAAGATCTCGCTGGGATTGAAGCAGCTTTCGCCGGACCCGTGGTCGCTGGCGGCGGAAAAATATCCGCAGGGATCGCGGGTGAAGGGAACCGTGTCGCGCGTGGCGGATTTCGGCGCGTTCGTCGAACTGGAGCCCGGAATCGAGGGGCTGATTCACGTTTCCGAGATGTCCTGGTCGAAGAAGCAGGTCCGCGCCGCGGACGTGGTCAAGCCGGGCGACGCCGTGGAAGTGGTGGTGCTGGGCGTAAATCCCGCCGACAAGCGCATCGCGCTGGGGTTAAAGCAGGCCCTCGGCGATCCGTGGGAGGAAGCCGTGAAGAAATACCCGGTGGGCGCGGTCGCCGAAGGGCCGGTGACCAGCCTGGCGAAATTTGGCGCCTTCGTGGACCTGGGCGGCGGGATCGAAGGGATGATCCACATCGGCGACATCAGCCGCGAGAAGCGCCTCAATCATCCCAACGAAGCGCTGAAGCTGGGCGAGCGGGTCAAGGCGCAGGTACTGGAGGTGGACCGCGAGCGGAGGCGGTTCAAGCTGGGCATCAAGCAACTGGAGCCCACCAGCATCGACGAATATCTGGCCGAGCACAAGGCCGGCGAAGTGGTCAGCGGCCGCATTGTGGAGGTTTCGGGCGGGCGGGCGAAGGTGGAACTGGGCGAAGGCGTGACGGCGTTCGCCCGGCTGAGGGAGCAGAAACAGGAATCGCCAGCGGGCGCGGCCAAGGCCGATCTTTCGAGCCTGACGGCAATGCTCGCGCAGAAATGGAAGACGGGCGGAGGGCCGTCGGCCGCACGTCCGGAGGCCCCGCGGGCCGGCCAGATCCGCAGCTTCCGGATCACCGGGCTCGACGCGGGCGCCAGGAAGATCGAGCTGGAGCTCGAAAGCTGAGCATCTGTGCGGATCCGTGTGCAGCCGCGGCGGAAAGCCGTTCGCCGCCGTTGAAGGTACACTATCCAACGTGGCCACCGACCTAATCGAGATCGACCCCGAGAAACCAGGCATGCGCGCGATCGAACGGGCTGCGGCCGTGATCCGGCGCGGCGGGGTGGTCGCGATTCCCACCGATGCGCTGTATGCGCTGGTGTGCGATCCGCTCAATCTCCATGCGGTGGGCAACATCTTCGCGGCCAAGGGCCGGAGCGCGGAGCGGGCTCTGCCGCTGCTGGTGAGCGACGTGGTGATGGCGGAGGAACTCTCCACGGAAATCCCCAACCGGTTCTTTCTGCTCGCGCGGCACTTCTGGCCCGGACCGCTGACCATCATTGTGCAGGCCGCTTCGCGAGTGCCTCTGAAGGTGACGGGCAATACGGGCCGTCTGGCGATGCGGCAGTCGCAGTCGAAGGTCGCCAACGCGCTGCTGGAGAGGCTGGCGCAGCCGCTGATCGCCACCAGCGCGAATCTTTCGGGCGAGCCGACGCTGGCCAGCGGCATCGAAGTGTTCGGCATCATGGACGGCCGCGTGGATCTAGTGCTGGATGGCGGGCTGGTTACGGGACCGGGCTCGACCACCGTGGACGTGACGGAGCCTTACTGGCGGGTGATTAAGGAAGGCGCCATCCCGGAAAAGGATATCGCCGAGGTGCTGAAGGGCGCCTAAGAATCCGGCCGACGGCGCTCACCGCCGTCTCACGGCGGCGGCTCGGGGCTTCGATGGGCGCCGGGGAAGATACAGCAGGGGCGGCGCGGGCCGTAACAGGCCGTCCTTAGGGTTCTGCGCCAACGCCATCCTGGTGCGCCTTTAAGCGCGGCGCGTTTCGAGCGCCGTAAAAGTCCGGCCGTGCGAGATCCTAACCTCCGGCGTTCCCGTTCCGCCTTCTGCCGCCCCCTGTTTTGTCCGGTTCTACCTGGCACCTCCTGATTACGGCCCCAGTATGCGCCTGCGGAAGTAGCGTGTCAATGGGAATCGAGAGCTAGGGTTTACTCGCCGCTGCGGCCGTTGATATACACCTTTCCGCGATATAGACCTTTCCGCCCGACCGGCGGGCGTGCCGCCGGAACTGAACCGCGTGAGGCCGGCGGGAGGAGCGGGCGCCGCGCGGACGCTGGTAGACTAAGGAGTTGCCTTCGGGAAGCTCCATTGTGCGGCCGCGGGTGTGCGCGGTCAGCTATCTGAACACGGCGCCGCTAGTCTGGGGATTCGAGCGCTCGCCCGACGCCGTGCTGCGTTCGATGTTCGACCTGCACTATGCCCTGCCCTCGAAGTGCGCGGATGAGCTGGCCGCGGGCGCAGCGGATATCGGCATCGTGCCGGTGATCGAGATGGCGCGGCAGAAGCTCGCATATTTTCCGGGAACGGGGATCGCCTGCCACGGGCCGGTGCGCACGATCCTGCTGATCTCGAAGGTTCCGATCCCGCAGATCCGGACGCTGGCGGCCGATGCGGGCTCGCGCAGTTCGGTGATGCTGGCGAGGGTCATTCTGGCCGAGAAATACGGGGCCGATCCCAAGATTTTTTCCCGTCCCGCGGACCTGGCGGCGATGCTGGGGGAGGCCGATGCGGCGCTGATCATCGGCGATCCGGCGCTGCACTTGGATCCGGCCACGCTGCCGTTCGAAACACTGGACCTGGGCGGGGAGTGGAACGCGATGACCGGCCTGCCGATGGTGTTCGCCGTGTGGGCCGGGCGCAAGGAAGTGATCCAGGAACGCTATGCGCAGGCCTTCGCCGCGTCCTGCCGCTACGGGCTGGAACACGTCCGGGAAATCGCCCGCGAGCAGCCCGCCGTGCGGGGCGTGCCCGAGCCGCTGGCGCTTGAATACCTCACCCGGCATATTGTTTTTGAACTCGGCGAGCGCGATTACCAAGGCATGAAGCTGTATCTCAAGTCCGCGCTGCGTCTGGATCGCGTGATGATACCAGGAGCTGTTTCCGCATGATGACCCGCGCCGAAGCACTCGACTTATACCGGAGCGACGATCTGATCGGTATCGGCATGGCGGCCGACCAGGTGCGGCGCAAGCTGCACCCGCACGGCATCGTCAGCTATATCATCGACCGCAACATCAATTACACGAACGTCTGCACGGAGTATTGCAGCTTCTGCGCGTTCTACCGGCCGCTGGGGCACGCCGAAAGCTATTTGCATCCGAAGGAAGTGATCTTCGAGAAGATTCAGGAGACCATCGACCTGGGCGGCACGGGCATCCTGATGCAGGGGGGCCTGCATCCGGAGCTCAAGATCGAGTGGTACGAGGACCTGCTGCGCGAAATCAAGAAGCGCTTCGACATCTGGTGCCACTGTTTTTCCGCGCCGGAGATCGTGAACATCGCCAAGGTCAGCGGGCTTTCGCTGTACGACACGCTGAGCCGGCTGCGCGATGCGGGACTCGACTCGCTGCCCGGCGGCGGCGCGGAGATTCTGGATGACGAAGTGCGGCGCCGCATTAGCCGCCTGAAGTCTTCGGTGCAGGACTGGGTCGACGTACACCGGACCTGCCACGCGGTGGGCCTGCGCTCGACGGCGACGATGATGTTCGGCACCGGCGAGACGATCGAGCACCGGCTGAATCACTTCGATATTGTCCGGCAGATTCAGGAGGAAACCGGCGGATTCACGGCGTTCATCCCGTGGAGCTTCCAGCGCGAGAACACCTCGCTGGGGCGGTTCGTGAAAGAGGAAGCCACCGCGGTGGAATACCTGAAGATGCTGGCGCTGTCGCGGCTGTACCTGGAAAATATCGAAAATATTCAATCGTCCTGGGTGACGCCGGGGCTGAAGACCTGCCAGCTCGGGCTGCGCTTCGGCGGCAACGACGTAGGCAGCATCATGATCGAGGAGAACGTGGTCAGCGCCGCCGGGACGCACCACCGCGCCACCGAAGAGGAGCTGCGGCGGCTGATCCGGGACGCCGGCTTCATTCCCAAGCAGCGCGATTCGCTCTACCGGACGTATTTCCTGAATTGATTTTTCCGTTGCAACTGAGAATGAGAAGGTCACGTCAAAGATTCATGCGTTTGCTGGCAGGATTATGGATCGCGGGATGCGCCCTGGCGGCCGCGCCTTCGCCGGAAGACGTATTGCGGTCGGTTCCCTTGCGGTTCGAGCAGGATGCCCGAGGACGGTGGGGCGCGCGGGGGGTGGGCTACGCGCTGCGCTTCGAGGCTCGCGGGGCGTATCTGCACGTAGGGGATCGCACGCTGCGGCTGAGTTTCGCGGGATCGAACGCCAAGGCCCGGTTCGAGGCGCTGGAGCCTCAGGGCGCGCAGACGAATTATTTCATCGGGCGCGAGTTCCGCTCCACGCGGGCCTTCGCCAAGCTGCGACGCAGCCAAGTGTATCCAGGCGTGGACGTGGTTTATTACGGCTCCGCCGATCATCTGGAATACGATTTCGATCTCGCGCCGGGCGCCGACGCCTCGCGCATTCGCCTGCGTTTCGAAGGCGCGGACCAGGTCAGCGTGAACGAACGCGGCGATTTGGCGCTGAAACTCGGAGACGGCGAAGTGATCCAGCGCGCGGCGGTGGTGTACCAGCGCAAGGCTTCGGGCGAAGTCGTCGCGGTGGAGTCGCGCTACCGGCTGGAGGAGGACGGCATGATCGGGGTTTCGCTGGGCGATTACGACCGGGGGCAATCCCTGGTGATCGATCCAATCCTGTACACCGCGTATCTGTCCGGCACCAACGCCGACGCGGCGACCACGATCGCGGTGGATCCGAAGGGCCTGGTTTACCTGGCCGGCTACACCTACTCCGACGATTTTCCGGCGAGCGGCAACGGCTATTCGGTCCTGCCGTTCTCGGGAGTGCGCGATGGCTGGATCATCCAGATGAATCCGTTCTCGAGCGATCCGAACAACGTGATCCTTTATTCGACGTTTTTTGGCGGCAATCTGGACACCGACCTGCGCACGCTGGCGGTGGACGCCAGCGGCAAGGTATACATCGCCGGGACCACGCTGGCATCGAATTTCCCGGTGACTTCGGGCGCGTTTCAATCCCAGCTCGCCAACACGAACGCGCAGAACGAGGGATTCGTTTCCGTGCTGGACACCACGCAGCAGGGCAGCGGGAGCCTGATTTACAGCAGCTACTATTCGGGCAGCCAGGTGCAGCAGATCAACGGCATCGCGACGCAGGACGGAAAGTTCTATATCACCGGCTGGACCAATTCCGACGATCTGCCGCTCACCGGCGGCGCGTTCCAGTCGACGCGCGGCGGCGGCTATGACGCGTTTGTGGCGGCATTCGATCCGGGCCAGAGCGGCACGGCCTCGCTGGTGTACGCCTCCTATCTGGGCGGCTATCTGACGGACCAAGGCAACGGAATTGCCGTGGACGCCAACGGCCTGATCTACGTCACCGGCTCTACGCAATCCACGGAAGCGACGTTCCCCACCACCAGCAACGCCTATGCGCCCACGCCTCTGGGCAACGGCGACGCCTTTCTCACGGTGATCGATCCCAGTGCCAACGTGGTGGTGTACTCGACGTTCCTGGGCGGGTCGGGAATCGATATCGGGACGAATATCGTGCTGGGCCCCGCGGGGCAGGTTTCGGTTGCGGGCTACACGTTTTCGACTGATCTTCCGGTGACGCCCAACGCCTCGCAGCCGGTTCTGGGCGGCAACAGCGACGCTTTCGTGATCACGCTCAATCCCGCCGCGGCAAGCCGCGCGGCGGAACTGATCTACGCGACCTACTACGGGGGCAGCGAGGGCGAAGTGACCTACGGATTCAGCCGCGATCCGGGCGGCCGGTATTATCTGTGCGGCTACACGCTTTCGCCGAACCTGCCGGTGTCCTCGACGGCGGCCTATCCCACTTCGCTCGGAAACAACGTAGACGGATTCCTTGCGGTGATCGATCCGTCGCGGGCGCTGATTTACGGGAGCTACATCACCGGCCCCGGTCTGCAGGTCGCGTATGGAGTCGCCACCGACCGCGCCGGAAACGCGTATGTCGCCGGCCAGACCAGCAGCGATGTTTTCCCGCGTGGCGGCGCGCAGCACCAGAACCCGCCGGGCAATATCGACGCCTTCTTCCTGGTGGTGGCGCCGTCGGCGAACACCGCGCAGAACATTCCGGCCCGGGTGGATTATTTCCGCGGAAAGCTGCCTCCGGAGCCGCTCCCCTCGCGAGCTCCCCACCGATTTAGTAAGCGTTAGAAGACGGGCGTGGAGCTTCCATCCTCGCGGTCCACCACGCAGGTCCACTCGCCGCGCTCGTCCTGAAAACCCGACAGAATTCTCACACGCGCGACGCGCCGCAAGCCGGGGAGCATCGGCCCGGTCACGTCTTCGTTGATGTTGGCGACCACCACATCGAACGAGTTCGAGCGCACGGCGTCGACGCTGCCCACGAAAAACGGGACCGGCCTGGCGGCTTCAGGATCGACGTCGCAGGCGACCACCCGGCCCGCGCCGAGCAGCTTCGCGGCCAGGGAGAGAATGCCCGAACCACTGCCCACGTCGAGCACCGAATCGCCGGGCCGGATGATTTTTTCCATCGCTTCCAGACACAGGCGGGTACACGGATGCTGGCCGGTTCCGCATTGCAAGCCGGGATTGATTTCCAGGCGGAGGCGGCCGGGCGGCGTGGGCTCCGTCCGCCAGGGCGCGGCGACGAAGAATCTTTCGCCCACCAGCAGCGGCGGCCAGGCATCCTCCACGGCGCGGACCCAGTCGGCGCCGGGCGCCAGGCGCGGCTCGCCGAAGCGCCGCGCGGCGGCCTCGTCTTCGAAGAACGCGTCGAGGTAGCCGGGTCCCTCGGCGATGCCCGCCGTGCCGCCCTCCCAGAGCTCGGCGAGGAGGAGGTCGTAATCGGGCGGGGCGTTCAGGCGAACGACGAACATGGAACCGGCTCAGCCCTGGACCCGCTTCTGTTTGCCCGCCCAGTATTTTTCGCGCAATTGCAGTTTGCGAATCTTTCCGGTGCCGGTTTTGGGCAGAGGCTGGTCATGAATTTCGATGATGCGGGGCTGTTTGTAGCGGCTCAGCCGCCCGGCCAGAAACTGGCTGAGTTCCTCCGCGGTGAGGGTCATCTCCGGCTTGCGCGTGACGATGGCGGCGGGCACCTCACCCCACTTCTCGTCCGGCGCGGAGACCACGGCGCATTCGAGCACGGCCGGGTGCGCCGCGATCGCGCGCTCCACCTCGATCGAGGAAATATTTTCGCCGCCCGAAATGATGATCTCCTTCTTGCGGTCCACGATGGCGATGTACGCCTGGTCGTCCCAGACGCCCATATCGCCGGTATGGAACCATTGGCCTTCTGACAGGGCCGCGCGTGTGGCTTCGGGATCGTGGAAATAGCCGTCCATCACCTGGTCGCCGCGAACTACCACTTCGCCGATGGTTGCGCCGTCGCGCGGAACGTCGCGCATCTCCGCATCCACCACGCGAACCTCAGTCCCCGGAATCGGCCAGCCGGCCA
>Ga0070740_10004632_pt1 | contig 13362 bp, 18 predicted proteins | sample Coa_R2_FD_67286 | JGI IMG/M metagenome (GOLD analysis project Ga0070740, IMG submission 67286) | Surface soil microbial communities from Centralia Pennsylvania, which are recovering from an underground coalmine fire - Coalmine... | ecosystem: Environmental > Terrestrial > Soil > Unclassified ...
ACGCTGCTGAAAGTCGATGTGATTGTGCCACGGAGGGAGGCCTTTGACCTGGCCATGGCCCACCACCTCGAACGACACCCGCTCGATGAGCATCATGCCGCCGTGCCCATAGCTTGTGCCTTGGAAATGATTCTCTGGAAGCTTGCCCGGTATCAGGCACAGGCCATCAGGCGACAGGATGGGATGGAAGATGACGCTGGCTGGAACGATATTCTGGGAATGCTCAAGGTCCAGGGACCACGCCTGAATCTGTTGCTCTTGGAACACTGGGCCAGGCAACTGGAAGTGAATGAGATCCTGGAGCAAGCCTTGTTGGATGCCGGGATAAGAGACATTCCCAGGGCGCGTTGAAACAGCGAGTGTGCTGAATGGCTCCCTCCACGTTGAGTTCGATGAAGATCACAACGGATACTGAGCGGGAGGTCAAGGAAGCGGATGAGAAAGCCAGGGCTGTCGGTAGGGGGCTGATGAAAGGATGTCTGGCTCATGTCGATGTACCATGAGATTGTCGAGGCTCTCCTTCCCCTGGTGCGTGTGTTTGAGCAACTTGGAATTCCCTACTATATCGGCGGATCAGTTGCAAGTTCTGTGCATGGGGTTGCGCGTCGCACCAATGATGTGGATCTCATCGCCCAGATCCTTCCTGAGCAGGTGCACCCACTGGTCCAGCAGTTGCAACACGACTACTATGTCGATGAGGCCGCCTGGAGAGATGCGGTTCGACGTGGGTTCTCCTACAATCTGCTCTATCTACCAACCATGACCAAGATCGATGTGATGCCCCTGCGGCAGCGCGCTTTTACCAGAGAGGAAGCCCGTCGCGCCCAACCCATCATGTTGGAGGCTGGCGCACCTGCTTTGCGCATCGCCTCTGCGGAAGATGCCGTGCTCTCCAAGCTCGAATGGTTTCAGCAGGGAGGACGCTCATCGACGCGCCAATGGAATGATCTATTAGGAGTGCTCAGACAGCAAGGCGGAGCGCTGGATATGAACTATCTGCAAAACTGGGCAGTTGTATTAGGGATACGCGATCTCCTTGAGCAAGCGCTGCTGGATGCTGGACTGACTCAGCCATAAGAGCAGGCTCATGATTTAGATTTATACTCCCGATATATACATCTGAGCGCATAGCCGTGGTGGATGCGCTCTTGTTCTAGCCGAATGTTCTCCTCAACTACTGATCTCGGCAGAAGCAAGTAAACAGTGATAGAATAAGAGGTATGGGAGCCCCAAAGAAAGCCGACTGGCGAGAAGAGCGCCGCAAACAAGCATGGAAACTCTCGCAACAGGGATGGAAACAAAACGACATAGCGAAAGCATTAGGAGTCAGTAAAGGAGCTGTCAGCCAATGGATGAAAAAGGCACGCGAAGGAGGGGAAGAAGCGCTGCTGGCTCATCTGGGACGGATCTCCGATCCATCGCAGCAAAGAGATCAAAGCCTTTCTCAAAGCGGGCGCAGCTAAACGGGTGCATTTGGAACAACTGCCTGGCTATGCACCTGATCTTAATCCCGACGAGGGCATTTGGCAGTACCTCAAGCGCGTTGAGATGGGCAATCTCTGTTGTCGCGATCTGGACCACCTCTCTCAGGAGCTTATTCGAGCGAGAGAACGTCTCCGACATAAGCGTGACATCATTCAGGCGTGTTCTCGTCAATGTGGCTATGCCGTTTAGTTGCTTATCACGAGTTCAGTAAAGCCCGCCAGGGAGACCCCTGGACCCCCTTGTGATCACTTTCCTACCGCATTTGATATAAATGGCAGAAGATTCCCCTTGACAAACTCCTTATGCGATCCAGGCGAAAGAGGCGCTCTCCCTTCCGTAAATGGTAGTAGCCAGTGGTGTACCAGAACCCTTTAAAAAAGGCCACCCCATAGGGATCAAACAGCCGCTCTGTTACCTGGCCCTTTCCCGATTGATAGCGCATGAAGTCCCGCCGCCCGAGCCTTATCGCCGAACTGAGCACCACCACCGTTTCGCTTTCAGGGGGCGCAGAACCGCTGCCTCTTTCGATGCCCACTGTCTGTTCGACGGTCTGAATGCGAGCGCGTGCCGTTTCTGGAAGGACTCGTTCGACCTTCGCCAGTACCCCCTCAATGGCTGGTGTCGTCGTCTCGAAGCCGCTATTTCGAGCGAGGAGCAATGAGAGGGTCAATGTCAGGGCCTCATCTTCCGTAAAAATCAGCGGAGAAAGTTTATAGCCAGGACGCAACCGATAGGCCCTATAGCGACCTCGCTCCGCCTCCACCGGGATACCCAGATCAAGAAGCGTCTGGACATAGTTGCGAATGGTTCGGATATCTACCTCAAGCCGGTGAGCAAGTTCCGCCCCGGTCATGCGTCCGTGCGATTGCAGTAATTCTAACACAGTTAGTACGCGTGCCGTCGGGCGGTAAACCAAAATGTCTCCCTCTATAAAAGTCATTTCAATTAGGAATGATTCTATCACCTTATCTGCGTATAATCAAGCATGTAGATGATACCCGGAGCGAGTACCGTTTGGAGAATACCGTTGCCAATGCCTGGAAGGTTTGTCGAAGCATTCGGCAAAAAAGGAGCCCGGGTCGAAACACAAGCACACAGAGAGGAAGAGAGATCATGAAGAATGCTCAAGCGTTTGTGGAGAACTGGTCCAAAGTCTGGCGTGGGCCGAACAGCGATCCACAGTTGTATATGTCGCTGTTACACGAAGGCTGCCTTCTCGTCAACCCGGTCAGTTCAGGAACGCGCGAAAACCTGCCGGAAATCATGCAGGGGTTTCTGAGTGCGGAGCCCGATGTTCATATCGTTCCCACTCGATGGACTGAGACAGCCGATGGTGTGATCATCGAGTGGATGAACACCGGAACGTTGCATGGTGCCCCGTTCGAGCTACGCGGCGTTGACCGCTTCACGCTGAGAGATGGCAAAGCAACCGAGGGCTATTCGTACTTCGATCCGCGACCATTTCTTCAGAGGTAGACTTCGCAAGGAGTGAGCTTTGAACAAACTGTCAGGGAAGGTCGGAGCCTTTGTTGCCACCAGAGAGGCGAATATGAGGAAGAAGCTCTGTCACATCGCTGCGAGCTTTAGCGTTTTTTAAACGAAGGAGGTTTTTATGCGCATACTATGTTGCCATCCGTATTATGCTCCCGGACTCTCTTGGGACGCGATGAAAGCACTGCTGCCTGGTCACGAGATTGTCGCTTGTTCTCGCAATGAGATCAGAAAGCACCTTGAGGGCGTTGATATTCTGGTTCCATTTGCAGCTCCCATTACCCGATCCATTATGGAGCAAGGAACGTTTGGGCTGATCCATGAATTTGCGGTGGGCCTTGATACCGTTGATATAGAAACAGCTACTCGTGCCGGCATCTGGGTCGCTCATCTGCCATCTTCCACCACCGGCAATGCCGATTCGGTAGCGGAATTAACACTCATGCATATGTTGCTGCTCGCACGGCGTTGGAAAGAGGCTCAGGTCGCCTTTGCAGAGCGCCGGATATGGGAACCTCCGGGGAGTACTTTGCTGGGAAAAACGGCTTGTGTGATCGGGTTAGGTGATCTGGGTACGGCAATTGCGAAGCGATTGCATGCGCTTGGGATGCAGTTGATAGGCATACGTCGGCATCCTGAGCAGGGCAGCCCCAACGATGTCTCGTTTCAACGAGTTGTGGGAATGGATGCCTTTCCTGAAGTATTGCGCGAGGCCGATTATGTTATACTCTGCCTTCCCGCCACTTGTGAGACGCATCATCTTTTCAGAGCCGAGACGCTCGCCGCCATGAAACCAGGGGCATTTTTGATCAATGTTGGTCGTGGAGCGCTCGTCGATCAAGATGCGCTCTTGGATGCTCTCCGGAGCGGCCATCTGGCGGGAGCGAGCCTGGATGTGTTCTGGGAGGAACCCGTCGATCCCCAGCACCCGCTTTTCCAACAAAATGTGACCGTTACTCCTCATATCGGTGGCATCACGGATACCTCATTCTGGCTGCGGGCACGTGCCTTTGCCGCCAACATCCAGCGCTATGCACAGGGGCAAGCTCTGCTCTATGTGGTAAACCAACCTCCCCATCCACGAGTGGCACTGTGTTAAGCAGCGTTCAATCCTTTTGTACACCGCTCTAACGGTAGCTTGTGGATGTGGGAAAATACACCTGATTTTGCAAAGATATCCTGAGCAATTCATGCTCAAGGAGCCATCATGTGATGGCTTCTCTTGTGCCAGGATACGAGAGAGGCTGAAAAAGGCGAGCTTTTTCAGCCTCTCTCGTTCACTCATCCTCTATTTCTGTCCGCGAACGTGAGGTTGAGCCACTTTTGTGGAAGCCCGAAACCTTCGGGTTAACATTTCGCTTGCTCATAGGTAATCGGACTGACATACCCCAGCGACGAGTGCCGTCGAACCCGATTGTAGAAGCATTCCACAAACTCAAAGATGGTTTGCCTGGCCCCCCTGCGAGTCTGGAAGCCGTGACGTTCCACCCATTCCCCTTTGAGTGTCCCCAAAACCGCTTCGGTGACGGCAGGATCGTAACAGTTGCCGGTACGGCTCATGCTTCCCGTGATGTCAGCTCCTGCCAGCACAGCTCGATAGGCGTCACGGGTGTACTGGGATCCGCGATCCGAATGAAACAAGAGGCCAGGCGAGGGCTGCCGACCCAGCAGCGCCATAGGTAGGGCCCTCTCGATGAGCGTTTCGTCCTGAGTCGCCGCCATCGCCCAGCCGATCACCCGTCGCGAAAAGAGAGCCAGCACCACAGCCAGATAGAGCCACCCTTCATAGATCCAGATGGCTGTCATATCGCCGGTCCACTTCTCATTGGGCCGACTCGCCGTACACTCCTGATCTAGCAGATTGGGGGCGACTCGTGCCCCTGGCTCACTTTTCGTCGTGATCGTCTTATGCTGTCGCCGATGAGCCGATAAGCCCTGTTCTCGCATCAGACGCGCTGCTCGCTTGCGCGAACTCGTAACCCCTTGCTCCCGCAGTTCCACATGAATACGCGGGCTGCCGTAGACCTGCCGACAGGCGTGATAGACGTGCTGGATCTGCTCTGCCAGTTGCTGGTCTTCCCGTTGATGCTGACTTACGGGACGCTTCTTCCAGGCAGAGTAGCCACTGAGCGAGACCTCAAGCGTCTCACAGAGCACACTCATAGGATACTCCTTGCGCTACTTTTCCACCACTTGATACCTCACCGCTGGCCGTGCGAGAAGATACTCACTGTTTGTTTTAGCATATCACGCTCTTGTCGCGTTCGCTTCAGCTCGCGTTTCAGACAGCGATTTTCTTCCTCCAAGGCCCTCTGGTGTCCACTGCTGGGAAAGGCTTCCGGGCCGTGTTCCGCCAGTTCTTTGCGCCACTGATGGATCGAACTGCCGCTGATTCCCAACTCACGGGCCACCTGGGCAATCGACTTGCCACTGCTCTGGGCCAGCCGCACTGCCTCGCGCTTAAATTCCTGGAGGTATGTCTTTTGCACTTTTGCCATACCCCTGGTTCTCCCTCTGGAAGAGTATCCCCTAAGCTTTCACTATTCCACAAAAGTGAGGGACTTCAGTCATCCCGTGTTCCACGTACCGGACAATCTCCCGTTTAGCGAACTCACGTCCTTGGCGTTGGTCTGGTGTCACCACAGGTGGCATCGTCATCACCTCCATCCTGCCTATCATTTGCTTTCCTCCTGGAGGGGGTCGAATCTTTCCCGTGAGCAGATTCCCTGCGTACTCCCTTACGGATTGTAGACTGAGGCTCGAAAAAGTGTCCTGAAAGTGTATTTCCCCTAGAACACAAAAGGGATGAGCCGTTTCGTGCGCCGCATATACTCCTGATAGCGCTGGCCCAGATGCTCTTGGAGGACGCGCTCTTCCACCTGGATACGGTAGCTGAGCCCAATCAGCGCACATCCCATCATGACGAGCAGACTCAACCAGTTGTTCGTCAAGCTGAGTCCAAATCCGAGCAATATCATAAGGAGGCCGGTATAGGAGGGATGCCGAATGAGTCGGTAAGGACCCGCTTCGATCACGGTCTGCTCAGGTGCGACGGCCACGCTGGTCGTGAAATAGCGACCAAGCACTTTGATGGCATAGAGACGTAATGCGATCCCCACGTAGATCAGGAGAATGCCCAGCCAGAGGAGGAACACGCTCGCACTGGCGATGGCGGTACCAGGAACCTTCAAAGCTAGCAGCACGCTGAGGCAGATACCGAACACGATCAGGCAAAGGAGGACCACGTGCGATCCTTTATCCTGGGGCTGGGTGGCAGCACGAAGACGTTTGAACGTCCTGATATCCACGCCCACTTCCATCACTCTCCAGATGAGAAAGCTCGCCAGCCAGACACCAAGATCCAGCAGATTATGAGTGAAAAGCGGTTGCATGTTCCACATCCTCTTCTCATGATCCTCCATGGATGTATTGCCCCACCCGAATCGGGGTCACGACATTTTCCCTCCCGAGTGTTGCCATTTGCCAGTATGAACAAAATGCTCCCGTTTCTGGTAGGACGACTGCACAAAGACCCACAGGCGCATGCCCTGCTACGAGATCAGAATGGTGCCACCGATGGCAGCCACTTTGGAGATATTCGCCCAAAGTATCACATTCAGATGCGCAGGATGTAAGATGTTCCCCATGAACCACAGCGTCAGATCATTGCAACCAATGGCGGCCAGAGTAATCAGGAAAAAGCGCACTCCTTCACGCGCGTTGGGCGGACCCTCGCGTTGGAACGTCCAATCGCGGTTGAAGAAGAAACTATCGAGCGCACCGCAAGCGTAGGCAATCGTATTGAAGAGCAATAGCCTGGTCATGCCCTGCCCAGGCCAGAGCAAGCCATTCAGCACGAGCAGATCGATAGTTGTATTCAAGCAACCGATCGGCCCGAACCGCACGAATTGCCAGATCGTTCTGTTCCGCATTTTTCGTGTGGAGACGATATGTCCATGTGTATTGCTTGTTTCGCGAGGCTTTGGTGGGGACGTTGGTAATTCGAGAGTTGGCATAACGAAAAAGCCTCTCTTTCTCCCATTAATCGTAATGCTTCGCCTGCGCCCAGAGCACCGCGAATGGCACCTTCGCCTTCGGCTGTCGCAAGATCAGGATAGGAGCATGGTTCTCAAAGTCTACACACGCAGCGCAGGACGTCCTGGCGGCCAGCGTCACCGAGTTGAACGCCTGTACAGCGTCCTGAGGGGGGATATTGATCGTGATGATGACCTGGCCGGTACAGCCTTGCGGTCCCCAGAGATAGAAAGCATTGTGTCCGCTGATCGGGGGGGGCAGATGATAACGCCCACCGAATTGCACGAGCGCACTCGCCTCGCCATAATTGGAGGTAAAGATGCAGGCAACTCGCTGCTCCTCCGGCGGCAGGCTGTGATACACCTGGGCAATCAGGGCGACCTGTTGCTCCCAGCCAAAGCGATCCGCCAGGGCTTGCGGCAGGCCGTAGGCATCGCCTGACACCTGCTGCGATCCGGAGCTGCCACTTGGGCCATAGATATGCGCATAGAGGGTGGGCGGCAACACCGGCATCGCCGCGGGGGCCAGCAACAGACCACTTACGGCCAGCACCACGGGATAGACCGCGACCAATCTGCGAAAGCGCAAAAGTCCCCCGGACTTTTTTGCACGCCATTCACCGAAGAGCATCGCCCCACCGGCAAACAATGGCGGGTAGGCAGGCGCCAGAAAGTAGGATTTCCCCTGAATCACGATGAAGAGCACGAAGAGCATGAGATACGCCCACGCGAAGACCCGGTAGCGCTTCCCGCGTGCGGAAAAGAAGTACCACAGCCCTGCCACCCACAAGAATATCGAGAGAGGATTCATGATGAAGATCTGATTGATCAGGAAATCGAGGGGCGTCCCACCGGCGCTATGGTTGTGGGAATAGCTCGCCCAATACTGGAACGAAGCCCAGCCGTTCGTGGCATTCCAGATCAGGTATGGCGAGACGAGGGCGAACGCGATCAGCCCACCAAACAGCGTCCAGCGGGTGAACAACAGGCGGCGCTGCGGGGTCAGCAGCAAGCCAACAACCAGGGCGAACCCCCAGAAGAGGATGGTCTCCTTCGTCAATAATCCCAGGCCGGCTGCCACGCCGAACGCGAGCCAGCGCCGCGGCTGGTCATCGCGCAGCAGGGCGATGAGGATGGTGGCGCAAAGCGTCCACCAGAAGACATCGAAGACATCATAGCTGTAGATTGCGCCGTTTCCCAGCAGGATGAGGGCCGTCGCCGATGCCAGGGCAGCAAGCCCCTGGACCCACTTCGTCCCACCGAGGAACCGGGCCATCAGGCCGGTCAGGATAATTGTCCCGGTATCGACCAGGGCCGAGATCACGTGGATGGCCCAGAGGGCATTGCCGGTGAGGAAGCGAGGTAGAGCCGTGATCCAGGGAACCAGCGGCGGGACATCCACGTAGCCAAAGGCGGGATGCTGGCTCATGGCCATTACATAGAGTTCATCGCGGAAATAGCCATAGTTGTTCCCGACCAGGACATGGGCCACGAACGAGATTGCGGCGATGATCAGCACAGCGGGCGCGAGGTTGGTGCGGCGGTAGAGGGTGGTAATGCCAGCACGCAGCAAGGAAGCCGCGGACATGGCAACCCCTTTAAATTCGGCGACTTCGATCCACCGTTTTGCCTCAGACTGGTTTGTCATACATGGGTCCTTCCTGCTCACGAGCATGAGCAAGCTTATTCCTTGCGAGTGGCCCGGTCAAACAGCATTACCAACTCCCGCGCATACGCCTCCCCATCCAGGTTCGGATGGGCCACCAGCAAGCGCCCCACCGCGTCAATAGCTCCTCGGATAGTGACCGCCATGACCTGCGGGTCGAATACTCTGAACGCGCCCTCTTGCTGGCCTTGACGCAAAATGGCCTCTAAGGCCTCCAGGTCGGGTCTCTCGGAACCTGGATGATAACGAAGCTCGCCGTCTTTCGTACGCTCGTTGAGCACAATGTCGATAATTGCTATCATTTGCATGCGATGGGCGGCAATATAGGCAATATTGCTGCGCAGATAGGCCTGCAACCTTGCCGTGGCAGTCCGCTCGGCAGCGATCTGCGGCCTCATAAAGGAGGTTGCAGCCGTGTACATGTCCTGGACCACCTGCTCAATCAACGCCTCCTTGCTGCTGAAATAATAAAGGATCACTCCTTTGCTGATGCCCGCCCGTTTGGCGATTTGAGCCAGTGATGCCTGGGCATACCCCAGCGTCGCAATCGTCTCGACGGCGCACTCAATAAGCTGTGCCCGCCGGGCCGCTTCAGTGAAAGTAGGACGTTTCTGACCTGCCAGTTTATCTTTTGTCCTCATGGTCAAAGTGTAGTACAAGTGGATAGTATTGGTCAACCTTTTTCCGATGCGTGCGCATGTGCTCGATGAGAAGCGCCAGCGAGAAGTGAACCAGTGCTGACACCGATCAAACGCCTTTTTGTCAGCAAGTCATTGTTGCATTTTTCCTGCGTAAGGGCAGTATGAAAGACTGTGACTCCCTGTATATGGACAGTTTGATGTGATCTTCCCCTACTTTCGTAGAGTCGCTAAACATGCGAGTCCTGTTGCTCGTAGGCAGCGGGACTTAGATACGCTAACGAGGAATGACGACGCTGGCGATGGTAGAAGACCTCGATCCATTCAAAGATGGATGGTTTGGCCTCTGCACGACTCCGGTAGACCTGCCGATGCACACACTCAGTTTTGAGCGAGCTAAAGAAGCTCTCCATCATAGCATTAGCATAGCAGTCGCCTTTGCCGCTCATGCTCACCTGACTCTGAAACTGAGCCAGCACAGCTTGAGGGGCCAGACTGGTGTACTGACTGTCCCGGTCGGAATGGTGCAGCAGCTCCTCCTGCGGTTGGCGTCGGCCCAGGGCCATCCACAGAGCCGCCTCCACCAGACTCTCTTCGCGATGTGAAGCTATTGCCCAGCCCCCCACCAGCCGAGAATAGACATCCAGCACCACCGCCAACTAGAGCCAGCCTTCCGCCGTCCAGATGGCGGTAATATCCGTCAGCCATTTGCGCTTCGGAGCCGGGGCCGTCAAATCGCGTTGCAACAGATGGGGAGCCACGGGGTCGCTGTGGTGGCTCTCCGTGGTGCGGATGCGACACCGTTTCTCAATAGCCCGCAGGCCAGCTTGCCGCATCAGGCGCTCCATGCGATGCTTGCCGCAACCGATCCCTTGTGCCCGCAACTGGGCATGAACGCGTGGGCTGCCATAGACCTGCCTTCCCTGCTCATAGGCGTGGCGGATCGGCTCGGTCTGCCGCTCATTGTCCCGTTGGCGCTGACCGGGTTCGCGCTTGCGCCATAAGGTAGGCGGCCAGCGCATGTGGTCCACATCCATGGTGTGGTTATCATGTTTCCAACCGCCCCCTTCCGAACCGGACAGGCACCTTTCAATGCATCCGGCTCTCCAGGCGTGTGCTTCATCTTCCCCTGGCTGACGCACCCTCCGGTACACCATAGGTACTTACCGTGCACATCGCCCTGCGGCCCTTCCCCCTGTCCTGGGCATTACCCCAGGCGTTTGAGTACTATGGCCGCTCTGTCACCATGAAGCTCTTGCTTTTTAGGTGATCCCATCGTCTCGCATCTACGTCGGTCTGTAGGTAGGCTTCCTATTCGCTGGATTCCCTCTTCATTAGAGGTAGCCGGAGCAGAGCATCTTTTTCCACGCACGCCTGGTTCATGGAAAACCGCTTCGTAAGTCCAATAGTACCGTGAAGACAGAGGACGCTATCAGGACCGCTCAGCTAGGATTCAAGCAGTGTAGCTTTAGCCATGTACAGCCTGGCTGACCAACGCGGTTTAGGTACTTAGCCCGCTTGGCCTTTTCCACACCATGCTATTGTTCCCCCAACTCTTTCGAGTGAAGGTAAGGTGCTGCTTTAATCATTTCGATGCTAATGATGTTGCACTTCGCAACAGACGTAGATGCGCCTCAATGGCGCACAGGCGTAATAGCCGCTTTCAGACACCGCCAGCGCCTGACACATCGTTTTCACGGGATACTCCTGCTGATGCTCTTGAATGAACTGATACCTCCTTCCTACGTTCTCGAGAACACGACTAAAGCCTTTTTTAAAATGTCACGCACCTGCCGCGTCACCTCTAGTTCGCGTTTGCGGCGGCGCAGCTCCTCTTCCTGGGCGGTTTGATGGCCACTTCCGGGAAAGGCTTCATCTCCATGCGCGGTGAGTTCCTTGCGCCACGGGTGGATGGAGGGGTCGGCGATGCCCAGCTCGCGAGCCACTTGTGCGATTGGCTTGCCGCTCGTCTGCGCCAATCGCACCGCTTCGCGCTTAAACTCGACGGTGTAGGTCTTTTGCACTTTCTTCATGCCTGTTCACCCTCTTTCTGAAGTAGTCTACCTCAAAGGTTTCCCTACTCCACGAAACCAGGGGAAGCTCATGCCGCCTGCCCCTTGCGGAAAAGCTTCCCGGCGTGTAAGCTGACAGAGAGCGATGGCCTCTTCATACTGACGATTCATGGAGTACCTGGAGAGATATGGACCTGAGCACTTCGTTCCTGGCAAGCCTGGTGAGAAAGGACCATCTGGAGCTTGTCGATACGACTCTGCTGGCGGTGGCCGGGCGCCCCTGGGAGTTAGCCCGGGCGACGACCCCACGCGGTGAGCGCATAAAAGAGACCGTTCCCTCTGTAGAACAACTCCACAGCAGTTGGCTGGGCCGCAATCTGCTCATGATCGCTCATTATGTCGAAGACGAATGGACACAGGACACCGGCGTAGAGGAGGCCATGGAACAGGTCTATCGCGTGCTCTTTGGCGACCCCTTCGGCGAGGGCTACACGCTTCCGCCAGACTTTCATCGCAGCGATCTCGGACAACTCTTTCACCGGGCCTACGTGAAGCTCTATGGACGGGAGAACCTGCTGACGCCGGCTCAGGTCTATCACGACCTGGGCATCGCCCGCCAGACGCTCTATGATCGCGTCAAGAAAGGCAAACTGCGTTTGGATTTCCTTCTCTGGCGAAACGCGCTTCCTGCGCTCAGAGATCGAGACATGGAAAGCCCGGCGCGCCCGGCGTAAGCCTGCTGCGGAGCGGGCGGAATGATCCTCCTCTGGCTCCATGGTGATCTGCATGCGGATGCGCGAGAGGCATACGCTCTCTGAGCCAGAGGGAACTCCAGCCTCCATGCGCCCGTCGGGGCATCTGGCTGCCCAGGAAGGAGGTACGGCCTATCGTGAAGGCAGGTGGGAAATGGGGAAAATTTCACCATTTCCCACGTTCTCTCGCGGCGATCCACAGGTGCTTCATGAGCTGGGCAGGACGGAAGCGGCCTCGCTCTCAGCGCAGGTAGTGGCGCAGCACCACATCCATCCGGTTGTGCCCCAGCGCCCAACTCACCCGTCGTACCGCTTCCGGGTCATAGCTGCCAGGACGCAGCCGTCCTTCGGGCGAGGGAAGCGTCCAGCCCGGGGCGTACTGGAGGTAGAGCGCCTGGGCATATTGGCGCCGGGAGGCATGCACATCCAGATGCTTCGGAATACGCGCAAACACCCGCTCTTCGTCTTTGCGGCCCGCCTTTAACCCCGATACCTCCTCTTCACGGCCAGCCAGCACCGGCACCAGGCGCGCTTTCCCTCCTTTGCCGTTCGCAACGAAGACCGCCGGGCCGCCAACCGTTGGCTCCTCGGCGAGCAGATCCCCCACCCGCACCTGGTAAACCTCATGGCGCCGCAGTCCTGTCGCCTGCAAGAACGCCAGCAGTTCGGGCCAGTGCGCCGGCTGAAAGTGCCGATCATGGCCGACGGGCAGGCGCGAACGCGTAATGCGCTCCCGCCGGCGCGGTGGCAACTCCACCTGCTCGGCCAGGTGCCGGTTGCTGAAGAAGAGGCGTAAGGCCGAGCGCCGGGTAGAGAGTGTGAAGCTGCTCTTGCCCGCCTCCTTCTGCTGCTGGAGATAGACGCTTGCCAGTTCGTCGGCGCGCGGATCCACCTCTTCCAGGCGCTTGATCCGGTAGTTGCTCCGTACCCAGCACACAAACGCCTGCACCTGCTGCTGATAGACCGTGCGCGTGGTATAGGAATGGATCTTGCCCGTGCTCACGGCCCAGGTGCCCTGCCCCTGCTCCCGCAAGGCGCGTTTGGCCTGGTAGCGACTCTCCCCAATCGCCATCAGGCTATCGAGCCGCTCCTGGGCTTGCCGGACGATACTTTTCTGATGTCTCATGAGACAAGCATTCCCCTTCCTGATGGGTTTTGGCTCTGCCATGCTTCGCTTTTGGGTTCAACCTGTGTTCGTGATACGGGGCCTGGAGAGCCAGGCGAGGTGTATACGAGACCTCACTTGCTTCGGCTGATGCTTTCATCAAGTGGCGTGAGGCGGTT
>Ga0070740_10004633_pt1 | contig 13361 bp, 15 predicted proteins | sample Coa_R2_FD_67286 | JGI IMG/M metagenome (GOLD analysis project Ga0070740, IMG submission 67286) | Surface soil microbial communities from Centralia Pennsylvania, which are recovering from an underground coalmine fire - Coalmine... | ecosystem: Environmental > Terrestrial > Soil > Unclassified ...
TTTCAACGCATCGGGCCTGTAAACCTCAACACCACATTTCTTACCGGAGATATTGAAAAGCTGGGCAGTGCCGTAGCCGGCGCTCCTGATGATGAAAGCAGCAGCCGACGCAGCCGGAAGATCATTGCCTTCACAACTGCGTGGGTGGCCTACGGGGCAGGCGCAGTTCTGGGATCGGTCAGCAGCCATTTCTTTGGCATGCAGACCTTGCTGATCCCCGCAGCGATGGTTGTCGTCGTTCTCGCGATAGAGTTGCGAGGCAGAAACCGCTCAGAGAATCTTCTTCCCAAAGGCCGATGAAATAAGCTCCACAGCCAGGTCCGCAGTCCGGTTGTGCTCATCAATAACCGGATTGACCTCGACAACTTCAAGGCTCAGCATCCGCCCATGGTCGGCAATGATCTCCATGGCCAGATGCGCCTCGCGATACGTCGCACCGCCGCGGACAGGCGTTCCGACGCCTGGCGCGTCCTCGGGATCGATCCAGTCCATATCAAGTGAGACATGGTAGCCGGCAGTGCCGCGTCCTGCTGCGCGGAGTGCTTCTTCCATTACGGTGCGCATGCCGCGTTCGTCAATATCGCGCATGGTATAGACCTCGGTCAGTCCAGCGCGCTTGATATTTTCCTTTTCCGTAGCATCGATGTCACGCACCCCGATCAGAACAGTGTTCTCCGGCAGAACTTTCGGCGAGAATCCACAGATATTCTTGAGCGGATCGGGCCCGAGGCCGAGCAGCGCTGCCAGAGGCATTCCATGAACGTTGCCGCTGGGTGAGGTTTCCGGAGTGTTGAAGTCGGAATGCGCATCAATCCAGATGAGGCCGATTTTCTGCTGCTTGCGGCGATAGTACTCGGCCACTCCGGAGACGCTGCCCGCAGCTACCGAATGATCGCCGCCAAGTATGACGGGCGTCATCTCCTCTTCGAGTGTCTCAATAACTTCATCCGCCGCTCGCGTGCAGGTTTCGGTGATTTCTTTCAGATAACGGGCATTCTCGTCGCCCAGATGCTTAGTCTCGGCAATGGCAACCTGAATGTTGCCCCCATCAGTTACGTTGTGGCCAAGTGTTTCCAGCCGCGCTTCGAGGCCGGCTACGCGCACCGCCGATGGTCCCATATCGACGCCGCGCCGCGATGCTCCAAGATCGAGCGGCACGCCGATGATACGGATTTTGCGCGGCGGAAGCGATTGCACACCACTCTTGATTGGGCCGACGACGGAGCCGGTGACGGCTGCTTTTTCGTTCGCCAGTGATTCGCTTATTTTCGACATACATTTTCCCGGTACTTGTCTTCAGCTTTGGCCCGTCATTCTGAGCGTATCGAAGAATCTCCAATCCATTGAATATTGAATATCGCTGAGATTCTTCCTCCCTCCGGTCGTCAGAATGACGAATATCAGGCCAAAGCGCAAATCACGGATAGATGCGGTTCAGTGTGCGCGCAAAGGGGATGGTCTCGCGCACATGCTCCAAACCGCAGATCCATGCAACCGCTCGCTCAATCCCCATGCCAAAGCCTGAGTGTGGAACCGAGCCATATTGCCGTAGATCGAGATACCATTTGAAGGCATCAAGTGGCAAGTTGTGATCTTCGATGCGTTTCTTTAGCAGATCGTAGGAAGCAATGCGCTGCGATCCCCCGATAATCTCGCCATAACCTTCCGGCGCCAGCACATCCACGCAGAGCGCATACTTCGGGTTCTGCGGATCAGGCTCCATGTAAAAGGCCTTTACTGCAGCAGGATACCGATGCACCATCACAGGACGATCAAACTGCGAAGAGATATAGGTTTCATCCGGAGAGCCGAAGTCGTTGCCATATTCGAACGGTTGCTCCAGCAATCCCCTCGCGTGTGCGTCGTTGAGCATCTGCACAGCCTCATCGTAGCTCAGGCGCGGAAACGGCGCTTTGATCGATTCCAGCTTGCTCGTGTCGCGCCCCAGAATCTTCATGTCAGCAGCGCGGCGCGTCAAAACGCGGTCCACAATAAAGCTGATGAACTGTTCCGCGAGCCCCATTAAATCATCGAGTCCGGCGTAAGCCCATTCCGGCTCAACCATCCAGAACTCGGTCAAATGGCGGCGCGTCTTGGATTTTTCCGCGCGGAATGTCGGCCCGAAGCTGTAGACCTTGCCCAGTGCCAGCGCCGTGCTCTCGATGTAAAGCTGGCCGCTTTGAGTGAGATAGGCCTCGTCGCCGAAGTATTCAACAGGAAACAGGGTGCTGGTTCCTTCGCATGCTGCCGGCGTCAGGATTGGCGGATCGGTAAGCACAAAGCCGTTGTCATCGAGGAAATCCCGTGCCGCCTTGATGATCTCTGCGCGAATGCGCAGGATGGCCGACTGGCGCGGAGTGCGAATCCAGAGATGGCGATGCTCCATCAGGAAGTCGGTGCCGTGCTCTTTGAGCGAAATCGGAAATGGGGCCTCCTCTGGCACTCGCTGGACGACTTCAACGTTTTCAACATCGAGTTCATAACCGCCGGGGGCGCGCTTATCAGCCCGCACTTTACCGGTAACGATGACGCTTGATTCCTGCGTCAATCCCTTGACCGTCTCAAAGACCTCAGGCGGAACGGCGGCCTTCGGTACGATGCCCTGAATGGTCCCTGATCCATCGCGGAAGATGGGAAAGAGCAGCTTGCCGCTTTCGCGGAGATTGTAGAGCCATCCTTTGAGCGTGACGGACTTGCCTTCATGCTCTCCAATTCTGGCAATGGTGGTGACAGGCGTTTCTGCTGTTGTAGTTATGATTTCTTCAGACATATAAATCTTTTGCTTCGCGTGAAATGCGACTGATTAGTGTACTGCGGGGACCAGGGCTTTTGCCCGACCGTGTAGTCCTTATAATCCGAATTTCTCAAATGCAGATCGGGCTTTACTGACAACGCTCTCCGGCGTTTCCTCAAGCGTGTAATGAATTTCCAGCACGCCGGCTGGCGTCTGCGGAGCTGATTTCAACTCGCTGATCGTTTCATCCCACGCAATCGTCCCGTCACCGGGCCAGAGGTGCTCATCGCGGTCCCCTTTGTTATCGTGCAGATGCGCAGAGCGTATCTGCGACCGTAGCTCGGCAAGTGTTGTCGCCACGCCATCACCCAGGTGCGCATGACCCACATCAAGACATACGCCAATATCGTTGAAATGTCCGACGCTGAGAATCTCCAGCAGATTGCGCGGTTGCGTGACCTCGTTCTGAATGTTCTCAACCAGCAGCTTCACGCCCAGCGGATTCGCAAATGCCCGCAGATGCTCGAGCGCCGTCAGCGCGTTCTCCAGAGAACGCGGGCTCCACGCATCTTCGCGTTCCCCCAGATGCAGAATCAGATAACGGAGCGGCACCTGCTCCGCCACCTCAAGCGCACGCTTGATTTCATCCATCGCATCGATACGGCGCGATTTTTCCGGATGGATCACATTCACGGCAGGCGCTCCGCCCCGGCCCATTTCGAGATCGGGAAACATCGGCGCATGCATCGAGAACGGCTCGACCTGGTTCGTCCGGAACCATTCCGCGATTTCGCGCACATGGGGACGGCTGGTGTAGTCAAAGTGCTGGCGTGCGGCAAAAAGTTCAACGCCCTGCGCGCCTGCCCTGGCAAAAACATCAAGTAGACCGGGGTGCAGACGGCTGCGCAAAAATACGTGCGTGGAAATGACCTTCAACATAGATGAGTAAAAATGAGTCCTGCTCTTATCTTCTCATCCCGACGCTGAAGGCCTGTACCGATGGAGATTCCTGCACTGAAAGGAGGAGCAGCCAGACGGGAGACTGCTCCCAATTCATTTATGCATAACCCCGCCATTCTGATCGAAGCGAAGAATCTCAGTAATCTCGAGTTTCTCGATTTAATGAACGCCTCGTTTGAGATTCTTCCTCCCTGTGGTCGTCAGAATGACAAATCGGGTCAGTGATTGTTTATTGCTTAGACACAGCTCATACTGTGGGCCTTCTTCGCCCTTTCGATGAAGCTGCGTGCCTCTTCACTGAACGGGCTTTTGAAGGTCTTCGGCCAGTTGGCTTTGTCGGCATAAAGGCGTTCGAGCCCGGCCTGAATGCCCGGATCGCCTCCGGTGAAAAGGTTGACGAGCTCCTGATGGCGTTCGATCAGGAAGCGGGCTTCTTCGCTGGCTGGATCGAGACCATTCTGCGCGGCGGCTTCGATTTCCGGGATCAGCTTGGCCCATCCCTCTTCACCCTGCGCGCGCAACTCAGACTTGCGGGCGGCGAGCACCGCCTGCTGTTCGGGTGTAAAGTACTGCAACATCCACGTTTTGTCCTGTTCCATCTGAATCACCTCGATGATGTGTTGCAAGGCATTCCAGTCAGCTCGGCCGGATTGAGTGAAGAGCTTCTGCGCCCGTTCAACCGCCCTTAGAGCGCGGTCAAGCGTGCGGCGCTTTCGCTCCAGGGCCTCGCGCTGGAGTTTTAGCGTTTCGCCCAGGTCCGGCGACGGACCGCTGAGAATGGCCTTGATTTCGTTCAGAGAGCAGCCGATAAATTTGAGCGTCGCAATCTGTTGCAGACGAATGAGCTCGCGCTCGCCGTACAGGCGATAGCCGGATTCCGTGCGCGCGCCGGGCCGCAGCAGGCCAAGACGGTCATAATGGTGCAGCGTGCGCACGGTTACCCCGGTGCGTTGAGCGAACTCCTGAATCTGCATGGAGGCGATACTCTTGTCCATCGAATGGCCCTCCGGAATGATGGTCAGGGATGACGTTGCGTCAGGGTCAAGCACATCCTGACAATTTAAACTAAGAAAAATGCCAAACGTCCTTGTTACCGGCGGATCCGGCTTCTTCGGCGGCGTGCTCAAGCGCAGATTGCTCTCAGAAGGCTTTACCTGCGTGAATTTCGATCTTCTTCCCGATGCCGGCAATCTGCCCGGACTGCAGAGCATCCAGGGCGACCTGCGCGATGCAGCGCTGCTCGAAAAAGTCTTTCGTGAGAACCGTTTCGATGCCGTGATCCACTGCGCGGCCATTCTGGCGCACGGCAAAATCGACCGCGATCAGCTCTGGACTTCAAACGTAGACGGTACCGTGAATCTGGCGAAAGCCTGCCGAAATGCAGGCGTGAAGAAACTCGTCTTTATCTCAACCAACTGCCTGTGGGCCAGCAATCTCGGCCATCCGGTAACCGAAGCCGAGGCACCCAACCCGATCGAAATTTACGGCCAATCCAAGCTGGCCGCTGAAAAAGCGCTGGCGAAATATACGAGCGATCTGGACATCGTCACACTGCGCTGCCCCACCATCATCGACAGTGGAAGGTTGGGCCTGCTGGCTATCCTCTTCGAGTTTATAAACGACGGCAATACCATCTGGGTCGTTGGCGATGGAAGCAACCGCTATCAGTTCATCTACGCGCAGGACTTGGCAATTGCGTGCATTCTCGCTTTGGACTACAAGGGATCCGAAACCTTCCACGTCGGCTCAGACCATGTAAAAACATTGCGCGAGGTATACGAAGCGGTGATTCGTAACGCAGGCAGCAAATCGCGCGTGCGCTCGCTTCCCAAAGGGCCAACGCTCGCGGCCATGAAGCTGGCGCATAAGCTGAAAGTTTCTCCGCTGGGCCCGTATCACTATCAGATGATTGCCGAAGATTTCCTCTTTGACACTACGAAGGCCCAGACGTTGCTCAAATGGAAGCCAACAATGACCAACGAAGAGATGCTGACACGCGCCTACCAGTACTATGCAGAGAGGAAAGACGAGATCCACGCGCGCACCGATGCTTCGGCACATTCAAAACCGGCATCGATGGGTGCAATTCGCCTCCTGAAATGGCTCTCATAACAACTGAGAAAAGCAGCAAAATCGACTGGCGCTCGCCCTGGACGATGTTCTGGGTGGGCCTTCTGGTGCGTCTTCTCTACATCACGATTGCCCGCAGCTATCACTTTCGGGCTTTCGCCGACCATTTCGAGTTCGGCTGGGAGATGGGCCGTATTGCTCGCTCGCTGGCGCTCGGTCACGGCTACGCCGATCCCTTTGTCGATAACACCGGCCCAACGGCATGGAATCCGCCTCTCTATCCGCTGATTCTCGCCGGCGTGTTCAGGCTCTTCGGCGTGTACTCTGCACTTTCCGGCTGGGTCATTCTCTCGATCAACAGCATCTTTTCCGCCGCCACAATTCCGGCAGTGTACGAAATTGCAAAACGCTGTTACGGAAAAGAACACAATAGCGCGAGTATCGCGCAGTGGTCAGGATGGCTGTGGGCTTTATATCCGGCGGCCATGCAGTATGCTGTGCGCTGGGTATGGGAGATGACGCTGACCACCATGCTCTTTGCCTGGGTGCTGGTCATAGCGTTGCGCATGCGCGGCATTGGTAAAGAAGCCAGAAATACAACGCGCAACTGGCTTCTGTTTGGATTGCTCTGGGGCGCCATTGCGCTTTCTAACCCTTCACCGCTGCTGTTTCTGCCCGTATGCGGACTTTGGGTCTTGTTCGGCGCGAAAAATAAAGCTGCGGCATTTCGTGGCGCAGTGCTGTCCAGCATTGTCTTCTTTGCCTGTCTCGCGCCGTGGGCCATTCGGAATTGGCGCGTCTTTCATGCCTTCATTCCCATTCGCGGAAACCTCGGGGCAGAACTTTATGCAGGCAATGGTCCAGGTTCAACCGGATTCCCCTGGGGCGGCACGCTGCCGATTGTCGATGGTGGCCCGAAGATCGCCGTCTATCGCAACATGGGCGAAGTGCGTTATGTAAAAATGCGCGGCGATATGGCGAAGGCCTATATCCGAGCGCATCCGCTGCATTTTGCAAAAATCACTCTCAAGCGCGTTTATTTTTACTGGATCGGCGTTCCCCATCCCACGCAGGCGCATCCGGCTGGCGAATTCATCCGGGAGATCAACTTCGCCTTTCTTAGCTTCTCCGGACTCTTCGGGCTTTGGCTTTCGTGGCGACGGCCCATTCCTGCCGCAGGTCTTTTCATCTGGGCCTTCCTGCTGCTGCCGGTCAGCTACTACTTCGTCACCCCGGGAGCACGCTTTCGCCATCCGTTGGAACCTTTGATCACGATTCTCAGCGTCTTTCTGTTTCAGGCAGCGGAAAAAAGCTGGCGAGTACGCTGGATTGCGCACTCGTGATCGTTGAATGTTCAGAGGATGCAAACTGCCCTAATGGCGGTGCTCGATGCCATTCTCAGTGCTATTGCCAACCGCAGGCGCTCCATGACAATGGCGGTCCTGAAGGAAATGGAGAAGGAACAAAAGAACGGAAACCGCTGGTACCCGGAAAACTGAATGCCGCTCCTTTTGGCTTCCATTAGTTTGTAACAGCCGGAAATCTTTCCGCCGAGCGCGCTTTTGCCTTCGCGGCTTCCTCTTCGCGGTTCTTCGGCGGCATGGTGGTTTCCAGCGAGCGCAGCAGGCGAGCAGATGCGGCTGCTACTTCATCAATGGCTGCATAAAAAGCTGCTTCGTTCGCTTTGGATGGCTTGTTGAATCCGCTGATCTTCCTTACAAACTGCAGCGATGCATTGCGAATCTCTTCGTCCGTAACGGGCGGGTCAAAATTGAAGAGGTTTTTGATGTTTCTGCACATGGAATGCGACCTCATGTCGAGTGTGAAGGAGGGGACCGAAGCAGGTCAAATGGCATTACCGGGAACAGGTTTTGTGCTCGCCATAGCGGCGTTATAGAACTAAATTCATGAGCCGATATTGGGCGCAGCGAATCCAGCGGCACCTTGCGCTTGCTTTGCTGGCATTTGCTATTGTTTCCCTGGCATATACCGCTACTCCTCCGCCAGACATTCGCCACCGTGCCGGTATGGCGACAGCATATGCAGGACTGGTGTTCTTCTGCCTGTCACTCTGGCTCGGTCCCTGGAATGTGCTGCGTCGAAAGCCGAACCCCGTCAGCTTCGACTTGCGCAGAGATATAGGAATATGGGCGGGCGCTCTGGCCATTTTGCATATGGCGGTAGGGCTGACGGTGCATTTGCGTGGACGAATGTGGATGTATTTCTTTCGAAAACTGCATCCGCCCGCGCTGCAGAACTCATTGTTTGGCTTTGCCAATTACACCGGATTGGCTGCGGCCATCCTCTTCTGCATCCTGCTCGTGCTTTCCAACGATGCTTCGCTCCGCTGGCTGCGCAGCCGCAGATGGAAGTCTCTCCAGAGATGGATTTATCCAGCCTTTGTTCTTACTATCGCGCACGGAATTGCTTATCAAATCATTGAAAAACGCCATTTGTCCTGGCTGATTGTCTTCGGCGTGCTCGTGCTTGGCGTCGTTCTTTTGCAATTAGCCGGATTCATGAGTGTTCGCCGCGCTGAAGAGGACCGCTGCTGAACATCGCGATAACTTCTTCTGCTGTTCTGCCCTGTTCGCGAAGCGCTCTGAGCGAAAGCGCATCATGTCGCTTGGCCAGGCGCTGCCCTTCTGCATCTCGCATTAATGAGCAGTGATACCAGCTCGGCTCTTCCCACCCCAGTGCGCGGTAGACGAGAATCTGACGCGCCGTGGACCGCAGCAGGTCCGCCCCGCGCACCACTTCTGTAATGCGCATGGCCGCATCATCGACCACCACAGCGAGCTGATACGCAGGCACATCATCGCGCCTCCACACGAGAAAATCGCCGAAGTCGCCTCCCGCGACGAAGCGCTGCGGGCCGAAATGGCCGTCTTCAAACATGATCTCCTCCTCATCCGGAACGCGGAACCGCCAGTTCAAACCGGCGGGTGATTCCGGCGCAACAGTCTGAATTGATCTGCGCTCAGGCCTGCAAGTCCCTGGATAGACTGGCTCGTCATCTTCATCATGCGGCGCCTGCGCGCTGCGGGCCAGGTCTTTGCGCGAGCAGCGGCATGGATACACAAATCCCCCCTGAACAAGCATGCGCCATGCTTCCAGATAGAGTTCGCGCCGGCGGCTCTGCTCGTATGGAGCATACGGGCCGCCCACGTCCGGTCCCTCCTGCCAGCGAATGCCGAGCCAGTGCAGGTCTTCGAGCATAGCGGCTGCGAACTCAGGCTTTGAGCGTTGCGTGTCCAGATCTTCATTGCGCATTACAAGTGTGCCGCCAGTCTGCAATGCGCGCTGATATGCCGTCCAGAACGTCCGCGCGTGTCCCAGATGCAGCAGTCCTGTGGGCGAAGGCGCAAGCCGTCCGCGATATGGAGTGGTCACGAATTCAGTCTAATGTTCAGAGCCTGTTATTCTTCACCCCATGAAAGCATTGCCCTCCTTCGATCTCACCGGACAGATCGTCCTTGTTACTGGCGCAGCGCGCGGACTCGGACGCGCCATCGCTCTTGCTCTTGCCGAAGCAGGCGCGGATGTAGCCATCGGTCTGCGCAATATCCATGCCGACTCAGGCCTGGCCGCGGAGATCACAGCGCGTGGGCGCCGCGTGCTTTCTCTGCAAATGGATATGACCAGCCTCGATCAGATCAGAAACGCGATCAGTGAGGCTGCGAAGCACTTTGGACGGCTCGACATTCTTGTGAACAACGCAGGCGTTGCTCCGGACAACCTTGCCGAAAACGTCCTGGAAAAAGATTTCGACTACACGCTGGCCGTCAATCTGAAAGGCACATTCTTCGCCTGTCAGGCCGCCGGCCGCATCATGATCGAGCAGAAATACGGGCGCATCATCAACATGAGCTCGCAGGCTGGATTCGCCGCGCTGCCGACGGAATCCGTCTACTGCATGACGAAGGCCGGCATAGCGCACCTGACCAAATGCCTGGCTGTCGAATGGGGCAAGTACAACATCAATGTCAACGCGGTAGCGCCGACGTTCATCTATACCGACGGAACGAAACCTGTTCTTTCCAACCCCGAGTTCCACGCCGATACAGTCGAGCGCATCGCCGCGCTGCACCGCATTGGCGAGCCGATGGAAGTTGCCGGCGCCGTCGTTTTTCTTGCATCGCAGGCCGCATCGCTCATCACCGGCCATACACTGCTGATCGACGGCGGCTGGACTGCCCGCTGATGACAGGACACCAGACGCGTTTCATCCGCGCCATCATTCTTACGCTGCTTGTCCTCGGCGGCATCGTCAACTTCCTCGACCGCAGCGCGCTCTCGGTCGCCAACACGACGATGCGCGCCGGCCTCCATCTTTCCGCAACACAAATCGGCGCGCTTCTCTCCGCCTTTTCTCTTGCTTATGGACTGGCTCAGGTCCCGGCAGGATGGCTGCTGGACCGAGCCGGGCCAAAGACAATTCTGAGCGCGGGCATGCTGCTGTGGTCGCTGGCGCAGATGGCAACCGGAATGGTCTCTGGATTTGCCGCGCTCATTGCTACACGCATTGGCCTCGGCATAGGCGAAGCCCCGTTTCTGCCCGGTGGCTTCAAGGTCATTCACGACTGGTATGAGACACGCGAGCGTGGCGTGCCGACAGGAATACTCAATGCTTCGACCACTCTGGGGCAGGCATGCGCGCCACCGCTGCTGACACTGCTGTTGCTCAGCTATGGCTGGCGCAGCATGTTTATTTCAATTGGACTGCTGGGCGTTGGCGTCGCCGTCATCTGGTATCTGGTGTACCGCAACCGCAAAAGCAACAGCGAAGAATCCCCCAGAACACAAAGCGTTTCGTCAACAGCATGGCGCGATCTGTTTCGCCATCGCACCATCTGGGGCATGATGCTCGGCTTCAGCGGCGTAAACTACACGGCCTGGCTCTACCTCGCATGGCTGCCCGGATATCTGGAAGCCGCCCATCATCTGAGCCTGGCAAAAACCGGCTGGCTGGCCGCGATTCCGTTTCTTATGGGGTCGGTTGGAATGCTCATCAGCGGATTTGTCGTCGACATGCTCGTCCGCCGCGGCGCAGACCCGCTGAAAAGCCGAAAGTGGCTGATTGTTTCCGGCATGGTTTGCTCTGCCGCCTGCACCTTCGTAGTTTCATCCACACCCGGCAGCGCTGCCGCAGTTGCTGTTATCGGAATGGCCCTCTTCTTCATCCACTTCGCCGGGACATCAGCATGGGGATTGGTGCAGGTCGCAGCACCTGCATCTCTGGTCGGCTCCGCCGGCGCGCTGCAGAATTTCTGTAGTTTTCTTTTCGCGTCCATTGCGCCGGTGCTTACCGGATGGATTCTCGACCGCACGCATTCATTTCACATCGCGCTGCTCATCTGCGCGGGCGTTACGTTTCTGGGAGCAATTGCGTACCTGGCTCTGGTGCAGAAGCCGATGGAAACTGCCGCTGGATAGCTTCGCCCTGAAGATTCATCTTCGGATATGCTGGTTGGCATGAAGGTTGGCGTCTTTACTCCACTGCTCTCGCAACTGCCGCTCGATCAGGTTTTGAAGAAACTCAAAAGCCTCGGAATCGATACGGTTGAACTCGGCACCGGCAACTACCCCGGAGACGCGCACGTCAAGCTCTCGCTGCTCGACGATGCTGCGGCGCTCAAGACATTCAAACAGACCATCGCCGATCACGGCTTCACCATCAGCGCATTGAGCTGCCATGGAAATCCACTGCATCCAAACAAGGACATCGCCCGCAAGATGCAGGAGACCAGCCGGAAGACGATTCTGCTTGCGGAAAAACTCGGCGTCTCCGTGATGGTCGATTTCTCCGGATGCCCCGGCGACTCGCCTGAAGCAAAGCAACCAAACTGGGTTACCTGTCCCTGGCCCCCGGATTTCAGTGACCTGCTCAAGTGGCAATGGGATGAAGTGGTCACGCCTTTCTGGGTTGAGCATGGGAAGTTCGCCGCCGACCACGGCGTGAAAATCGCCATCGAGATGCATCCCGGCTTCGTTGCCTACAATCCTGAAACGATGCTGAAACTGCGCTCCATCGCCGGCCCGAGCGTCGGCTGCAACTTCGATCCCAGCCATCTCTTCTGGCAGCAGATCGATCCCATCGCAGCGGTCCGCGTACTGGGCGATGCCATCTTCCACGTCCATGCCAAGGACACGCAAATCTTCAGCGCGAATTTGCCGGTCACCGGCGTTCTCGACACCAAGCCCTACACCGATGAACGCAACCGCAGCTGGATCTTCCGCACCTGCGGCTATGGACACGGCGAATCATGGTGGCGCGAATTCATTTCCACGCTGCGGCTCTTCGGCTATGACAACGTGCTCTCTATCGAACACGAGGACAGCCTGATGTCTCCGGAAGAAGGTCTGACAAAAGCCGCGAATTTCCTCAATTCACTCGTGATTCGCGAGCAGCCTGCCGCTGCGTGGTGGGTTTAGGACATTTTCGTTGATGTGGAAACTGCCGTCATTCTGACGACCGAAACGGAGCCAGCGGCATCTGCGGTTTTCACAGATGGTGGTGAAAGGAGGAAGAATCTCAAGCCACGCTGGCTGAAGATTCTTCGCCTGCATCTCAGAATGAAAGATTTTGTGCCTGGTCCACACTTATCGAAATGCGCTGATAATGCCTCAACCGTCACCTGGGTTGCCTCACATAACGAAAAAATTCAGAGCAGAATGTAGCTGTTTCGCGTACACATTACGCAACGCGATTGTGGCCGGTTGCTTCTCATACAGGGTGCTCCATTCGTTCCCCGGAGAAGCAATACAATGCGCGAAACAGCGCGGACAAAAATTGGATTTCTGGCTTTGAGTATTGCCGTTTTGCTCTCAACCGTTGCCTGCAAGCACGGACATACTCAGGCTGCAGCCGCTTCGGTAACTCCAACACCCGCAACCAAGCCTGCTCCGCCTACGCCGCTTGCTGTAAAAAAAGCAGAACTGGGCGATGACGTAACCTGGAATCCGCAATGGGACCAGATCGTCGAGACTTCCATTCCACCGGAAATGCTCTCTACGAAAGTCCCGCGCGACGTGCGGCGCTTCTGTCCGCGCTTTTACCGGATGAGCGACACCGACAAGCGCGCCTTCTGGGCATACTTCTTTCAGGCCCTCGCAGGCGCGGAGGCCGGCCTCAATCCTCGAACCAATGTCCGTCACACGGAGCCTGAGGTTGCAGTCGTCGATCCTGTTACCCATCAGCTCGTCCATAGCGAGGGACTTCTGCAGCTCACCTATGAAGACCGGCAGCGTTATGGCTGTGACTTTGACTGGGAACATGACCGCCATCTTCCTGCGCATGATCCGCAGAAGACGATTCTCAATCCCGAAAACAATCTGAAATGCGGCATCAACATCCTGAGCAATCAGATCATCGATCAGCGCAAACCGCTCTTTACTTCGACTTCCTACTGGTCAACACTGCAGCCGGGCACAGTCAGCTTCCGAGTCTTTGTGAAGCAGATAACCAACCCTCCGGCGCCCTGCGGCTTCCACACTTCAATGCCAAAACATCAGCGCTCTACCACCAGTGCTACAGAATTAGCTGCCGCCTCGCCTAAATAACCTTCAGGCGACAGATCGCTGATCAGTCATCCGA
>Ga0070740_10004637_pt1 | contig 13353 bp, 15 predicted proteins | sample Coa_R2_FD_67286 | JGI IMG/M metagenome (GOLD analysis project Ga0070740, IMG submission 67286) | Surface soil microbial communities from Centralia Pennsylvania, which are recovering from an underground coalmine fire - Coalmine... | ecosystem: Environmental > Terrestrial > Soil > Unclassified ...
TTTCTCCAACTCGTCTTTTGTATTTACACCAATGCCAACATATTGAAATGGTACTTTGAGTGCGGCAACAGTCAAATGCTGTGCCGCTGCCAGATGAATAAAGTCATTAATATAGTATTCGCCGGTAACCGGAGACTTTTTCAATTTTTTATAATTTTTTTTCAGAAATTGATAATCAAAACAATAAAACCCTGCATTGAGCTCAGTAACTTTTCGCTGCTGCGCCGTTGCGTCTTTTTGCTCAATAATTGCTGTGACATGACCATTCTCGTCCCGGATGATCCTTCCCCAGACAAGCGTATCAGGATCGTCATGTTCAGTTGAAATAAGCGTCGCGACAGCATGTTTGATCTCGTGCAGTTTCATCAAATCAACAATAATTTTTTTGGTATAAAACATCATATGGTCACCATAGCCCACAATCACCCGGTCAGGAGTAAAGCCTAGTTTCTCAATTTCTTTTATTGCCACAACAACAGCATGTCCTGTACCAAGCCGGTGATATTGATGAGCAAAATAAATATTCGGGTCAGAAGGGACAACTTTTTTGACGCTTTCTGCAAAGGCGCCAACAACAATAATCGTTTTATCAGCAACCTGTTGAAACAAATTTAGTCCATACTGAATTAACGACTTGCCATTAAACAGCAGGGATGTTTTATTTTCGTTTTTCGATTTGATGCGTGTGCCTTTTCCTGCAGCAAGGATGATACCGATAGTCATATTGGTAACGACAATTGTATCAGAAGCCCAAATTTATTTTCAACTCGACATTGCAAAGAAAAAATTTTAGTGTTAGAATGGATGCGTTAGTGTATGAATGAGAAAAATAGAATTATAGAAAAAGACATTACTTCATTTCCAGTTGCCCCACATATTTCGGATTACGAAGAAGCCTACAAAACAGTTTCCTGGAAAGATGCTGAATGGATGGTTGATTTCTTCCCGGATAATACGCTTAATGCTGCTTACAATGCTGTTGATCGTCATGCAAACGGCGACAAAAGAAACAAAGTCGCTATCAAATTTGTCCCCACTGATGGCAAAACACAACAGATTACGTATAATGAATTGAAAAAACAGACTAATCAATTTGCCAATGTGCTCACCAAGTATGGAGTCAAAAAGGGGGACCGCGTTTTTGTTTTCCTGCCGACAATTCCAGAGCGTTTTGTTGTTTTCCTGGGCATTCTCAAAACAGGCGCCATTGCCGGAACAATGTTTGCTGCGTTTCAGGAAATGGCCCTGATGGATCGATTGAAAGATTCACAGGCAAAAATCGTCGTGACAGACCCGGTGCTTTATCCGCGCATTGCAAATATCTGGAAAGATTTGCCGGATCTTGAGAAAGTCATCATCGTTGATACGAAGGTGCAATCTTCAGAAAAAAATAACAGGATTATTTCCTATGCTGAAGAAATGCAGCGTGCAAGTGAAGAGTTTACAGTTGCACATATGCAGAAAGATGATTTTGCGTATATGTTGTATACCTCCGGTACAACCGGCAAACCAAAAGGCGTGGTGCATGCGCACTACGACATCCTTCAGGCAATGGTAACGACAAAATATGTGTTGGACTTGCATGATGAAGATGTGTACTGGTGTACTGCTGATCTTGGATGGGTGACAGGTGTTGTCTATGGTGTGCTGGGGCCGTTTTGTCTTGGCGGGACAACTGTCGCATATGAAGGAAGATTTTCTCCTGAAAACTGGTATACTGTTTTGCAAAATGAAAAAGTAACCGTCTGGTATACAGCGCCAACAGCAATCCGCATGTTGATGGGCGCAAAAGTCCAGCCAAAGGAGTATGATTTGTCATCGCTTCGCTATCTTGCCAGCGTCGGTGAGCCGCTTAATCCGGAAGCCATCTTGTGGAGTAATGAAACATTCGGTTTGCCGTTCCATGATACGTGGTGGCAAACAGAACTTGGTGGCATCGCAATTACCAACTTTCCCGCAATGACTATTAAACCGGGATCGATGGGTAAACCTCTACCGGGAATTATCGCTGCGATTATTGATGATGCAGGCAAAGAGCTACCAGCCGGTCAGGAAGGCAATCTGGCACTTCGGTCTTCAACTGTTTCATCCCTGATGAAAACAATTTGGGGAAATGAGAAAAAATTCCGTTCGTATTTCGTGGGTGACTGGTATATCTCAGGTGACCGGGCGTATAAAGATGCAGACGGGTATTACTGGTTTGTGGGCCGGGCAGATGATGTCATTAATACTTCAGGAGAACGGGTTGGCCCGTTTGAAGTTGAAAGCGCACTGGTCGAATATCCTGATGTGGTTGAGGCAGGTGTCATCGGTAAACCGGATGAGTTGCGCGGTGAGATTATCAAAGCATTTGTCGTCCTCAAGCCGGGAGTTAAACCAACTGAAGAACTGAAAGAAACGCTGAAACAATTTGTCAAAAAACATCTGGCAGGACATAGTTATCCGCGGGAGATTACATTTATTGATAAACTTCCCAAAACCCGCTCAGGCAAAATTATGCGCCGGCTCCTTAAGGCAAAAGAGCTTGGTCTGCCGACTGGTGATACCTCAACACTTGAAGAGTATTAAAATTTGCATACCTATGCTATCATGCGTCTATGAACAAACAAGCACCGTCTTTTCATTCACTTGTATTGACTACCGTATCCTCCTCACCAGTAAAATCTTTTTTGAAAGGAGCTGCCCGGACAGTTGATTTATTTGGTCAATTAGACCAGGCGAAATATAAAACAACAGAAAAAAATACAGATCAAGAAGCGATCAGAAGAGACTGGCAGGCAGTAGGGAAGGACATTGCCTCAGCAGTGCAAACATATGAACGAAATCAAAAGAGCAGCAAATCCGCAACAAAAAAATAAACCTGTCAAAAAACGAAACACTCTCAGACAGACAACCATCAGTTTCGCTGGACCGCTACCTCCGCCGCAAATTCTTCGAAGTTACGAACAAATCTGTCGGGGCGCAGCAGATCGCATTTTGAAAATGGCAGAAGAACAGTCAAAGCACCGCCAGACACTTGAGAAATCAGTTGTTGCTGCAAGTATAAGCAGTGAACGTTTTGGTATGTTTTCAGCATTTTTTATTACTCTTGTTCTTATCATCGGTGGTATTGTATTGATTGTACTTGGAAAAAGTGTGCCAAGCGGGGTTGTTGGATTTTTTGCCATTTTTGCGCCAGCTATCTTTCAGGGATATAATTTTTATAAAAGTAAAAGTGAAGAAGAACAAACGCAAGAGGAGAAAACGTGATAAAATAAGAGAATAATAAGCTAGTGAGAGATTCTTTTACAAGAGATGTTTCCGGCTTGTCCGGAATCAGAGAGACTTACTAATTAGTATGCACGAAATAATTAAACAAATTAAAAAATACGTCCGGGTGGCAAATTATCTGACCGTCACGCAAATTTATCTGCAAAATAATTTTCTTCTTGACCGGCCGCTTACCTCAGATGATATTAAACCAAAACTGTTCGGCCACTGGGGGACATGTCCGGGCATTAATTTCGTGTATGGTCATCTGAATTATCTCGTCAAAAAATACCAGCAGTCAACAATTTTTGTTCTCGGTCCAGGTCATGGCTTTCCGGGACTGCAGGCAAATCTTTTTCTGGAAGGCACACTTGCAAAGTATTATCCCAAAGCAACACGTGATGCACAGGGGATTGCCTATATTTCCAGGCAATTTTCCTGGCCGTATGGATTCTCCAGTCACTCCAGTCCTGAAACGCCAGGCTTAATCCTTGAAGGCGGGGAACTTGGTTACTCGCTCGCATCAGCATACGGCGCGATTCTGGACAATCCGGATCTTCTGGCGGTGTGTTTGATTGGCGATGGGGAAGCAGAAACTGGGGCACTTGCTGCAGCGTGGCACAGTAATAAATTAATTGATCCGGCAACCAATGGAGCGGTGTTACCGATTCTGCATTTGAATGGCCTGAAGATTTCCGGTCCGACGATTTTTGGCAGAATGAGTGATGAAGAATTGCGATCATTATTTGAAGGTTACGGTTACGAAGTCTTTTTTGTTGAAGGAGAACATCTCTATGAACAAATGTTTGAGACACTTGAAACAGCATATCAACATATTAGAGCAATTCAGCAAAAGTCGCGTACTGACAAAGAAAAAAACGAAAATGATAACCCGCCACATTTCCCGATGATTATTCTCAAAACTCCCAAGGGATGGACGACAATCAAAACAATTCGAGGTATTCCTATTGAAGGAACGACCAATGCCCATCAGGTTGTCATGCCCAATGTCAAAAATGATGAAGAAGAACTGCAGGCGCTTGATGCCTGGCTTCGTTCCTATCAGTTTGAGGAGTTATTTTCAAAAACAACAGGGTGGGACAAAGATGTCTTAGCAATAATTCCGCAAGATGCACTTCGCATTGGAGACAATCCGCATATGTTTGGCAAAACCTATCGCCCGCTTATTTTACCTGATGCGAAGAAACTTGCAACGGCAGTTGATAAACCCGGTGCAATGCAGGCAAACAGTATGCGTATGGCAGGAGTATATTTGCGTGAAGTTTTCAAATTAAACCAACAGCAAAGAAATTTCCGCCTGTTCTCACCGGATGAAACATATTCCAATCGACTTGATGATGTCTTTGCGCAAACTTCACGCGCCTTTGCGTGGCCGATTTATTCAACAGACAAAGATATGAGTAAGACCGGACGGGTCATGGAAATGCTCTCAGAACATACGATGCATGGACTGGCGCAGGGATATGTTTTGACTGGCCGTCACGCGGTATTCACTACCTATGAAGCATTTGCACAAATTTTTAGCAGCATGGCGCATATGTATCAAAAGTTTCTCAAATATGTTCGTCTAATGCCCTGGCGGGAAGATATCCCCTCCCTGAATTATCTTTTGACATCTGTGTGCTGGCGGCAGGAACACAATGGTTACTCACACCAAAATCCGTCATTTATCAGCGGTATGCTTGAGAAACACAATGATTTTGTTAAAGTCTATTTCCCGCCGGACGATAATTCGATGCTGGCAGTTTTGCAAGAGACTTTGTCATCAACGAATCAACTCAATACGATTGTTGCCGGTAAGACACCTGAGCCGCATTGGATTAGTCTGGAAACAGCACAGGAAGAACTCAAAGAAGGACTTGCGACATGGGAATTTGCCAGCGATGAGAATCCTGATATTGTGCTGGTTGGCATTGGCGATTATATGACCAAAGAGGCACTGGCGGCAATTGAGATCATTAAAGAGGACGCCCCGCAGATCAGGATTCGCTTTGTGAATATCATGCGATTGCAAGCAGCATGTAGTTGTAAAGACACGTTTCATCCGCAAATTCCCAATGCTGAAAAGTATTTGACTTTGAACAAGCCGGTGATTGTCAATTTCCACGGCTATCCCGAAGTCATGCAGGCGATACTTTTTAACGTCAGGAATCCGCAGCGCTTCAGCGTGCATGGATATCAAGAATGGGGCGGGACGACAACGCCATTTGATATGCTGGTGAGAAACCAAACAGACCGTTATCATCTGGCAAGTGAAATTGTCAAAACAATGGCAGATGAAGATGTGATTGATAAAGAACTCGTGCAAGAACTACAAACGAAATATGATGAGAAACTCGCGCAACATCACGAATATATTATTAAAAACGGCAAAGATCCGGATGAAATCGAGAAATGGCAATGGCAGGGAAGAAAAATCATTACGGCAAGTATAGAAGCTGTTAAAAGTAATGATATTTTGCGCAATGCCAGAACGATTGCATTCATTGGTTTGTCAGAGAATCCGCAGCGGCACAGTTACCGGGTGGCAAAATATTTTCAGGAGAAAGGTTTCCGCATTATTCCAATCAATCCAAATGTGCAAAGTGTTTTAGGTGAAAAAGCATATCCTGATTTGTTATCAATTCCTAAAGATATTCATATTGATATTGTTGATATATTCCGTCGGCCTTCGGAAGTGTTGCCGCATTTGCAGGAAGTTATCAACCGGGGAGATATTGGCACAGTCTGGCTTGCCGAGGGAGTAAGCTCGCCGGTGGTTGAGGATTTTGCGGAAGATTACGGGCTTTCGATGATAACGAATTTTTGTATTATGGAAGCCTATAAAAAGCTTGCATAACAGCCCAGAAAAGTCGAAAGAATATGACAAACATAGTTATTTATGCTAAATAATATTGAAAATTATTTATCTAGTAAAGTTAAATCTCCAGCAAGTATAAAATAGATTGACATGACAACTCGATAGTGGTACATTTGTCATTATGCCAAAGAACACTGCAGAAAATCCGGTAGGTGGTGAAGTACTTTCTCAGAAGATGAACAGACGTAGGTTCTTTGAGTGGGGAAAGAGAGCTGCAGGAGCTGTGGCGTTAGGACCTCTGATTTTTGATTTAGACGCATGTCAGCCACAAAACAAACCGGAACAAAAAACAGAAAATCCTCCAACCAAAGGACAGATAAATCAAGAGCTTGATGCTACAAAAAAGAGACTTTTAGGTGACCCGGAAACGAGATTTGTGTCATCACCCTCCGGTCCATTATTAGTAGGAGCATGGGAAAGTTCCAATGGTTCTCATGTCTATATAGTAGCCGCTAAGGCAATCCCGGATCCTGCTGAAGGATTTCAGAGTGGAGAAGCGTATGAGACTACCATACAATATACTGATCAAAATCCGAAGGAGAGATTCACAGCTTTAGTAGGATACACGCATGTAAATGGGAAAACTATTGTCCGTTCTGCAACTCCTGTCTCGACTCGATACGATGAATTTTACGGGTATCTCTCAACTAATCCTCGTGAGGTTGCGACCGATGCACAACAAATAAAAAATGGTGTTTTGACAAATATCGAGGGTACTACTATGGGAAGGGATGTCAAGAGTAATGATATGGTATGTTTGATTACTTTACTTAATGATCCAACATTGAAATTCGATGAAGCTACCGCCCAAAAATTAGCAAAGGTAGAGGCTAATAATGAAGGAAAGATTGCTACACCGGAAGAAAAGCAAGGATTTCAACCCGTGTTTAATCACTACCCATATGAGCAGGAAAATATGCAAACTGCACATACGAGAGTTAGACAGGGTGGTATTGCTGCGGTGCGAGATAGAATAAAAAGAGTTTAACGTGTCAAATGAGAATTATGCAATTTTTGATACAACAGCACATCATATCCTCTTGTTGCTCTGGCTTCGCGCTTTATTCCAAGGCTTTCCAGGAATTGAAATAATTCTTCTTGGACTTTTTCTCCGGGTTCGGCTGACATTTTTTCAACTTCAATAAAATTACCAAGATCGTTGATTTGATCAAGGCAAATCTCATAATCTTTGTAATGGCAGCTCCGTCTGATCTTGGACATTTTTATAAATGTGTAAAATCCCAAAAGAAATAAAATCTCTTCCATTGCTTTTGCATCAGCAATTTCTACTTCTTTTTCAATAGCAGCAAGAGAAACTTCCTGTCGTTGTTTGATATTCAAAATAATTTTGTCTCCTTCTTTTCTTATACGAAGGGCATTGACGCCCTTTTTGAAATCCTCCGGCCCGATACCTTTGGGGAAATAAATAGTATCTTCCTGTTTGATTGGTTGAGAAAGTTTGCAGCCAAGAGATTGCAATCTTTTCATCACATCTCCAAAGTTAGCAACTTTTGCTTTGACTTCAATTTCCCTGATCTGCGCTTTTTGCATAGGATTCTACTGTAAATTTATCTAAATGGATCTCCTACTTTTTGTCTATACACTGACATCCCTTGATAATTTGCAGAAGGTAATACTCCAACTATTTGTACAGTAACTTTTCTTCCTGCGTTCCACTCCCGTAATACACCATGATGACCATCACCCAAAACAATTATCCGTTGAAGTTTATCAGTTTTTGGAATTGGTTTATATGCAAAATAACCTTTTGCAACAAATTGTTCTGCAGGAGTCATATCTCCACTTACTGCTCTTTGATATTTCTCCTGGTCTAGCCAGTCTTGTGTTACAAATAAATCATAGGGATGTATATCTTCAACTCTTGTGCCAATAATCTCTTCTACAGGTAGTTTTTTAAATTCCTTATATGATATTTTTCGTTGAGGATTTTCTCTTTCTATTCCTGATGGTTCAATGTCATTCATAGTATGAATTGGGATAACCTAGTATAACACTTCTATAAATAATTTTGTTACTGGCATATCCAGTACCGGTAACATGCGATAAAATACAACAAAGAAAAAACAATGATTTACTTGAGAAGATCACCTTTGTATAATGCAGGTATGAAAAACTAAAAAGAGTTATTCGCGGCATTTATCGTGGTTTGAACTCTTTTGAAGTTATTTTTGTATTTGGTACCCTCAATGCAAATTTATTCGGAACTTTCTTCCCTTGGATACTTAAACTGATGGATGCATATCAGTATTAGAAAAGGTAAGCTTACTTATCTAAGTTTTGAAGTAGCTCTTCTATCTGTTGTATAAAAGATGGAAGTACTTCTGTAATAGTAATCCATACTTGATCAGCTTCTACTTCATCGTACATATGAATTAAGACATCTCTCATTCCTGTAGCTCCTCCATGCTATTTCAGGGTGTTCTTCTCTGAATGCTAATGGGAGTCTTTTTATTGCTTCTCCAATAATTTCAAGTCTACGAATTACAGCATCTTGTAATTCATCTTGGTCTTCAAACTCCTGTTTTGTTTTGCCATGTATATATTTAACAATTAATTTACCACTTTCCACAATATCATCAAGATAAACACGAAAATCTTTCTTCATATAATTTGAATTTGTTCTGATAAGATATATTTCTTTAATCTTGGTTTAATAACGTTATAGCCAACAAGATCTACAGATTTACCTAGAGTTTCTTCAAGATTATTTTTCAATGCTACAATATCAAAGAGAGAAGTATTTTGAGAATATTCTACAAGTAAATCAATATCACTATCAACCCGTTGTTCGCCTCGGACATAAGAGCCAAAAAGTGAAGAACGCTTAATCCCAGCTTTTTTTAGTATTGGAAGAGCTTTTTGTTTTATTTGATCAATAGTAAGTGGTTGCATATGAAGCTAGTATAGCATACATAATTTGTGAAAAAAAAGGGAAGGAAAATGGATTTACAGATTAATTGAACAGTGATAGTCAATAAAGAAAATTACGCAACGAAGTCGAGATAATTATCTGGAGTTATAACAGAAAATGTTTCTGCCTGGGGGTATGTTAGTAGCCAATCTTTCGGAGGAAGGATGTCATTTTTTGTTGACCACTTAAACTCATAAGGAAAAATTTTCCCTTAAATCCACAAATTTGTCAAATTTTATGGAATATTTCTCCCTAAATTAATATTAAAATATAGAGAGTGAATAACGATTTGAACTCATATTCTATTTTATAAAATTGAAAAAAATATACGAAGAATAAACTTTCTATTATATTGCAAATGGATTAAATACATTTATTTTAAATTTTTTAAAATCTTTTATATTATCAGTTGCGATAGTAGTAATATTATTGCTTAATGCCGTTGCGGCAAGATAAGCATCGAAGATCTGATTTCCGAATAAATTATTTTCCTTAATTAGCTCCAAAGCAAGGTAATGTGTCTTATTATTAGGGTAAATAACCTTGCACGCATCTACTATTGCCCAAAGAGCTTCTTGGGCTTCAGTCGGAGTCATAGGATTAGAAAATTTAGGATGAGTTAATACTCTTAGCGTTTCAAAAATATTTTGGTGTGCAAGTTCTAACTTTTCAGAATTATTTAAAAGAAATAGTTGTGCAGCTTTATTCTTAGGAGAATCTGCGTTTATTGCATAAACTAATATATTTGAATCAATAAGCATGTCAGCTAGGATCTTGATAATAATCGTCTCTAGTCAAATTATCTAAAGACTTACCAAGATGATGAGTTTTAAAGAATATCTTTTTTGCCGCCTTTTCTCCAGCACTCTCTAAATATTTTTGTAATGCGATATTAATAATGTCTTGCAAAGAAGTATTATCTTCAAGTGCCTTATGTTCAGCAAACTTCTTTAGTTGGCTATTTAGTCTTATTGTTGTTCTTACTAATTGCATAGGTAAATATTAGCATCAATATGACATTATGTCAAGATCTGGAATATTTTACTAGTATTCAAATATACTATCATCTATACGGGGTTAAAATGATTAAAATGCAATAAAGAATACATTAGGTTGAATTCCTTATTGGGGCTATTTTTGCATTTGGTACCGCGTACGGGAGTCGAACCCGTGATTTCCGGGATGAAAGCCCAGCGTCCTAGGCCACTAGACGAACGCGGCAAACAATTCACATTATAGCTAATTTTACTTATTTAAACAATGAGTTTGTACTTGACTTGTCAATATCTATAGAGCTTGTTATAATGCAAAGAGACAAGTTCCTGTTGAGTTTTTTGTTCTCTACATAGGTTCTCGAGTCATTGTTCTTAGTTTATTATCAGTTCTGCTTTGCAGAATAGTGGGCCGGTAGCTCAGTGGTAGAGCAGGAGCCTTTTAAGCTCTTGGTCGTGGGTTCGAATCCCTCCCGGCTCACCAACTGGGACTAGTGGTGGTGTAAAGCCAGCTTTTAGCTTGATAAATGGAGCTAATTATCTACCTCCATTAGTGCTATAATTACATCAGATGAAAGACCTCAACAAAAGAGCAAGAGAAATAATAATCAAATATGAAAAAATTAAAACCACATGCTGACTTTCTTTTTGAAGTTGGAGTACTTAATAGAACACCACGTTCAGGGTTTCGTCATTTAGGAGGGTGGCGACAATACATTTATGTAGAACTGCATATGTTGGTTTTGTTTTAGCACATCTTGAGCAAGAACGTGGAGAGAAGATAGATATTGGGAAGGTTGTAGAAAATTGTTTATTCCATGATTTTGGTGAAGCGAGGGCTATTGATTTAGACTACGTTAGTCAAAAATATTCAAAAACAGATGAACTGAAAGCAATACAAGATGCAGTGAGGGATTTGTCCTTTGGAAAAAGAATAATTGCAGCATTTCAGGAAACAGAAGAAAGGACTACCAAAGAAGGTATCATTGCTAAAGATGCTGACCAGATAGAACTGCTCTGTTCTCTCAAGGAAGTTATAGATAATGGTAATCAACAAGCGAAAGAATGGATTCCTTCATTGTTGAAAAGGTTAAAAACTCCTTCAGCACAGGAATTAGCTAAAGTTATAGTAGAAACCAATTCCAATGATTGGTGGTTCCAAAATAAAGAAGATGAATATTGGGTCAGTGGTGGTAAAAAAAGAAAATAAATATGCAATCAGAACCTTCACCCCTCGTATATTCTCCTACACCTAGTTGAAGTTATTTTGTGCTATAATACCGCTTTAGTAAATTAAAACTACTGCTCAGAAGGTATAGGGTAAATAGTTTATGCCAATAGAGTTCAATTCTTTAAAAATAGGATTTTTAAAAAGAAGACACGGACATGACCGTGCATCCGATTATCCTCAAACTGATTCAGCCCACGGAGGTATAGAATTTGTAAGCCCTGATGCCAAGCAAGAAGGGGATCGAGTATTGCATGCTCGATATGGTCCACCACCCGGTGGGGAAGTAGATGTAACTAATGAATCTAGTACCTATAGGCCTCAAGAAGAACCGGACGAGGATGCTCCTCAAGCGCCGTCAGGAAAAAGCACTCCTCATTCAACTGCAAATGTTCAAAAAATAAAACAATCACCACGGAATTCTCCGCCAACACAAGCTGAACGACGTCGTGCAGAAGAACAAGCAGCAAGAATCTCCTACTCTGTTAGACAAAGTTTGGAAGTAAGGAAAAACGCTAAGTGGGTACAGCGGGTTATCAACCAAATTTGGGGTCCCTCACGAACGGTTTCTGAGGAGTCACTTCGACAGACACGACAAAAACTTTACCCAGAACTTGGTGACCAGATTGCAAGAGGAGATATCCGCATTAGTCTACCATCTCGTCCACATAGACAATTACCTCCACCCCGCGACTCACAACCATCACATCCTACACGTCCAGATAGTGGCGGACTTAGAGAAGATGATTCGTATGAATATGATGAGGGTTGGCGAGGTCCTACAAGACGTCTCTCGAAACCACCTTCAGGACCAACTGTAAGCGGTCAATTATTCTACCGTGATCAACCGCGCAGTCATCCATCGCGACCAGCAAGACAAGAGGAAGAGCCGTATACATCTGAAGATTTTACAGGTCATAGTCGACAAATAGCGCGGAGCGCAGGTCAGGAAGAAGAAGAGGAAACGATATATGTAGGTGGAGCACGACGGAGGCGAATACAACAGGAGGAAGATGCTACATTTTGGCAAAGAATTTGCTCAAGTAGAATAGGGCGTAGAGATCTTCTTTATATAATAGGAGGTGGTGTAGTTATTGGTGGAGGATGTGGTTTAGCTGTAGGTATTCCAGCATATAAAATTCACCTTGAGAATGAAAGCCAACAACCAGTTTCGCTCAATGAACTTAGTGGTGGAGTCACTGATGGACATGGCCATTTTATTTTTGCACTTAACAACTACCGTCCTAATGCACCGGCTCCAAGTATCACACAAGATTATATGTATAACCGTCTGGCAAGTTGGGGAACCGAGTATTCGCAATTTGCAAATAACCTCTATGATTCCACCACAGCCCATGATATCGATCCAACATTAGGTCTTGCATGGTGGGAACAGGAATTTAATGCCAGACAGCAAGGAAGTGACATACCTTCCTTATTCCCTCTCCCTGATACGTCAGGGAAATTAGATAAGCCTACAGGAGTTAAGGGTATTGAAGAGGCATACACAAAAATTGCAGAAATTCTCAATAGCAAACCTCCTGTTATAACACTTGATGGACTAGTACCTAGACTCATGCCAGATTTGAAATCAGATCAGGTTAGAGCAGATGTAAAACTTCTTACGGAGAATATCGCGAAATACTATGCTGGTCTTGGAGAATATCAATACCTGCAAAAAGAACAAACGACCTCTTTTACCAGAAGAAATTTTTTGCGCGGACAGGTTTCATAATAGATATATCATATGCATCATGAATCAATTTATAATATCTCTGACCCGGAAGGAGAGCAAAGTAGCGTATACACATTAAAATGTTATAGAGCGGGCAGAGAGATTGGTTCCCTCATATATGAACGAATCAAACAGGGATACTATCTCGATCAGATATATGTATTAGAGGGTGAGCGAGGAAAGGGCGCAGGCAGAAAATTAGTACAAAAATTTGTCAGTATCGTCGGACCTGATAAGCAAATCCTGGCAGATATTGCACATGAAGAAACAAAAGGAGCATTAGTATCCATATTTCAATCCCGGGCAAAAAGGAGAAAGGAAGTGGTTATTAGAGAG
>Ga0070740_10004639_pt1 | contig 13346 bp, 12 predicted proteins | sample Coa_R2_FD_67286 | JGI IMG/M metagenome (GOLD analysis project Ga0070740, IMG submission 67286) | Surface soil microbial communities from Centralia Pennsylvania, which are recovering from an underground coalmine fire - Coalmine... | ecosystem: Environmental > Terrestrial > Soil > Unclassified ...
GAGATTATCGGGAATCGAAGGCGCACCCGCCCTGAACATCGCCCCGGCGGTTCTGGCGAATAATCAACCCAGCAACTACACGCTGAACGTGCGGATTCCGGCTAACACACCCTATTCGCAGCCGTACTGGCTGGTGCTGCCGAGAAACGGCAATCTGTATTCGGTGCCGGATCCGCGCTTGATCGGACTGCCGCAAAATCCTCCTGTTCTTGAAGCGCACTTCAACCTGCGAATCGCGGGCCTGGAATTGGACTTAGTGCGCCCCGTAGAGTATCGCTACGTCGATCCGGTTTACGGCGAGCGGGTGCGGCCGCTGGCGATCGTCCCTCCCGTAGCGATCAGCCTGACGCAGCGCTCGCTCGTGTTTCCGGATACGGATGCCCGCCGGGTGGAGGTGCCGGTGCGCTCGAATGGCGGCCAAGCGTCCGGCGACGCGCATTTGGAGGTTCCGCCGGGCTGGAAGGTCGAGCCGGCTTCGCGCCATTTCGAATTGTCGGGCGCCGGCGAACAGGCCACGCTGGCGTTCGATCTGACGCCGCCCGCAGGCCCGGTTCAAGCAAAGGTACGGGCCGTGGCGGAAACCGGCGGCCGCAGTGTTTCGCAGGGGACCGAAGTGCTGAATTACACTCATTTCCCGGCGCAAACTCTTTTCCCGCAGGCTGAGGCCTTGCTGGTGCGCGCCGATATCAGGCTGCTCTCAAAAAACATCGGCTACGTAATGGGCGCAGGCGACGACGTGCCCGCCGCTTTGCGGCAAATCGGATGCAATGTGACGCTTCTCAGTTCGGACGACCTGATGCACGGCGATCTGTCGCGCTTCGATGCGATCATTACCGGCGTGCGAGCCTGGAATGTCCGCGGCGACCTACGGGATAACTATCAACGCCTTTGGAATTACGTCCAGGACGGCGGAACCGTTGTGGTCCAGTACAATCGGGCCGAGGCAGGGGCGGGTCCGCCCGGCGGACGGGGACCGGCCGGCCAGGCGGGCGTGGCAAACGGAGGCCGTGGCGGCAGGCAACCATCCACGGCGCAGCCGGCTGCGCAGGCGCAGGCCGCTCAGCCGAGCGCCGCGGCCGAAACAGCATCTCTCGAACACATCGGGCCCTATCCCATTCACATCAGCAACGAACGCGTCACGGTCGAGGACGCGCCGGTAGCCTTCCCCAATCCGCAGTTACTGCTTCTGCATCGGCCGAACGAGATTACCCCAGCCGACTTCGACGGCTGGGTGCAGGAGCGCGGCCTTAATTTCGCCGATAAATGGGATCCGCGCTACTTGAGCGTTCTCGAATCGCATGACCCAGGTGAAGAGCCGCTTCCCGGAGGCATGCTGTACACGAGATACGGCAAGGGAGTGTACATTTTCTCAGCCTACGACTGGTTCCGCGAGCTCCCCGCCGGAGTTCCCGGCGCCTATCGAATGTTTGCGAATATGTTGAGCGCAGCCAAGACACTGTAGTCATGCTTCCTCCCCCCGATGACGATCCTCCGCCGGTGCTGGGAACCTGGCCGCGAGTGTATGGGTTCGTGATTGTGTACCTCGCCGCCCTGATCGGCGCGTTTTACGCATTTACGGTCCATTTTGCTCCATGAGGACCTTCGATTGGGTGGTCCTGTTCGCCTGGCTGATTTTCCTGGTCTCCTACGGGCTATGGCGCGGGCGCGATTCAAGCAGCGTTAATCAGTTCCTGCTCGCCGGAAAGACCATGCCGTGGTATGCGATGGGGCTCTCCATCATGGCTACCCAGGCCAGCGCGATCACGTTCATCTCCACCACGGGCCAGTCCTACACCGACGGAATGCGGTTTGTGCAGTTTTACTTCGGATTGCCGCTGGCCATGGTGGTGCTCTCCGCGACCGCGGTGCCGATTTTTCACCGCGCGAAAGTCTACACGGCCTATGAGTACCTGGAACACCGTTTCGACGCCAAAACGCGCGCACTGGTCACGATTGTCTTTTTGATCTCGCGCGGGCTGGGGGCGGGGCTGGCGCTCGCGGCGCCGGCGATCGTGCTGTCGGTAATTCTCGGATGGCCCTTCCGCGTGACGATCCTGATAATGGGCGGTCTGGTCGTGTGGTTCACCACCATGGGTGGTATCAAGGCCGTGACGTGGGCGGATGTGCAGCAGATGATCGTCATCATGGCGGCTCTCGTCCTGGCCGCGATCATTGCGGTGGCCTCATTGCCGCGCGATATTTCGTTCCTCGACGCGGTGCACATTGCCGGCGCGGCGGGCCGCCTGAACGCCGTCACCACCCATTTCGATTGGAACGATCGTTTCAACCTCTGGAGCGGCTTGATCGGGGGAATGTTCCTGGCGCTCGCCTATTTCGGCACCGACCAGAGCCAGGTGCAGCGCTATTTGACCGGGAGATCGATCGCGCAGAGCCGCTTAAGCCTGTTGTTCAATGCGACGGCCAAGGTCCCGGTGCAGTTCTTCATCCTGTTTCTCGGCGCCATGGTGTTTGTGTTTTTCGTGTTCGTCCGGCCGCCGCTGCTGTTCCATCCGCTCGAAATGGAAGCCGTGAAGGCCCGGCCCGAGTACAACGCGATCCAGCAGCAGTTCGACCACGCCTTCGATGCCCGCCAGCAGGCGGCTCGCGCCAACGACGGCGCCGGATTCCGGGCGGCGCAAAAGGAACTGGACGCCGCGCGTTTGAGCGCCATCCAGTTGGCCGGCGATAACGATACCAATTACATCTTTCTCTATTTCGTGACTCACTACCTGCCTGTGGGCGTGGTCGGTCTTGTCGTGGGCGTCATCTTTACGGCCGCCATGTCAGCGATCTCGGGCGAGATCAACTCGCTGGCGACCGTGACCGTGATCGACATTTACCGCCGCCATTTCCACCCAGACGCTCCGGACCGGCACTATCTTATCGCCTCGCGGCTGGCTACGGCGTTCTGGGGAGTATATGCCGCGGCCTTTGCCAGCTTCGCAAAGGGGTTCGGGGCCTTGATCGTCGCCGTAAACCAGGTCGGGTCGCTCTTTTATGGCGGGATGCTCGGCGTGTTCGTGCTGGCCTTCTTTGTGAAGCGGGTGGGAGCGAACGGAGCCTTCCTCGGCGTCCTGGCGGGCGAGGCAGCCATCTTTGCCGCTGCCAAGTTCACGAAAATCGCGTTTCTTTGGTACAACGTGATCGGCTGCGTGGTCGTCGTCGCGGTGGGCTTGGCGGTGTCCGTGGTAGAGAAGCGGCCCCGGCAGGCGCCCGTCTAGTGGACGTGATTGCCGAAGCTGCCGGCGCCGCTCGCCGCGCTGGACTGGGCCGCGGCGGCGCTCCAGATAGAATTCAGAGACTCCCGTACCTCGACCATTACGGCTGTGGTACAGAGAATCACCAGAAAGAGGAGCAGCGTGTACTCGACCACATCCATGCCTGCCTCCTCGCCAACAAATCTCCTCAGCATACCCAACCCAACTGCCGAATTTCACTAGAAGTTTAAGTAGAAATCATAGGGAGTATACCAAAAGGACGCGTCCCGGGGCTGGAGCGCGAGTTGATATGCTGGCCCCATGACCAAGGACGAGATTCTGCTAGCAAGCCAGGAATGCCTGTTCCCCTCCGTTTTCCACTACTATCGGAAGCCGCTTGTCTTGGTGCGGGCCAAGGATCAATACGTGTGGGATGCGGACGGGCATCCGTACCTGGATTTCTTCGGCGGCATTCTCACCATCAGCGCCGGCCACTGCAATGAGCGGGTCAATCGCGCTATTCACGACCAGGTCGAGACGCTTCAGCACGTATCGACGCTGTTTCCGACGGAGCCACAGGCGGCGCTGGCCCGGAAGATCGCCTCGATTGCGCCTGGGCCGGGCTGGAAATCATTTTTTACGTGCAGCGGCACGGAAGCGAATGAAACTGCAATTTTGGCCGCCCGCTGCTACACAGGCTCGTCGGAAATCATCGCGCTGCGGCACTCCTATCATGGACGATCATCGCTGGCGATGGGCCTGTCCGGGCAAGCCAACTGGAAGATCGCCCCCGCGGCGCAGCCCGGCATTGTCTTCGCGCATAACGCCTATTGCTATCGTTGCCCGTTCGGGCTGACCTATCCCAATTGCGAAATCCGATGCGCCCAGGATGTAAAGGAAGTGATCCGGACGGCCACCACAGGTCAGATCGCTGGAATGATCGCCGAGCCGATTCAGGGCGTGGGAGGATTCATTACCCCACCGCGAGAATATTTCTCGATTGTTGCGGACATCGTTCGACAGCACGGCGGGGTGTTCATCAGCGACGAAGTGCAGACCGCGTGGGGACGTACTGGCCGCAAGTGGTGGGGGATCGAACACTGGGACGTAACCCCCGACATCGTCACCAGCGCCAAGGGGCTTGCGAATGGCATGCCGATTGGACTCACGGCCGCTCGATCCGAAGTGGCCGAAAGCGTCCGCAAGCTGACGATCTCGACGTTCGGGGGTGGACCGGTGCCCACGGCCGCCGCAAAGGCGGTAATCGATTTCATCGAACAGGAAAATCTGGCTGGAAATGCCGCCGAGGTCGGCAGCTATCTGCGGGGACGCCTGGAGGAACTCAAAGAGAAGTATCCGTTAATCGGCGACGTGCGCGGAATGGGACTGATGCAGGCGATAGAACTAGTGCAGGATCGCGTAACCAAAGTCCCCGCGACCATGGAAACCCTTCAACTGATGGAAGCCGCGCGCGAAAACGGGATTCTTATCGGCCGTGGTGGCCTCGACGGCAACGTGATCAGGATCTCGCCGCCGCTGAACATTTCCCGCCGGGATGTGGATCAGTTCATTCAGGCGCTGGATGAGAGCTTCGAGAAGATAGCTGCTGCATGCACGGCCAGCGCCTGATCCTTTAGCGCTTCGCGGCGGCTGCCGCCTTCCGGCGTTCCGCCCACAGCTTTCGCATACGCTCGGCCTGAGCTTTGCGCTGGGCCGCGGTGAATATACGGCCGCGCCTCTTGACAGGTGCGGTCGCGCCATTGGCGGCCGAAGCAGCTTTTGGTGGGCGGCCCCGGCGCTTCGCAGCAGAGCCGAGAGCTTCGATTGCACGATTTAACCTATCTCGCTCGGCTACCAGCAGGGCGAGAATCTGATCAGTTGGCATGATTAAATCGTACCGCGACATATCATATTTGGAAAGAGGCAGCTACTGATAGACCCGTCTGCACATATTCACTACCGCTCGCTCATTTTGGGCAGGTCTGGGGCGTGTCTTTCCGGCCCGATGGCACCATCGATCAGACTTTCAGGAGCCGAAAGGCGCTGTCAGTGTTCGGATCAAACTAGTTCCCGTTTGCCCTGCCAAGGGCGCTCCCCCGTTTCCTTAGAATTAATCGAACCCAAAACGCTCTCGTTCCGAAGCGGCCCTTCCGGCGAGCCTTGTAAGCTGGTCTTGTGGAACTTTTCGACGTGGTGATTGTAGGTGCGGGGCCCACGGGCCTAGCCTGCGGAATCGAACTGAAGCGGCGGGGCCTCAACGCCGTGCTGATCGACAAAGGGTGCGTGGTGAATTCTCTGTATCACTATCCGACGCAGATGGTATTCTTCACCACTCCCGAGTTGTTGGAAATCGGCGATATCCCCATGACCTCCCTGAACGAAAAGCCTGTACGAGCAGAGGCCCTCAAATACTATCGCCGAGTCGCCGAGCATTACAAACTCGATATCCGGCAGTACCAGCGAGTCGAGCACGTGTCAGGCGAGGATGGCTGGTTCATCACACACGCAGTGGATTCGCATGGCTGCCCTCATCAATATCAATCGAAGAAAGCGATCCTGGCGACTGGATACTATGATGTGCCGAATCTTTTGGACGTGCCTGGAGAGTCTCTTCCTAAGGTGATCCATTACTACAAAGAGGCGCATCCTTACTATGACTGCGACGTGTTGGTGGTGGGCGCGAAGAACTCTGCCTGTATCGCGGCGCTAGAGTTGTGGTGGACGGGGGCTCGAGTCACCATGGTGATCCGCGGCGGCCAGATCTCCAGCAACGTGAAGTACTGGATCAAGCCCAATATTGAGAATCGCATTAAGAATGGCGAGATTCCGGCCTATTTCAATTCACAGGTTCTCGACATCCGGGACCGGTCCGTCAGGATCCTCACTCCGGATGGAGAAAAGGAGCTAAAAAACGACTTCGTTTTTGCGATGACCGGCTACCGTCCCGACATCGAATTTCTGGGCGCTCACGGGATCCGCTTCGATCCCCAGACACGGCGTCCCTATACGGACCCGGAGACACTGGAGAGCGACCGCAAGGGGATGTTTCTGGCGGGCGTTCTGGTGGCGGGGATGCACACCAACGAAATCTTCATTGAAAACGGGCGCTTCCACGGCAAGAAGATTGCGGAAGCGATCGCCAAGCAGTTGAAATAAGGCTGCCGGGGAGCTTACTGCCCGCTGCCGGCTTTCTTCGCTGTGGCCACGGCGCGCACCGCTTTCTTGGTCGAGGACGAAGTCGCCCCTTCCTTCAGAAGCTTGTCCACCATGTCGCGGAGATACGATTCAGTCTGTAATTCCGCCGTGCCCAGCGGATCGCTCTGTGCGACGATCGTGCCCTTCTTATCGATCACCATCACCTGCGGAACGACGAACCGGTCCATGATGGAAAGCCCGAGATAGCTGATTACCGTATCGCGTGGGGCGTAGGCCACCGGCATGCCGATGTGGAACTGGGAAACGTAGTTCCGGACCATATCGGGCGTGGCGTCATTGAACGCCACTCCAATCGGCTGGAAGCCCCGCGGGCCAAGCTCGGCATTCAGCTTGGTGAGCATCTGCGACATCGCTTGGCAGTGCGGGCACGTGGTCTGGAGGAACTGGATGACCACAACCTTCCCGCGATAGCTAGAAAGCAGAGTGTGCTTCCCGTTGGCGTCAACAAAGTCGAACTCTTTCGCCGGGCGGGGAACTGGCGGCTTGGCCAGAGCCGTAAAGGCGAGGGCGACGGCGGCGGTGAAGATTGTAAGCGATCGCATATCTTAAGTTTAACGCATCCCTTCCACGGATTGGACGAACGAACTCATTAAGCGTACCTCAAATTTGCCGGTATCTCCAGTCCCGTTTAGAAGGGATTCAGAATCGTTGGAAATCTCGAGTTTCTGCCACTTTCGCTTCAGAACTTCACGGTAAAGCTGGAAGTAGCGGCGGGCCGCATCGGGCGAGTCCCACTCGGCCACGTAGGCCAGCAACGGCCGCTTGTCCTTCTTGTACTCGTACAGCCGGAAGGAGCCGCCCCGCAGATGAGAGGCGGCGTCAGCGCCCTCCGGGCCGCCCACAAATTGCCGGAGCAGCGCCGAAAAGTCAAATTCTCCCAGTGCACCCTCGATCAGCATCCTGTACTGCTTCGCTTCCGCCTTGCCGAAGATCGGCTCCAGCGCCGGAGGATCGGGCATGGTAGGGGCGGTCATGTCGAAATAGGCTTGGGGGTGGATGATCTGCTGCGTACTCAGCGGCGGCCGCTGGAACACCTCGTCGAAGCCGGTCTTGCCGAGCTTGCGATACACCGCGTCTTGAAACCGCGTCCCCTGATTGTAGGGAAACACCAGGGAATCGCGGATGTACAGGGGCGCATTGGTATAGACCGGAAAATCCGGCCCGTTGGCGCCCGCCGAGCTGGCCACCTGGTCCAGCAGGCGCTGTGGAACTTCGACTTTTCCGGTGCTGCGATACGACAAGTAGGCCCAGGTCAGCCAGCTCGCCTGGCCCTCCATCACCGCCTGGCGCGCGGTGGCCGCGTCGTCGTCAGGCGATCCCTCACGCATAAATTTACCCAGCGAATGATGCTGATCGGCGATCGCGTGGGCCAGTTCGTGAACCAGCGCGAGCCGCTGCTCGTCTCCATCGGGAGTGGAATCGAGCAGAAACAGCCGTTTCTTTTGATAATCGTAGAATGCAGCCGCTTGCTCGCTCATCAGGTCTACGGTTTCGCTGGCCAGGTTGAAATCCTGCGGTACCAGGCCAAACATTTTCAACAGCACCTCGTCGGCGTGCAGTTCCTTGGAGTTGGTCTCCTTCATCCGGGCTTCCATGTAATGCCGGAAGCTATCCTTGGCCATAACGCGGGCGGGAACCCGGCGTTCGGCCTTCCAGCCCGTGATTTGGGAGAGGTCGGTGAGGATCGAGCTGACCTGATCGAAAAGCGGGTTCTTGTCCGCCCCCTGTGCCGTGGAGACCAGGAGGATCAACAGGACCAGCCGCAGGACCATGAAAGAAGTTTAGCGCAGGCTTCCATGGGCGCCTGTCCACCGCCGGCATAACCCGGAACGAGTACAATATAAGATCACATGGCAAACGAAAAACTGTACCAGGCCGAATATCAGGGGAGCGGCACGTTCATCATTTCGAAACCCAAGCGCAAGGCGCATAAGCGGCGGCAGACGAAGCTCAAAAATCCGCAGCGCGGCGCCCGGAAGTAGGCGCCGCCGGCCCCCGGTTGCGAGCCCGGTGAGCCGGCCGTCGCCGGGCGCACTTCAGAAACACCCCTTGCATCCAACTCTCCGTTTGCGAGAAACTAGCAGGTTTTCCACTGGTCGCGTTTAAACATGCGGGTGCGTATCCTCTATCACGATCATTGCTTCGACGGCGCTGCTTCGGCGGCGTTCTTCAGCCGCTTCCTGGAAGCCAGGTTCCATCCCGGCGCGCAGTTCGAATTCACCGGCTTGGCCCACAAGGCTTCCCAGCTATTCGAACCCAGTTGGTTCGACGGCGACGTTAACGCGATCGTGGATTTCAAATATTCAACCGATCCGCGCCTGACCTGGTGGTTCGATCATCACCAGAGCGCCTTTCTCACGCCCGAAGACGCCGAACACTATCGCCACGACGCCAGCGGCAGAAAGATGTACGACCCGAGCTTCAAATCGTGCACGATGTACATCGCGACGGTCGCGAAGGACCGCTTCGATTTTGTAGCTCCCGATCTGGATGAATTGGTGAAATGGGCGGATATCGTCGACGGGGCGCAGTACGCCGACGCCGCAGAAGCCGTGAACCTGGTTGCGCCCGCTACCCGCCTGACGCTGGTGATCGAGGGCGCCAAGGGCTCGGAAACAGTGCAGAAGATCATCCGCATGATGCGGCGCCAGAGCCTGGATGAGATCGCATCCGATCCCGGGATTCTGGAGATTTACAAGCCGCTGTATGAGCGGCATTTACGTTCCATCGAGATCATCGGCAAGCAGGCGCAGTGTCAGGACGGCGTGATCTACTTCGACCTGGTGGGCCAGGAGCTCGAAGGGTACAACAAATTTATTCCGTATTACCTTTTCCCCGATTCAATTTATACCGTCTCGGTGAGTACTTCCAGCTTCCGGACCAAGGTTTCGGTGGGATCGAATCCATGGGCGCGCAAGCCCGTGACCTATAACCTGGCCTCGATTTGCGAACGCTATGGCGGCGGCGGCCATCCTCGCGTAGGCGCGATTAGCTTCGAGATCGGCGCCGTGGCGGAGGCCCGCAAAGCAGCGCGCGAAATTGCCGCCGAATTGCGCTCCTGATCCTCGTGCGATCGCATCGGCTGGGAGGACCGGCCTGTGGATCGGCGGGAATTCTTCGTTCAACCTGGGAAAGTGCGTGATCGAGCGGCGATCAGCCATGAACCTGGATCTGGCGCCCGTGCTGGCCCGGCAGTTCCGCAACATTCGGTGGAGCGAGCTGTGGATCGTGAAGGACCACCCGTGGACCGGCCCGAAGAGAAATTTGTTAGCCGCAAGGCCAGCTACGCGCGCGGAATTGAATCCGCCCGGCGGATCTTGCCTCGAAGCTGCTGGATGCCGGAGCTTCACGCCTCGCGAGCCGTTAGCGCGCGCCGCGATACGCCTCATCCAGAATTTCGATCACGTGCGAGACTCGCTGCCCGTGCCCCCATTTCTGCACGCCCGCGCGAAGCTGGAGCATGCAGCCCGGGTTCGCAGTCGCGACCCACTCGGCCCCCGTGGCGTTCACCGCGTCCATTTTTTTCTTCAGTAGCTGCATCGACATGTCCGTATGAACGATGTTGTAGATGCCGGCGCTTCCGCAGCAGAGGTCCGACAGACGCATTTCCTTAATCGCGAGCCCCGGCACGCTGGCAAGCAGTTTCCGCGGCGCAGCCCGGATCTTTTGGCCGTGGGCGAGATGGCAGGAATCCTGATAGGTCACCGAGGCGCGCACTTCTTGCATCCGCGGATTCAACTCGATTGACGCCAGAAATTCGTTCACGTCCTTCATCAGCGCGACGAACCGCTTCGCTTTGGCGGCGTATTCGGGATCGTGTTTCAGCAGCTCGTCGTATTCCTTGAGCGTCGAGCCGCAGCCCCCCGCATTGGTGAGAATGGCGTCATAGCCGCCGTCGAGCAGAGCATCAATGTTTTGTCTGGCCTGCCGCCGCGCAGGTTTCCGCAGGCCGGCGTGGACCGCCAGCGCTCCGCAACAGGTTTGACCGGCCGGAACGGATACCTCGCAACCGTTGGCCTGAAGCACGCGCACCGTCGCTTCATTCAAGCGCGCAAACGAGATATTCGCGATGCATCCGGCGAGAAAGGCAACCCGATATCGGCGCTCGCCCTGCGCCGGGAACACGCGGCCCAGGTGGCGAAAGAAGAACGGGGTCTCGACCGGCGGCGCCAGGGGCTCGATTTCCCCGAACTTGCCCAGGAGTTTTAGCAAGCCCGATCCTCGCACGAACCGCTGCAAGCCCGAGCCTTGATACAGAAACACCCCCGCGCCGGCCAGCTTCAGCCAGCCGCGGCTCGGCAGCAGCCGCTCGAAGACCAAACTGCGCAACAGCCGCTGTCCCAGCGGGCGAACCGTTCGCTGTTCGATATCGGCCCGCGCGGCCTCTACCAGGCGGCCATATTCGACCCCGGAAGGACACGCGGATTCGCACCCCCGGCAGGCCAGGCACAAATCGATATGCGCGCGGTAGGCATCCGTGATGGGCGCGCCGTTGTGAACCTGCACCATCTGATAAATTCGCCCCCGGGGGGAGTCCATTTCGAGGCGCAGCTCGCGATACGTGGGGCAAGCGTTCAGGCAGAGCCCGCAATGGACGCAGCGTGAGAGATCGGCTTCGCTGGGCGCATCGGGTGTGGGGGATCCGTTCAGCTTCGTGAGATCAGATGCGGCCATACAGGCGCCCCCGGTTGAGCAGGCGCTCGGGATCGAACATTTCCTTCACCTTTGTCATCATCGCAAAGCTGCCGTCACCGGCCTTCCCCCCGAGTTCGATCGCCGGCGGGGTCCCTGCGTAATGGGCGTAAATGACGCCGCTGCCGCCGCGGGCAATAAACGGCACATCGAGCTTTGCGGCGATTCCCGCCATCTCCGTCAACTTGCAAGGGATCGGGATCCGAGCGCCCTGAAATCTGTGGGTGAATTCGTGAATATCTTCCCAGAGCGAATCATCCGCAATTTGGAAGTGTGCCAACTCGCGTGTCCAGCGCTCCACCACACGCGTATTTCCGGCCGCACGGATGAGCAGCCGGAATCCTTCCGGCCAGTTCACGATGTCGATCGCCGTGGGCTGGAGAATGCTGCGTAAGATGCGGTCGCGCTCGGCGAAGGCCTCTTCGGCGCTTTCGAACCGCATTACGAACGTGCGGGATTCCGCGGGCACGGGAAAGACCTTGAAGTTCACGGTCGCAATCGCGGCGAGCGTTCCAAACGATCCGATCATCAGTTTCGCCATGTCCAGCCCCGCGACGTTCTTCACCACCATGCCGCCGCTCTGAATGAGTTTGCCTTGGAGCGTCGCGAAGCTCATGCCGATGATCATGTCCCGAGCAGTGCCGTATTGGCGCCGCCGCGGGCCGCTCAGGTTCGCCGCGACGACCCCGCCCACCGTAGACTCCGCGGCCCAGCCCGGATCCAGCGGCAGCATCTGCCGATGCCCGGCCAGAATGCGCTCCAGGTCGGCAAAGCGCATACCCGCTTCGACGCTGATCGTTAAGTCCCGGGGATCGTACTTAAGCAGCCGGTTCAGCGCCCGCGTGGAGATCGTCACATCCGCGGGGCAGGGGGCGCCGCCCAGCTTGTCCTTCGAGAAATTCCCTCCCACGCGGATCGTGCGGTGCGCCTCCGCGCTGGCGTGCAGCGCTTCGGCGAGTTGTTCCGGGGAATCCGGACAGAGTGTTGGCATTCGGAAGTTTTATTATGACGGACGCGGCACGCTCACCGGGCGATGTCTTTCCATTCCTTTTCGTAGTAGCGCACCAGGACTTGATCGTTCAGCCGGTTCACTTCCGCCGGTACCGGCTGCATGTCCGCGGGAAATTCGAACAGCGACGGAAGCTCAGCCACCGTAAGGAATTTCAGCCCAGGGGGCAGGGAAGCGGGAGGGGCCCAGGAATCACCGGCCAGCGTGTAGCCCCATTCGCCGAAACTCGGGACGTAAACGTGATAGGGCCAGGTGTGAAACCCGGCCTGCTGGAGCGTGTCCACGATGCACCAGTACGACTGGCGCGAAAACATGGGCGAGGTGCTCTGAATCACCGCCAGCCCGCCCGCGCGGATGTGCTTCTTCAAAAGACGGTAAAACGCGGTGGTGTACAGTTTGCCGAGAGAGAAGCTGGTCGGATCGGGAAAATCGACCACCACGAAATCCCAGACATCGCGATTCTGATCGAGCCATGGAAATGCGTCCTGGTTGATCACCTGGACACGGGGATTGCGAAAGGCATACCCGTTCAGCGGCGCGAGCATCGGATGCGTGGTGAACAGCCGCGTCATTTCCGGATCGAGATCCACGAGCGTGATGCGCTCGAGGTTCGGATACTTGAGCATCTCGCGGACCGCGAGGCCGTCGCCTCCGCCCAGCACCAAAGCCCGCCGCGCACCCGGCAGGGCGGAAAGGCCCGGGTGCACCAGCGCCTCGTGATACCGGTATTCGTCTCGCGAGCTGAACTGCAAATGCGAGTTGAGGAACAGCCTTAAATCGTCTTTCCAACGTGTGACTACGATGCGCTGGTAGCGCGTGTTGCGCTCGAAGATCACCTCGTCCGCATAAAGCTGGTTGTCTGCGGCTGAGGAAATCCAGTTCGAGGCGGCCATTCCACCGCCAAGCAGCAGCAACACCGCCACGGCGGCCGCGCGCAGGCCGGCCACCGACGGTAACTGCTCGCGGAACAGAAACGTCGACCACAGCGCCACCGCCGCGTTCACGATGCCGAACAGGATCGCGGCCCGGACCAGCCCGAGCTTCGGCACCAGCCACAGCGGGAACGCGATCGAGGCGGCCAGCGCGCCCAGATAGTCGAAGGTGAGAACGTGCGAGACTAGGTCCCGGAATCGAAAGCGGCCTTCGAGAATCCGCATCAGAAGCGGAATTTCCAGACCCACCAGCACTCCCACGGCGATAACCAGCGCGTACAGCGCGAAGGTGAAGCTGTG
>Ga0070740_10004640_pt1 | contig 13340 bp, 11 predicted proteins | sample Coa_R2_FD_67286 | JGI IMG/M metagenome (GOLD analysis project Ga0070740, IMG submission 67286) | Surface soil microbial communities from Centralia Pennsylvania, which are recovering from an underground coalmine fire - Coalmine... | ecosystem: Environmental > Terrestrial > Soil > Unclassified ...
GGCTGCGGTGGACGCTTCGATCACACTGGCGCCGACCGCGCCGGCAGCCGCGATGAACTGCGCCCGCAGTTCATCCGCGTCCAACGTCCGGGGCGGCGGCGATGGTTCGACGTGATTGGCGCTCTCCTGCGCCGCGCCCGGAGCGAGCCCGCGGCGAATCCGCGCCATGACGGTTTCGTACCGGTCCACCGTCACGAAGCCTGAGTCGGAGTCAGCGAGGCCGGCGCCGTTGGCGGGCGGGGCGGGAAAATCGCGCACGCGTGTCCAGGCGCCGAACGGGCCGGGCATGCGGCGCAGGTATCCATCGTGGGCGAACGGCTTTAACAGCACCGCGCCCAGCCGCCCCGCGGCTCGCACCATGCCCGGATAGCGCGCCGCCCGCGCAAACCATCGGGCGGCGGTCCGTACACGCGCGGCCGCCTGCGGCCAGGCGACTTTTTCGCCGCCCTCGGTCATCTTCCAGCGCAGATGGAGCAGGATGCGCGGGATGTCGATCTTGACCGGGCAGATTTCCCTGCACGCGCCGCACAAAGTGGATGCGAACGGCAGATGGCCTGCGGCGGCGGCGCCGAACAGCCCCGGACTGACGATCGATCCGATCGGACCCGGATATGCCGATTTGTAGGCATGTCCGCCAATGTGACGATAGACCGGACAGACGTTCAGGCACGCGCCGCAGCGCAGGCAGTACAGCGCCTCGCGCATCACCGGGTCGGCCAGCATCCGCGTCCGTCCGTTGTCCAGGATTACCAGGTGCATCTCGCGCGGCCCGTCAAGCTCGTTCGCGCCGCGCGGCGCGCCCAGAAAACTGGTGTAGGCGGTGAATCTCTGCCCGGTCGCGGTGCGCGCCAGTATTTCCAGGAAGTGGCTTAAGTCCTCGAATTTGGGGATTACCTTTTCGATCCCCATCACGGCGACATGGATGTCCGGCGCGGTGATGCAGAAGCGGCCGTTGCCTTCGTTCTCGACCACCACTAGGGTGCCGGTTTCGGCCACCGCGAAGTTGACCCCCGTAATTCCCATCTCCGCGTTGAGAAATTTGTCGCGCAACCGCGCGCGTGCCACCGCGGTCAGCGCCGGCGGATCGGAACTGTAGTCCATCCCGAGCTTTTCCGCGAACAGATGGCCGATGTCTTCGCTGGACAGATGAATCGCGGGTGTGATGATGTGCGAGGGCGGCTCGCGGCGCAATTGCACGATGTACTCGCCCAGATCGGTTTCCACCGCCTCGATCCCGGCCTGCTCCAACGCCGGGTTAAGCCCGATCTCCTCGGTGGTCATCGACTTGCCTTTGACCACTCGCTTGACGCCGCCCTCCCGCGCGACCTTCAGGATGTAGTCGCGCGCGCCAGCCGCGTCGGCGGCGAAAAACACCTTGACGCCGCGCGCCTCCAGCCGCTGCCTGAGCTCGCTCAGCAACCGGTCGAGCCGCTCGATCGATTCCTCCTTGATGCGCCGCGCGAGGTCGCGTTCACTCTCGTAGGCGGCAAACTCGCGCTTCGCCGCCGCCAGATGCTCGAGATGGCGGGCGCTGGCATTGTCCAGCTTGCGGTTGAGTTCTTTGTCCGCAGCCGCCTTGCCGGCGGCCGCGTAAAAGGCCTCGGGTCCGTTGGGCAGCATAAGGTTTGGCTAGCTGATGCGCGACACCTGGCGCGACAGGCGTATCACACCCTCGCGCGCCGCCTCCGCAATGGGATGGTCGGGCGCGATCGACAGGAAGCTTTGCAGGTCGTCCAGCGCGGCCTGGAAGCATTCGAGGGTTTCATAAAGCTTGGCGCGCTCGAGCAGATCCTCAAGCGAGCGCGGGTCCAGGATCAGGATGCGGTCGAGCGCCGCGATCGCGCGCATCCAGTCCGAAGCCGCCACGTAGATATTCTTGAGGTTGCGCAGCATGCGGCTCAGGATCTGGCGGGCGGTCGCCGCCCGCAGCATCGCCGGATGCAGTTCCACGGGCTGGCCATAGACCTGGTTGAGGCGGGCGCGCAACTGCTCCAGGTTCAGAATCATCCCTTCGTTAAACGGGTCGATAATCAGTTCGCCGCGTTCGTCACTGGCCTTGACCAGGAAATGGCCGGGGAACGACACGCCCTCGAGCTTCATCCCGGCGCGCCGCCCGACTTCGATATAGATGACGGAGAGCGAAATCGGAATTCCCAGCTTGCGTTCCAGAACTTCATTGAGAAAGGAGTTGCGCGGGTCGCCGTAATTGTTCTGATTGCCGGCAAAGCCATGATGCTCGAACAAAAAGCGCGACAGGCTCTGCACCTGCTCCACGGTGTTGGCCGCCGCGCTGAGCCATCGCGAGGCTTCGCGCGCCAACTCCCCCAGCCGCTCCAGGCAGCGCTCGACGTCGAGCGCGGGGTACTCCTCCTTGGCGATCAGCAGTGCGCCCCGCGCCAGCGGAATCGGCTCGCGCGCCGCCAGTGCGACAAATTCACGCCGCGCCTCCTCGTTCATCGGATAACTGCCTCAGGCTGCACCGATTCCATGGCCCCAGCTTAGCAGGCCTTGCCGCCGGTCTCTACGGCACGCGCATCGAAAGCGCGGCGGCGATTTCCATCTTGACGGCGGCGTCGGCTTCAACTGCGGCGGCGTCGCGCAGGGCGCGATGTGCCTGCCTTCCGCCCAGCCGGCCCAACGCCCACGCCACGTGGGCGCGTACCAGCGGCTCGCCCTCGCGGCGCATCGCCTCGGCCAGCACCGCCACCGCGTCGGGATTGCCGGTGTTGCCCAGCGCGACCGCAACGTTGCGCAACAGCCCGCGCCGCTTGGCCCGTTTGATCGCGCTGTTGCGGAAGCGGCCGCGGAATCCTTCCTCGTCAAGCATCAGCAAGTCGGGCAGATAGGGTTCCAGTTCGGAGGGCTGGGTGCGGCCCGGCTCATTCCACGGGCAGACCTCCTGGCAGATGTCGCAGCCGAAGATCCAGTTGCCCAGATGGGGACGCAACTGCGGCGCGATCGGACCGCGCAGTTCGATGGTCAGATAGGAAATGCATCGGCGCGATTCCATCACGTAGCCGCCCTCCAACGCGCCGGTGGGACACAGCTCCAGGCATCGGCGGCAGGTGCCGCAAAAATCGCCGTAGGCCGCGGGCGCGGCGCTGGTTTCGAGGTCAGTAAAAATTTCCGCCAAAAAGAAGTACGAGCCGTGGCTGCGGTTGAGCAGGTTGGTATTTTTGCCGAACCATCCCAACCCCGCCTCGCGCGCCCAGTCGCGCTCGAACACCGGGCCGGTATCGACGTAAAGGCGCGTCAGCGCGCCGGGCCGCATCCGCTGCAGCTCGGCGGCGACCGCGCGGGCTTGCTCCATCACACGGTCGTGATAATCGTCGGCCAGCGCATAGGATGCGATTCGTCCGCGCATCTCGCGCCGCCAGTCGAGGCGGCTGGGCGCCGGTGCCTGGTAGGGAAAGCCCAGACTGATCACCGAGCGCAGCCGCGGATCGAGCCGGCGCGGGTCCAGGCGCCGCTCGGGGTCGCGCGCCAGGTAGGCCATCTCGCCGTGGCGCCCCTGCCCCAGCCATCGCGAGTAGAACTCCTGGCGCGGCAGCCGGCGCAGCGGCGCAAATCCAACCAGAGTGAAGCCGCGTGCCCGCGCCGCAGCGGCGATTTCATCCTCAAGTCGGCCCATGCCAATTTCGCCCGGCTACACGGGCATTTTCAGGGGCGCTTGACTGGCTCTTTTGCGGCCAGTTACGTTTAAGGAAAGGAAACCACGGAAAAGTCCGGTCTTCCGAGGAGCCAAGCATGGCAGACAACCAAGTCTCGGCTGAAGAAACAACGCGGCACGACGGCGCACAGGACATCCCGACACCCGCCATCAATCTTACGCCCAAGGCGGTCGAGATGGTCAAGAAGACGCGCACCAAGGAAGGCTTGGGCGAGGCCTACGGGCTGCGGGTTTCGGTGGTCGGCGGCGGATGCTCGGGGTTCCAGTATTCACTGGGCTTCGACGCCGAGGTGAAGGAAGGCGACACCGTGGTGCCGTTTGACGGCGTGCGCGTGCTGATTGACGAGGTTTCGTTGCCTTACGTCGCGGGCACCACGCTGGACTTCGTGGAAGGACTGCACGGAGCGGGCTTCAAGTTCAACAATCCGCGCGCTGCGCGTACCTGCGGCTGCGGCTCTTCTTTCAGCGTCTGAGGATTCTCGCCCCAACCCTCTCCCCGGTCAGGGCGAAAGGTTTTTACCTTGCTCCGCCTGTGCCCGCGGACCGCTGCGCAGGCGCGGAAGTTCGCCTCTTGTCCTGAAGCGTGCACCATCCGCACGGGCGTGTGTATCAATGTTCAACTCGCTGCGGTTTCTGCTCTCGCCCTGGCGTCTGCGCTTCATGCGCCGATACGGGCGTCCGGCGATGAGCGAATTGCGGGGGCGCATTGAGCGATTCGCCGCGCCGCAGGCACGCGCGTTCCTGACCACGCTGTTGGCGGCCAATACCGAGTTTCTGGCCGATGCTTTCTCCGCTTCGGGAGTGATGGCGCGTTTGCGCGATCGGCTTGATGCGCAATCGTTGCGCGCCTGCCTTGGCTCGATGCTGATATACTCGGTCAACCTGTTTGCGCGCGACGAGATGGCGCGCGACGGCAGCGAACTGGTCGCCTTGCTGGGCCGTACCCTGGGCGTCAGTAGCGAGGCGGTGATGCTGCGGCGCGACGCGCTGCGCAAGGCGCCGCGCAGCGAGGAATGGATGCTGTACACGTGGCTGCTCAGGGATTTGGGCGCGCCGGCCGCGAAATTCGATTCCGCGCTGGAGCAGGCGTTCGGCTTCCAGTACCTTTCCTACATCGGCCAGTATAAGAACATCCTCGAAAAGAGCGTTCCGAGCGGCGATGAATAGCTCGGCGCGAACCGGAGGCTAACGCAAAGAGATGAGTCGAGCGTTGGAAGGCAAGGGAGTCATCGTGACCGGGGCGACCCGCGGCATCGGCCGCGCGATCGCGCTGGAGGCGGCGCGCCAGGGCGCCAACGTCGCGTTCAATTACGCCCGCAGTGCGGAGCATGCGGCTACGCTCGAAGAGGAGCTCAAGGCCTTGGGCGCCAAGGCGATGGCGTTCAAGGCCGATGTCGCCGACCTCAAGGGTGCGCGCGAGATGGTGGCCGCGGTCAAGAGCGCGTTCGGCAGGATCGACGCTCTGGTCAACAACGCCGGCATCACCCGCGACAAGCTGCTGGCGATGATGAGCGAAGAGGATTGGGCGGCGGTGATCCAGACCAATCTGACCGGCGCGTTCAACTTTGCGCGCGCCGCCATCTTCAACATGATGAAGGCCAGGGGCGGTTCGATCCTGAACATCACGTCGGTTAGCGGACTGGTGGGGATGGCGGGCCAGGTCAATTACTCGGCTTCCAAGGCGGGACTGGTGGGGCTGACCAAGGCGCTGGCCAAGGAAGTCGGGCGCGCCGGCATCCGCGTCAACGCGCTGGCGCTGGGATTTATCGAAACAGACATGACCGCAACGCTGCCCGAACAAAATCGCAAGCAGGCGCTGGAACTGGTGCCGCTGGGCCGTTTCGGGCGGGTTGAGGAGGTCGCTCCGATCGCCGCCTTCCTGCTGTCCGACGCGGCATCCTATATCACCGGCGCGGTGATCAACGTCGACGGCGGGCTGGCGATGTGAAATCCTGACCCACGGCGCGATACGATGGGGAAGCGCTGCTGAGGCCGGCGAAAACCGAGCCAACGCATCGGTGCGAAAACCCTTGGTGGACGTGCGTTTTCACCATCGCTTCGATTTCGCGGCGTGATTGTGGAACGGTGTCGTCCGATCTGCGAACAACCGCGCCTATCGCGCTTGAAAGCGCACCGCCGCGCCACCATAATTTGATCGTGGCCATGGAAGAGAAGTCGTCAGTGTTCTACGAAACGCCGCCGCCCCAGGCGTCGCGCGAGCTGGCGGAACTCCGCATGAGCCCCGACTACAGGCCGCCGTTCCAGATCGTGCGCCGCCGTGTGATCGACGATTACAACGAAGGCCGGATGACGATCGACGCCACGGTCGTGATTCGCATCGGCGACCTGGAAGAAACCGAAGCGGCGCGCGGCGTGGGTGTCGTTCATGCACTGGATCTGGCCCTGCGCAAAGCTCTGCTCAAATATTTCCCTTACCTCTCCTCGGTCAGAGTGACGGAGACTTACACGCACGGCAGCGGCGAGTCGACCGAGGCCGAGGTCATATCGGTGAAGAAATTCTCCGACGGCCACACCACGTGGACCACGATGGCCAAGTCGGCCAACACCGTCGAGGCGGGATGGAGCTCGCTGGTGGACGGGTACGAATGGCGCATCAACATGGAGAATTTCCGCACCAAACGCCTGATGGCCAATCCCCGCCTGTCCAGCCGCTGAGCGGAGGCGGCGGACCGCATTCAGCTTGCCCGGCCAATCATTGCGCTGGCGGTCGCCGCACGGGCGGTTACGTCCTCGGAGCCGTTCTATTCAAGACGGCGCGTCCACGATAAGCTATGAATGCTGATGCCGTGAAACCTTTCTTCATTTACAACACGTTAAGCCGCAAGGTGGAGGAATTCGTTCCGCTTCATCCCGGAGTGGTGACGTATTACTCGTGCGGGCCGACCGTGTATCTGCCCCAACATCTGGGCAACATGCGCTCCTATTTGTTTACCGACACGCTCAAACGGGCGCTGCGGCTCAATGGTTACGAGGTGCGCCACGTGATGAACATCACCGACGTCGGCCACATGACCTCCGACCAGGATGCCGGCGAGGACAAAATCGAAAAGACGGCGCGGGCGGAGGGGCGCTCGCCCAAAGAGGTCGCCGACTATTACACGGAGCTGTTCATTCACAACCTGGAGATGCTGCGCATCGAAAAGCCGACCGTGCCGCCCGGACAGTTCTGCCGGGCCACCGAGCACATCCCCGACATGATTGCGCTGATCCAGCGGATTTTGGATCGCGGCTACGCCTACGTCGTGCACAGCGGCGTTTATTTCGACGTCGAGAAATGGCGCGGGCCCGGCCGGATGGGCCGTCTGTCGCGCCAGAGCCTGGAGGAGCAGTTCGCCGAGCAGCGCCTGGAGCATGCCTCCGACAAGCGCAGCAAGCACGACTTCGCGTTGTGGGTACTCAATCAACCCGGGCACCTGATGCAATGGGACAGCCCCTGGGGCCGCGGCTATCCGGGTTGGCATATCGAGTGCTCGGCGATGTCGATGAAGTACCTGGGCGAGACCCTCGACATCCATTCCGGCGGGCTCGATCATGTGCCGATCCATCATGAGAACGAAATCGCGCAGTCGGAAAGCGCCACCGGCAAGCCCTTCGTGCGATATTTCGTGCACAACGCGTTTTTGGTCGGGATGGAGGGGGCGAAGATCAGCAAGAGTTCGGGCAGGTTTCCGGTCCTCGCCGATCTGGTCGCGGTGGGGATCGATCCGATTGCCTTCCGCCTGTTTTGCTTCGGCGCCAAATATCGCTCCGAACTGGCCTTCAGCCTCGACGCGGTGCGCGCCGCCCAGCGCAACCTGGATTACCTGACCGAGTTCGCGCGCGGTGTGCCTGACGGCATTGCGCATGGCGCCGATAGCGACTGGCCGCAGCCCTACTTTGAGCGCTTTCACGAAGCGCTTAACAACGACCTCAACACCCCGCAGGCGCTGGCGGTCGTGCTCGACCTGGTAGGAGAATCCTACCGCCGCAACGACAAGCGCATCTGGAATACGCTGGCCCGGATGGACACGGTGCTGGGCGTTGACTTTGAAGGTATCCGCCGGCGCGCGGCCAGCGAGAGGCTGCCGGCGGAAATTGAAGCCTTGCGCGCCCAGCGCGACGAGGCGCGAAAGAAAAAAGACTTTGCCCGCTCCGACGCGCTGCGCAACGAGCTATTGGCGCGCGGCTACGAAGTCAAGGACACGCCCGCGGGCACGGTCGTGCAGCGCCGAAACTGATTCGCCCCGCCGCGCCTGGGCGGCTTGAACGCCGCCAAGGCAGTTTCCTACAATCGGCGCAACGGGCGTAAAGGAAATGAGATGTCGCTGGAGCTGAAAAAATTCGACAGCAGGATCCTCGGTGAAAGCCCTGAGGTGCGCCGGCTCAATCCCGCCGACGCCCCCTACTATCTGCCGATCGCCGACGAAGTGGAGATCTTCACCGCCGCTTACAAGGCGCGGCTGCCGGTGCTGCTCAAGGGGCCGACCGGCTGCGGCAAGACGCGCTTCGTCGAACACATGGCCCATCGCCTGGCCGAGCTGCCCGACGGACCTTGCGAGCTGGTCACCGTCGCCTGCCATGAAGACCTGACCGGCAGCGACCTGGTCGGCCGCTACCTGCTGCTGGCCGACGAAACCGTGTGGGTCGATGGTCCGTTGACGCAGGCGGTGCGGCGCGGCGCGATTTGCTACCTGGATGAAATCGTCGAGGCGCGCAAGGACACCACCGTGCTGATCCATCCGCTGTCCGACCATCGGCGCATCCTGCCGATCGAAAAGCGCGGCGAAATCATCCAGGCGACTGCCGGCTTCTTGCTGGTGATCTCCTACAACCCCGGCTATCAGAGCATCCAGAAAAACCTCAAACATTCCACGCGCCAGCGTTTCGTCACGATTGAATTCAACTACCCGCCGGCCGATAAGGAAGCGGAAATCATCCGCCATGAAGCGGGCGTGGACGCGGACGTCGCCGGGCAGCTCGCGTTGCTGGGCGAGAAGGTCCGCAACCTCAAGGCGTCGGGGCTTGAGGAAGGGGTATCGACGCGCCTGCTGATCTATGCGGGAGAGCTGATTGTTCAGGGAATCGCGCCGCGGCGCGCCGCCACCGTCGCAGTTACCTGGTCGCTGACCGACGAGCCCGACAGCAAGCGCGCGATCGGCGAAGTGGTCAGCGCAATCTTTCCCTGAACCGCCGAGCGGCAAATCGCGATGGCGTTTTCGTGATCGACCTGCGCAGCGATACCGTGACTCTGCCCACGCCGGCGATGCGCGAAGCGATCGCGCGCGCGGAGCTGGGCGATGATGTGTACGGCGAAGATCCCACCGTCAATCGCCTTCAGGAGATGGCCGCGAAAATCACCGGCAAGCAGGCCGCGCTGATGGTGGCCAGCGGCACGATGGCCAATCTGATCGCACTGATGGTGCACTGTCCGCGCGGGCGCAAGGCGATCGTCGGCTCCAAGGCGCATACATTTATATATGAAGCGGGCGGCGGCTCCGCCCTCGGCGGCATCGTGATGGTGCCGGTGGCCAACCTCGAGACCGGCGCGCTGGATCTGGCCGCGCTCGAACACGAACTGGCCACACCGCCCGATGCGCATTTCGCGCAGCCCGCGCTGGTCGCGCTGGAGAACACGCACAACAATTGCGGCGGGGTGGCGGTGCCGGCCTCGCACCTGGCGGACGCCGCGACGCTGGCGCGCCGCCATCGGGTGGCGGTCCACCTGGACGGCGCGCGCATTTTCAACGCGGCGATCGCGTTGGAGACCGATGTCGCGGCGCTGTGCAGCTATGCCGATTCGGTCTCGTTCTGCCTCTCCAAGGGGCTGGCTTGTCCGGTCGGCTCGCTGCTGTGCGGCAGCCGCGACTTCATCGCGCAGGCCCATCGCGTGCGCAAGCTGCTGGGCGGCGGGATGCGCCAGGCCGGGATCATTGCCGCGGCGGGTGTGGTCGCGCTGGAGACGATGGTGGAGCGGCTGGCGGAGGACCATCTCAACGCGCGCGCCCTGGCCGAGGGTTTGGGGCTGGTCGCAGGCATCAACGTCCAGGCGGTGTCGCGCCGCACCAACATGGTGTTCTTCGAAGTCGACGGCGACCAGAGGACGGCGGAAAAGTTCCAGGCCGCCCTCAAGGAGCGCGACATCCTGATCGGCCGGCGCGGCCCCAACAGCTTCCGTGCCGTCACCCACTACGGAATCGACCGCGCCGCAATCGACCGCGCGGTCTGCGCGGCCGCGGAGGCCGCCGGCGAAGCCTTCGCCGGCTGAACGAAATCTGGATAATCGAAAGCCGAGAGATTTCACCATTCGCCGCTGGCGGATCGCAACTGGTTTGATGACATGAACTCATTGCAGGAGATTTTTTCGTTGCGCGGGCATATCGGACTGGTGACCGGCGCGTCGTCGGGGCTGGGCGTGGAATGCGCCAAAGCGCTGGCGATTGGGGGCGCCGACGTCGTGCTCGCCGCGCGCCGGGGCGAGCGGCTGCAAACCCTGGCCGGAGAAATGCGCAAGGAATACGGGGTGCGGGTGCTGCCAATCGCGGCCGACATCACGGTCGAGGCGGACCTTGAGCGGATCATCTCGCACAGCGTCGCACAACTGGGCGAAATCGACATCCTGGTCAACAACGCCGGGATCGCGCCCACCGGACGCGCGGAGCGAATCTCGCGCCAAGTCTGGGACGATGCGATTGCGCTCAATCTGACCGCGCCGATGTTCCTGTCGCAGAAAATCGCCGCCCGCCTGATCGAGCGGGGCAAGCCCGGCCGCATTATCAATATCACCTCGGTGCTCGGCCAGGGGGCCAGCGCGGTTTATCGTCTGGCGCCCTACACCGCGAGCAAGGCAGGACTGGCCAATCTCACCCGTCAACTCGCGGTGGAATGGGCCCAGTATGGTATCAACGTCAACGCGATCTCGCCGGGATGGATCCCGACCGAAGCGACCGAAGGCGGAATCGCCAAGCCCGGCAATCGCGAAAAGATGGAATCGCTGACTCCGCTGGGACGGCTCGGCCTGCCCGAAGAAATTCGCGGCGCGGTGATTTTTCTGGCCAGTGCCGCCGGCAGCTATGTGACCGGCTCGGTACTGGCGGTCGACGGCGGCTACACAGCCTGGTAAATAATGGCGCGCCTGCTTTGACGCATATCCCATATTGATGATGCCGATCGAACCGCCCAACCTCAAAGCCCAGCTCTTCCATCGTAAACCTGTCTCGATGCTGCTGGAGGACGCAGCCTTCCACGAAGGCGGACTCAAACGCGCCCTGGGCGCGCTCGAGCTGACCGCGCTGGGGATCGGCGCGATAATCGGCGCCGGCATCTTCGTGCTGACCGGCGTGGCGGCGGCGCGCCTGGCCGGACCGGCCGTGACGCTGTCGTTCGTCGTGTCGGGCTTTGCCTGCGCGATGGCGGCGCTGTGCTACGCCGAGTTCGCCGCGATGATCCCGGTGGCCGGCAGCGCCTATTCTTACTCCTACGCCACGATGGGCGAGCTGGTCGGATGGATCATCGGCTGGGATCTGATCCTGGAGTACGCGGTGGGCGCGGCGGCGGTGGCGGTAGGATGGTCGGGTTATCTGCGCGTCATCCTGACCGGGATGGGGATCAATCTGCCCGTCGAGTTGACCCATGCCCCGGGCTCCGCGCCCGGCGCAATTGTCAATCTGCCGGCGCTGCTCATCGTCCTGGTGATCTCGGCAATCCTGGTGGTCGGCATCTCCGAAAGCGCGCGCCTTAACTCGATTATCGTAGCGATCAAGTTGACCGCGGTGGGAGTGGTAATCCTGGTCGGCGCGTTCTTCGTGCGGCCGGCCAACTGGAGTCCGTTCGACCCCTTCGGATGGCACGGCATCATGAAGGGCGCCGCCGTTATCTTTTTCGCCTACATCGGGTTCGACGCGGTCTCCACCGCTGCCGAAGAAGTCGTCGAGCCGCAGCGCAATCTCCCGCTGGGAATCATCGCTTCGTTGCTGGTCTGCACCGTGCTCTACATACTGGTAGCGGGCGTGGTCACCGGGATGACTCCCTACACCACCATCGACATCAACGCGCCGCTGGCCTCGGCCTTCGTCAACCAGGGACTCAGCTTCGTTTCGGCGATCATCTCACTGGGCGCGGTCGCCGGCCTGACGTCGGTGCTGCTGGTGCTGCTGCTCGGCCAGTCGCGGATTTTTTTCGCGATTTCGCGCGACGGCCTGCTGCCGCCTGCGTTCTCGCGCATCCATCCGCGGTTCCGCACGCCCTACATCCCCACGATCATCACCGGTATCGCGGTCGGTCTGACCGCCGCTTTTCTGCCCATCCAGGAGATCGCCGAGCTGACCAATATCGGCACCCTGTTCGCGTTCGTGCTGGTATGCCTCGGGGTGTGGATCCTGCGCCACACCGATCCGACGCGCAAGCGGCCGTTTGCAACGCCGTTGGTGCCGTGGGTGCCAATCCTGGGCGTGCTGTTCTGCGGCTACCTGATGGCCAGTTTGCCCGCGGTCACATGGATGCGGTTTTTCGCCTGGCTCGCCATCGGCTTGAGCATCTACTTCAGCTACGGACGCTGGCACAGCCGCGTCAGCGCAGCAGCCAACGGCAGTACGCCGGCCGCCGAAAGCAGCGCCGGCCGCGCACCTGGATGAGGAGAAATTCGGCGTGAAGCTGGACCGCACGCGAGCAGCGGCGCTGTTGATGGCGGCATTTACCTGCCGCTGCGCGCCGGTACATGCCGCCGACGATGACTGATCCCCTCCTTTCACCCCGCGCCCGCAGGCGTTGATAACTTTCGACATCGACATCCGCCCGCAGCGCGGCGACCGCGCGCGGTCACGATTACGCGACCGGTGCCCGGACGGCTGCGAGCTTCCGCCGCGACGCTTCTCTACCATGTTCCGCCGCGAACCGCAGGAGGGACTTACCTGTCGCGACGAGCGGCTGGGGGTTTTACTATTCGAGTTCCACCTACTGGCGAAGGTTCGCCTTGACTTATGACGGGCGGGCGTCTAATCGACCCTGAGAGGGAGCCCGATAGACCCAAACGCATAGGTCTGGAAGACTGAGTTATGCCTGGGGCGGCGGCTCCGGCGTCACAACACTGGAAGAGGATCAATTCAATGGCACTTTTGGAAGGCAAGGTCGCAATCGTAACCGGAGCCGGACGCGGAATCGGACGCGAGGAAGCGCTGCTGATGGCCAAGCATGGCGCCAAAATCGTAGTCAATGATTTGGGCGGACATTTCGACGGCACGGGCCAGTCGCGCTCTCCCGCCGAAGAGGTGGTCAAGGAAATCCGCGCGGCTGGCGGCGAGGCGGTAGCCAACTTCGAAAGCGTCACTGACTTCAAGGCCGCCAAGCGCATCTTCGAATGCGCCATCGACAACTTCGGCAAGCTCAACATCCTGGTCAACAACGCCGGCATCCTGCGCGACCGCATGATCTTCAACATGTCCGAAGAGGACTGGGATGCGGTCATCGCGGTCCATCTCAAAGGCTCTTTCAACATGTCGCGCCATGCCTGCGCCTACTGGCGCGAGCAGCACAAGCTGGGCAACATCCTCAACGGCCGCATCATCATGACCAGCTCCGACTCGGGCCTGCTGGGCAACGCCGGGCAGAGCAACTATGGCGCCGCCAAAGCCGCGCTGGCGGCGATGGCGATCATCATCGACCGCGAGATGGCGCG